>ENA-UOUL01004998-UOUL01004998.1-bioreactor-metagenome-genome-assembly--contig:-NODE-4998-length-11781-cov-3.951042_pt1 | contig 11781 bp, 7 predicted proteins | sample MGYA00249838_ERZ747220 | MGnify/ENA primary metagenome ERZ747220 (study PRJEB28778, sample SAMN05720191) | bioreactor metagenome | isolation source: Anaerobic biogas reactor | place: USA:Washington...
AATCCAGCCCGTCTTGCGGGGCCGCCTCCCGGCTCCGGTACGCAGCAAGCGAAGCCCTCCCCCCTGCCCGCCGGCCGCGGGCGCATAGGTCACTCTGTTATTATAGTACGCGGCCCGCACCCTTTGTAGTTCAAATTCATGCTTTCATGGTTTGAAATGATGCGAATACCGCGGTTTACTGAAATATCCGGCGCGGAATTGAGGTGATTTTCGCATTTTGCGCATTCCCGTGCCCCGCGTATTGCTTTTTGCGCCGCCCATCTGCTATGATAGCGGTGCGCGCGGCGCCGGAGGTGGATCGATGCTTTCATATTACCGGTCGTTCAGCCTGTACAGGCGCAGCCTTAATACGCTGTCGGCGGGCATGTCGCTGGCGGTGCTTTTGCTGACGCTGCTGCTCAGCGGCGTGTTTACCGGCGCGCTGTTGAACGAAGCCCAGCGCCAGGCCGATCACCACCGCCATCAGCGCCAGCGTGCCCAGCCCGGCGAGGATCACAGCCCGCCACGTGCGCTCCCGCGCGCCGAGCAGCAGCACCGGGAACGCCAGGAAGATCCACGTCATGCGGATCAGCGAGATCGCCACGAGCGCGGCCAGGAACGCGGCCCGCGCCCACGGCGGCTCCGGCCGACGGGCGATCACCACGCACGCGGCGACGAAGGTCGCCAGCATCACCCACCGGGGGTCGCCGAGGGAGTCGGACCCCGAGACGGCGGCGAGCGGTGTCATGGCCAGGAAGGCACAGGGCAGGTACAGGTACACCGACCGGATCGGGTTCACGAACCCCTCGACGCCGTCGACACTGATGTCGCGCCAGACCTCGGGCAGGGCCACCGACTTGACGCAAGCGGTCGAGCCGCCCAGCAATCCGATTGCGCGAGCCGCGTCCGACACCTCTTGCGCAACACCTTCGCCCTTCTGCGCAATCATGCGCCCCCCCACGAGACACAGCGGCAGGCAATACTCGGCCAGAACCACCAGCGGAGCCACCGCCCGCGCCACCACCAGGTCGTACTGCTCGCGGTGCTCTGGCCGATGGGCGGCCTCCTCGGCCCGCGCGACCGCCACGCCCAGCCGGGCCTCGACCTCGAGCTGGCCGTGGCGGGACTCCTTCAGTTGGACCGTGAGCTCCCCGAGTTCGGCTCGGGCGGCGTCCAACGCCTGCTGCACCAGCGTCTTCACCTCGGGCGCGCACCCTTTCATCAGCGCTTGGCAAATCGCTTCCGTACTCATTGATCGAGGACCTCCTTATTGGACACACCACACCCTGAGCCTGAACCGGCTTACGTGCGGGATATAATAGGACGATTTCGCGCCATCGTCTACACCGACTTTTCGGAGCTGCCGCTCCCGAGTCTTCCGGTCAGCCGCCGCACCACTTCCCCCGCCGCGATGCGGGAGAATACATCCTCAGGAAGAAGCGTGATTTTCAGGACGAAGCACCTCCCTGCTCTTCTCGCTCAGCTTATACAGCAGCTCCAGGGCCCTGAAGGGCGTCAGGCCATCGGGCTCGATGGCGGCCAGTTCCTCCACGATGCCGTGCCGCTCAGCATCGAACAGGTCCATCTGCCGGGCTCCCGAAACTTCCCGCTTCTTCTTCGGGAAATTCCCCGTCCGCTCTTCTTTCTCGAACCGCTGCAGAAGGTCGAAGGCCCTCCGGAGCACGGGACGGGGCAGCCCGGCAAGCCGGGCCACTTCGATGCCATAGGACCGGTCGGCGCTCCCCTTCACCACCTGGTGAAGGAAGAAGACACCCCCTTCGCTCTCCTTCACCGCCATGCTCAGGTTCTCCATGCAGGGGAACCGGTCCTCGAGGCAGGTAAGCTCGTGGTAGTGGGTGGCGAAAAGCACCTTCGGAGAGGCGCCGCACCCGTCGGCCAGGTATTCCAGCACGGCCCAGGCGATGCTCATGCCGTCGTAGGTGGAGGTTCCCCGCCCTACTTCGTCCAGGATCACCAGGCTCCGGTCCGTGACGTTGTGGAGGATGTTGGCCGTCTCCACCATCTCAACCATGAAGGTGCTGCTGCCCCGGGCGAGGTCGTCCCGGGCCCCTATGCGGGTGAAGATCCGGTCGCACAGCCCGATCTCCGCCGCCTCGGCCGGAACGAAGCTCCCCATCTGGGCCAGGATCACCAGCAGGGCGGCGCTCCGCAGGTAGGTGGACTTCCCCGCCATGTTCGGCCCGGTTATCAGGGCGATGCGCTTCCCATCCCCTTCCAGCTCCACGGAGTTGGGAACGAAGGGCGAATCGGTGAGCACATCCTCCACCACGGGGTGGCGGCCGTTCTTCACAACAAGGTCGAATCCGGAGTTCACTGCAGGCCGGACGTACCCCTTCTCCCGGGCGGTCTCCGCCAGGGAGGCCAGCACGTCCAGGACCGCGAGGGTCTCACCGAGGGCCTGGAGGTCCTCCACCCGGTCCAGGGTTACCCCGACGAGCCGGTCGTAGATCTCCCCCTCCCTCCGGGAGATTTCGGCGGAGGCGGACTCCATCCTCTCCTCGAAGACCTTCATCTCCTCCGTGATGAACCGCTCGGCGTTCACCAGGGTCTGCTTCCGGATGAAGAAATCCGGCACCGAGCCCAGGGAGCCCTTGCTCACCTCGAGATAGTAGCCGAAGACCTTGTTGTACCCCGCCCGGATCTTGGAGATGCCCGTATCGGTCCGGATTTTCTCCAGGTAGCCGTCCATCCAGGCCGAGGCACCGGACCCGGCATCCCGCCATTCGTCCAGTTCCCGGTCGTATCCGGCCCGGATGATGTCCCCGTTTGCCCGCACCCGGGGAAGGTCCTCTTCAAGGGCGGAGCACAGTTCCGCGGCGAGGTCCGAAAAATCGGGAAGCCCGGCGGTCCACTCCTCAAGCGGACCGGTACACAGGGGAAGAAGGGAGGGCAGCAGCCGCAGAGTGTCCCGGACGGCCCCCAGATCCCTGGGGTTGCCGGTGCCCATGCTCAGCCGCGATGTGGCCCGCTCCACGTCCCGGCACTCCGCGAGAAGGTCCCTCAGCCGCCGTCGATCTCCTGGGTTGGTTAGAAGATATTCCACGCCGTCCTGCCGCTTTCGTACCGCCCCCTCGTCCAGCAGGGGACGGAGAATCCACTCCCGGAGGGTCCGCCGCCCCATGGGCGACCGGCACCGGTTGAGGGTGCCCCAGAGGGAAGGGCCGCCTTCGTCCAGCAGTTCCAGGTTCCGCTGGGTAGTCACGTCCAGGTGGAGGTACTCTCTCTGCCTCAGGGGGTAGATCCGCCGCACGTGGTTCACCGCGCCGAACTGGGTCTCCGAGAAATACTTCAGGGCCGCTGCGGCGCACCCCGCCGGAGGGCTGTTGTCCTCCACTCCAAAAGACGCAAGGGAAGCCACGCCCCACTGGTCCGCCAGCCACCGGGTGCCGGAGACGGGGCTGAAGAATTCCTCGGGGCGGGAGATGGGGAAAAAACCGGAGAGCAGGGGAAGGCTTCGGGAAATGCAGAAATTCGCCGGAAAGAGAATTTCCCCCGGGGCGAAGGAAGCCACCAGGGACGCCGCCTCGCCGGCGGGGAAGATCCCGGCCTCCAGGCGCCCCGTCTCCGCCGAAAGCAGGGCAACGGCAATGTCCTTGCCTGCCTCTGCTACGGCCGCCAGCCGCCCTCCCGTCCCAGCGTCCTCGGGAACGAAGGTCCCCGGAGTGACGATGCGGATCACCTGCCGGTCCACCAGCGTCTTTCCGTCCGGCTCCCCGATCTGCTCGCAGATGGCCACCTTGCACCCCGCCCGGACGAGCCGCCCGAGGTAGGCGTTCACAGCGTGCCAGGGCACCCCCGCCATGGGGATGTTCTTGGAGGCGTCCCGTGCCGTCAGGGTGATGTCCAGTATCTCCGAGGCCTTCCGGGCGTCGTCGAAGAACATTTCGTAAAAGTCGCCCATGCGGAAGAAGAGGATGCAGTCGGGGTACAGGGCTTTCCATTCGGTGTACTGGGAGAGCATGGGGGTCATCTTCACCCCCGGGGGGAGCTGGGTCATGAAACGCCTCCGCACCGGCGGTCGAGCCAGCTCTGGAGAATGAGGGCCGCGGCCACCTTGTCCACCTTTCCCTTGCGGTTTTTGCGGGACACATCCCCTTCCAGGAGGGCCTGCTGGGCCATCACCGTGGAAAACCGCTCATCGTGGAGCACCACCTTCACGGCATCGTAGCGCTCCGCCAGCAGCGCGGCGCATTCCTCGATCCGCACCGCCTCCGGCCCCCGGGTCCCGTTCGTCCTGATGGGGATGCCGAGCAGCAGCATTTCGGGATCGTACTGCGCCACCAGGGCGTCCAGTTCCTCGAGCCACGCTCCTTCGGCAGGCAGAACGGCGATCCCCTGGGCGAACATCCCCAGGGGATCGCTGACCGCCACGCCGATTCTCACTGTTCCGATATCGAGGGCGAGAATTCGTCTCATCAGCTTCGGATCTGTCCCTCCACCCACGCCTGGAAGGATGCGAACACCTTCGGCAGGGCAGCCGGGTCCTTCCCGCCTCCCTGGGCGAGGTTGGGCCGTCCGCCGCCTCCGCCGCCGAGCAGGGAGGAAGCCTCCTTCACGATTTTTCCCGCGGCAACGCCCTTCGCCACCGCATTGTCGTTCGCCATGGCGATGATCTGGACATTGGTACCCTCCACGGATGCGAGAAGGATAACGAGCCCCTCGCCCCGGTATCCGTTCTTCAGCCTGTCGCCGAGTTCCCTGAGGGCATCCGGGGCAAGTCCCTCGAACGTGCCGTACACCCCTTCAACCCCACCCTTGAGGGAAAGCCGGATCAGCCGGTCCTCGAGGTTGGCGCTCAGGGCGTTGAGTTTTTCCTCTTCCCTGCTTCGCCTGAGGCCCTTAATCTCCGCCTGGAGCTGCTCCACCTTCTCGAGTACGGCGTCTTCGTCCACGGACAGAAGACCTTCAAGATTGGAGAAATTTCTCCAGAGCTTCTGGAACATTTTCAGGGCGGTCATCCCCGTGACTGCAGTGATGCGCCGCGTTCCTGAGCCGATCCCCTCCTCGCGGAGGATCTTGAAGCACCCGATCTCACCGGTGGACGCCACGTGCAGGCCGCCGCACAGCTCCGCAGAAAATTCGGGAATCCTGACCACCCGTACCACGTCTCCGTACTTTTCCTCGAAGAGCGCCTTCGCCCCCATCTCCCGGGCATGCTCCATGTCGCTTTCTTCCACCGTAAGGCCCGAATTTTCGAGGATGCGGGCGTTCACCTCCGTCTCCACGGCAAGAAGCTGCTCTTTGCTCATGGCCTCGAAGTGGGTGAAGTCAAACCGCAGGCCGCTCTCCCCCACAAGGGAGCCCGACTGCCTCACATGGCCGCCCAGCACGCGGCCCAGGGCCTCGTGAAGCAGGTGCGTGGCCGTGTGGTTCCTTCTGATGGCACGGCGCCGTTCGTCGTTCACGCACGACTGCACCGGATCGCCCACCGCAAGGCTCCCCGAGAGGACCTTCACCTTGTGGACAACCAACCCCCTGCAGCGGATCACTGTTTCGGTCACTTCTGCCTTGCCGCCGGCAGACGCGATGGTGCCGGTGTCGCCCACCTGTCCGCCCTTCTCGCCGTAGAAAGCCGTGGAGTCGAGGATAATCTCCCCCTCCATCCCTTCCTCCAGGGAATCCGCTTCCTCCCCGTCCACCACAATGGCTGCGACGGAGCCGGACGACTCGGTGCCTTCGTACCCCATAAAAAGAGTATCGCCGAGGCGCTCGTTCAGCTCGCTGTATACGTCGCCCGCCAGGGCGCTCCGCTTCTGCTTGCTGGAAGCCCGGGCGCGCTCCTTCTGGGCCGTCATCTCCCGGTCGAAGCCCGCCTTGTCAACGGTGAACCCGTTCTCGTCGGCGATCTCCATGGTCAGCTCCAGGGGGAAGCCGTAGGTATCGTAGAGCACAAAGGCCACGTCGCCGGGAAGCTCGGTCCGTCCGGCGCCCCTCAGCCGGGCGACTTCGCCGTCAAGCAGGTCCGTGCCCTGTTCGAGCGTCCGGCCGAAGCGCTTCTCCTCCACGTCGATGATCTGCTCCACCGTCAGCCTGTTGTCGATCAGCTCCCGGTAGGGGTCGCCCATGAGGCCGATCACGTCGGGAAGGAAATCGAGCAGGAAAGGACGGTCAACGCCGAGAAGGCGGCCGAACCTGGCGGCCCGCCGAAGCAGCCTGCGGAGCACGTACCCCCGGCCGTCGTTGGAGGGCAGGATGCCGTCGGCGATCATGAATGCCACCGAACGAACATGGTCCGCGATCACCCGGACAGCAAGGTCCGTCTTCGGGCTGTAGCCGTAATGGATGCCGCCCATGGCGCAGGCCCGCTCGATCATGGGCATGAACAGGTCGGTCTCGAAGTCGGTGCGCACCCTCTGGACGATGGACGTCAGCCGCTCGAGTCCCATGCCGGTGTCGATGTTCTTCTTCGGCAGGGGCACCAGAGTTCCGTCCTTCTGGAGGTCGAACTGGGTGAACACGTGGTTCCAGATCTCCAGGTACCGGTCGCAGTCGCACCCCACGGCGCACTCCGGCCTGCCGCAGGAGAACTCCGGCCCCTGGTCGTACATGATCTCCGAACAGGGACCGCAGGGCCCCTGGTTCCCCATGAACCAGAAATTGTCATCCTTGCCGAAGCGGAAGATGCGCTGGTCGGGAATGCCCACAAGCTTGTGCCACGCGTCGTAGGCCTCATCGTCGTCCTCGTAGATGGTCACCGACATGCGGTCCGGCTCGAGACCGATCACTTCCGTCAGGAATTCCCATCCCCAGGTGATGGACTCTTTCTTGAAATAGTCCCCCCAGGCGAAGTTCCCCAGCATCTCGAAAAAGGTATGGTGCCGGGCCGTGCGGCCCACGTTGTCGATGTCGTTGGTTCGGACGCACTTCTGGGAAGTCACCGCCCGGGGCGCCTCGGGCTTCTGGATGCCGAGGTAGTAGGGCTTGAAGGGCACCATTCCCGCAATGGTGAACAGCAGGGAAGGATCGTCGGGAATGAGCGAAAAGCTCGGGAAATGCTTGCTCCCCTTGGACACCCAGAAATCAATGAATAGCGAACGTACTTCCTTGCCTGATCTCCACTGCATAAATATTCGTCCTCCCTGAATGCTGTCTATGGCCAGATTGTCATCCCGAGCGAATGCGAGGGAACTCGGGTTTGAAACTGTAAAAAGCAAATGCAGGTCCCTCGTCGCTTCGCTCGCTCGGGACGACAGACCTAGTTTGTCATCCCGAGCGAATGCGAGGGATCTCGGTTCTTTGTCATCCTGAGGCCGGCTCTTTGGGCGATCGCGTCCCCGGAGGGGAAGGATCTCGCCTTTTACACTGTTAAAGTCAAGTGCAGGTCCCTCGTCGCTTCGCTCCCTCGGGACGACAGAATAGAGTCATCCCTTCAGCAGATTATCCCGCATTTCCCGCGCCTTGGCGAGGATTTTTTCAGCGTCCGCACCGGGAAAGTTCCCGTCCCGGTACAGCCATTTCCCGGCGACCATGGTTCCCGTCACATCGGCGGAGCTTCCGGCGTACACGAAGAAATGAGCCGCGTTTTCCCCGTCGATCCCCACGTACTCCGGCCTGTCCAGGTCCACCATCACGAAGTCGGCGGCCCAGCCCTCCCGGATCATCCCCTTCTTCTCGAACCCGAGGGCTTCCGCCCCCTCGAAGGTGGCCATCCGCAGAACATCCCTGGCGGGAACGGCGGTGGGGTCCTTTGAAATCCCCTTGGAGACAAGCGCGGCGGACCGCATCTCCCCCCACACGTCGAGACGGTTGTTGCTGGCCGCACCGTCTGTTCCCAGGGCGATTTTCCGTGTCTTTTCCATCATGCCGGGCAGGTCCATCATACCGCTGCCCAGCTTCTGGTTGCTCTTCGGGTTATGGGCGATGGTCATCCGGGAGAAATCCACCTCGTCCAGAACGGCCGGGTCGAGCCACACGCAGTGAGCCAGCACCGCCTGCCGGACCTCCGGCATTCCCGACGCCGCAAGGTACTCCGCCGGGGTCATTTTCATCTCGTCTCTCAGATATCCCGTTTCCCACTCCGCCTCCAGGAAATGGAAGTGAATCCCCAGGTTCCGGTCCTTCGCCGCCGCCACGATCTCCTTCAGAAAAGACAGAGGCACCGTATAGGGCGCGTGGGGGGCGAGCTGCACCGTGACGAACTCCTCCCGGCCCTTCCAGGTTTCGGCAAGCTGCAGGCCCTCGTCCAGCTTCACCTGCTCCGGTCCGACGATACCCCGGCTGACGGCGCACTTCATGCCCATCTCCAGCGATGCCTCCACTACGGAATCCATGAAGAAATACATATCACCGAAGGCCGTTATGCCGTTCGCCGCCATCTCGAGCAGAGCAAGCTTTGTGCCCCAGGAGACATGCTCGCCCTTCAGCTTCGCCTCGGCGGGCCAGATCTTCTCCTTCAGCCACTCCATGAGGGGGGCCTCTTCCCCTATCCCGCGCAGCAGGCTCATGGCCGCATGGGTGTGGGCGTTTACAAAGCCCGGAAGAAGGGCGGCCTTCCCTCTGCCGTCCACGGTTTCGGCGGCAGGCGGAGCCCATTCCGGCGCCCCGATGGAGGCGATTTTTCCTCCCTCCACCATTACCGAACCATACCGTGCCGTCTCCGTTCCACCGTCGCAGAGCAGAAAGTTCTTCAGCAGGAGGGTCATGTCATTCCACCCAGCTCTTCATGTACTCTTCCTGTTCTGGAGTCATCCTGTCCAGCCGGATGTGCAGCGAGGCGAGCTTCGCCTCCATGACCGCCCTGTCGATGGCCTCCGGAACGTCGTACAGCCCCGGCTTCAGGGTGTTCTTCGCCAGAAAGACGGCGGACTCGAGCTGCAGGGCGAAACTCAGGTCCATGATCTCGATGGGGTGCCCGTCGGCACAGGCAAGGTTCACCAGCCGCCCCTCCCCGAGGAGGTGAATGCGCCTGCCGTCCTTCAGGATGTAGGTCTCCACGCCTGGGCGTGTCTCCTCCACCGAGGATGAAAGGTCAAGGAGATCCGGCTTGCAGATCTCCACGTCGAAGTGCCCCGCATTGCCGAGGAGCACCCCGTCCTTCATCTTCCCGAAATGCTCCCGCCGGATGACCCTCGTATTTCCCGTAAGGGTCAGGAAAATGTCCCCCCGGGACGCTGCATCGTCCATGGAAGCCACTTCGTAACCGTCCATGAGGGCCTCGAAGGCGCGATGGGGATCGATCTCCGTCACGATCACCCTGGCGCCCATGGCGGAGGCCCGCATGGCCACTCCCCTGCCGCACCAGCCGTACCCGGCGATCACCACGTTCTTTCCCGCCACCAGCATGTTTGTTGTGCGGAGGATGCCGTCCATCACCGACTGCCCCGTGCCGTACCGGTTGTCAAAGAGGTACTTGCTGTGGGCGTCGTTCACCGAAATCATGGGGAAGGCCAGCACACCTTCGCCGGCCATGGACTTCAGCCGCTTCACCCCGGAGGTGGTCTCCTCGGAACCGCCCCGGATCCCCGGCAGCAGCTCCCGCATCTCGCTGTGCACCGTGGCTACCAGGTCGGCCCCGTCATCCACGATGATGTTGGGCTTCACGGAGAGGGCGGAGCGCACGTTCTCGAAATATTCCTCCGTGGTCATCCCGTGGCGGCTGAAGACGGACACGCCGTTCTCCACCAGGGCGGCGCAGATGTCGTCCTGGGTGGAAAGGGGGTTGCTTCCGGCGGCGGTCACCTTCGCCCCGAGATCCTTCAGCAGGATCAGCAGGCAGGCCGTTTTCGCCTCCAGGTGAAGGCACGCGGAAATCACCGTTCCGGCGAGGGGCTGCTCCTTCCGGTATTTCTCCTCAAGAAGCCGCAGAACGGGCATGTACTGCTTTGCCCAGCGTATTTTCTTTTCGCCGGAAGGGGCGAGGGCCCTGTCCGCGATTTTGTAGTCCATGATTCAGTCCTCCTTCGGGAATAGAGCCCGTATAGCGGGGCCGTAGGGCGGCCGAAGCACGCCCTTTTCGGTAATGATGGCGGAAATGAGATCCCCGTCCGTCACGTCGAAGGCCGGGTTCCAAACTGTATAGTCGTCGGGAAGCATGCCGCCTCCCGGCAGGCGCTTCACTTCCTCGGCCTTCCGCTCCTCGATGGGAATGTCCCGTCCTGAAGAGAGGCCGGGGTCTATGGTGGACAGCGGCGCGGCCACGTAAAATGGAATGCCGTGATGACGGGCCAGCACCGCGAGAGGATAGGTGCCGATCTTGTTCGCCGTGTCTCCGTTGGCGGCTATGCGGTCAGCACCTACGATCACCGCGTCGATCCCGCCCTTCTTCATCAGGCTTCCGGCCATATTGTCGCAGATGAGGGTCACGTCGAAGCCGTCCTCCAGGAGCTCCCACACCGTAAGGCGGGCTCCCTGCAGCACGGGCCGGGTCTCGCAGGAAAAGACCTTTACGTCCTTCCCCGTCTCCCGGGCCGAGCGGATGACCCCCAGGGCAGTACCGTGGCCGCCCGTGGCAAGTGCCCCGGCATTGCAGTGGGTGATCACAGTGCACGCCGGAGGCAGCAGTTCCGCCCCGGCACAGCCCATGGCCCGGTTGCATTCCAGGTCGTCGGCGAGGATCAACCCCGCTTCGGCGATGAGGTTCTCGAAAAGGCCGTCGTCGGAAAGGGAGGTCATCCGTTCCTCCATCCTCCGGAGAGCCCAGAAGAGGTTCACCGCCGTGGGGCGGGTCCGTACGAGGCGTTTTGACGCGTCAAAGGCCGCCTTCCGGCCTTCTTTGGACGCCATGGCCACGCCGAATGCGGCGGCAATGCCGATGGCAGGCGCGCCCCGGACGGCGAGGGACTCAATGGCCACAGCCACGTCTTCGGCGGTGGTACATTCCAGAAACATCACCGCGCCGGGAAGCACCCGCTGGTCAAGAATATACAGCCGATTGTTTTTCCAGTACAAAACCGGAGGGACCATGAGAAACCTCCTTGTGAAAACTGAGTGATTTTGCCTGTCATCCCGAAGGCGTTTTTCGGAGTGTCATCCTGAGGAGCGGTTTCTTTCTGTCATCCCGAAGGCGTTTTTCGGAGTGTCATCCTGAGGAGCGAAGCGACGAAGGATCTGCTTTTGATTCCGGGTTCCTCAACTGCGAGATCCCTCGCATTCGCTCGGGATGACAAAGCACTCCCCTCGTGATGACACCCCCTCTGTCATCCCGAAGGAGCGGTTTTTGTCATCCCGAAGGAGCGAAGCGACGAGGGATCTGTTTTTGATTCCGGGTTCTTCAAGTGCGAGATCCTTCGCTTCGCTCGGGATGACAAATCCTTCGCTCGGGATGACAAAGCACTACCCCTGCCTGCGCAAAGACACCCCGGACACGACCGCCCCGGCGTCGCCGTCGGCAAACCGCAGGGTGACGCCGTCGCCTTCCGAGAGCATTCCGGCGGAAGTCACGGGCGTTCCGTCCTTTTCGCAGAGGCTGTACCCCCGGTCGAAGACCTTCAGGGGCGAAAGGCTGTTCAGCGACGCGCCGAGAGCGCCTATCCGTTCCACGGCAGAGGCCACAGCTCTTTCCCCGGCAGCCCCGAGCCTCGAGGAGAGCAAATCAGCGCCGGAAACCCGCAGGGCGATCTCCCGCTCTGCCACGGTCTTTCCCCTGTCAAGAAAGGAGGCCAGGTCTTTTTCGAAAGACCGGACTTCCCCGTCCATGGCCGACCGGAGAAGCCGGTGCTTCTGGGCGAGGGAAGCCAGGATGTCCGCCGAATCGGGGAAAACCCGCTCCGCCGCTGCCGACGGGGTCGCCGCCCGGACATCCGCCGCCTTGTCGCTCAGGGTTTCGTCAATTTCGTGCCCCAC
>ENA-UOUL01004999-UOUL01004999.1-bioreactor-metagenome-genome-assembly--contig:-NODE-4999-length-11780-cov-3.829275_pt1 | contig 11780 bp, 8 predicted proteins | sample MGYA00249838_ERZ747220 | MGnify/ENA primary metagenome ERZ747220 (study PRJEB28778, sample SAMN05720191) | bioreactor metagenome | isolation source: Anaerobic biogas reactor | place: USA:Washington...
AGATGATGAACATCCCGGTGCTCGGCCTCGTGGAGAACATGTCCGGCTTCCAGTGCGACAACTGCGGAAAGGTCCACGATGTGTTCGGCCCGAGCCGCGCGGAGGAGATCGCCTCGGAGCTGTTCATCCCGGCGCATGCGCGGCTGCCGCTGAACCCGAAGCTCGCCGCCGCGACCGACCGGGGCATGGTCGAGCTGTTCGAGGGCGACTGGCTCGAGCCGATCGCCGACGCGATACTGGGGCCGATGGTTTAGCAAATCGCATAAAAATTGCGGGAGCCCCGTTGGGGTTCCCGCGCTTGTCTTCGGCTTATAGCACGCGTATCTTGCACTTCGCCGTCTTTCCGTTGTACGTCTTGACGCCGATCGTCACCGTGCCCCTGCGGTGCGCGGTCACGAGGCCGGTGAACTTGTCGATGCTCGCGATGCGGCTGTTGCTGCTGGCGAACGCGTAGCCGCCGCCGGCGCCCGCGGGCACTTCCGCCGTCAATTGCAGCGTCCCCCCGACGTACATCGTGCCGGTGCGGTTGTTGACCGACGTGCCCAAATACAGAATCGTCACGCGGCTGGGCGCCTTCGCGACGGACACGAGGCACGAGGTCGAGAGCCCGTTGTACGTCTTGAGCTCGATGACCGCCGAGCCGACCTTCCTGGCGAGCAGCTTGCCGCCCGACGTCACGGAGACGACCGAGGAATCGCTCGAGGAGAACCTGTAGTGCGTCGTGATCGAGCGCACGTCGGTCCCGAGGCCGTCGTACACGCCGCCGCTCAACTGGTAGCTCTGGCCGACGCCCAGGTCGAGGAACCAGTCGTTGAGCCGCACGGACGCGGGCGCGGCGTACGCGTACACCGTGCATCTCGCGGTCTTGCCGTTGTGCGTCCGGGCGGTGATGACGGCGCTTCCGGAGCTCGCCGCGCACGTGACGAGGCCGTCCGGCGCGACGGTCGCGACCGACGCGTTGCTCGTCGTGAAGCCGACGGTCGACGCGGTGCCGCTCGTCAATTTGTAGCTCAACTGGAACGTGTTCCCGACGCCGAGCCGCACGCTCGAGGCGTTCAATTTGATCGACGAGGGCGCCTTCTTGACCGTCACCTTGCAGGTCGCGGTCTTTCCGTTGTGCGTCGCGACGGTTATGTAGGCGGTTCCGGTCTTCTTCGCCGAGATCAGGCCGGCCGCGCTGACGCCCGCGACGCTGTCCTTGCTGGACTTGTAGGTCATGCCCGCCGCGGTGCCGGTCGGCACGATGCCCGGCAGAAGGTACGTCTGGCCGATCGCGAGCGAGAGCGAGCTCGCCGCGAAGCGCACCGAAGCCGGCGCGCCGACGACCGCGACGGAGAACGCCTTGATCAGGTCGGGGTCGTCGAGCGCCGCGTTGTAGGCGGTCGCCGTGATCGTCGCGAAGCCTATGCGCTTCGCGGTGATCGTGCCGTCCTGCTCGTTGACCGAGGCGACGGCCGGGTTGTCGGACCTGAACGCAAGCGCCTCGCTGCCCTGCCCGTTGTCGAGCGTGCCGACGAGCACGTATTGCTGGCCGACGCCGAGCGTGCCCGCGGAGACCGGCAGCGTCAGCTTGTCCGGCTCGACGACGACGGTCACCGCGCAGGTCGCGGTCTTTCCGTTGTAGGTGCGCGCGGTGATCGTCGCTGCGCCCGGGGCGACGGCCGTGATCTTGCCGCCGGCGGTGACCGTCGCGGCGAGTTCGTTGCTCGAGGTCAGCGTCACGCCGCCGGCCGCGTTCGCGGACAGCGCCCAGTCGAGCTGCCACGCCTGGCCGACGCCGAGCGTCCGCTTCGACGCGCTCAGGGAGACCTTCGTCGGCGCCGCCAGCACCGCGACCGCGCACGCGGCCTCGATGCCGTTGTCGGTCTCGACGTACAGGATCGCGACGCCGACCTTCTTCGCGAGCACGGCGCCCAGTTGGTCGACCGTCGCGACGGCGGTGTTCGAAATCCGGTAGGTAAAGCCCGTGGACGCGCCGGCCGGGGTGACGACGGGCTTGACCGCGGCGGACTCGCCGACGCCGAGCACGAGGCCGCCGACCGCGAGGCCCGTGGGCTTGACGACCGCCTTTATGACCACGTCGATGCCCTTCGCAACGCAGTATTCGTGGGGCTTTTTCGCGTCGCTCTCGAGGGTCGCGGTCAGCTTGTCCACGTCGACGCCCGCGAACGCGTCCTCGGCAATCGCCGTCACGCTGTCCGGGATGGTGATCTTCTCGAGCAGCGTGTTCGCGAACGCCTCCGCGCCAATCGAGGTCAGCGTGTCGCACAATACGATCTCCCGGACGCTCTTGTTGCCCTTGAACGCGCCGGCTCGCACGGCCCTCGTGCCGCTCGGGAGCTCGAAGCTCGCCGCGTCGCCGAAGTAGCGGATCAATTCGCGCGTGTCCTTCGTGTAGAGCGCGTTGCCGATCGCGATGTAATATGGGTTGTCGTTGTGGACGAGTATGCTCTTGACAGGCGCCCCGTCGAACGCGTCGGCGGCGAGCAGCATCACGTATTTCGGAATCTCGACTGACGTGATCGCGGTGCCCGCAAACGCGCCGTCGTGCAGCTTCAGAAGCGACTCCGGCAGCGCGACCTCCGCGATCTTCTCGCAGCCCCGGAACGCGTTCGCCCCGATTTCCATGAGCTTTCCGTTCAGCGTCAGCTTCTTGAGCTTCGACTCGTCCCTGAACGCGCCCTCGTCGACGAAGCGCACGTTCGCGCCGAGCGCGACGTCGGTGACGCTCGAGCCGACGAACGCGCCCTCGCCGATGCCGACGACCTTGAGGCCGAACAGCTCCGAGGGAATCTTCACGTCGACCGCCGAGCCGATGTAGTCCGTCAGCACGATGCCGCTGTCGCCCGCGTCCTTGCCGAACACGTACTCCGTGCCCCCGGCGAACGACGTGATCCCGCAGCCGACAAACGCGGTCCGTCCGATCTTCGTCAGCGTGTCCAGCGGCAGCGTGACCTTCCTGAGCGCGCCGCAGCCCTTGAACGCCTCGTCGCCGATGGTCGTCACGCCGCTCTGTATGATGACCTCCTCGAGGCTCGGGCAATCCTCGAACGCGCCCGCGCCGATCCCGATCACGGTTCCGGGCACGGTGAGCCGCATGATGTTCGCGTCGCCCGCGAACACGTCCTCGCCGATCCCGACGACGCGGTAGCCGCTGAGCGTCTTGGGAATCTCGAGGTGCAGCATCGCCCCGGTGTAGAGCGTGATGACCGCCGTGTTGTCGGCCGTGTTGAAATCGAACTCGAACATGTCCTCGTCGATCTTCTCGTCGAATTCGATCATCGCGCCCTTCTGCGAGAAGTACTCGTACGGCTTTCCCTTGTTTCCGTCGAGCGTCACGACGAGCAGCCGGAAATCGCAGCCGTCGAACGCGTCGCTGTTGATGCCGGTGACGCTGTCGTGCACGCGCAGCGCCTTCAGCTTGTCGCAGTTCTTGAACGCCGTCGCGCCGATCGCCTTCACGCCGTCCTCGATCGTCACCGTGTCGAGCAGCGCGCAGCTGAAGAACGCGCTGTCGCCGATTGTCGCGACGCTCGCGGGAATCGTGACCGACTTCAGCTTGTCGCAGTCGTAGAACGCGGACGCGCCGATCGACAAAAGTCCGGCCGGGAGCGACGCGGTCTCGAGCTTGTCGCAGTTCGAAAACGCCGACGCGCCGATGCGCGCGGCCCCCGCGCCGAGCGTGATGCCCGTCAGCGTCCCGCTGTTTTCAAACGCCTTTTCCCCGATTGCGACCGAGTGCGAAAAGAGCTTTCCCGGCACGCTGAGGTTTAAGTCGGAGCCCAAATACGCCTCGATCGTGACCTCGCCGCCCGCGAGGGAAAAGCGGTAGGGAATGGTGTTGATCCGAAGCGCCGCGCTCGTGCCCGCGAACGCGCCGGGGGCGATCGAGGCCAGCGTGTCCATCGGAAGCGTCGCGGCCTGCAGCTTCGAGCAGCCCTTGAACGCGTCCGCGCCGATCGACTCCGTGCCGCTCGCGATGACCGCCGTCACCAGCGCCGTGCAGCCCTCGAACGCGCCCGCGCCGATCGACTTCACCTTCGCGCTGACCGTGACGGTCGCCAGGCTCTTGCAGTCCTTGAACGCGCCCGCGCCGATCGAGTCGAGGTTGCCCGGCATGACGAGCGCGGCCATGCTCGCGCCCTTGAACGCCTCCGGGCCGATCGCCACGACCGGAATCCCCAGGATCGACTGCGGGACCGACAGCGTGGACAGGGTGCCCGTGTAGCCGGTCAGCGTCGCGGCCGTGCTGTCGGTGTTGAGCTCGTACGTATAGGTCGCGCCGTCGATGACGACGGTGTGCAGGCTCATGGGCATCATCAGCGAGAGCCCCATCATCGGGCCGGGCGCCTCGGGCTCCGGCTCCCCGGTCGGGGCTTCCGTCGGCGCCTCCGTGGGCACTTCCGTCGGAGCCTCGGTCGGCGCATCGGTCGGCGCCTCCGTCGGAATCTCGGTCGGCGCCTCCGTAGGAGTCTGGGCAGGCGCTTGCGTCGGAACCTCGGTCGGCGCCTCCGTCGGCGCCTCGGTCGGAGCCTCCGTAGGCGCCTCGGTGGGAGCCTCCGTGGGCGCTTCCGTGGGCGCTTCCGTCGGCGCTTCCGTCGTCCCGGACTGCATGCCCGCGTCCGTCTCCGCGAACACGGCTTCGCCCACCGCGCCCAGAAGCGTCACGGCGCACAGCAGCAGGGACAATAGCTTTACCAGCATCTTCTTCATCGTCAGAATCCTCCCACGGCGCATCGTCATGCCTATGCTATATTATATTATACATGAAATTGTAATATATGGCAACCAGAAAAAATATTTTTGTCGTTTTTTTGCCGCTTTCTCGAAAAATGAACAAAAAAAGGGGGCGGGAGTTGCCTCCACGCCCCCATCGGAATCGAAACCGGTCAGAACTTCTCCGCGAGCGCGATGTCCGGGAGCTCGCGGATGTCGCGGATTTCGTATCGGATTTTGTACTCCGCGGGCGCGATCTCGCCGGACGGATTGTACCAGCACGCGTCTACGCCCGCGCGGTTCGCGGCGAGCACGTCGCTGGTCAGGCTGTCGCCCGCCATCAGCGCGCGTCCGGGCTCGATCGAGCCCAGCAGCTCGAGCGCGCGGAAGATCATCCTGGGGTCGGGCTTCTGGAAGCCCTGTTCGCCGGAGATGACGAGCGCCGATATGTACGGGCGGATCGGCGAGCGGTCGATGCGCCCGTGCTGGACGCTCGAGATGCCGTTCGTGACGAGCGCGACGGGGAGTTTTTCGGCGATCGCCCGCACGGCCTCGAGCGCGCCGGGGAGCAGCATCCCCTGCCGGGAGAGCGCGTCGGTGAATCGCTCGCCGACCTCCCCCGGGTCCGCGGAAATCCCATAGAACTTCAGAAAATCGCCGAACCTGCGCACGCGCAGCTCGGCCTGCGTCATCGCTCCGCGCTCGAACTCCTTCCAGCAGGCGAGGTTGATCCGGCTGTAGACCTCGCCCGCTTGGGGGTCGGCGATGCCGAGCGCCCCGATGACCTCGGAGATCGCGTTCTTCTCCGCGGCGCGGAAGTCCAAGAGCGTGTCGTCCGCGTCGATCAGAATTGCGTCGTATGTAAGCATTCGGCTCTCCTTCGAAAAAATACGGTCCCCCGCCCGACCTGATCTTTGCCCCCACACCCGCCGGCCGGGGCGCTCGCTACTAAGGCGTTCAGCCTCCCCACTACGAGCCCTCTCAATCCGAAGATTGGCCGGACTAACCACTAGATCGCACCATGCTCACGGAAATTTTTCCCGCTTACGTGGGTCGTTTCGCCTGCGACTGGCATCGACTTTCAATCACGGACGCGGAGGACCGCACGCCTATTATACCCCGCCGGCGGCTATTTCGTCAACCACGCGCGAAGCCTCCGGTCGAGCGCGCTGAACCTGCGGTCGATGTAGTCGTTGTCGACCATGTTCTTTAAGCACGCCTCGCGGCCGACGACGACCACGAGCTTCTTCGCGCGCGTGACCGCCGTGTAGAGCAGGTTTCGCGTCATCAGCATGCGGGGCCCGGCGACCAGCGGAAGCACCACGCAGTCGAACTCGCTCCCCTGGCTCTTGTGCACCGACATGCAGTACGCGAGCTCCAATTCCTCGAGCTCCTGCAGACCGTACTCGGCCTCGCGCCCGTCGTCGAACTCGACGGTCACGAGTTCGCCCAGCCGGTCGATCTCCCGGATGAAGCCTATGTCGCCGTTGAACGCGCCCTCGCCGATCTCGCCGCCGCGCCGCCACTGGAGGCCGTAGTTGTTCTTGATCTGCATCACCTTGTCGCCGAGCCGGAACAGCGCCTCGCCGCGGTTCATCTCGGGCTTCCCGGGCGCGGGCGGGTTCAGCGCCTGTTGGAGCGCCGCGTTCAGCGCGAACACGCCGCCGTCCGAGCGCTTCATCGGCGCCATGACCTGAATGTCCCGGAGCGGGTCGAGCCCCATGTAATTCGGCAGCCGCCTCGTAACCAGCTTGACGACCGAGTCGACCGCGGACTGCACGCTCTCCCGGCGCTCGAGGAAGAAATCGGTGCCGCGCTGATTGAGCTCCGGGTACGCGCCGCGGTTGATGCGGTGCGCGTTGCGGACGATCATGCTCGTCGCCGCCTGCCGGAACACCTCGGTCAAGGTGACCGTCGGCACCGCGCCGCTCGCGATGATGTCCTTCAACACGTTGCCCGCGCCGACCGACGGAAGCTGATCCTTGTCGCCGACCATCACGAGCCTGGTTCCCTGCGGGATCGCGCGCAAGAGCGCCCGAAGCAGGAATATGTCGACCATGCTCATCTCGTCGACGACGACCGCCCTGCAGTCGAGCGGGTTGTGCTCGTCGCGCTGGAAGCGGCCGTCCTCGCCCGCGTACTCGAGCAGCCGGTGGATCGTGCGCGCGGGCCTTCCGGTCGCCTCGCTCATGCGCTTCGCCGCGCGGCCGGTCGGCGCGCAGAGCTCCGCGCCGCCGAACTCGTCCAGGAGCTTCAAAATGCAGTTTAACGTCGTCGTCTTGCCGGTGCCCGGGCCGCCGGTGATCACGAGCACGCCCTCGCGCTCGACCTCGCACACGGCCTCGCGCTGCTCCGGGCAGAGCTCCATACCGGCCTCGTCCTCCGCCTCCGCGATCAGCCGGTCGGCGCGCCCCTCCTCGAGGTCCTGCCGCTCGAACGACCGCTTGAGCCGGATCAGCCGGAACGCCGCGTCGCACTCCGCCTCGTAGAGCCACGGAAGGTAGACCGCCGTCTCGCCGTCGAGATCGTCGGCCTCGAGCCCGCCGGAGATCATGAGGCTGCGCACCGCGTTGTCGACCAGGTCCTCGTCGGCGCCCAGCATCTGCCGCGCGTGCTCGACGAGCTCCGTCAGCGGCAGGTACATGTGCCCGGACGCGTTTGCCGCCTCCGAGAGCGCGTAGCGTACGCCGCTCTTCAATCGAAATTCGCTCTCGAGCGAGAAGCCCATCGAGAGCGCTATCCGGTCCGCGGTCTTGAAGCCGACGCCCTCGACCTCGTCGGCGAGCCGGTAGGGGTTCTCGGAGGCGACGCGCTCGGTGCGGTCGCCGAACACGCGGTAGACCTTCGCGGCGAGCGCCGGCGACAGCCCGTACCGCTGCAGAAACATCATCGAGCCGCGCATCTGGCTGTGGTTCAAGAAGCTCTCGGCGATCAGCGCGGCGCGCTTGCGGCCGATGCCGGGCACCTCCGTCAGCCTGTCCGGCTCGGATTCCAGCACGTCGAGCGTCCGGGCGCCGAATTCCTCGACGATCAATTTCGCGGTCGCGGGGCCGACGCCGCGGATCAGCCCGGAGGCCAGGTATTTCTCGATGCCGTCGAGGCTCTCGGGCCGCACGGACTCGACGAAGCTCACGCGAATCTGCCGCCCGTACTCGCGGTGCTCGACGACGTCGCCGTCGAACGCCGCCCTTTCGCCCGCGAGCAGGAGCGGCATCAGGCCGACCGCGGCGAGCCTCGAGCCGTCCTCTAGCTTCACCTGCGCGACCGTGAAGCCGCTCCCGTCGCTTCGAAACGAGATTTTCTCGACGACTCCCTCAAACCGCGCCATTCGCGATCTCCCACAGGTACAGGGACGCGACGCTCGCATACGGCGCGTAGAGCTCCCGGAACCGCGCGAAGTCCCTGTCCGCGCCGTCGCCGTGCAGCATGTTGAGCGCCTTGCGTATGCCGAAGTCGCCCTGGCTCAGGATGTTCATCCGGTTCAAGGAGAAGATCAAAAGCATCTCCGCCGTCCAGCGGCCGACGCCGTCGAACGACACGAGCTTCCTGATCGCGTCCTCGTCGTTAAGCTCCGGAAGCACCGAGAGCTCCTGCGCGCGCTCCGCCGCCGCGCGCATCCACTTCGCCTTCTTGGGGCCGACGCCGAGCGCGGCAAGCTCCTCGTGCGGGATCGCGAGATACTTGTCGGGCGTCGTGAGCCCGCGCGCGGTGAGCCTGCCCCAGACCGTCTGGTACGCTTTGCCTGAGACCTGCTGCGCGGTGATCGAGCTCATCAGCGCCTCGAACACGTCCGGGATGATCGACCACTCGAGTTGCCCGAGCTTCTGAATCCACGCGCCGAGCGCCGGATCGCGGGCGCAGAGGTGGTCCATCTCCCCGGCCCCGTAGCGGAAGTTCATCGGCGCGCCTCCAATCCGAGCAGATACCGCTTGTTGTCGAGCCCGCCTCCGTAGCCGACGAGCGAGCCGCCCTTGCCGATCACGCGGTGGCAGGGCACGATGACGGCGAGCGGGTTTCGGTTGTTCGCGAGCCCGACGGCGCGCGTCGCCCGCTCGTTTCCGACCGCGCGCGCGACGTCCTGATAGCTCCTCGTCTCGCCGTACGGGATCGCCCGGAGCGCCTCCCAAACGCGAAGCTGAAACGGCGTGCCGACCGGCTTCAGAGGCACGCTGAATTCGCGCCGGTTTCCCTCGAAGTACTCCCGGAGCTCGCGCTCGGCGAGGTCGAGCACCGGGCACGCGTCCGCGGCCGGGGCTCCGCCGAAGTCCGCGCGCAGAAGCGCCTCGCCGTCCGAGACGAGCGTCATCGGCCCGACCGGGGTGTCGATCCGGCGGGAAAAGGTTCTACCCTGCGTTTTTTCCATAGATCAGGCACAGTCCTTTCAGCGTAAGCAGTCCGTCGAGCACGTTGATGACGTTGGAATCCCCGGCGATCAAAAGCGCGAGGCCCCCGGTCGCGATGACCTTTGCGTCCGGAGCGCCCAGCTCGCGGCGGATGCGCTCGACCAGGTAGCTGACCTGGCCGATGTAGCCGAACACGATGCCGGACTGGAGGTTTGCGATCGTCGTCCGGCCGATCGCCGCCTCGGGCCTCTGCAGCTCAAACCGCGGCAGCTTCGCGGTGCGCTCGGTCAGCGCCTCGGCCGCGAGCTTGAGCCCCGGGCAGATCGCGCCGCCCAAAAACTCGCCCCTGGCCGAGATCGCGCCGAAGGACGTCGCGGTGCCGAAGTCGATCGTGATGCAGGGCCCGCCGTAGAGCTCGTAGGCGGCCACGGCGTTTGCGATGCGGTCGCTTCCGAGCTCGCGCGGGTTTTCGTACCTGATGTTGATGCCGGTCTTGATGCCCGGCTGCACGCTCATCGGCTCGACGCCGAAGTAGTTGCGGCACATGTGCTCGATCGTGAAGTTGATCGTGGGAACGACCGAGGAGAACACGATGCCCGTCACGTCGTCCGCCCCATAGCCCGCGTGCCGCAGCATGCTCAGAAACAGCACGCCGTACTCGTCGGACGATTTGTTGCGGTCGCTGGCGATGCGGAAGTACGTGCGGTCCTCGAGGCCCTCGAACAGCGCGGCCTTGATGTTGGTGTTGCCGATGTCCAGCGCCAGTATCATGAAATCATCCCTTGCTCTTTTTATCCACCTTGCGCAGCGCCAGCACGATCGGCGGCACGACCAGCGCGCACAGCAGCGTCTCGCAGAGCGCGCCGACGCCGCCGAGCCCGAAGATCACCGCGAGCACGCGGCCCGTGTCGAGCCCCGCCCCGGCGAAGATCAGGAGCATCGTGCCGAGGTAGAACACGGTATTGGTCAAAGTGCCGGCCGCCGCCGCGACCGGGAGCGCGAACCTGCGCGATTTCAGCGCCCTGTGCGCGAAATATACGTCGATCGGGATCAGAAGCCTCGGCGCGAAGCACATCACGAGCGCCCAGAAGGGGCTCGCGGACACCGTCATCGACGCGAGCACCGACGGGCTCGCGCCGAACGCGCTGGCCGCGCTGATCGCGCCGAAGCAGAAGCCCAGCACCAGACCCTCGAGGAGGCCGAGCGACAGCGTGCCCGCGACGACCGGCAGAAACAGGAGCGTCAGGTTCAGCGGGCCGATCCGGATCAGGCCCAGCGGCGTCAGGCCCAAGAGAAGCGTCAGCGCGACGAACAACGCCAGCCTCGTCAGGCGGGTTACGGAAAATGCGTTCTTCATGGCGATTTCCTCCGTTCGAGTTCGATTTTCGATACCCTACGAATGTGTAAGACCCGGGGGTTCCCTGTTCGGCTTCCTGCGAATGCCGACGCGCACATTATAGCACACCTTTTCGCACATTTCCCGGTATTTTTGTAAAAATCGTTGATGCCGGAGCCGGGAAATGGTATAATTCCGGAAGAACGACTTCCTTGGAGGTGTTGCATTATGATTACCCGTAAAACGGAGCGCGCAACCGACCGCCGCGAGAATATGCGCGGGGGGAACGGCGCGGCGCTGTTGACGCCCGTCTCGAAGGAGCTTCCGAAGAACCTCAGGCTGTTCTCGGAGATACGGCTCGCGCCGGGCTCGTCGATCGGCTTCCACGTCCACGAGAACGAGACGGAGCTGTTCCTGTTCCTCAAGGGCAAGGGCCGCGTGATGGACGACGACCGCGAGGTGTTCGTCGAGGCGGGGGACTCGATGGCGACGTTCTCCGGCCACGGCCACTCGGTCGAGTGCGTCGGAAGCGACGAGCTCGTGCTCGCCGCGGTGATCGTCCGCGACTGACCGCCTGCGCCGGAACCGCGTTCCCTCCCGAAAAAAAGGAGGGAATTTTTTCCGCGTTTCCATTGACATCCCGAACATGGAATGGTAACATATTATTAATGGCCCTGTCATCTCCATCGCAAAGGGGGAAATTTTCGCATGCGCGCTCTGCTCCGCCGCCTCGGGATCGCTATTCTGTGCCTGGCAATGCTGCTCTCCTTCGCGCCGCCGGGCGCGCTCTCTTCGGGAGGTTCCATGAATCCGTTCGGGAAACCAGGTTGGGCCGCCGCGGTTACGGCGGCGGTGTTGTTGCCGGCCGCCGGCGCGCGGGCGGACGAGGCGCCGCGGGTCGAGCTGCCCCTAAAGCAGGTGGCGCTCTTCACGAGCGGGGTTGCTTTTTTCGAACGGTCAGCCGAACTGGACGGGGCGGCGCAGGCCGAGCTGGCGTTCAAGACCGAGCAGATCAACGACCTGATCAAGTCGCTGGTCCTGATCGACGAGGGCGGCGGGCGCGTCTCGGCCGCGACGTATGAATCGCGCGAGCCGGCGGAGCGCACGCTGCAGGCGTTCAGCGTGGACCTGTCCGACAACCCCGACCTCGGGCTGTTGCTGAACCGGCTGCGCGGCGTGCGGGTCCGCGTCAAGGCCGCGGCCCGGGACTGGACCGGCGTGATCGTTGGTGTGGAAACCCACCAGCGGCGCGACGGCGAGACTGTATTCGAGGAAAAGCTCCTCAACCTGATGACCGAGCAGACGCTGCGGGCCCTGCCGCTCGATTCGCTCCAGGAAATCGAGCCGCTCGATCCAGCCATCCGGGCCGATCTGGCCGCCGCGCT
>ENA-UOUL01005003-UOUL01005003.1-bioreactor-metagenome-genome-assembly--contig:-NODE-5003-length-11771-cov-2.649478_pt1 | contig 11771 bp, 10 predicted proteins | sample MGYA00249838_ERZ747220 | MGnify/ENA primary metagenome ERZ747220 (study PRJEB28778, sample SAMN05720191) | bioreactor metagenome | isolation source: Anaerobic biogas reactor | place: USA:Washington...
GCCTCGCCCCGCCCGTAGGACAGTGGGGCCCATGAGCAGCACGGCACTCCACGAGCCAGCGACCCGCCACGCCGTGGCGCCAGCGCGGCCGGGGGCGGCATGAGCCGCTCGCGCCGGACGCGTGCGGCCGCGCTGACGCTGGCGCTCGCGGCGCTGCTGGCGGGGCTGGCCGCCTGCGCCGGCGAGTTCGACACGCCCGGCGAGGCGCTGAGGCTGGTCCAGCCCACGCTGCAGAACGCGGTGCTGCGCGAGCCGTACGCGGCGCAGCTGCACGCCGTCGGGGGCCTGAGGCCGTACAGCTTCGAGCTCGAATCGGGCGCGCTGCCGGCCGGCGTCACGCTGCAGAGCGGCAGCCTGCGCGGCACCCCCACCGAGACCGGCGACTTCGTGTTCATGGTCGCCGTCTCCGACGCCAACCTCAACAAGGTCGTGCAGGAGTACCGCCTGCGCGTGACCGAGGTGCCTCCGCCCACGATCGCCTTCGGCGCGCCGCAGACCGAGCTGCGCGACGCCGTGACGCTGCGCGCACGCGTGGCGGACGCCCGCGAGCTGAGCGCCGTGCGCACGCTCGTGCGCTGGGACCCCGCGGCGTTCCGCCTCGCGAGCGGCCCCACCGCGAGCGGGCGCGGGCTGGCGCTGCTGTACCGCGAGGGCGACGGCGAGCTGCAGGTCGACCTGGCGGCCCTCGGCACCACCATCGACAGCGAGCGCGAGCTGTTCTCCTTCACGCTCGAGCCCCTGGTCACGCCCACCACGCTGCAGCTCGAGCACCAGACCGAGTTCCTGACCGCCGCCAGCGACCCTGCGCGGCAGCACCACTTCGCGCGCGGCAGCGAGGGTCGGCGGGGGGTCACCCCGCGGGCGGGCGAGGGCGACCCCACCCAGCCCGGAGCCGCGGACGACGGCTACGACGACGGTCTCGACGACGGCGCTGGCACGGACGAGGACGAGCCCGCGGGGCCCGCCGACCCCGGCGCCGAGGAGGCGCGATGACACCACGACGCCACGACCTGGCACGGCCGACGGCCGCGGCCCGCGCGCCGCTCGCGTGGGCCCTCACCGCCCTGCTGCTGCTGCCGGTGGCGCTCGCCACCACGTACCTCGAGCGCACGCCCGAGGAGATGGCGCTGGCGGCCGCCCAGGTCTTCGTGGGCACCGTCGCCACCGTGACCGTGACCGACGAGGGCGGCACGCCCTGGACCGAGGTGACCTTCACCGACCTCGAGTGGGTGGCCAACGAGCTCGCCGACGACGAGGACGACGGCGACGCCGCGCCCAGCTCGGTGACGCTGCGCTTCCTGGGGGGCGCCCTGCCGAGCGGCGAGCGCCTCACCGTCAGCGGCCTGCCGCGCTACGTGGAGGGTCAGCGGGTGCTGCTGTTCGCCTACGACGCCCCCGGCGCCGCCTCGCCGGTGGTGGGCGTGCGGCAGGGCAGCTGGACCCTCGAGGTGGCCGGGGCGCGGAGCGAGGACGGCGACTACCTGACGGTGCCGGCCGAGGGCCGCCTGCAGCGCGGCGCCACCGGCGCGAGCGTGGAGGAGGTCGTGGCCGCCGTGCGGGCGCTGCGCGAAGCCGGCAGCCTGCCCGAGGGCCCACCGCCCGCCCCCGCGGAGCCCGATGCCGGGCCGGACGCGGCCGGCGAGCCCGACGGGACGCCCGAGGAGGCGCCCGCCGCCGAGGCGTCCGACGTGGACCCGGAGGGGCCGGAGGCCGCGGACGCCGCCGGCGCGACGCCCCCGGAGCCGGCAGGAGCGGACGGACCGGAGGCGCCGGCCGTCGAACCGGAGGCTCCCGGCGCCGCCGCTCCCCCCGACCTGCCGCCGCTCGTGGTGCGCTACGCCGTCGACGAGAGCGGCGGCCCGCTGCTGCTCTCCACCGCCGTCAACCGCGCGGCCGCGGCGTGGGAGGCGGCCGCCTCGGGCGCCGTCGAGCTGGCGCCGGCTGAGCCCGACGAGGCGGGCAGCGCCCCCGTCCACGAGGTCGGCTACGGCCCGGCGGAGCTGTTCGGCCCCGACGCGCTCTCGCTCACCCTGAGCCGCAGCGGCTCGGCTGGCACCGAGGTGCTGGTGTCGCCCTCCGCCGGCAGCCTGCTCGAGCCGGTGCTCGTCCACGAGCTGGGGGTGCTGATCGGCCTGCCGGAGACGGACGCCGGGGTCATGAGCCACGCGGTGGTGGCGGGCGCCGTCGCGCCCACCGAGGCCGACGTCGCGGCCCTCGACGCCCTGCGCACCTTCCGGCCCGAGGACCTCAACCGCGACGGGGTGGTCGACTTCTACGACCTGGACGTGCTCGCCCGCAGCTTCGGCGCTAGCGGCGTGAACCTGGCGGCCGACCTGAACGGCGACGGGCAGGTGGACGCGGCCGACCTGGCGCTGCTCGAGGCGGCCTACCGCTTCCTGCCGCCGAGCGAGCAGCCGCCCACGCCGCGCTGAGCCCGGAGGCGGCGCCCGCGGGTCAGACCAGGGCGCCGGCGTCGGTGGCGGCGCGCGCCAGGAACAGCACGGCCACCTCGGACTCGCCGCGCGCGAACACCAGGGTGCCGTCCGGCCGCGGGGTGATCAGGTACTGCGTGAACGAGCCCAGCACCTGACCGGGCACCATCGCCACGAGGCTCGCTTGCGCCTCCGAGCCGCGGCCCCGGTACTGGCGCACGGTGATGCGGTGGCCGCCGACCTCGAAGGTGAGGGGCTCGCCGGTGAGGGGCTGCACCTCGTGCTCGGTGGCGCCGGAGGCGGCGATGACCTCGCTGAGGTCGTGGGCGTCGCCCTCCAGGCTCGCCAGGATGCGGGTCACGAGACCCTCGACGGCGTGGTCCACCAGGCCCACGCCAGCGGCGCGCGCCGAGCCCCTCAGCAGGCCGTCGATCGCCTTCGCGCGGTCGGGCGCGCGCGCCGTGACCACCCCAGCGCGCGTGATGGCCTGCGCGACGACCTCGTGCGGCTCGCCGCGCACGTTGTTGGCGAGGACCTTGAGCGTCGCGAGCATCTCCTCCGACTGCTGGTCGGTGAGCACGTACGCCGACACCAGGGCGTCGGCGAGCCGGGCCGCCAGCGACTTCTCGAGGTCGCGGAAGCGCACGTGGACGTAGTCGCCCTCGCGGTAGGTGGCCACCCAGGTGCGGTCGCGCTTGAGGACGTTGGTGCCCTCCAGCTCCATCTCGTGGCCGTCGACGTAGAGCGTGCGCGAGGCGCCCACGCCCGCGATGGCGAGGTCGTGGCCCGCCAGGTTGAGCCGCACCGGGCCTACCATGCGGATGGTCACGGCGGTGGCGTCGGGCGGCACCTTCTCCCAGCGCAGGATGGGGTTGGCTCCGAACAGCACGCCGCCCTCCAGCTGCGGGCCGCTGGCGCGCCCCCCGACGTTCGTGGGCAGGTACTCGGCGAGGCGGTCGAAGAAGTTGATGGCCAGCTCGCGGAAGGCGGCCGTCTCCTGCTGGAAGGCCTGGCGCTCGGTGCGCTCGCGCGCAGCCACCTCGATGAGGCGGGCCTCGAGCTGACGCCGCTGCTTGGCCTTCTCCTCCTCGGGCAGGCGCTCCTTCACGAGCTCCTGGATGGCCAGCTTCAGCTGGCGGCTGGTGACGTCGTTCGGCGAGCTCGGCGCCAGCCGCCCGGCGTACGGGTCTGCGGCCACGGTGAGGGCCGCCTGGCGCACGTAGGCGAAGGCGCCGCCCTCGTTGATCGTCAGGGCCGGCAGCGGGTTGCCGGGCTTGCCCAGCGTCATGATCAGGTTGATCAGCTCGCGCGCGATCTCGGCGAGGGCGTCGATGTCCGAGAGGGCCACCAGCGGGTCGCGCAGCCCCGGGATCGGCTCCACCACGCGGAACCTGCGCAGCTCCACGTCCTTGCCGAAGGTGCTGCGGTCGGAGTTGCGGTGCAGGTTCTGCAGCACCCCGAACATCAGGCGCGCCGTGCGACGCTCCGGCTCGGCCCGCCAGCCGGCGGCGACGCGCATGACGAACTCCTCGAGGTCGTCCCACCACACCCGGCGCGCCAGGCTGAGGAGCACCGCCTGCTCGGCGCGCTCCTCGGGCGTGGTCGCCAGGCTCTCGGCGCGCAGCGGCTCGGGCGCGTCCGCCACCTCGACCGCCGCCTCGTCGTCGAGCACCAGGGCGTTGAGGCTCGGCACCTGCCTGGCGGCGGGCCGGTCGGACAGCGTGGCGAGGTCGCGGCTCACGGCCTCGAGGCGTTGGCGCTGCTCGCTGCTCAGCCGGTCCTGTTCCCGGCTCAGCAGCGCCAGCAGGTCCCAGAGGGACGACGTACCGCCTCGAACGGTGCGTTTGGCGCGGTACTCCTCGACCTTGTACTCGAGGAGCTCGAGCGCGATGCTCTCCAGGCTAGGGAACACCCCGCCAGTATAAGTTCAAGCGCCGCCCGGCGCCATCCGCGCCGGAGCGGCTACGTGAACCGCGCGAACACGGCGGCGCTGCGCGCCACCACCTCGTCGACCTCGGCCTCGCTGATCACCAGCGGCGGCAGGTAGCGGATCGTGTCGCCCCCGCCGGCGATGGTGAGGACGCCGGCGTCGCGCAACGCCTGGATGACGGGGCCGGCCGGCACGGCCGTCTCGACCCCGACCAGGAGCCCGCGCCCCCGCACCTCGCGCACGGCGCTCCCGCCGGCGGCGCGCAGGCCGCTCATGAGCCGTTCGCCCAGCCGCTTCGCCGCCGACAGCAGGTCGCGCTCCTGGATCTCCTCCAGCACCGCCAGGCCCGCCGCCGCCGACAGCGGGTTGCCGCCGAAGGTGGTGCCGTGGCCCCCCGCCGGCATGGCGGCTGCGACCGCGTCGGTCATCAGCGTGGCACCGATGGGCACGCCGCCCCCCAGGCCCTTGGCGAGGGTGACGATGTCGGCGCTCACCCCCGACGGCTCGCTGGCCAGGAACGTACCGGTGCGGCCGACGCCCGTCTGGATCTCGTCGAACACCAGCAGGGCGCCGCGCTCGCGCGTGAGCTCGCGCGCCAGGCGCAGGTAGTCGTCGGAGGCGGGCCGGATGCCGCCCTCGCCCTGGATCGGCTCCAGCAGCACGGCCGCGGTGGTGTCGTCGACCGCCGCCTCGAGCTCGCGTGCGTCACCGAGCGTGACGAAGCGGACGTCGGGCTCGAAGGGGCCGAACGGCTCACGGTACTTGGGCTCCCAGGTGAGCGGCAGCACGCCCATCGAGCGCCCCGAGAAGCCGTGGCGCACCGCCACGAAGCCGCGGCGGCCCGTGGCCACCCGCGCCCACTTGAGCGCCGCCTCGTTGGCCTCGGCGCCGGAGTTGCTGTAGAAGACGCGGTTGAGGGGCGGCTTCACGAGCTCGAACAGCTCGTCGGTGAAGCGCGTGCGCACGTCGTTGCCGAGGTTCTGCGGCGCCACGATCAGGCGCTGCGCCTGCTCGGCCAGCGCGCGCGCCAGGCGCGGGTTGGCGTGCCCGACGCTGGCCACGGCGATGCCGGCCATGCAGTCGAGGTACTCGCGCCCGTCGGCGTCGAACAGCCGGGCGCCCTCGCCGCGCACGAACACCACGTCGGGGCTCCACAGGCCGGAGCGGTGACGGGCGTCGGCCGCCAGGATCGCCTCGGTGGTCTGCGGGGTGTCGGTGGCGCCGGCCGGCGCCGCGTGCGGGCGGGCGGCCGCCTCGCTCGTGTGATCGTTCATCGTTCGCTCCTGTCCGTGCCGAGGACGCCGTGGGGGCGGCGTCGTCGCTGATCGTACCGACCGGTATATCCGACTGCCGTACCGACCGTTCTACTCATGGAGGCTCCCGCGCTCGGCCCGCCCCGTCACACGCCCACCGCGACCATGCACAGCGGCCACTCGCCGCGTCCGTCGAGGCCCAGGAGGGCGGCGACGTCCTCGTCGTAGAAGTCGGTGATGAGGTGGGTGGCGAGCCCGAGCGCGGCGCCCGCCAGCACCAGGTTCTGCGCCGCCGCGCCGGCGTCGAGCAGCGCGTAGCGGTAGGCGCGCGCGCCGTCGACCACCCGGTGGCGCGCCGGCAGCCCGGTGAGGCACAGCACCGCCGCCTGCGCCTCGGCCTCGACCGGGCCCAGCAGGCTGCCCCGGAAGGCGTCGAGCGGGCTGTCGAGGTCGAGCTGGTAGAGGGCGTGCTCGCGCGGGTTGTAGTGGTAGCTGCCCTTGAACAGGTCCTGCACGTCGAGCGCCAGCAGGTACGCCTCCAGCGAGGAGGCCTCCTGCGACGTGGTGTGGGTGCGCTCGTGGCCGAAGGTGAAGCCGAAGCCGCTCCACAGCACCTGCGAGAGGTGGCCCTGCTCGAGCCTCCCCCCTTCCGCCACGCCGCCACGCTCGCGGGCCAGCACCGACCACAGGCCGCTACCGCCCTTCAGCTGCGGCGCGGGCAGGGCGGCGACCTCCTCGGGGTTGGCGTAGACCTTGAAGGGCGGCGCGACACGGGTGCGGCTCGCGGGCAGCTGGCCGCGCCGGTAGCTCATCTGCTCGTGGATCTCCGCCCCGTTGGTGCGGCTCTTGCTTCGTGTCACCGCTGCTCCCGGCCCGGAGTCTAGCATCGGGCCGCCCCGTCCCCAGGCGTTATGCTGGCGTATGGACACGCAGCCGGCAGCCCCGGTGCGGCGAGGCAGATGAAGCTCAGGGTCAGGTTCGCGGAAACGGATCAGATGGGGGTGGCGCACCACAGCGCGTACGTGGTGTGGCTCGAGGCCGCCCGTGTCGAGTGGCTGCGCCGCCGCGGCCTCAGCTACCGCGAGATGGAGGAGGCCGGCCTGTCGCTGGCGGTCTCGCGCCTGGAGGTCACCTACCGCGCCGCCGTCTACTTCGACGACGAGCTGACCCTCGTCCCGCGCCTCGAGTCCGTCCGCAGCCGCCGCGTCGCCTACAGCTACCGCGTCGAGCGCGACGGCCTGCTCGTGGCCACAGCCGTCAACGAGCACGTGCCCACCGACCGCAGCGGACGCGCCACCACCGTCCCGGCGCGCTGGCTCGAGCCGATGCTCGACCTGCTCGCCAACGACCCCTGAACCCCACGCCCCGAGGTGAGAGATGAGCCCGACCACCGCCCCCACCGCCCCGAGCCAGCGCACCCGGACCGACAAGATCGTCGGCACCGCCTTCACCTTCGACGACGTGCTGCTGGTCCCGGCCCACAGCCGGGTGCTCCCCAAGGAGGTCGACGTGCGCGCGCGGCTGACGCCCCGCGTGCGGCTGAACGTGCCGCTCGTGTCGGCCGCCATGGACACCGTCACCGAGACCCAGATGGCCATCGCCATGGCGCGCCAGGGCGGCATCGGCGTGGTCCACAAGAAGATGTCGGTGGAGGCGCAGGCCGAGATGGTGCGCAAGGTGAAGCGCTCCGAGTCGGGCATGATCGTCGACCCCATCACGCTGACGCGTGACGCCACCCTGGCCGACGCCGAGCGCCTGATGAGCGAGTACCGCATCAGCGGCGTGCCGATCGTGGAGCCCGACGGCAAGCTGGTCGGCATCCTCACCAACCGCGACCTGCGCTTCGAGACCGACATGAGCCGCCGGGTCGAGGAGCTGATGACGAGCGAGGGCCTGGTCACCGTGCCGGTCGGCACCACGCTCGAGCACGCCCGCGACATCCTCCGCAGCCACAAGGTCGAGAAGCTGCCGGTGGTCGACGACGCCTTCCACCTCAAGGGCCTCATCACCATCAAGGACCTCAAGAAGCAGGTCGAGTACCCCAACGCCGCCAAGGACCCGCTGGGCCGCCTGCGCGTGGCGGCGGCCGTCGGGGTGGGCGCCGACCTGGAGGAGCGCGCCCGCGCCCTGGTGGAGGCCGGCGCCGACGTGCTGGTGCTCGACAGCGCCCACGGCCACAGCCAGGGCGTCCTCGACGCGCTGACCTACCTCAAGGAGTCCCACCCCGTCGAAGTCATCGCCGGCAACGTCGCCACGGCCGAGGCCGCCGCCGACCTCGTCGAGCGCGGCGCCGACGGCGTCAAGGTCGGCGTGGGCCCCGGCTCGATCTGCACGACACGCGTCGTCACCGGCGTGGGCATGCCGCAGCTCTCGGCGATCCTGGCCGTCGCGGACGTCACGCGCGGCGCCGGCGTGACGCTCGTCGCCGACGGCGGCGTGAAGTACTCGGGCGACCTCGCGAAGGCGCTCGCCGCCGGCGCCGACACGGTGATGATGGGCTCGCTGCTGGCGGGCACGACCGAGGCGCCGGGCGAGGAGGTCCTGCGCGAGGGCAGGCGCTACAAGGCCTACCGCGGGATGGGCAGCCTGGGCGCGATGTCGGGCGGCAGCGCCGACCGCTACTTCCAGGACGACGCCAAGGGCCGCGACAAGCTCGTGCCCGAGGGCATCGAGGGCGTCGTCGCCTACAAGGGCCCGGTCAAGGACGTGCTGTACCAGCTGGCCGGCGGCCTGCGCTCGGCTATGGGCTACTGCGGCGCCCCCGACCTCGACGCCTTCCGCGCCGGCGCGCGCTTCGTCCAGATCACGCAGGCCAGCCTCGTCGAGTCCCACCCGCACGACGTCACGATCACCGCCGACGCGCCCAACTACTCGGTCAGTCGCTGAGGGGGAGCCTCACAGGTAGAGCTCGTGCTCGCCGCTCTCGCCCACCTGGGACAGCCGGTCGAGCAGGGGGGTGAGGCCGAACTTCAGCGCGTGGCTGTAGGGCGACAGCACGCGCTCGGCCGGCTGCCCCAGCGGCAGTAGGTGGGCGCGGAGCCGCTCGAACTGGCGCCTGGTCTCGGCGTCGCGGCGCGCCAGGGCCGCGGCGGTCTTGCCGCGCAGGCGCGACAGCGTGACGTCGAGGTTGCGCCGGCCGCGCTTCACCGTGCCGCGCAGCGTCGGGTCGATCGCGTCCACCTCGGCGAGGAGCTCGTCGAACGCTTTCTCCACGGCGTTGGTGGCGCGGTTGAACGCGCTGGCGGCGCCGTGCCGCGCCAGCAGCACGCGCTCGAGCTCGCCCTCGGGGTCGTCTCGCAGGCGCGCGGCCGTGAGGCCGTGCACCGCCAGCAGTCGGGCCGCGGCCGGCTCGATCACCGTCACCGTCGCCCGCGGCCAGGCCAGGGGCATCGGCACACCGTGGAGCTCGTAGACGCCGCGCAGCTGGGCCACGTAGGCCAGCTCGCCCGGCCCCAGGACGGCCACGGCCGTCGGCAGCAGCGCGTCCTGCACGACGGGCCTGAGGCCCGCCGCCGGCGTCAGCGACGTCGGGTCGTCGCGCAGGCGCGCCAGGAGGTCCTCGCGGGTGAGGCGCACGCCGCCCGCGACGAAGGCCCCGTCCTCGGCGCGCAGCAGCTGGCGCCGCGGCAGCTCGCCGTCGCCGGGCAGCTCGACGAAGAGGTTCGTCGCGCCCTCGCCGCGCCCGAGCTGCGGCGCGAAGCCGAGGCGGCGGAGGCCCTTGCCCGCCTCGTTGACGCGCGCCGGCCCCGCCAGGGGGTCCGCGAGCTCGCGCTCGAGGACGCCGGCGAAGAGGGCGGCGACGGCCGGCTCGAGCGGGTCGACGACGACGATCCCCGTGTCGCCGAGCAGGCGGTAGAGCTGCGCCGCGAACCAGTCCGCGAACCCCCGCGACCTCTCCGCGGCGCCGCGCAGCAGCGCCACGACCTCGCCCTCGCACGGGGGCCGCGGCGTGTGCGCGGCGAGCGACCCCTCGACCGCCGCCAGCATGTCGGGGCGCAGCGGCAGGCGTCCGACGGCCACGCCCTCCGGCAGGGCCACCTGCGCGCGCCTGAGCGTCTCCGAGCCGTCGAGCAGGTAGGCGTGGTCGACCTCGGCCACGTCGTGGTCCTGGGTGGCGACCCAGAAGACCGGCACCACGGGCCGCTCCTCGGTGCTCAGGCGGGCGGCCAGCCGCACGGCCGTCATCGCCTTCGCGAGCGTGTACATCGGCCCCAGGAGCAGGCCGGCCTGCTGGCCCGTCACGACCGCCAGCGAGCCCGGCCGAGCCAGCTTCTCTAGGCTCGCCAGCGTCCGCGCCGACGCCCCGAGGCGCTCGGCGTGCGGCCTGATGGCGGCGGCCAGCGCGGCGCGGTCGACGTCGCGCCGCAAGCCCAGCGCGGCGTCCGTGTCGCCGGGGGAGATCTGGAAGAACCCTTCGAGGCCCCCTGAGAGGTAAGCCGTGCGGAGGTCGGGAGGTCGCGTTCCGGGTCGCACGGCGCACTCTACCGAGACCGGGCCACGCCCCGGGTCGCGCGTCGGTCACGCCAGCGTCGTCGCCGCCAGTGGTAGAGTCCGCATGCCCCGCCGTGCGGGGCGCGCTCACGTCCCGACCCGGGGGGAGGACGCCCACTGCTCGCCGCCTCCCCGGCCGGCGGAGCCCGAGGAACATGCAGATCCACACCGACCTGGCACCCGCAGGACCGTACGACGACGTCGTCGTGCTCATCGACGTGCTGCGCACGGGCACGCTGGCGCCGATGCTCCTCGACCTCGGCCTCACCCGCTTCGCCCTCACCGGGTCGGTGCGGCGCGCCCGGCAGGAGGCCGAGAGCGACGCTGCCGTGCTGCTGATGGGCGAGCGCGGCGGCTTCCCGCCCGAGCGCTTCAACCACGGCACCTCCCCCGCCGAGCTGCGGCACCTCGACGTCGCCGGTCGCTCGGCCGTGATCCTCACGGAGAACGCCCCCAGGGCCCTCGCCGTGGCGGGCGCCGCGCCCCGCGTCGTGCTGGCGTCGCTGCTCAACGCGCGCGCGGCGGCCGAGACCGCCTCGCGCCTCTCGCGCGGCAAGGTGTACCTGGTGTGCTCGGGCTTCGGCGGCGAGCCCGACCTCGACGACGCGCTGGCGGCCGGACTGATCGCCGGCCTGCTGCGCGACGCGTCCCCCGGCGCCACCCTCACGGGCGCGACGACGTTCGCCGTCGCGATGATGCGCTCCTACCCCGACCCGATAGAGGCCCTGTGGCACTCCGCGGTCGGCAACTTCCTGCGCGCCCTGGGCAGCGACCAGGACCTGGGCCTGGCCGGCGCCGCGTCGGTCTCGCCGACGGCGCCGGTGCTCGCCGAGGTCGACGTTGCCGGCGTCGCCCCCCTCTACCGTTTCGCGCGGACGGAGACCGCCTGAGGCGTGCGCAACTACGTCTTGGGCATGCCCCTCGACGCCGTGAGGCTCGACGAGGCGGCCGACTGGGTGCTCACCGAGATGCGCCGGGGCGTCGGCGTCGGCGGCCGCGGCAGGCTCGTCGTGACCCTGAACCCGGAGATCGTCGTCCGGGCGCGTGAGGACCACGCGCTCGGCGAGGCGGTGCGCCACGCCGACGTCGTCGTCGCCGACGGCGTGGGCGTGGCGTGGGCGGCCCGGCGCCAGGGCATCGAGCTGCCCGAGCGCGTGCCGGGCGTCGACCTCGTGCAGGCCGTGCTGGAGCGCGGCGGCCCGGCGGTCACGGCGTTCCTGCTCGGCGCCGCGCCCGGGGTGGCGGAGGCGGCGGGGCGGGAGGTGACGCGGCGCTACGGCACCCGCGTCCTCGGGACCCACCACGGCTACTTCGGGCGGGGCGCCGACGAGGTGACGGCCGTGTGCCGCGCGGTGAAGGAGAGCGGCGCCGCGCTGCTACTGGCGGGTCTGGGCGAGGGCCAGGAGCGCTTCCTGCACCGCCACGCCGAGGCGCTGGGGGCGGCCGTGATGATCGGGGTGGGCGGCACGCTCGACGTCCTGTCGGGCCGCGTCAAGCGCATGCCGCGCTGGACGACGCGCCTGGGCGTCGAGTGGCTGTTCCGGGTCGGGCTCGACCCGAAGCGCTGGCGCCGCCTGCCCAGGCTGTGGACCTTCGCGCTGCTGGTGCTGAACCGCCGCCGCTAGGCCCGCCCTGGCCCCGCTCACCGCGACCGCGCGGCCCCTC
>ENA-UOUL01005004-UOUL01005004.1-bioreactor-metagenome-genome-assembly--contig:-NODE-5004-length-11768-cov-3.536396_pt1 | contig 11768 bp, 8 predicted proteins | sample MGYA00249838_ERZ747220 | MGnify/ENA primary metagenome ERZ747220 (study PRJEB28778, sample SAMN05720191) | bioreactor metagenome | isolation source: Anaerobic biogas reactor | place: USA:Washington...
CAGCCGAGAAAACGGATCATTCGTTCCATAGCCTGCACTGTCAATACGCAATCAACCTCCTTTTCTTCGCATAGCGTATCCAGAGACAAGAAAAAAGTATAAAGGATAAAACGGACACGATGCCAGTAATATCCGGCGATTACGCTTGGAAAGCCGTTATGGATTCATGATACCCTGTTCCTATACATGTTTGGACGCAACTAAAGGGGAACATAGTATGCGATGCTTAACAGGGGTTTTTGTGATGGCGCTGCTGGCGGGCGCCGCCTCGGCGCAGACGGCCTATTCCACCCACTCGCCGGTGACCAATACCACGCGCACCCGTTTCAGCGATGGCACCACGGCCACCACCACCTGTTCGCCGGTGACCAACACCACGCGCACCCGGTATAGTGACGGGCGTACCGCGACGACCACCTATTCGCCGGTGACCCGCACGGCACGCACCCGCTACAGTGACGGCGCCACCGCCGTCACCACCTATTCGCCCATGACCCATACGGCGCGTACGCGCTACAACCATGGTCCGGCGGTTACCAGCCAGTATTCCCCCGTGACAAACACCTGGCGAACCAATTACAACAACGGGGCGTCTTCCACCACAACCTATTCGCCAATCACCGGTACCGCCCGCACCTCCATGTACGGCGCGTACCGCTCTCCCGGCCAGGCCGCGCTTCAGAACCGGATGATGCAGAATCAGGCGCCCTTGCTGCACCGCCAACCATGCAGTCCACCCGCGCCCCGGGGTCCCGTGGCTGTGTCACGTCCCCGCGCGGGTTACGGATATCCGCGCTGATGCCTCTCAGGTCCATCTATGAAGAGGGATAAAATTTGAGCTAAATCAAAACATGACACCCCTCTTGGTTGCTTATACGTAAAACAGCCTAACCTGCGGTGTTGCTTCGCTCAACCACAGGATAATTTCTCGAATCCCTGTCCGAGATTCCAATGCAAACCTTATCGGGCGATAATGAATCCATTAGCCAGTGCTTGTGGGTAATGACAAGATCTGCACTTGAGAACGAGAAAAATTTTCTATAAGCAACTGAAGGGGAAAGCGCATATATAAGTCGTTGACAGATTTTGGCCCTATTGTGGCATGATATGCCTTGAACTAGGCGGATCACAGGCTTGTTCCTGTATTCGGCTTGTTTTTGAAGGCCGTTCTGATCATCACCAGGGAAGCGTAACTGGAAGGCGGGCAGTATCTGCCTTGTCCGTTTTGCTTATGACACAGGAGAAAATGTAATGGAAGTACCAAAATTTGTGGAGGGGCCTATTGCCCCGACCTTTACCGTGTTCCGGGAAGACGGCAGCCTTGACGATGCCGGCCAGCGGCGGCTTCTGGACTTTCTGCTGCAGCGCGGGGCGATCAGCGCGTTTTTCGTGCGCTCCGGCATGGGCCTCATGTATACCTTCAGCATGGACGACACGCGCCAGCTGGCGCGTACTGCCTGCGCCCACCTCAAGGGCGTCGCGCCGGTGCTGGTCGGCTGCAGTGGTATCTGGGACCGGAACTATGACAAACGCCCTGATCCGGATGTCTATATCGCACAGGGCGTGGAACTGGGCAACTTCGCCCTGGAATGCGGCGCGGACGGGGTGGTGTATACCATGCCCGAGGCGCTGCTCCCGGCGGAGGGCGAAACCCATCAACAGTTGATTGAGCGGTATTTTCAGACGATTTGCGCGCAGGTGCCAGGCCCGGTATTCGTGTACCAGCCGCCAGGCACGCTGAAGGAATATGAGGCCACGCCCGACACCCTGGTACGCATCGCGGCATTGGATAATTTCGTGGCGGGCAAGTTTTCCACCGCGGACGGATTCTATATGTATGAAATGATCCGGGCGATACGGGGTCAGGAATTCGCGTATATCATGGGCCATGAATGCGTGTATTATGCGGGCCTGACCCTGGGCGCGAAAGCGGTCATTGGCCAGGGCACCATGCTGAATCCGCAACTCTTCAAGGCCGCCCTGGACTGTTACCGTGCCGGCGACTGGGACGGCGTGCTGGCCGCCGAGGACGCGATTAACAGGCTGGTCCTGGGAATCGGCAAGCCGGTGGACTTTTTCAAGATGTACGCCACCGAACAAGGCTTTGATGTGCCGCTGTATAACCGGTCTCAGAGCAGCAACCCCTACATGAGCGACAGCGTGCCCATTACCCGGGAAGAGTATGAATGTTATAAGCGCCTCTATGAAACGGAATTAAGTTCGTATTGTTGAACAAACCGGTGTTCCGGGGTTCATGGGAAAATCAGATCTCAAGACGCCCATATAACTCAGGATTGTAGGCCGGGCGAAGCGAAATCATGCATCCTGTGCCGGAACATGTATTTTTTGCCCTGCAGGCATGAGAACGTCCGAAATGAATTTGCGGTGGAGCGAAACACGCCTCCCTATCCCTTCGAACGTTCTTTGGCAAAGGCGGGTTTCGCTTTGATGGATGTATTTTGTGGAATCTGACCTGTTGTATCAAGTCCTGTTTAGGTTGCTGAACTGTGATATAAGGGTCCGCTCCGCCCGGCCTACAAACATGTTTCCCGGCATAAACGGCCCTGGCCACGTCAGGCGACCTATAACCTTTTCGCAGAAAGGAATCTGCCCATGTCCCGTAAAGCCACGTTCGCCCTGTTGACAGTAGCGCTGCTGGTGTTCACCCTGCCCACAGCGGCCGTCACCACGCTGTATGTTTCTCCCGAAGGCAATGACGCCTGGTCGGGTCGACTGCAGACGCCGGACGCTTCCGGCACAGACGGTCCCCTGGCCACACCGGCCGGGGCGCGCGGCCGGGTGCGCGAACTCAAGGCGGCGGGCGGGCTGCCGGAAGGCGGTATCCGCGTGGAACTGGCGCCGGGCACGTATTTCCTGAAGGAGCCCTTCGTACTGGCGGCGGAAGACGGCGGCGCGCCGGATAAGCCCGTGGTCTATGCCGCTTCCGAAAAGGGCACGGCGGTTCTCTGCGGTGGCGCGGTGGTGGACACGTTTACGCCGGTCACCGATGCTGCCGTGCTGGACCGGCTGGATGAGGGCGCACGGCCTAATGTAATCCAAGCGGACTTAAAGGCGCTGGGCATTGCGGACTTTGGTTCGCCTGCGGGCGGCGGCATGGAACTCTATTTCCGTGGCAAGCCCATGATCCTGTCCCGGTGGCCCAATGAGGGGTTTACCGCCATTCAAACCGTGGTCGTAGAGGACGGCCATAAGATTCACGGTATCAAGGGCAGCAAGACGGGCATCTTCACCTACGAGGGCGACCGTCCGTCGCGGTGGGTCCGCGAGAAGGACGGATGGCTGCACGGCTACTGGTTCTGGGACTGGTCGGACCAGCGCCAGAAAATCGCCGAAATCAGTCCGGAGAAATCACAGATTCGTCTTGAAGAGCCCTACCATAATTACGGTTACCGGCCGAAGCAATGGTACTACGCGTATAACATGTTAAGCGAGATTGACCAGCCAGGTGAATGGTATGTGGACCGCGAGGCGGGCGTGCTGTACTTCTGGCCGCCGGAGCCTGTGCAGCCGGGCGATGTCCTGGTGTCCGTATTGCCCCAGATGGTCACCGCCACCGATCTCGAACACCTCACCCTGCACGGCCTGGTGCTGGATTGTTCCCGGGGCCTCATGCTGGATGTCACCGGCGGCGCGGGCGTGCGCGTGGCGGCGTGCACCTTCCGCAACGGCGGCGGTAACGCGGTTAGCGTGTCCGGCGACAAAGCGCATACGGTGTTCGGCTGCCATATTTACCAGATGGGCGGGGGCGGCATCAGCCTCAGCGGCGGCAACCGGGAAACCCTGACGGGCGCCGGGCACCTCGCCGAAAACAATCACATCCACGATTATGGCCGGTGGTACCGCATGTACCAGGCCGGCATCCGCATGAGCGGCGTGGGCATCCGCGCCGCCTATAACCTGATCCACGACGCGCCCCATATTGGGATTATCTTCGGGGGCAACAACCACGCGATCCAGTTCAACGAAATCCATCATGTCTGCCTGGAATCCAACGATGCCGGCGCCATCTACGCCGGCCGTAACTGGACCATGCGCGGCACGGGCATCGAATACAACTACCTCCATGACATCCAGGGCTATCTCGACAAGGGCTGCGTGGGCGTGTATCTCGACGACATGTACTGCGGCACCCACATCAGGGGCAACGTGTTTTACAAGGTAACCCGTGCGGCGTTCATCGGCGGAGGACGGGACTGCAGCGTGACCAACAATATTTTCGTGGACTGCAACCCGGCGCTGCACGTGGACGCGCGTGCCCTGGGCTGGGCCCATCAGCATGCCGACGACTGGATCACTGAAGCGGAAACAAAAGGCACCCTGTCCGGCATCCGATACAAGGAACCACCCTATAGCGATACCTACGCGAATCTCGCGGATATATTGGAACACGAACCCAAGGCACCAGAAGGCAATTATATCGCCCGAAATATCTGTTTGGGGGGGAAATGGGATGAGATAGAGGACAAGGCCCGGGAATACCTGACCCTTGAAAATAATCTGGCCGACGTGGATCCCCTTTTCGTGGACCGCGAGAAGTTGGATTTCCGGCTGAAGGAAGACTCGCCCGCTTTTGCCATCGGCTTTGAGGCGATTCCCGTGGAAAAGATCGGCCTCTTTGAGCACCCGGACCGGGCGGAATAGACGCACAAAAAGCATGCACGGTTTCAAGATCGCTGGGCTTGTAAAGAGAGCATGGATACATTAACTACATCGGTCAAAAAAAAAGCCCTTGAACTGGGCTTCGCTGATTGCCGCATCGCATCCGCGGACGTGGAGGCGGATGACGGCTTTGACCGCTGGCTGGCGCAGGGGTATCACGCGGACATGGACTGGATGGCGCGCACGCGGGATGTCCGGCAGCAGGCGGCACTGAAGCTTCCGGGTGTGCGGTCCGTGGTGGTCCTTGCCTGGAACTATTATCATCCCGACACGCCTCCCCTTCCCGAAACCGGAAAAATCGCGCGGTACGCGCGCCGCCGGGATTACCATCGCTCCCTGCTCAAACCGCTCAAACATCTGGCCTCCTATATCCGCGAATGCGCGCCGGACGAGGCCTGTTACGCGTCCACGGACAGCGGTCCTGTGCGCGAGCGGGCCTGGGCCGCCCGGGCAGGGCTGGGATGGATCGGCCGGCATGGGCTGGTGATTCATCCCCGCTTCGGAACCTGGTTTCACCTCGCAACGATACTAACCACGGTGCCCCTGGTTCCTGATGAACCTATACCCGACCGCTGCGGTAACTGTACCGCTTGTGTCCATGCCTGTCCCACAAATGCCATTGTCACGGGCCGCCTGGTGGATTCCCGTCGCTGCATCGCCTACCACACTATCGAAAACAAGGGGCCGATTCCCGATGAGATCGCGGACCGGCTCGGGGGCTGGGTCTTTGGTTGCGACCGCTGCCAGGAGGCCTGTCCCTGGAATAAGCGGACGGGTATGGCGGCGGCAGAGATGGACGAACGGGAAAGAACCTTCCCGTCGCTTACGGCAAAGGCCCTGCTCGCGCTGAGCGAGGAGGAATTTAACCGTCTGTACGCTGGTACCCCCCTAATGCGCGCCCGGCATGCCGGGTTGTGCCGGAACGCCACGCTGGTCCTGCGATCCGCGGGGGATCAGCGGCCGTAAAGAATGCCATAAGGGCCCGGGGCAAATCCGTCTTCTGTAGCCGCTTCCCGATGATAGACGCCATAGGGCGCATTATAAAACTGGATCAAGCGCAGCAGTTCTTCAAAGGCTATCTTCCAGTCCCGGGGGTTGTAATCGGCGTCATGGCCCTCACAGTCCGTATCGCCGGGGCCGGGCGCGAAACCATCTTCGGTGAGGGCTTCGCAATGATAGGCGCCCATGTTGTACAGCTGGATGATCCGCAGCAGTTCCCCAAGCGAAATATGCCAGTCCCCGTCGGGATCCGCCTTATGCGGCAGGGCCCCGTCCAGGACGGTGATCAGGCCGCCGGTTCCGGTTACCGTGACGGCCCCGGCATTTTTATCCGCGCCATGGGTTTCTGCCGCAGCCAGCGTAATCGTGCCGGTTAGCGTGCTTTCCGGGCGAAGCCGCAACAGCAGAAGGCCAAGTTGCCCGGACGGGATGGCGGTACTGCCCCCGAAAACACACAGGGACAGGATATCCCCGGTGATTTCATAATCAAACGATTTGCCCGCGTCAACCAGGGTGGGGTCGGGAAGCACCTCCAGCACCTCGACTTGGGTTTCGGGCAGGGAGATGCGCGCAACGAGAACGGTCACTTGCGCCGCGGTCGTATCTTCGCATGAAACGGGTACCAGGAACGTGCTTCCAGGCGCCACGGAAACCGAACCCAGTTGCACGCGGGGGGCGGCCGCGGCCGCCAGGCAGGCGACTGCGGTAATGGAGAAGATCGTCATGCTTCTCAAATGGATAGTTGTTCCGGCACTCATATTCGGTAGGGTTTTCATGTTGCTATACTAAAAAAAATATTCGGAGTATGTTGTTCACACGTTAGTGTGCGTGTTAACATAAGAACCTTGAACAACATAGCACGCTAAAGCGTGAACAACATACCAGACTTCCTGTTTTTGGTGACAGAAAAAATTCCTTAAGCTGCCACCGCGGGCGTAGCCCAAAACAGCGTCGATACGATGATTCAACTTCTTGTTTTTGATGGTGGTATCTCAGAAATAGTATCCTAAGACTCCGCATGAAAATAGTATACCATGTTGAACATCCGGCCGGAAAGCCTTGTACGCCGCTAATATTGACAGTGCGGGAAATAACGAAAGGAATTGAATGCGCGTAATGGCCCTAACGAATATCCTGAAAATACACCGGGCAAAAGAAGCTTCGTTGAAAGCATATTATTTGCCCGGTTTAGTGTTTTCCCTTGGTGCGTTGCTTTTACTGTCGGCTACGGGCTATGGCAGCGATGAGGGAACTCTCCTTGAGGAGTACCGGTCAGTGATGGATAGGGCCGCTTTCGCGGACAAAGAAAACGGCGGCCTCTTGGACGGATGGAAAGTCTTCACCGGCGACACCTGGCCGGAGGCTGGACAGGAAGCGCCGGCCGACGCATGGACGCTCAACAGCGATGGCGCTTTTTGCCCCGGCGCGTCGGGACCGCTTTCCCTCGTCTCCCCGCCGATACCGCTGGAGGAGGGTCTGGAGTCGCTCTCTGCAAGCGTCATGGCCACGGGCGCCGGTTCCTCCCTGGTGATTCTGGCCTGGATGGCCGCGGGCAATACACTTGAACAGGTAACCTTTCGTGAATCACCTCCCGCACCCGACGGGCGGCGCCGTTTCAATCTTTCCGAATCCATCCGTCCGGCGGGGGCGGACACGCTGCGGCTGGCGCTGATGCATACCCCGGAAGCCGGTAACGGTTTCTGCTGGCAAACGGCGCGGGTCAGCGCCCTGTTCAAGTATGTGCCGGAAATCAAACTGCTGTACAACCGCGTTGGCTACGAACAGGTGGCGCCCAAGCGGTTCACGGTCTGGTCGAATTTCCCGGCACAAACCGGTCGCCTCACGCTTGCGGACTTGACCGGGGAAGTTGTTTTTCAGGCGCCGCTGGGCGACGGGGAACGCATTTTAGGCGCCGACGGCGCGATGTGGGAGGGGTATTATTACCGGGGGGATTTCACGAATTTTGAGGAGGAGGGCGCGTATACACTGGCCATAACCCTGGACGCATCCGAGCCCCTTGCCGCCGAGATCCAGATCGGCTTCAACCTGCTTTGGGAGAAGGCTTTTTTGCCTGCGGTCCAGGCTTTTCAGCGCCACCGGGCCGACAACAGGTCCGGCGACGGGGTGCCGCGTCTGTGGAACGATCCGGGGTTGAACGGCGCGCCCGATGCGTTACTGCTGTGGTCGCTCGTGTATTCGTGGAGCCTGTTGCGCATGCGCTTCGCGGGTGAGCCCCCGCTCACGCTCCTTGAGCAGGAAGCATTCTACGGCGCTGATCGCGTTGCCCGGTGGATTCTGCAGGGGAACGCGGAGAAACTGGCCCGCCACGAGGAATGCGAGCGCTATCTTAACGCCCTCAGCTGCATTGCAAACTATAAACAAAGCGGTGATGAAATGCTCGAGGCCGCTCGCCAGGTCTTGTCCCTGCTGATGGCAGAAAAGAGAGACGGCCCGTGGGTATTTTTCGCGGCCCTGGATCTTTATGCCGCCACGGGGGAGGAGACCTGGCTGGTGTATGCCCAGGAGATTTATCCGGGGCTCACGCTGGAACGGGTGGAATCCTTGCTGGAGTACGAGGCCATTACCTCGACTTTGATCACCATCCCCCTGCAGCACACCTTCACGGAGATGATGGACCAGGTCATACCCCGGGCGAACAATCCCTTTGGCCTGGCCTGTTTCGCTGAAAAGGATGGAAGGGGCTTTTTTGCCTGGAAAAAGGATGTGAATCTACCCCTGCTTGGCAATGCCGCGCGGGTGTTGTCCGCCATGCAGACCTCGCTCCATGCCTTCCGGTACACGGCGCGAAAGGACTACCAGGCCGTCGCCTACGATCAGCTGAACTGGCTGCTGGGCAACAATCCCTACGGCTCCTGCCTGGTTACCGGCCTGTGCGGGGAGGATCCACCGGTGGTGGTTGCCGGAGAGACGGTATCCACAGTACCCGCGGGTCTTGTGCTGCATGGCATTGGGCCCCGGGCGGCTGACCTGGACCTACCGCACTTCGCGGCGTCCCAGGAAGACGGTCCCACGGAAAATACCAACGGCTATTCCCTGCGTAACAATGCCCTCTATATACAGGCCCTGTCCAGCCTGAAACGCATTCCCGCAGTCCGGCCGCGCCAGTAGTATCCGCCGCGATACACTTCGGCTTATCCTGCCAGCAGGCTCAGGCGCAAATACAGGAACCAGAGCATGCGCAGCGCCAGCAGGATGACTATGACGAGTCCCAATACCCCCAATATGTTGTATAGAATCTTGTTGCGGCGGTCCCCCATCAACCCCTTTCTGTTCGCGAGCCACAGCAGGGTGCCTGCCATCAACGGGTTGCCGATTACGGTCATGGCCTGTCCGAAGATCATCAAATTGACCGCCGGAATTTGTTTCCAGAGGCCGATGCCCGCCATGAAAAAACCGCCCAGCAGGACCAGAATGGTGCACATGCGCGGCCAAAAGTCGCTTAATTTGCCCGGGAACCCCAGGCCGTCGGCCAGGGCCGTGCCGCCAATCATGGCATTGACCATGAAGGGATTCAAGGCCACCGGCACCAGTCCAACGCAGAAAATGGTAAAGGCCATGGTCCCCAGCAGCGGCTGCAACGTGGAGGCCAGGGTGACGATGTTGTCCGCAGGCTTGCCGGGGATGACTGCGCCGCCCGTGATCATGATCATCATGCTGACCAAGGTCAACACGCCGATACCGGCGACCGCATCGATGAAGCCTCGGTCGTAGTCCACTTTCGTCCATCCTTTTTCATTTACCAGGTTGCCTTGAAAAAAGGCGCCGGCCACGGAAAAGGTGGTGCCGAAAAGCGACGCGATCAATACGAGCGGATCCGAAATTACCCCGGCGACAATTTTGGGAATGCCCAACGAAAGGTTTTTCGGAACACCTGGCACAAAGCCTCGGAGAACCGCGAGCAGGTCGGGCCGGGCAAAGAAAAGATTTATCACAAAGGATACCAGAACCACGCCCACCATCACCTTTACCACCCGTTCCAGGCCATGATAGATTTGACCGCCGCGAAAGAGGAGCAATATCAGCAGCAGGTTCATGCCCCCCATCACCCCCAGTTGCGCGTGCAAAACATATTTTTCAGGGGCAAACGCCCCGGCGATCAAGGCGATGGCAAGATTGTTCGAGAACTGAAAGGCGCCGCAGGTCAGGCAGAGCATGACGCCCAGCAACGCGGCGAACGGCCGCCCCACTTCGTTTCTCAGTGTATTGAAATGGCTCTGCCCGGAGGTGACACCCACCCGTGCCGACATGGTCGTATAGGTGCCCATGAGCACGCCGGTCAGCAGCAACAGCCATAACAAATCGTATCCATAAGTGGCGCCAATGTTCGCACTGATGACCAGACTGCCGGGTCCAAAGACAACACAGGCCGTGATCAGGGCCGGTCCGATCGATCGCCACCAGGGTTTGCGCACTTCCAATCCGGTATCCGTTGGCGTTGAATTCATTGGTGTTCCCTGCGTATCTTGTTCAAAATTCATATAATATATTTTTTTATCAGAAATGAATCCGAGTCGCCCAAATGGGAGTCCAAGTATTGGATACTCTACCACAGAAAGGCAAGGATGAACAATGCCGGTTTTCGCAATAAGAAGAAGGCGATGTTATAATTAAAGCGACAGAAATAATTGGAACGCTTTATGTGGTTTAGTTGTATAATATTGCGTACGATAGAAGTGTTTTCGCTGAAAAAAAACGCAAGATATCATGGGTCAATTATTTATGAAAAAACTACCGTGTTTCGTTTTCCTGCTGTTTGGGTTAACGTTCACCATAATTCTACAAGGGTGTGATTCGCCCGTGGAGGGTACCGTTGAGGATAGTGTTGCGCTTGCGGAAGCGCCTCTGTTTGTGGTGCCCGTACAGGCCGCTCCGCCGAAGCGGGGGGATATCTCCGCTTTTTTTGAAACGACATCGCGTATCGAGGCGCAAAACCGGGTTGAAATCTTGTCAAAAGGCGCCGGTCAGTGCCTGAGTGTGAACGCTGAAGTGGGTGACACCGTTGAGGCGGGCCAGGTGCTGGTGGAGTTGGAACGCGATGAGTTCAACGCGCAGATCCGCCAGGCGCAGGTGGCGGTGCAGCAGCAGAAGACCGCCTATGAAATCGCCAAAAGAAGTTATGAAGAGGGGATAGGCGCGTCGGCCGAGCGCGACAATATGAAATTTGCCTACGAGCAGGCCCTTGCCAACCTGGATGTGGCTGAACTGAAGCTCCGGAATCAGACGGTGTACGCGCCGATCAGCGGCATTATTACGCATCGTCTTGCCCAGGAGGGCATGGTGGTGTCGCCGGGCATGCCTCTTTTTTCCATGGTTGACCCCGGATCCTATACGCTTCCCGTAAACATACCCGAAAAGGATCTTGCCCGGTTGAAACTTGGGCAGGAAGCGCAGGCCAGCATAGACGCCTTTCCCGACCGGGTATTCGTGACGCGCGTGAGCCGCATCAATCCCAGCATTGACCCCCTGAGCGGCACGGTGCGCGTGTTGCTTGATTTCGCGGAGGAGGACAAGGCCCTGTTGAGGGACTCGGCCTTTGCCCGGGTCAGGCTGGTGATGGAAGTGCATCCGGATGTGGTGCTGATACCCCGGGACGCCATCATTGAGGAAGAGGGGCGCAAATACATCTTCCTGCTGGACCCGGTGGAGGACGGGTCGGTGGACCTCGAACGTTTTACTGGATTGAATGGCCGCCCCGTGTATCAGGCGCGCCGCGTGGAAATCAAGACGGGCCTCGAGCAGAGCGAAGTGGTCGAGGTTACGCAAGGCGCCGAGGAAGGCACCATGGTGGTCACGTTGGGCCAGCATACGCTGAAAGAAGACGCCTATGTGATGATTACCAACCTGGAAGAGGAAATGAGTTTCCGGTCCCCCATGTCTCCCCAGGAAGCGCTTGTGGAGGCGGAAAAGAACCGGGATGCCCTTGTGAGCACCGAAAGCAGCGGTTCATCGGACTTGGGAATGAGTTTATAGGCAAGGCGTTTCTCCTGTTCCGCGGCGCTGTTCCTGTCCGCGCGCCCGCCCGGGCGGGTGAAACCCTGCGGGGAGCATATCTCTTCACGGCCGTGCCG
>ENA-UOUL01005005-UOUL01005005.1-bioreactor-metagenome-genome-assembly--contig:-NODE-5005-length-11764-cov-42.457688_pt1 | contig 11764 bp, 10 predicted proteins | sample MGYA00249838_ERZ747220 | MGnify/ENA primary metagenome ERZ747220 (study PRJEB28778, sample SAMN05720191) | bioreactor metagenome | isolation source: Anaerobic biogas reactor | place: USA:Washington...
CCTTCGGTCCTGAGATTGTAGACGCCGTTTGAGTAGAACGCGCTCGATGCCGGGTCGAGGGCGATCCCGATATCCCTGCCGGGGGTATACCCGGCGCGCCCGATCGCCTCCACGATCAGGTCGAGCGGTTCGGTGTTCGTGGAGACTGCGGGGGCAAACCCGCCTTCATCGCCGACGCCGGTCGTGTAGCCCTGTGCCGCGAGTATATCCTTGAGCGCATGGTAGGTCTCGCTCCCCCACCGGATAGCTTCGGTGACGCTCGGGGCGCCGTAGGGCGCGATCATGTACTCCTGGAAGTCCGGCCCCTGCCAGCCGGCGTGGATGCCGCCGTTGAGGATGTTCATCATGGGAACAGGGAGGAGCGGCTTTAAGGGGTCTCCCAGGTACTCCCAGAGCCAGACACCCTCCGCTGCGGCGGCCGCACGGGCGACGGCCATCGAGACCGCGAGCGTGGCGTTGGCGCCCAGGTTCCGCTTGTTCGGCGTTCCATCAAGCAAAGAGAGGGCCTCGTCCACCGCCGCCTGCTCGCGGGCATCCATGCCCTGCAGGGTAACGGCAATCTCGCCGTTGACCCGGGCGACGGGTTGCTGCACCCCCTTGCCGCCGTAACGGTTCTTTACGCCGTCACGGAGCTCGACGGCCTCGTGTCTTCCGGTCGATGCGCCGGATGGGGTCGCGGCGCGCCCGAACGCCCCGCCGGCGAGCGTGACGTCCGCCTCGATGGTCGGGTTCCCCCTTGAGTCCAGTATCTCGCGGGCATGGATCGATCGTATCCTCGTGTCAACCTCGTTCATGTTCGATGGCACCGGGGGGCGGGAGGGTATCGAGCGCAAAAAAGGTATCGGCGGCCCGGGGCGTGTCCGGGCGGCAGGGACAACATGAGGCGTTTGCGTACTGAACTCCCGGATGGGCCTACCGAACATCGCGGACTATCGGGGCGGATGTACGGAGGCCGGAAGGAGGGGAACAGGAGAGGCCGGCGTAATACCGCGGTACCGAACTCCGTGTCATGATACCCCCGGGCGGATTCGAACCGCCGTCGCCGGATCCAAAGTCCTGCATGATTGACCGCTACACTACGGGGGTGCGAGGAATGAATCCAATCGCTGATACCTGGGGTACCGGCCCTTATGTACTATGCATCCCGGGATTATATCGATTTGGTCGCGGGCAAGGGGGTGGAATATCCACCGCTCACGCCCGCTCGAAGTCGTCTTCGAACCTGACGATGTCGTCCTCGCCGGTGTACTCCCCGATCTGCACCTCGATCAGTTCGAGCGGCAGGAGACCGGGGTTCGCGAGACGGTGGACCGTCCCCGCCGGGACGAAGGTGGACTCGCCGTTCCGGAGGAGGTAGGTCTTATCGGCGATCGTCACCTCGGCGCACCCGGTGACGACCACCCAGTGTTCGGAGCGGTGGTGGTGCATCTGCAGCGAGAGGCGACGCTTCGGGGGGACGGTGACCCGCTTGATCTTGTAGGACCGCCCCTCCTCGAGGTTCGTGTAGGAACCCCAGGGCCGGTGGACCTGCGTGTGGAAGAGTGCACGGGAGTCGCCCTTCTCGCGGAGGGTTTTTGCGATCTCGCCCACCCGCTGCGCCTCGTTTCGGGCGGCGACGAGGATCGCATCCTTCGTCTCGACGATGGCAAGGTCGCGGACGCCGACGGTGGCGACCAGGCGGTCGGCTATGATCAGGTTCTCGGAGGAGTCGATACCGATATGCTCGCCCCTGACGGCGTTTTTGTCTCCGTTCTTTGGCAGTGCGGCGTAAAGCGCGTCGAAGTTCCCCACGTCGTTCCAGTCGCACTCAAGCGGCACGACCGCCGCCCGCCGGGTCTTCTCCATGATACCGTAGTCGATGGAGAGGGAGGGGACGGCACGATATGCCTCATCGGCGGGCCGCTCGAACGCCCGGACCACGTCCGGCGCGCACGTCTCGCACTCGGCAAGGAAGAGGCCGGCATCGAAACAGAACATGCCGGAGTTCCAGAGGTAGCCGTCGGCGACGTACCTCCCGGCGGTCGCAAGGTCGGGTTTCTCCACGAAGGCATCCACGAGCGAACCGTCCCCGAGGGAGTCGCCCGGGCGGATGTAGCCGTAGCCGGTGTGGGGCGACGTCGGCCGCACTCCAAAGACCACCAGGTAGTCTTTCGTGAGGTGCTCCGCCCGGCGGAAGGCCGCAAGAAACGATCCGGTTGCGGTGATCAGGTGGTCCGAGGGCAGCACCGCGACCGTCTCCGGTTCGCCCCGGGCGACTTCCCGGACGCCGTAGTAGATCGCCGGCAGGGTGTTCCTGCCCACCGGTTCCTCGATGACCTTTGAGTTGCACCCGATCGCGGCAAGCTGGTCCCGGACCAGGAACCGGTGCTCCTTATTGGTGACGATGGCGATGTCCTGCGGGGAGGAGAAGAGGAGCGCCCTCTTTATCGTCTTCTGGAAGAGCGATTCGTTGTCGAAGAGCGGGATGAACTGTTTTGGGTAGTGTTCCCTTGAGAGCGGGAAGAGGCGGGTGCCGCTTCCGCCTGCAAGAATGAGCGTCTTCATCAGGATCGACTCCGGTGCCGGGGGCACGCGATTGTGATTACTCTATTGCGGTATGGAGGATAAAAGCGTAGGGTTTTTTCGGTGGAGGCCCGACGATGTCGCACGAACAGCCCCGGGGAGCGATCGATCGGATCTGCCGGCACCCCTCCGTATCGCACCGGGCGGTGTATCGCGGGCAGGGCGACGCGATCCCTCACGCCCGGGTCATCGTCGAGTTCCCGGGGTAGAGCGCTCTCGCCTGCGGGTCGAGGTCCTCTGCGACCGCAAAGGCCGACTCGGCCTCCACGTATCTTCCAATCCTGCCGAGGACCGTGCCGTAGGTGACCCAGGCGAAGATGCATGACCGGTCGACCGCGAGCGCCTCTTTGCATGCAAGCAGGGCTTCCTGGGGGCGGCCGAGGCGGGTGAGGATCACTGCCCGGTTGTTCCAGGCGTAGACGTCGTCGTCGTCGCAGAGGAGGGCCGCACTGAACGCGGCCAGGGCCTCCTCGTAACGGCCCTGCCGCTCGAGCGCCACGCCCCTGTTGTTCAGGACCGCGGGATCGTGCAGATCCGCTGCTGTCATATCGCTGTACGCCCGTGAAGCATATCTGTCGTCACCCTTGCGGGGGGTCTCCGGTGTAATCAGCCGGGGCATACATTGGCACCTCGCACGCATACGGTGGAGCGAAGATATATAGATACCTGCACCCACCATGCCGGGAACGGGGGGGCCGGCCGCCGGAGAAGAAGGGTTATAGAGAACCCCGGTCCCGGAACCACGCCACGGTCTCGCGGAGCCCTTCGTCGACCGTGCTCCGGGGAGAAAAGCCAAAAGCATCCCTGGCCCGCGATATGTCGGCAAGCGAGTCACGCACGTCCCCCGGCCGCACCGGTCCGTAGAGCGGCCTGGCGTGCATGCCGGCGATCCCCGAGAGGCGGGCAGCGAGCTCGTTGAGGCTGATCCGGCGGCCCCCGGCTATGTTGAAGACGCCGGAGGCGTTACCCTCCATCGCCTGGACGTTCGCCCGCACCACGTCGGCGACAAAGATGAAGTCGCGGGTCTGTTCCCCGTCGCCGTAGATGATCGGCGGTTTTCCGGCGAGCAGGCGGGTGATGAACTTCGGGATCACCGCCGCGTACTCCGAGTTCGGGTCCTGCCGGGGGCCAAAGACGTTGAAGTAGCGTAAGAATACCGTCCTGATGCCGTAGAGGTCGGAGAAGACCTTCCCGTAGTACTCGCCCGCGAGCTTTGAGACCGCGTACGGGGAGAGCGGCGTCGGCGCCATCGCCTCGTGTTTGGGAAAGACCGGGTCGTCGCCGTAGATCGCCGATGTAGAGGCCGCCACAACCGCCGGGACGCCGCACTCCTTTGCGGCCCAGAGGACGTTCACGGTTCCGCCCACATTCACCGCGTTCGTCTCCAGGGGCTTTTCCACGGAGCGGGGGACCGAGGCGATGGCCCCCTGATGGAATATGCCGTCCGCGCCGGCAAAGGCGTCGGTGAGCAGGGCAAGGTCGGTGACGCTCCCCTCTATGAACGTCACCCGGGGATGACCGATGAGGTGCTCGATATTCTCCCGCCGCCCGGAGCTGAGGTTATCGATGATCACGACGTCGTGGTCGCGTGCCAGGTGCTCCGCAAGGTTCGAACCGATGAATCCCGCTCCGCCTGTGACGATGTAGCGCATACGAATACGGTAGGTGCTCCTGCAATTTGAGCGTTGCCGGTCGGGAGGGCGAAAGACGATGGGCCCTGATCCTTCTAATCGCATCTCGCACTCCATGCAAAGAGGCTACCTTTATCGCTTGTATACCCGGGCGCGAAGCCGAGAAGGGCCCGAAGTTCGGCAGCCGGGTACCTGCAACCGTAATCCGTCTGGCGCTCAAACTTCCGCCGGCAACGGGGGGAGAAAGCCTCTCGTGCCCCGGGGCACACTGCACCCATTTCCCGGGACCGTGAGGTTTGGAGGAGAGCCTCCGGTGAGCTTTCCCGAAGAACCGGGCCGGATGGATCCCCCGCCACATCCAACCCATATAGCATCACGCGGTTTATCGACCGCCGGCTACTCATCTATCTTCTTCCCGTTCGAGAGCGGGAAATACTGCCGGTAGACGCTTCTCCGCTCTTCGATGTCGGTATGCAGGTAGATCTCGGTCGTTTTGATGGAAGAGTGGCCCAGGTTCTCCTGCACGACGCGGAGGTTCTTTGAGCGCCGGTAGAGTTCGCTTGCGTAGGAATGGCGGATCTTGTGCGGCGTAATCCCCGGCGGAGCATACTGCCGGAAGAGGTGCTGGACGGTCCGCGGGGAGATGTGGTTGCCCTGCTGGCCCAAAAAGAGCGGGCCCTCGATTGAGTTCCCGACGAACCGCTCGATCTCGCCGAGCGTCTCCTCGTCGACGAAGACCGTCCGGAACTTGTCGCCCTTCCCCTTCACCCGGATCGTCTGCTCCTCAAAGTCGATATCCTCGACGTTTATCGCGCAGAGTTCTGAAACGCGGACGCCGGTGGCGTATATGAGGCGGACGATCAACCGGTCCCGCCCGGCCGGGATGGTGTTGAGCAGGCGGACCACCTGGCTGTGCTTGAGGTACTTCAGTTCCTGGTTCTTGACCCGGGGCCGCTCCACACCGGGCATGGGGTTTGCGACAACGGCCCCCTGTGCGTAGAGATAGCGGTAGAACGAGGAGAGCGTCGATATCATCCGGTGGAGAGTCTTCGGCTTATAGTCACGCTCTTCCGAGAGGGCGGAGAAGAAATCGGTGACGAGGGCCGCAGAGACGTTGACGTCCGCATCCAGGGGGGCATCCCCGCACGCCGTCTCATCGAACGGGCCCGGACCCGAATGCTCCCGGAACCAGGCATACCGGGCAAAACGCTCGATGGTCTGCTCGTATTTCCGGATGGTCCGGGGCGAGTAGTTTCGCATACGGAGGTAGTTGCTGAAACGATCCAGCCATTCCGAGAAGGGCGTTTTTTCCATCGGATAATGGGTTAGATATCGAAGAATATCAAGATTGCGGTAAATCACTATTCCCCGCAATAGAGATCTCACCCCAAAAACCCCTGCCCGGCCCCGGTCCGGGGATGGCCGGCCACGATCGCAGGGGATCGATAGGGGCGTGCACCACCCCCGGAGAGGGGGACCCGACCCGTACAACGCCACGATGGGGCCCGGAACCGGGCAACAATCGGTGTTTCTGCAGTGATCGTCGGGATAACCGGGTGCCGGTCCTGCCGGCGATCGTTCTTCGGGGAGCATGCCGGCGCCGGGAGGTGGGGCCTCCCGGGCGGAGTCACTCCATCGCCCGGCAAACCGCAAGGATGGTTCATGGTGCTCCAGGCCACAAAAAAGATATTTCAGGTGATACAGGAGGTATCGGAGTTAGGAGGTATGGGGTTGCTCTCCCGGGTGGGCCGGGAAGCAGACCCTGATGAATACATCGTCTCCAGGGTATATGAACCCCATACCGTGCGGGGTGAAAGTGAACGATGCGGGAACACCTTCGGTGCCACGGAGCCGGCAGAACCCGCCCACATATAAATGAACTGCACAGATGTCCTTAAACGCCCGATCGGTCATGATGACGACCATATCCATGCCAGAGCTCGTGATCCGGGCTTATAACAACGATACGAAGGTCCCGAAAACCGGGGCGGGGAGCGTTCTACGCCCGTGCTTCGCTAAAGTTTCGAGGAGGCCCCCCGGAGGTCAAACAACTGACTCCTCTCGCTTCCTTCGTGTTTGGTTGTTTCATTACTCATACCATCCACTCACGCGAAGTCCGGTAGCTGGGTCCCTGAAACTCCCCTCGCGCTCAATGCGAGAGGTTGCCTCGCTATCCACACCCGTTACCTCGCACGATGCATCGCCGCCGACTGCCAGAGTGAGCAAAGCACCATGCACCCCGGGCACAGGCCGCAAACCTCCTGATACGGGGGAGGATAATCCCGGTCATCATCCGGGCAGAACCAACCCCCGATCAAGAGGAACCCACTTCCAGAGAGGCCGAAGATCCATCCGCACCCCGGGATCAAAGAGGCAGGTATAAACCGCATGATGCTATACATTGAAGGGGCAGGGCCCATCGGGCATAGCGCCCGCCGGATCGCCGTGGCGACCCCGCTCTCTTGACGCGGCGGGCGGCCGGGGTGCGCCGGCGTTCGACCAGCCCTATTGAAATAGCAAAACCGACAAGAGGATAAGAAATGGAAGAGCCTGACAACCGCAAAGACCCAAACAAATACAGAAAGTTCAAGAAAGTGGACGGCGCCACCTACCAGCGGGTCAACCAGTTCCTGCGCAAACACACCCACATCACCGCCCGGGAATGGGCGATCGCACGGCTCTGCGCAGACTTCAAGACCACCAGCGGCTCGGAGATGACGTTCATCGGCGAGAACCTCCCCGACCTCTGCCCGTTCATGGTCGACTCCTACACGCCGCAGGCGGTCAACCAGGCGCGGAGCTCGTTCAAGAAGAAGGTGAAGAAAGCGGGGGCCACGTTCTTCTACGGAGCCATGTGCGGGTTCTTCACCGCAGAGGAACTCGACGAGATCCTCTTTGAAGCAAGCGAGGTCGCCCGGTTCCTGCTCGAGGTGGAGGGGACAAGCCTGAACATCGACGACGAGATCGACGTCGAGGACCGGATCACCGGTGTGATGCGGGGCGTGGCCGAGGCGGCATCGGTCATCCTGAAGTCCCGCCCCGGCCAGGAAGATGAGAAAGAGAACCCAACAGGAGAAGAAGAACCATGAAGATCATCCAGATTGTCGGCCGGTCAAACTCCGGGAAGACCACGTTCATCAGGAACCTCATCCCGGCGCTCTCCGCACGCGGGACCGTCGGGGCCATCAAGCACCTGGGACACCACGGCTTTCAGCTTGAGCCCGAGAAGGACACCACCCTGTTCCATGAATCGCATGCTGCTCTATCCGGCGGTGTCGACGAGACGAAGTCGGTCATCGTCAGGCGCGAGAACGACCTTGACTCCACGCTGGACCTCCTCTGCAACGCCGGGGTCGAGTACGCCATACTCGAAGGGTTCAAGTCCCGGCTCTTCCCGCGAGTCGTGATAGGCGACCTTGCAAGTGAGAACGTCGTGCTCCGCGACCCCACCGTCGACGAGGTGATCGCCGCGCTTCCGAAGTTCGAAGACCACTACACCATCGAAGGGCTGGTCAGGGAACTGAAACGCGAGTGCGGTGTCTCGCGAGCCGGGGCCATCCTCACGTTCAACGGGATCGTCAGGGAGTGGACCGGCACCGAACGCACCGATCACATGGACTTCGACGACACCGTCGACGCCCTGGTCGAGAGCCTCAGGAGGGAGATGGAAGCGGTCCCGGGGATCATCGGCGCACGGTTTTACCACCGGAAAGGGCGACTCTATGCGGGAGAAGATATAACCTATATCGCTCTCCTGGCAGAACACCGCGAGGAAGCGTTCGCCGCCGCTATCAGAGCGATCGATCGGCTGAAACGGGAACTACACGACGTGGAGAAGTGACGGAATGCAGAAGAAGAAACAGATGTTCGGGACGAACGGCGTGCGGGGCGTCGTCGGAGATACCATGACGCCGGCCCTCGTCCTCAAGATAGGTGCAGCGCTCGGATCGATGAGAAAGGGCACGATAGCCGTCGGGAGAGATACACGGACGTCCGGCGAGGCCCTGGCTCACGCCCTCAAGGCCGGGCTCCTCATGACCGGGTGCGACGTGGTGGACATGGGCATCCTCCCCACGCCGGCCCTGCAGTACATCATCAAGACCGGCCGGTTTAGCGGCGGCGCTATGATCACCGCATCCCACAACCCGCCCGAGTACAACGGCGTGAAGGTCATCGAGGCCGACGGCACCGAGATGTCCGACGAAGAGATCATCCGGCTCGAGGACCGGTTCTTTGCCGGCGAGTTCGAGGCGGCCTCCTGGGAAGGCGTCGGCGCGGAGACCGCCGCTCCCGACCGGCTCGAGGAGTACATCGAGGCCGTCGTACGGCACTTCCCGGCGGGCATCGGGGAGGGGATGACCGTCGTCGTCGATCCCGGCTCCGGGCCCGCGGCGCTCACCACCCCGATCATCCTCTCGAGGATGGGCTGCCGGGTCCACACCATCAACGCCCGTCTCGACGGCACCTTCCCGGGCCGGATGCCCGAGCCGACCCCCGAAGGCCTGCGGCCCCTCTCAGAGATGGTCGTCGCGACGGGCGCCGACTTTGGAGTGGCGCACGACGGCGACGCCGACCGGGCGGTCTTCGTTGATAACAAAGGATGCTATATAGAAGAGAACTACGAGTTCGGGCTGATCGAAGATTACGTCTGCGCCAGGAACGGCGGCGGGCTCGTCGTCACCCCTGTCGCCACATCCCGGCTGATCCGGGATATCGCGGAGAAACACGGGTGCACCGTCGACTACACCCCCGTGGGGAGCATCTACGTCGCAAGGAGGATGATCGAGCTCATCGGCGGGGGAAAGAAGGTCTCGTTCGGGGGAGAAGGAAACGGCGGGCTGATATACTCCGACCACCAGTTCTGCCGGGACGGGGGCATGACCGCCGCCATGATGGTGGCGGTCCTTGCAAGCCATAACGGCAGGAGGCTCTCGGATATCCAGGGCGATCTTCCCCTCTACCACCTGGTCAAGGAGAAGCACCACACCCACGACCCGGCCGCACTGGTCCGTGCCATCGAGGAAGCGTTCGAGGGGGAGGCCATCGAGAAGATCGACGGCATCAAGATCGTCAGGGACGATGCCTGGGCGCTTGTGCGGGCATCGGGCACGGAGCCGATGATCAGGGTCATGATCGAGTCAAAAGATCCGGATGTCGCGGACGCCATGTACCAAGAGATCGTGCAGGTCGTCGGGCGGGTGTGATCACCCGCCCGCGTGACCCCCGGGAACAGATGAAACCATCACACATTAAGTGTTCCATTCACGGTGGCACGGCGGGCCTGTATCGTCCGCCATATCTCCGACATTTTTCGGGATCTCCCTGATTCCCCTTGAAAAACATTCTTGTGGGTGGGGGGCAATCTATATATCTGATAATGGACATGCATGATGCAGAACCCACTGGAGAGCGCTGATCAAAATGGATGGAAAACCCCAGATGAAACAGAAGATCACCTCCGCAATCTCTTCCGGGGATCCGCGTGAGCTTGAAAAGGTAGTGCTGGACATATCGGAGACCCAGACACGGAAAGAGAAGAAATCGCTCTATGAGCAGATGAATGCCGCCCTGGTAACGGCAGCCTTCGAGGGGGGACAGCCCGAACTCTTGAGCCAGCTCGTCGAACCGACGAAAGAAGAAATATTTGACCTCGTAAGACGTGCCGCAGGGCTTTATAGCCAGAATAAAGACGACATCTGGTTTGGTGCCATCTTCTCCCTGGTCAATAAGCTCGACCGCAAGAGCCACCAGTCCGACATACTCGCCGAGATCTCCCGCAGCCTCGTCCAGACCGGAGTCGATACCGGAGATATCCACTATATCGAGAAAGGAGGAGAAGCGTTCGATAAGATCAGCATCCGTAAATATCGCTCGGCAATCCTCTCCGAGATCATACCGCTCCTCATCCAGTACGGACAGAAATACCAGAATATCGATATCATGCAGCATGCCCTCCTCATGCTCTCCGAGATCGGCGATATATCAAGACAGTCACAGCTCCATGCCGACGTGGCCCGGGCGATTGCCGGTTCCGGCATCGAGTCCGGCAACATCGCCCTCGTGATCAGCGGACTATCGAGCGCCACCGAGATCAACCAGAAGATCCGGCGCACCAACTCCATCGCCGACATCGTGGATGCCACGTGGAAGTCGTCGCAAAAGAAGGAGATCGCTGATATCGAGCAGATCATAGATGCCCTCCCGGATGTCCCGGAGGAACGGCTCACCGAGGTCCTCGCGATCCTGACCGAGCAACTCCTCGACCGTCAGCGGGACAAGAAACAGGTCTACGCCAGGCTGATCAGGATCGACGACGAGAGGCCGTGGGCGGGCCAGACCCTCATACTCGAGCTCCTGAAGAAAGCGGAGCGGAGCGGAGAACGCTGGTACCTTGAGAAGGCGTTCGAGTTCAACACCCGGAGCACGGTGGAGGCCAAACTCCCCATCGAGGAGATCGTCCTCTCCGGGATTGCGGTCGTCGAGAAGAGCGGCAACTCGACCATCCTCCTCGACATCATGCCGCTGATCGATGAGTCCTGTGACGCAGTGAAGGCGGCCCAGCTCTACCGGCAGATCACCGACGCCCTCTCCCGGATGGGCGACTTCTACCACGCGATCGAGGTCATGAAGAAAGCCAGCACCAGCGCCCAGAGGATCAATGCTCAATTTTTCGATACCAGTGTCCGCCTGATCAAGGAGGGTATCCGGCGTGGCGAGATCGACCTCGTCCGCGAGAATATCCTCGCCGCACTGGACATCGATATTGCCGAATCGCTGGTGCACCAGGCGGTGACTGACTTCTGCAAGGAGTATGACTTCGACGAGGTCGTCAGGCACATACCAGCCGTAAAGGAACTCGTGAGCTCGCACCGGACACAGGACTCCCTGCTCTTTGAGTGCAACACCATCCTGATCGAGCGCGGGTTCATCCGGGAGAGAGATCCGTCGGGCCTCGTGGACCTGGTGAGCCAGATCGGCGAGCAGGCTCTCCGTGAACAGGCGATATCGACCATATCCGTCGAGATGGCGCGGATCGGCGTCGCCCGGAAAGATCGGGATCTCCTCCGGCATGCGACCGGGCTCACCTGCGAGATCGTGGACCAGCAGACACGGGCGGAGGCGATGGGGGGCATCGTGGACCAGGCGGCCGTGCTCGCCGTGGAGGACGGCGACCTCGAACTGCTCCACGGTATGCGGGTCCTCTCCACGGCCCTTCTGGAGCGGGAGTACTGCCTCTTTGCGATGGGCAAGGTCATCCATGGCCTGATCATGTACGGGATCGAGCAGCTCTCGCTCCAGGCCCTGGACGAAGCAGCCCAGATCCTCTCCCAGATCACCGATCCCTCCCTCCAGCAGCAGCTGGTCGATCCCCTCACCGAGGGCTACGTCCGTGTCGGGAGCCTGCAGGCGGCAGACCAGCTTGCCGGGGGAAAGGCCCGGATATTCGAAGGCATGATGGAACCGTTCACGACCGCCCTGCACCTCCTCCAGACCAGCACCCCGCGCGAGGAGGCCTCGATCAGGATAGCAAGTTACGTCGACATCATGCTCGAGTACACGCAGGTCTATAG
>ENA-UOUL01005006-UOUL01005006.1-bioreactor-metagenome-genome-assembly--contig:-NODE-5006-length-11761-cov-2.266433_pt1 | contig 11761 bp, 6 predicted proteins | sample MGYA00249838_ERZ747220 | MGnify/ENA primary metagenome ERZ747220 (study PRJEB28778, sample SAMN05720191) | bioreactor metagenome | isolation source: Anaerobic biogas reactor | place: USA:Washington...
AGGACGACGTATTGAGCCGCCCAGGGCGCCCCGGAGGCCGGGGCTTCGGCCTTCAGCAGCCTCAAACGACCGGCCTCTTCTCCCAGGTAGATCTCCTGCCCCTCGCCGATCAGGCCCACCATGAGCGCCCAGCTTTTGCGGGCGCCGATGCGGAGGAAGTCCTCGGGCTCGGAGGTGGGGTGGCCGCGCTTCTCCTGGACCTGGGTGGCGTCCCAGGCGCGCTGGGCTTCGTCGTAGACCCAGATGTGCTCCTGCGGCACCTGCGACCGACCGCCGCCGTGGTGCTTGAGGAAACCATGCACGTCCTGCACGAAGGCGCGGCTCTGGAGCGCGTACTGCAGCACCTGCACCAGCGGACCGTTGCCGGAGAGGAAGACGGCCTGCTGGCGAGTGACGGCATCGGCCGCAAAGTGGGTTTGATAGACGAACTGAAGACCGACCAGCGTCTTGCCCGAGCCCGGGACGCCTGTGACGAGTGCCAGATGCAGGCCGCCACTCGCGCGGGCCTCCTCGGCGATGGCGGTGAGGTAGGCAAGCGTCTGCGGGATACCGGCGCTCTGGGCGCGGCGGATGTGCGGGAGCGGCTCGTGGTCGAAGATGCGCCGGGCAGCCGTGACGAGCGAGGGCAGCGGGGAGTAGTCGGCGTCGAGCCAGGCAGCGGCGTCGATGGGCTCGGCCGGCGAGCGGCGTTCGAGTTCGATGAGCACCCGGGCGAGGTCGGGGGCCGGTGATGGTGACGGGATCGCGACCGCGGGCGGATCGGGAGCCGGCGGCAGCGGCAACGCCGGGGCCGGTGAGTGCGGGGGCACCAGGAACGGCGGGAGCACCCAACTCCGCAGCGGACGTGGCGCTCCGCCCCTCCTCCCCCACGACCCTCGCCGGCCCGTTCGACCGCGTCAGCACCAGCACCGGATCGATCAGCTTGTCGTGGGAAGCGGCGTGGTACTCGCTGAGGTCGCGGGCGTAGGCGGCCACTTGGTCGATGTGCGCCTGCTGGGAGGCGGCGGCATCCTTGAACTCGAGCACCATGACCTGCGAGCCGGTGAGGATAACGACGTCCGGGCGGCGTCCTCGTTCGCGGGGAAGCTCGTACTCGAAGATGAGCTCCCAATGCCGGGCGCGCGGCACCCGGGCAGCCCCGGCGGCGAGGCTCTCGCGGAGCACGGCGATCTCATGGCGCCACGCGGACACCTGGCCGGCGTCGGGACCCATGTTCATGCAGCGGTGGTGATGGGCGGTGAAGAAAGCGAGGAGGTCGGATTCCCCGGCGCCTCCACGGCCCGGCTCTGTGGCCTCCAGAAAGGCTGGGACCGCTGCGTGCCAGGCGCAGGCGTCGGAGGCGAAGGCGGACGTCACTGTCCGCGGCCCTTGATCGTCATCCGGCGCAGCGTCCCCCCTGGGTCGATCTCCGGCTGCTTCCTCCGTGGGCTATGTTACTACCCAAGAGGCTTGGAGTGCCGACGCGAACGCCATCCGGTCAATGCATTGGCGGCTACAGTTCGCACCCGTTCGCCCCAAGATCAATCTCGCCCGATGGAAGACCTGACTGATTGTGCAAAATAGTTCAAGTACACTTGCACTAATGCGGACGTGCAGTCAGAATCCTGGCATGATCGCCACCGACGCCGAACTCTATGCCGTACTCCGCCAGTTCAATCCATGGTGGTCGGGCAGCCGCTTTCCTGAGCTCCCCGCCTGGCGGCGAGCCGCATTCGCCGAGATTGCGGCATGGGCCAAGAACCCGCCGGGAGGCCGCGCGCTTCTCCTATCCGGTGCCCGCCAGGTCGGCAAGACCACCCTCTTCCTGCAGGCCATCGACGATCTCTTGTCTCGAGGCACACCTGCTCAGAACATCCTCTACGCGACGTTCGATCATCCCCTACTCAAGCTCGTGGGACTGGAGACGGTGCTGCGCCTTTGGGCAGAGCACGAGCCACCTGCCGAAGGCATTCAGTACCTGTTCCTCGACGAGATACAGGTGGTGAAGGACTGGCAGACCTGGTTGAAGATCCAGGTCGACTTCACCAAACACCGGCGAATAGCCGTTACCGGATCCGCCGCTCCTCTGTTGCGCGAGGGGCAGAAATCCGGAGTCGGTAGATGGCATACCATCCGGCTGGCGACCCTCTCCTTCTATGAGTACCTGAACATTCGCAAGGCGGAGACACCCGAACCGGCCGAGATAGGCTCACTGGCAAGGCTGTTTGACTGGTCTCCCAGGCAATTCGTGAAAGCCGCAGAAGATGCGAGACCGCTTGTCCCGCTCTTCAACGAGTACCTGCTCCGGGGAGGCTTCCCTCAGGTGGCACTCGCCGACAGCATCGTCACCGGCCAGCGACCGGATAACGGCTTCAAGTACTTCGAGCCTGGCGATATCCGCATCGAGACCTCCCTGGGCACCTACGGCATCGAGGTCGGCGGCGGCAAGGGCGGCAAGGGCGGCTCGGCCATCAGCGACGGCGCTTCCGGATCCACCTATAAGATGAACAGCAACGGCGATGTCACCGATCATTACACCGCCAGCTCCCGTCAAGTGGCCGGCTCTATCTGGGCCGACCTGGACTGGCTTGCCGATCCCATTGCCCCCTATGGCCCGGTTCAGTTCAAGATCGACGGCGACAGCACGTTGGTCGGCCAGGCTGACTACGTCTTCACCCGCAACTCGTATACCACGCAGCATGCGGTCATCGAACTCGCTTTCGACCTCGACGTGCTGGAAGGGGCGATGATCCAGTCGGTGCACTGGCGACCGACCTGCGGCAACGACGAACTCAATGTCCAGTTCGACGCGGTGCCGGAGCCGACGACAATCGCCTTCCTGGCTCTCGGTAGCGTGGCCTTTCTGCGGCGGACCCGTCACGCGTAAGCCGCGGGGATGAGCCAACCGGCTCATCCCGGCCAATGACCGCTGACACAACATCCTTACCCAATGACTCCGGGATCACATCGGCAACCCGCCGATGTGATCCTGTTTTATGGAGAGGGTTCATGTCCTCCTCGGCTGGGCAGGGCTCGCGTCAATTCGCACCCAGCAGACGCAGTCGGAGCCGGTTGAGCGCGGTCCGGCAGGCACGCTCGCGGATCTCGTCACGGGCCAGGAACTCGCCGAAACGATGCTCGGTCACACGGCAGCCGGCCGTGTCGGCCAGCCCGATGTAGACCAGCCCGACGGGCTTGTGTGCTGTGCCCCCGGTCGGGCCGGCGATGCCCGTGACGCTCAGGGCGTAATCCGTGCCGGCAAACTGCCGACAAGCCACAGCCATGGCCTCGGCGACCTCGATACTGACCGCTCCGCACTTGGCCAGCACTTCAGTGGGGATGCCCAGCAAACGCGTCTTGGCCTCGTTGGCATAGGTGACCAGCCCCTCGCGGAAATACGCGCTGCTGCCGGCGATATCCGTGAGCTCCTTGGCGATCAGGCCGCCGGTGCAGGACTCCGCCGTGGCCACGGTGCGCCCGGCCGCTTTGAGCAGCTCCGCCACCGCCGCCGCGACGCGATCGTCGTCGCGACCGTAGATCAGCGAACCCAGTCGGCCGCGCAGCTCGGCGACCGTCGCCTCCAGCTTGGCCGAAGCATCATCGCGACGATCACCCCAGGCATGAACACGCACACCGATCACACCCTGCTTCGCGGTCGTGCCCACGGCCGGGTTACGCCCCCGAGCCATCAAATCGCGAATCACCTCACCGATGTCGGACTCGCCCGCGCCGAAGCAATACAGCGTCGCCGCCAGCATGCACGCCCCGCCGGTGTGGCTCGCCAAGACGGGTCGCACGTCGCGCTCGTACATCACCCACATCTCGCGAGGCACGCCGGGCATGACGAACACCGTCGCCTCGCCAAGCCGAGCCCGGATCCCCGGAGCCGTGCCACAGGTATTCTCGATCGGCTCGCTGCCGGCAGGGAACAGGGCCTGCACACGGTTCGCCTCGGGCATCTCGCGACCGCGGGCATCGAAGAATGCTCGAATCCGCTCCACATACTCCGCCCGCATTTCGAGCCCGACGCCCATCGCTGCCGCCAAAGCATCGCGCGTCAAATCGTCAGCCGTCGGCCCCAGCCCGCCGGTGACCAACACAAAAGCCGCCTCGCTCGCCGCACGCTCGAATGCCTCCCGGATCGGGGCCACCTCGTCCGGCACGGTCACGTGCCGCAGCACCCGCACCCCCGCCTCATGCAGCACTTCCCATAACCGCTTGTAACGCGGAAAGATATAACGCCGATACCAGTCCGGCTTGAAAATCGCCCCCGACGTCCACACCATGTCGTCGTGCTGGATAAACGCCTTGATCCCCGTCTTCGCCCACGCCCGAACGTTCGCCAGCGTCAACTGAAAGAAACCCTCCAGCACGTACTCCCCAAACCGCTCCGCATCCACCCCCACCGCCTCCAGAAACATTTCCCAGCCGAACGTCTGAATGCACCCCGAAACGATCGTCTTGTAATACCCCCCCGGAAAAACCGCATCCGGCGCCGACGCCTGCGCGTCATGATAAAGCCGGTTGAAAAACGCTACCCGCTCAGCCGGGTCAAAGCCCCCATACTCCGCCACCGCGTCGAAACTCAGCACCTCCTCCACGCTCTTGAACGGACACTCCTGCGGATCGCGAAGATCAACCCCGCCCTCCGCGTACTCCGAGTGCCCCATGTCCGTCGTGCGACCAAGCTCCTGCCACGCCTTCGGACCGTCGTTGGTGCTCCACAGCAGATCGTAATCCGCCCATTCACGGAACTTCCGCTGCGCCCGCTGAGCCTCGTCCGGATCCTTGCTGGCCGGGTCCAGCCCCGTCACCCTCCGAATCAGCGGCCAGTGAAAGCAATACTCCGTCCGACCCACCCGGTCCGTCGGCTCCAAATTCAACACCCTCATCCCGATCTCATACGACATCGCCACACTCCAGAACCCAGGTTCCACGACCCGACCAAAAACTCACACGATAATGAGTCTAGACAAACCCCGCCCTTCCGGGTATCTCTGGAGCTACGAAAACTATATCTATTCCTGCTCTCCGAGCGAAAGGGATTGACCGTGATCGACCGCCTCGACGTCCGCATACTCTACGTCGCCACCGTCACCATCGACCATACCTGGACCAGCCGCGACGTCTGCAGCTCCTTCTGGCGGATGTACCTCAATAACCGCGACGGGGCCTCCGTCCTCACCAACGCCGGCCCATACCAAATCACCGCCGACCGCGTCCACTTCGTCCCCGCATGGGTAACCTTCACCTGCCGCAACGCCACACCGGTCCGCAACTCCTACGTACACTTCGACTTGATCGGCCTCGCCAGCCCCGTCGTCCGCCGCGTCTTCCCGCAGCCGAGCTGCGCCAACGGCCGCGCCGCCGCCCTCCGCCGACGCGCCGACGCCCTCTTCCCCTCCGATAACCCTTGCGACCAGCCCGCCCGCCTCTGCGACATCAAATCCATGGTCCTGGCCGAACTCGCACGCCTCTTCCGATCCCTGCCCCAGCCCAGCCAAGCCGCCCTCGCACGCTCCCTCGCCGCCCAATCGTCCTTCAACGCCCTCACCGAATATATCGAAACCCACCTGGCCGCCCCCCTCGACAATGCCGACCTCGCCCGACGCTCCGGCCTCAGCGAAAGCCACTTCACCCGATGCTTCCACGCCGAACTCGGCATGAGCCCCGCCCGGTACGTCCGAGAACGCCGCGTCGCCGCCGCCGCCCAACGACTCGCCTTCTCAAACGATCCCATCGACCTGATCGCCGAAACCACCGGATTCGCCAACCGTTTCCACTTCTCCCGAATCTTCCGACAACTCATGGGCGTCCCACCCGCCGCCTACCGCCGCCAGCAGATCGTCTGATCCCGTACCCCTACGCCCTCTTCCCGCCATCACAACCGAATAGCCAACAGCCGCTCAGCCAAATGCCGATAATGCCAAAACGGAACCTCCGGTGGAACCATATCATCCAGCGAGGGCAAAAAACCGCCCTCCCGAATCAACGGCATCAGCCGATCGATCTCGCGATCGATCGCCTCCGGACCCGCGATCAAAGCCTCCTTCGCGATCCCTCCGCCCAGCCGCAGCGACCGGCCGTACCGCCGCCGCAACTCAAACGGGTCCATCCCAACCGCCTGGCATTCCAGCGGCCACGTGCAGTTGATCCCGTGCTCCAGCAGACCCTCCACCAGCGGATTGATATTCCCAGCCGTCCAAAGACCCACAAACGGAACCTCGAACTCCTTCAGCAGCGCCACAACCCGATCCTGATACGGATACCAGAACTCCTCGTATACGCCCGGCGAGATGTGCGTGCTCGTCTTGAACGCCAGATCCTCCGCGAACATCGCGATATCGACCTTCACCCGCGACAACGCCGGCCGAAGTAAACCGCACACAAAATCAGTCCAATCAGAAAACATCTCGTGAATAAGACTCGGATCGTCGTAAAACGCCGTCAAAAACCGCTCCATCCCCAAAGCGTAAAACCCCAACCGGAAGAAAAAAGGATACAGCGGCAGATACACCGGCCGATCCGACTCGTTCAACGCCCGCACCGCCTCCTCGCTCAACCCGCGAACCGCCCAATCGGCTTCAAAATGCCGCCGGTACTCCTCCCAATCCGCCCGACTCTTGACCGGATGATCGATGTGCCCGTAATACATCGTCGGAGCTTCCTTCCGCCGACGAACCGTCGTGTTCATCCAATCCGTCTCAACCACATACTCCTCATCCTCGTCAAGCCTCCGAATCGGAAACTCCGGATGGGGATAAAACGACAACGGAACGAAACAAAACTCATCCAGCCCCAGAAACTCCTGCGGACTCTGATCCTCCGGCAGCCCCTCACCACGCCACCGCTCCAAAGCCGGCACTTCATACGGCTCCAAAACCAAAACGGGCGGACGGTCCACCGGTTCGTAATTCATGTAACGGACAAAACGCTCCCGGCCGTTCATGCAAGTCTCCTGTTCTCCGATGGCATGTACTTTATTACCACCCTAGACACAATAGCCGGGCTTTAACATGGCATTACTTACTATTCCCATGTATAATCTTACGATCATGGCCACGGACTACGAACTCCTCGACGCTGGCGACACCCTCTGCAGCCGCGAATGGAACGGCCACGGCCCATACGCCTGCTACATGATCTACTACCTCCAGGCCGGACGCTCCCGCCTCCAGATCGCCGGCCGCGACCATCGCCTCCAGCCCGGCCGCGTCTACTTCTTCTCCGGCTACCACCTCGGACGCTACGGTTGTGACTCCATGCGCGTCCGCTGGCTTCACCTCAACCCGACCAACTTCACCCTCACCCGCGCCCTGAACCAAGCCGCCCCTCTCCACAGCTGGGCAAACGACCTCCCGAATTACTGGCGCGACCTCCTCGAAAACATCGACCGCCGGATACTGACCCAGTCAGCGCCGCCCGCCCAACTCCGCCTCCACGCGTTCATCCAGGACATCCTCGCCCGCGTGATCGCGTCCGTCCACCAACCCTCCGACGCCGACACCGACACACACCAACCCCTCGCCCCAGCCATCGCCTACATGGACCGCCACCATCAGCAATGCCCCTCGCTCGAAACCGTCGCACGCGCAGCCGGCCTCGCCCCCAACTACTTCCACCACCTCTTCAGACGCCACGCCGGCCTGAGCCCCTACCGCTACATGCTCAACAAACGCATGTCTCTCGCCCAGCACCTCCTGCTCACCACGGACCTCCCGATCAAAGCCGTCGCCCAACAGACCGGCTACCCCTGCCCCTTCCACTTCGCCAAAACCTTCCGCCGCTACTTCGGACAAAGCCCCTCACAACGCCGCACCCACTGGGACCAAACCTTCCCCACCCGCCCTGATCAGCCCCGAAGGGGCGCAAGGATGTAGCCAGGGGCACAAGCCCCTGGACGAAGGGGCGTAAGCATGTAGCCACGGGCGTGAGCCCCTAGCCCCAAAGGGGCGTAAGAATGTAGCCAGGGGCACAAGCCCCTGGACGAAGGGGCGCAAGGATGTAGCCAGGGGCACAAGCCCCTGGACGAAGGGGCGTAAGAACGTAGCGGAAAAACCCTCGCCCCGCTGGGGTGACCTCGTCGAACCATGGCCGAACACGCGGCTCACGATACACCCGCCCACGCCGCTCAAGCCGCTCAGCCTGCCCGACGACGGCGAACCAACGCCAACCCGCACACCGCCAGCAGGCTCAGCGTCGCCGGTTCCGGAACGGGCGTCAACTCCAGCGTCAATTCCGTAGATGCATGGGCGCTCAAATGCTCCCAGTCTGGGAAATCAAAGCCCGTTACCGTGTAATCAATCCCGCCCCACAGCAATATGTACGGCTCCGCTTGCGGATACAGTATCGGACCGCTCCCATACGTGTTTACGAAGTGATCGTTTTGAGTCACAAACGGCCCGCTGGCTTCATCAAGCTCGTACTCCAGATCGAACCGGTAAGGCTGGTCCGACACCACCACAGCCAACTGAAAATACGTCTCGCCGTGCGAAAAGTTGATCGCGTCCCCGGCGTCCTCGTTTACCCCAAGGTCCAACGCCGAAGTCAGATCGATCGTCAAGACGCCAGCCCCGTCAACACTCCGCGACCCCTGCAACTCGGCTATCGTCTCCCCCAGCGAATCGCTCACTTCCGCCATCGCCGAAGCACTCGACTCGCTGTCCCATTCCGTCTCCTCCACGTCCGACAGCTCTACCACCCCCGACTGCCCAAGCTCCGCCTTCGCCTCGAAATACTGCCAGTCCAAAATCAAACCCGCCTCCGCCCTGCCCGCCACAACCCCACCCAAAACCGCGACCACCGCGCAGACTCCACACCATCTCCACAATTCTCTCGTTTGCATCTCTAAACTCTCCCTCGAATTCCGTGAAACGCGAACACCTATCGTCAGTGCCCGCAAAACGACGCCCATGTCGCATACATCATACCACACCCCGTTGGCCCGCACAACAGAATTCCCCGCCATGTTCATGCGGCGCACCCCACACCGGACACCCAGCCACAACACCAAAACACCTGCCGCCCAGCCTCTCGACGTCCACGAAACAAACATACAACCAGAAGCTATCAACAGCGGCTCGCCGAACCGAATGCATCTTGCCTAACAATATCTGCCACATAACAATCTTGACCCATCCCGTGGCCGCCATACTCAGCTCTCCCCTCGCCCTCCACCTATCATCTATGGACACCCTGCCCCAATCCCCCAAAAACCACCCACAACAACACACCAACCCCAAATCCCTCCCCGACCTTGGCGTCTTGGCCGTCACCCCTCTTCGCCGCGTCTTCCGCAAATCCGAAATCAGAAATCAGAAACTCCTCCGCCCTTCGCGCCCTTCGCGACCTTCTGTTCAATCCCCCGCTCCCGATTCTGCACTTTAGTATTTTCTGTTTTCACTTTTCATTTCCCCTCCCTCCGCTCCGGCCTGACCCCCTGATTCGCTGACCACCTGACCACCTGACCACCTGATTCTCTCCGCCCCTCCCGCCCTCGTCCCGCGTCCCTTCGCTATCATTCCCTTGCCTCCATTGGCCGCTCCCGTCTCCCTGTGTCATTCCCGCGAAGGCGGGAATCCAGACCTCCAAACCCTCACCAGCGTCCCACACCCGAGCGGTAGGGCGGGTCATGACCCGCCGCCCGCGAGGCCAAACTCGCCGCCGCTCGTGCCGCCCGGGGAGCCAAACGACAGCCGATCAAACAGAGTGCGTGAGGCGAACTTGACAACCAACGAAACGATTTCGACAATGCAATCGGTCGGCCAAACGGGCACAGGCTCTGCGGGGACGCAACCTGTCAGGGATAACCGACCGGGGTTGACGGTGCGTCGTCCGGGAACGGCCCGGCGGGCCGTTCCCGCTCCCTTCCCGGCATGCCGAAACCCCTGATGCCTCAAGAAAATCCCCTTGCCGAAGGCAAGGTCTTGATCGTAACGTGTCTCTTAACGGAACAGGACAATTGTCCACTTCAGGCTGAACCAGCACAGTAGGAGTTCTCGCAATGTCAGTGCCCGCGGACAGCAAAGCCCCCCCGGTCCCGAACGCGCGCTTGCACCGATACCCGCTCGGAAGCCTCACGGGCGACGGCTGGCTCAAAGAAGATCTCGATCGCCTGGCCCGCGCCATGGGCGCATGGGGCCAAAGCGCCATCGACCCCTTCTGGCAGAAGAGCGCCTCCGACTGGGAATCCGAGTTCGCCTGCAAGGCCCTCCTCGGCCAGGTCCTCCTGGGCTGGAGCTCCGGCGATGCGGCCATTCAGGACCTCGCCGCCGCCAACATCAACCGGATCGTCTCGCCCCCGTTCAAGGGCCCGGACGGCTACATCGGCTTCGCCAAGCCGGGCATACGGACACACGATTACCTCGGCTGGCCCGCCAACCAGCAAATCCGCGCCCTGCTCCTCTTCGCCGAAGCCAATCCCGCCCGCACCGACGTCCGCGATGCCGCCCGCGACTACGCGATGTGGTTCACCGGAAACTGGAACCGCTCCGTCTACGCGGACGAAGCCAACACCTACGCCGGCGGGGAGGGAATCGCCGGCCACGGCTACGTCGGCCTGGAGGTCGTCGAGGCCGTCCTCGAAGTCTTCCGCCACTATCCGCACGATCGAGTGCTGCTCGATTGGGCCAAAGACTATCAGGACTGGTACAACACCACCTCCTCGTTCGGCCACACCAAGGTCGCCCACATGCTCCGCCCCGACTACTGGCCGAACATCCACGCCGGCGCCATCGGCCTGACCATCCGCGTACCCGCCCTGCTCTCCTGCTACGACCCCTCGCTGGCCTCCTACCGCCAGGCCACCCTCAACGCCCTTCAGCGAATCATGGACGTATCCGCCACCCCTGCCGGCGGAATCGACGACAAAGGGGAGATGCTCACCCCCTTCGACAGCCCCCACGGCGACATGGAGTACTGCAACTTCCAGTGCTATCAGGAAGACCTCCTGATCGCGGGCGCACTCTCCGGCTGCGCCACATGGTTCGACCACGTCGAAAAAATGATCTACAACGCCGCCAAAGGCGCAACCAGAAAAGACTGGACCGCCGCCGCCTACATGAGCCGCGTCAACCAATACGCCGCCGAGGCTCACCACGATCTCTACACCTGGAGACACGACCCGCCCTGCTGCACCCACAGCGCCGTCATCTCCCTGCCCCTCTTCGTGAGCCACATGATGATGCACGACCGCGCCGGCAACGTCTTCCTCACCGCCTACGGCCCCTGCCGCCTGCAAACCGACGGCACGACCCTCCTCACCGAAACCACCGACTACCCCTTCGACAAGACCGTCACCCTCACCTTCGCCAAACCCTTCGCCCACGCCGTCGGCATCAGGATTCCCCGCTGGTGCAACGACGGCGCCATCACCGTCGCGATCAACGGCGTACCCCAGGACATCGCCAAAGACGCCGGAACCTTCGCCATGGTCCGAAAGCCCGGCGGCTTCGTTCCCCACGACGCCATCGCGATCGTCTTCCATCACATGGACGCAATCGACGTACGACGCCACCCCCAGTTGCCCGGCCACATCTGGATCGAACGCGGCCCACTCGTCTTCGCCTGCGACATCCCGGCCGCGTGGAACCAATCCCCCGCCGCACCCCACTACGCCTACCGATTAACCCCTCACGCCGGCACCGCCGCCCGAGAGCAAGCCTACCGCATCGATCATCCCGACCCGGCCCTCAAGGCCGCGGCCAGGATACTGACCAACTCCCCCGCCGCATACCCCTGGGAACATCCCCCGCTCCAGATCCAAATCCCCGTCACATCCCCC
>ENA-UOUL01005008-UOUL01005008.1-bioreactor-metagenome-genome-assembly--contig:-NODE-5008-length-11757-cov-7.683733_pt1 | contig 11757 bp, 12 predicted proteins | sample MGYA00249838_ERZ747220 | MGnify/ENA primary metagenome ERZ747220 (study PRJEB28778, sample SAMN05720191) | bioreactor metagenome | isolation source: Anaerobic biogas reactor | place: USA:Washington...
AAACGGCATGGAGAAGAGGCGGCTGGCAATCTTCGATTTTGACAACACCATGGTCAAAGGGGACAGCATCTCCGGCTTTGTCCGCTTCATGTGGAAGAAACGCTTGATTTCCCTTCCCCGCCTTGGCCTGATCCTGCTGTCCACGCTCTTGTGGATGCTTTGCCCTTTTGCGGTGGAAAAGGCAAAAAACCAAGCTCTGGCGCCTCTTCGAAAGCTTAAACAGGAAGATTCCATGGCCCTGTGCCATGAGTTTGCAGCCCAGTGCCTGGCACCCCGCTTATTCCCGCCTGCGCTGCAGAAAATGCGGGAACAGCAAACGCTACGGCGATAAAAATCGCGCAAACAACACGTCCTGCCCGTTGACCTGCCATGATGGTGTTCCACTTCATGAGTAGTACCTCCCGGTAGAAATCATTCCTTGACCGCCGAAGTACCGAAACTCGTAATCATGGTCCGCTGCGTAACGATAAAGAAAATGATGAACGGAATGGCCACGAGCAGGGAACCTGCCGCAAAAGTGGTAAACTCGTTTTTCTTGTCGGTTACAAAACTGAACAGACCGAGCGCGAGGGTTTGCTTGTCCACGGAGCGGAGTACCATCTTGGGAAAGATGTAATCCATCCAGGGCGCGGTAAAACTCACGATCGCGAGAAAGGTAATGATGGGGCGGGCCACGGGAAGAATGATGGTTGTGTAAATTCTGAAATGACTCGCGCCGTCGATCCGCGCCGCTTCATCGAGGCTCTTCGAAACCGTATCCATGTAGTTCTTGACGAGCCAGGTATTGTAGGGAATATTGCCTGCAACGTACACAAGCACCAGACCCCAGAGTGTATCGAGCCCCTTGATGCGCAGCAGTATGACATAGATGGCGACCATGCCGACGAACGACGGAAAGATTTGCAGGATGAGATAGCTCATGAGCATGGGCTTCTTGATGACAAAGCGGAACCGCGAAAAAACATAGGCTCCGAGCGAAGCGACAAATACCGTGATAACCGACGTTGAAAGGGCAATAACGAGAGTATTGCGAAACCATTTTCCGTAATCGGATTCGGTGAACAGCTTCACAAAATGTTCGATGGTAAATCCGTCCGCAAAAGGAATGATGTTCACACTCGCGATTCCCACGCCGGGAGAAAATGCCGCGCTTACCACGTATACAAGCGGATACAAAACCACAAATGAAATGGCGCAGAATATCGTGGTAACAACTGCCTTGATAACCAAATTTTGCTGATACCGCTTTTTCATAGTTCACCCTCCCGGAACGCCCTGGTGCGGCGGAAATTGAATATTGCAAACGGGGCCAACACCATGAAAATCATGACCGCGATCACGGACGCGTAGTTGTACTTCAACAGTGTAATCGTCAGCTTGTAAATCCAGGTGACAAGAATGTCCGTCCCCCCGGCGCTGGTCGTGGTGCTGTCCGCCACCGTGGGATTCCCTCCGGTGAGAAAGAAGATAGCACCGAAATTGTTGATGTTATGGGTAAAACTCATGATGATCAGGGGCATTGTCTGGTACATCACGAGCGGCAGCGTGATGCTCTTGAGTACCTGAAACCGGCTCGCCCCGTCTATCTTCGCCGCCTCGAAAATATCCTGTGACACGGCGGTCATGGTTCCCATGGACAGAAGCATGAAGTAGCCGAATCCGGCCCAGAGGTTCACCAGAATACAGGTAAACTGTGCGAGGGCCGGATGCCCGAGCCAGGGAATCGGGTTTTCTATTAAACCCAACGCCATGAGTGTCCTGTTTACCGTACCAAAAGTTCCGTTGAGCAGATTCCGCCAGACGAGCATGCTCACGACCGCGGGTACGGCATACGGTAATATGAATATCACCCGGAATACGGGTGCGATTTTGAGGTTTGATTCCTTGAGCAGAACGGCGACGATGAGCCCGCCGAAATAGCAGGTTACCGTCGCGGAGAACGCCCAGATCAGCGTCCAGGCTGCAACGCGGGCAAATCCCGTGGACCATGAGGCCTCACCGCCGAGAAGGGCCTGAAAGTTGTCCAGACCAACCCAGTCAACCGTCTTGTTCGGCGGGATGTGATCCGGTGCGGAATAATTGGTAAAAGCCACAGACATGGAAAACAACAGGGGTACCACAACGAAAACGAGAATCAGAATGAAACTCGGTGCGATGCCGACAACGGGAAACGCCTTCCCCAGGGTTGCATTGAGCGACTCGCCTTTTTGGGGAAACCGCTTTTTCCTGCAGTACTCCCGGTATCCGGCCCGTGCGCTCCGTACGGATATGACATAAATAATGACAAAGACCGCGACGACTGCGAGCATGAGGATACCGTCGATCAGCATGAACATGGAATTACCGCGCATTTTTATGGGGAGATCCGGCTGCGGTTCACCGAGCGTTATGAGGTCGCGGATCTTCCCGAGAACGAGAGGGGAACAGAGAAGAAACAGCGTTTCGATAAACGCGAATAGAAAACCTTTTACATGATCCCGCAAATATATGATGTGCGCGAGACCCATGAAGGCGGTCGCGGCAATCCGAACCTTTTTTTCCGCGCTTCCGTCATGCGGCAATAGTGTACTCGCCATTTCATCCTCCTTCCGTACAAAAACGGCAAGCCGGCGGCCGGTATTTCAGCCGCCGGATTCCGTATTGTTTTTTTACTTTCCTACAATGGCTTCGTTACAGGCGTCGAGTTCTTTCTTCACGTCGGCGCCGTCCCAGATATTCTTGCTGGCATTACCCATGGCTTCCCAGTACGAGCCCATCTGCGGGATGGACGGCATGGGGAACGCATAATCAAGCTGTTTGATAAAGCCGCCCATGTAGGGGCTGTCCACCTTGGTGCTGATTGCCGGAAGGGCCCCGGTAATCTGGAAGCGGAGCTGCTGCATTTCAGGAGAAACCAGGAAGTCCGCGAAAAGTGCGGCTTCGGCGGGATGGTCGGAATACGCCGATACGAACATGGCGCGAGTTCCCGAGAAAGAAGCGGAAGGTGTCTTGTCTCCGGGAAGGGACGGAAGCGGTGCTACGCCGAAATCAATCCCTGCCTTGGTAAACGGAACAACATTCCACAATCCTGTTATGTGCATCGCGGCGGTCCCCGAGGAGAACGCGGTATCCGCGACGGAAGTTGTAAGGTCTGCAGCGGGTACATTGAGCGCCGAGCGGAGGCTCTGGAAGAACTTCATGCCCTTGACGGACTTTTCGGAGTTGATATTACTGTTCTTGCGGTCGGTTCCCTGGGGACCGAAGAGCCGGTTGCCCTCACTGGTGGTGAATACGATGGTGTAATACGCATTTCCCACGTCCATCACGAATCCGTATTTGCCGGAATTGGCGGCGTTGAATTTTTTTGCGAAGGCTGCGAGGTCTTCCCATGTCTTGGGAACTTCGGATTCCTTGATGAGTGCCTTATTGTAAAAGAGCGCATAGGTTTCGGCAGATACCGGATACCCGTACATTTTACCCTCATAGGTGAGCGCGGCGGAACAGGCGCCGAGAACCCTCTTGCGCATGGCGTTTGCATCAGAGGTAGGAAGTACATGACCGCCGGCAACCATTTCACCGAGCTTGTCGTGCGGAGCGGCAAACAGATCAGGACCAACCCCGGCGGGACCATCCAGGGCAATCTGTCCTGCGGCATCGCCCAGTTCCACATGAACATAGTTGATGGTTATGTTCGGATACTTTTTGGTGAATTCCTCACCGGCTTTCCGGATAAATTCATCCGGTCCATTGTTTGATTCCCACACATTGAGGGTAATCTTTTCTCCGCCGCCTGCACCTTCTGCACCACCGGCGGCAAAAACCAGTGCTGCTGCCAGCAGGATCGCGACCACACTAATCGCTTTTTTCATCTTCTTCCTCCTTACGGAATAGATACTATATTCACCCGCGCGAGTGTACGCGGGAAGAATCCCTGATCATGAACCGTGACGGCACACTATTCGCCTTCTCTACCGGTTTTCCTTCTATAAGGTCAATTATAGTGTTCCCGGCGAGGGATGCCAGTTTTTGTACATTGATATGCAGGGCGGAAACGGACGGATGATAACTTTCCATTACGGTGCTGTCATGAAACGAGACAAGCGCGACATCATCGGGGACCGTAAAACCCTTCCGATACAGCCAGGCCAGCACATGGGTAGCGATTACGTCGTCCATGCAGATAAGACAGTCGGGCCGGTTCTTCATGATCCCGGGAAGAACGGCCTCAATTTCGCGTTGCCCTTCCATGCCCCAAATGAGCTGCCGCAACCCTCCGTTATCTTCTCCGCCGTATTTCTTCACGGCATCGAGGTACCCGGTAAGACGGTCGCGATTAACGCGATGATCCGGATTCCCTCCAAGCAACACGTGGCGCACAAACCCGGAATCGAGAACATGCTCGGTCGCTTTCATGCATCCGGAACGGTGATTGCTGTCCACATGATGCACATCCCGGTTCTCGGGCGATCCGATGACCACGAACGGCAGGGAGGTTTCTCCCAGATACGCGATCGCCTTGTCGCCGGCAAGTGGCCGGGTAAGGATGAGACCGTCGACCTTTCGGTTCCGGACGATGCGCTTGAGGGAGGAAATATCCTCTCCGGTCGTTATGGCGAGCACTACGTCGTATTCCCGCGCTTCGGCAGCCTTGGTTATTCCGTACAGACATTCCTGAAAAAAAGGAATTTCACGAACATCGGTATCGCGGGGAACGGTAACCGCGATGTTGAAGGTTTTTGAAACCGCCAGACTCTTCGCAATGAGGTTCGGACTGTACCCCCGGTCCTTGATGTGGGAGAGCACCTTTTCGCGGGTTTCTTTACCGATCCGGCCCTTCCCGGACAGAGCGCGGGAAACCGTTGTCTTGGATACGCCAAGTTCGGACGCGATATCATTAATGTTGACAGGAGCACCGCTCTCTTCGGTGCGCAACCGGTTGTTCATTTCAAAAGCGTACACCCGGATGTACGTCCTGTCAAACGTTTTCTCATGGCATCCGCTACTTGCGCAGAATCCTGGCACCGTCCGAAGGGACAACCGGCCGTACGCGGACGGTCAATCCGTGCCGGACACATGCCCCGGTAATTCCCTGTTCAAGGCGGTCAATATCCCCGGCGCGGGCAAGAACGATGAGACTCCCGCCCCAGCCTCCGCCGGAAAGACGCGCGCCCGGCGCACCGGCTTCCTTCGCCGCCGAAACGGCGAGATCCAGCTCCTCCGCCGAGTTCTCGAACAGGGTTCTGGACGACTCATGCGACTGATACATGAGATCGCCGAAAGCCTCAAGGTCCCCGCTCTTCAGGGCCTGCACACCCCGGGCCACCCGGTCGATTTCACCGATCACATGAGCCGCGCGCTTCGCCGCTTCCGGCGTGAGTTCCCGGCGATGAAGGGCAAATTCCGCGGGAGAAACATCCCGGAGCGACGCGACCGGTTCCGGCAGGGAGGAGGAAAGTTCGCGAACCGCCTGTTCGCAGCTTTCCCGGCGTTCGTTATAGGGAGACTCGGACAGACGATGCGTAACCTGCGGAGTAACGATGAGAAACCGGATATCCTCCGCGAGCGGCACAGCCGTAACCTCAAGCGAGCGAAAGTCGGTATGAATGAGGCTATGACTCTGGCCGAAAATGCTCGAAAACTGGTCCAGAAGTCCACAGTTGCATCCGGCGAACCGGCTTTCGGCGTCCCGGCAGAGCTTGGCGGTTTCTTTTTCATCAAGCCGGGTGCCATAGAGCTCCATCGCGGCAAAAGCCGCCGAAACCTCAAGGGCCGCGGAACTCGACAAGCCCGATCCGACCGGAATGTTTCCGAGAAAACTGCAATCAAGATTGTCCACCGGAATACCCCGGCCCGCGAGATTGTAGAACACGCCTTTTACGTACGAGGCCCAGGGCGCTTCAGCGACCGGACCGACCGAATCGAGTGAAAACGGCACCGCCTCGCCTAGATCGCCGGCAAGGAGGCGAAGTCCTTCGCCATTGTTTCGTGAAACGGAAAAACAGTGGCCCATATCCACCGCGGTGGAAAGAACCGTTCCCAGATTGTAGTCGGTATGATTTCCGAGCACCTCCGCGCGACCGGGGGCAAAGGCGACGACCTCCGGCTCCCGACCCCAGCGGGTCTTGTGGAGGGCGGCAAGATTTCGCGACAACTCGTCCAGATTCATCGTACACCTCCAAACAGGGGACTCGGGTACCACCCCTGATCCACCAGCGACTGAATCTTCGCGGTTACCTTCGGCTTGTCGTCGGGGTACGTAACGCCGAACCAGCTTCCGGACGACTCGAGTACGCGTACGCGCGTTTCACCCGAGCGGATCATGTCGTCCACCGTGACCGGAATGAGCCATTCGGATTTCAGCTCCGTTCCGTGCTCTCCCAGAAAGCGGGAAAAATCTTTTTCCAGAAATTTGAATACCGGCGGCGTAAAGCCCCAAAAATTCATGGAACACAACTCACCGCCGGCGAGCGTACCGGATTCACCGGCGGTTTTATACGCAATTGAACCGTCCGGCGCGTACCCGATTTCCGGGATCTCCGCAATACGTTCGAGATACCCGCCGCTCGTCCGGCATATGCCCCGGGTAACCGTGCCGTGCTCGGAGAGGGTATTTTCTATCCGGTACCCGACCATGGCGGACTCGAACCGGGCCGGATCCGCACTATCAAGAAAATCCGCCATGACGGCGAAAGCCTCGCGGCCGTAGAAGTCGTCGGCATTGAGTACGGCGAACGGAGTTTCAACAATTTTGGTAGCAGCCAATATGGCCTGACTCGTCCCCCAGGGTTTTACCCGTCCTTCGGGAACCGTAAAGCCCGGAGGAAGATCGGTGAGCGACTGGACCGCGTATTTCACGTTGATCCGGGAGGAAAGACGGTTCCCGATTACCTCCGGAAACTGATCGCGCATTGCTTCGGAAATGATGAACACAACCGTATCGAATCCGGCGCGTACCGCGTCGAACACGGAATATTCAAGAAGTATTTCGCCGGACGGACCCATCCCGTCAATTTGTTTGAGCCCGCCGTACCGGCTGCCCATGCCCGCGGCCATGATTACCAGTGTCTTTTTCATTAAAACCCTCCGACAGCATTGAGTATAAACGGCATTTCTCCCGCTGCCATGACAAATTGCGTCAAATACATGGACTTTTCATATACCTGCTGATAGTATACATCCATGAATCGATTATCCTGGATTCATATTGGCGACGAGATCAAACATATCTTTCAGCAGTACTACCGTCTGCACCGTGTACGTCTTTCCGTATTCACTCCCGATGGCGAGCGGTTGTATCCCGGCGAGGAACAGCCTGACTGTGCCTATTGCCGACTGGTTCGGCAAAGCCTCGGAATGGAGTCCCGATGTGTCGAGCTGGACCGGAGCATGATTGCCCGGAGCCTCCGGGAAGGCCGCATGATACGCTATCACTGTCACGGGGGGGCTGGAAGAAGCCGCACTCCCGCTGACTGTGGACGGGAATCCAATCGGCTGCATCATGCTCGGCCAGTTTCGCCGTGAGGGCATGGATTCGTCACCCTATGAAGATGAATGGCTTCGGGCGTTCGGCGACACCCGGCTCGAAACCGCGTTTCGTGAAACGCCCTGCTTCAACGAGGACCGCATCGCTCCGCTCATGGAGACATACCAATTCTTGCTGGGACTCATTGCCCGGGAACGCCTCATCAGAAACAAGGACTACGATCAGCTCATGCCGCTCATTGAGCAAATGAGACGGAACCCAGCCTGGAACCCGACCCTGAAAGACGCCGCCGCGCTGTGCGCCCGCAGTCCCTCGTCCCTGAACCGTCTGATCCGCATGGCCACCGGAAAATCATTCAAGTCCTTCATTATTGAACACAAACTTTCCCGGGCCGAAAGCCGGCTTGCCCGGCATCCGGAAAAAACGATTGCCGAGATCGCCGGCGAATTCGGCTACAACGATTCCCTCTATTTTTCGCGTATTTACAAACGTTATCGGGGGATATCTCCCAAAGCGATGCGGGAAAATACCGTAAACAGCTAGATAGAGATACTGCTACAAAAATTGTTGAAAAAATGTGTTATCGTATTGTTCCGCTCACCGTGTTCCCCCTGCGGGTTGCACGGTCCGTGTAGGTGAGCGTTGCGTCGCGTCCGTCAAACCTCGTGTTGACCACAAAGGGACCGGCTACCACACCGATGGGGAGAATTTCGACCGCAACATGACTCTCATCTGAATCGATCACCCGGCAGGCGACGAGCGAAGGCTTGTCATCAAACTGATAATGGGTCTCGGGGAAAAAGACGGTGTTCATCCGGTACCGATTGTCGCAGCCCGCTTCGAGCGGCACCGTGACTTCGGGAAGACCCTCTCCGCAGTAGACCAGCTCGAGATGGAGCGTTCCCTCCGGCGAGCGGGCGAATCGAACGCTGCGGATACCGCTGTCATTCATTTCGAATTCCGCCGCTAAACCCGAGTCGTTAATCCGGGATGGAAGCGTATACTGTTTTTCTTCCGGAGGAAGCGAGAGCGCGGCACAGACTTCACGAAGCGCCTGCACGGCCGGTTCGTTTTCGGGGAGAGGCTCGGTAGAAATCATGGACTGCGGAATATCCCGGGCGATCATTGTGTAAAAATCGCGCAGCTTGCGGTAATCGAGGTTCGAGTTCGTCACGATTATGAGATCCGTTTCGGGAAAAACATAGAGATACTGCCCGCCGTACCCATGCGCGGAGTATCCCATTCCTTCCGGATCAAGCCACCACTGATATCCGTAATTCCAGCCCGGGTTGAAGGAAGCGCTAGCGTCCGCCTGTATGGCCGTCGCCTGCTCCGTCCATTTTTCGGAAACGATCCGTTTTCCGTCCCACATGCCACCGTTCAGATAGAGAAATCCGAGCTTTGCAAGATCTCGTGCGCGGAGACTCAGTCCATATCCACCGGCGGGAATTCCTTGGGGATCGTTTTTCCAGGCATACTTCCGGATACCGAGCGGATCAAAGAGGTACTCCCGCGCGAAGGTTTCCGTACCGCCGGTTGTCTTTTGAATAATTGCGGAAATGATGTGCGACGCACCAGTGTTGTAGTCGAAAGCAAGTCCCGGCTCCATCATCATGGGCGTTCCCAAAATGAAATCGAGCCAGTTATCCGAAGCCAGCATCTGCTCGAAAGAATTGTCCATGTTGCTGGTGGTTTCCTCGTTCCAGTTTTGGCCGGTCCGCATCGTCAGAACGTCTTCCACCGTCATGGCGAGCTTTCGCCCGTCAGTTTCCGCAGCCTTGTATTCCGGGAAATAGTCGAGCACCCGGGAGGAAACGTTCTTCACCTTCTTGTGATCGAGCGCGATGCCGTACAAGGTGGAGATAAAACTCTTCGTTACCGAATTGACGTTGTGGAGCGTTTCCGGTCCGTACGGATACCGGTAGGCCTCAAGAATGACAGAGCCGTTTTTGATAACGAGAAGCGAATGGAGGCCGATAGCATCAAAGTTCCGGGACGAAATTGCCGCAAGGAGTTTTTCCGAACTGAATCCGACGCTCTCGGGCGTCGCCCGCTGCCATTCATCGGTCGGCCAGTAGGCCCGCTCAACGTCCTTCGAGCAGGATACACTGAACACAAGAAGGGCTAAAACACCAATAGTTGCGACTATTCTTTTCATGCGTTGCTCCATACAAATTACTTGATCATCAGCTCTATTCGTTCGATTACGTCATCAATTACACCCGAAGCCGAATTCTCGATGTACTCCACATTGCGAACTGTCCAATCCAGACTTTTGACCTGATCACTCAAAACACAACCGGTAATCTTTTTCCCCGCAATACGTACTTCAAAGGGGTAGGTCGTCTCCCGCGTTGTTCATGCCCTGACTGGGGCGTAAAGTCAAGCCAGACAATATCACCCCTGTTCGGAATATACGGCCTTACCATTCTTCTTTCCCGAGCGATGTACCGGACTCAACAGAAGAATGAATATTTTCTTCTGTCACTTGCGACAATAAATCCCCGAGGGTTTGCTTTCGTGGAACTATGACCAAACTGCCATCGCTCTCAATGATATCCACCGTACTGCCGTTTCTCAGATCAAATTCACGGGCATATACAGCGGGAATCCTGATCCCGAGACTGTTGCCCCATTTTTGGACTACTGTTTGCATGAATACACCTCATCAAATAATATATACCTTGTATATACCATGTATTGTGCCAATTCATCGCCCTTCCCTTAAATCCGGTGACCCTTCGGGAGAATCATGAGCCGGGGAATCCGGATGTAGTCCTTTTTATTGATCACGTCCATGACCGCGTCGGCGATGTCTTCAGGACGAAGCGCGTTGCTGATGTGCAGGAGTTCCTGCGGATGCACCGGCCAGTCGCGGTGGAGATTCGTACGCACCAGGCCGGGCTCGATACAGGTAATCTGGATGTCCGTGTCGGAAAGTTCCATGCGGAGCGATTCGGCAAGCGCCTCGAGCGCGTAATTCGCCGCGGCGTAGGCCCCGGAGTTTTCACGGGTCTTGGTGCCGAGCACACTCGACGTAATAAAGACGTGCCCGCTGCCGGTCTTCTTCATGTGCTTCAAAAACGTGTAGATGAGACGGAACGACGACTCCACCTTGAGACGCATCATGGCGCACATTTTTTCGATATCGATATCGTCGATGGCCGCGGACTCGATGGTCCCCGCGTTCACGAAGAGATAATCAACCCGGCCGAACGAATCGAGCGCGGTGTCAAGAAGCGCGCCCGGCGTATCGGGGAGCAGGAGATCGGCCGTGGAAACCACGGCCGAACCGCCGCGAGGTTCAAGATCAAACCCCGCGCCAGCCTCCAGGGATCGCCCGTTCATGACGACACAAAACCCTTCCCGCACCATCCGTTCGGCGATTGCCTTTCCGATACCGCTCGACGCTCCGGTTACTACCGCGACCTTTTTCATGTTCCATCCTCACTGCTACCAATATTGTTGGAAAACTCCTGCTACTGTACCGTTCCAATAACCGTCTTTCCCTTGCGGGTATTACGGTTCATGTATGTGAACGTTGCCACGCTTCCGTCAAATGCGGTATTTACCACAAAGGGACCGGTGTTCACCACCCCGACGGGAAGGATTTCGACTGCTACATGGGTCTCATCCGAGTCGATTACCCGGCAGGCGACCGGTGACGGTTTCTCGTCAAATAAAAAGCGGGATTCAGGGAAGAAGACGGTACTCACACGGTACCGGTTGTCGGTGCCCGCTTCAAGCGGCACGGCAACGTCCGAGATCTCCCCGTCCTGATACACGAGTTCGAGCTTGAGCGTGCCTTCAGACGAGCGTGCAAACCGCGCGCGGAGAATGCCGGTGTCGTTCGGCCCAAACTCGGCAACAATACCCGCTTCGGTAATCCGGGAAGGAAGCAGGTATTCTTTTTCCGCCGGGGGAAGCGAAAGTGCGGCGCAGGCGTCAAGGAGTTTTTGCGCGGCCGGCTCGTTTTCCGGAAGAGGATCAGGGGAGATCATGGAACTCGGGATTGATTGAAAAAGATAGCTGTAAAGCACATCATTCAAATGTCTTTCCATACTGGCGTTTGTTACCACTATGAGATCGAGTTCAGGTATAATATACAGGTTCTGCTCCCTATACCCATGCGCATAAAAAACCTTTCCTCCCGGAAAAATCCACCACTGATACCCGTACTTCCCGGAACCGCCTGCGTCCACATGAACAGCCGTTGCCTTCTCTATCCATTTCTTCGAAAGAATCCTCTCCCCATCCCACATGCCGCCGTTCAGATAGAGAAACCCGAGCTTGGC
>ENA-UOUL01005009-UOUL01005009.1-bioreactor-metagenome-genome-assembly--contig:-NODE-5009-length-11756-cov-4.178269_pt1 | contig 11756 bp, 9 predicted proteins | sample MGYA00249838_ERZ747220 | MGnify/ENA primary metagenome ERZ747220 (study PRJEB28778, sample SAMN05720191) | bioreactor metagenome | isolation source: Anaerobic biogas reactor | place: USA:Washington...
GTTTCAACAAAGGGATCGATTATGTCGGCGATATCGGGCGGTTCGCGTGGGAGTTCGAGGAGGACCTGGCGGTGCTCGGGTATGCCGTGAGAGAGTTCGGCCTGCCGGAGAACCTGAAGCTGAGCATCCACTCGGGCAGCGACAAGTTCTCGCTCTACGAGCCGATTCAGAGCGCCTTGCGCCGGTTCGATGCGGGCCTTCACGTCAAGACGGCGGGTACCACGTGGCTGGAAGAGTTGATCGGGCTGGCGAGGGCCGGTGGTGACGGCCTGGCGATCGCCAAGGAAGTTTTCCATCAGGCGGTGAGCCGGATGGAGGAGTTGTGCGGCCCGTATGCCAGTGTCATCGATATCGACAGGACGCGATTGCCCGACCCCAGGGTCGTTGCGAGCTGGGATGGCTCGTTGTTCGGCCAGGCCCTGCGACATAATCCGTTTTGCGCCTGCTACAATCCGCACCTGCGGCAACTGCTGCATGTCGCATACAAGATCGCCGCCGAGATGGGCCCACGATTCACCGAGGCGCTCGAGCGTTATCAGGAGATCATCGCCGGTTACGTCACTGCCAACCTCTACGACCGCCACATCCGCCCCCTGTTCATCGATTGATCCTCCGGCCGAACCGATGCCCAAGTCAGGGTAATGGGTCCGCGCGGCATTGGACCGCGAGGAGTGGTGGTGAAAATACGTAGTTTCCACAATAGAACGCATATACTGGTCTTGGTAGAATAGTGGATTGGCGGTGTGTACGGTTGGGGTATAGGAGGCGTCTACGCAATCTGTGGCGCCGAGGGTTTCACTTCGCAGAGGCAGCGCTCACGGTCCGTGTGCGACCGGAATCCAAGGTCCCAAAATCACGGCAGCGGTGCGTCGTATTCACTTTTTGCGGCCGGCGGTGTGGGTCTGCGCGCCGTGTCCCACATGGCGTCACTTGTGATAGACGCCTGTTTATGGGGCGGCATGAGAGCGGGGACGAGATCGCCCTTTGCCCCTAAAGCGGTCGGGCCGCCGCGTCGAAGTGTAGGCATCGGCTGTCCCGTGACGGCAAGACCCTTTGACCTTGGAGGCATATGAGTCAGAGCCAACGACAACAACGACTGCGTCTGCTCGTCAGGAAGCTCAACAAAGAGCGCAAACGACAGGCCAGCCAGATCGATATCCTCTGCAACGATCTGATCGGCGCCCAGCGGGGCTTTATCCAGAGGCTCGACGACATCGCTTTTGCCGCACGGTTCTACAAGTCCCTGTTGGGGATCACCGACCTGCGGGTTCTGCTGACGCAGGCAGACCAAGTCATTGAGGAAGGGTTGCCCGGGGCCGACGTCACGTTCTTCCTTCGCCGGTCTGACGGGTCCGGGCTTGGCGCGTTCCATGCCGACCAGGCCGCGACCATCGACGGCACGCCGCTCGAAGACTACTTCCCCTCGGAGCTGGTTGAGGCCATCTGCAAGTCGAACCGGCCGTGCAGCTTCGCCGATCTGCTTGCGCTGGGGCTGCAAGGTCATGTCGAGGAACTCAGCCAGGTGTCTCTGGCGACGGTTCCGCTGAACGATCTGGGCCGTCCGCTCGGATTCCTGTTGATCAGCCGGGACATGCCGTCTGTGCTGACGGGTGAGGAATTGCAGAGGGTGGCGTTGGTGACCTGCGGGCTTTCGCACGCGATCGTCGCCGCTCGCGTCCCCCTCCATGCCGGTCAGTAAGCGATCCGACCGCCAGATCCCACGACACACCATCGGGCGGTTGTCCGGGAAATTTCATTGCCTTTCCGGTCGCCATCACAGATAATGAAGCTGTGCGCTCGTACGGCCGGCGTGCCTGCGAGAACGCGAGCGAGGAGGGGTTGCGTTTGTTTGTCTCCGGGGAACCGAGTGAGTCAAGGAATTGGAGATGCCTGAAATGAATGAAGGCCCGGTCAACCAGAGCCACATGATCGAAACGACCGACTGCCTGGAAGCGGTGGGGATCTTTCGTGGATGGAAGAACTTCTTCTTTTTGCTCGTGGTGATCTGTCTCGTACTCGTCCAGGCGTCTTTCTGGCTGGTGAATCTTGGGATCGTTGAGATCCCGCCGGCACCCACGACCCCCCTGACCGAGCTTGAGGCGGTCGGTGTGGCGGCGGCCGAGACGGTATCGCAAGCCAATGAGGCTTTGACCCCTGCCGCCCCGGTCCGCAAGAAGATGCGGTTGCCCCTCCTTGAGAAGCTGACTTGGGAGCACGTGCGGCGCACGATCGAACTGGTCGACGGCGTTCTGATTCTCACGGCGGGTCTTTTCTGTCTGGCGATGTTCTTCAGTCTGATGGTTTCACTCATCGGCCGGCTGGGGGGCATCAGTCACATCGCGCGGGCGTTCTTCCTGTCTTTGATTATGTTCGTCCTCGTGGTGCCGTGGCAGGAGTTGATCGGCTCGAGCGTCATCGGCGTGGCCTACACGCCGGCTGAGCTGGCCAAGTGGGTCTCCGGGGACGGCTCGGGGGTGATGCACAGCGTGCTCTACTACCTGAGATTCAGCGGATACTGGTTCCTCGTCGTGCTGCTGGCGATCATGTCCCAGGCCCGCAGTGCTCGCTGGACCAAGGCCATCCTCCGCCGTCTCGAAATCATCTAAACGCGACGGTCCTTCGGACGGTTGTGATGCCAGCGACGGGCCGGCGGCTGCGGCCGTCTGACCAGTGTGCTCCATCTGACGGCGCCTCTTGCAGCCCCTGCGTTATCTGTCTCCGGGTGGTTTACAGGCGGTGTTTTCGGTCTATACTGGTTTGACTTATGACGGCTTTCGCGGACAACTCTGTCGGTCTGATCGAGACCAAAATCGTTCGCGTCGTTGAGGTCGATGCGCCGCTGCCGCTCGAGTGCGGCAAGAAGCTTGGGCCCATCGACGTGGCCTACGAAACCTATGGGCGCCTCAACGAGGCCGGCGATAACGCGATTCTCGTCTGTCACGCCCTCAGCGGCAGCGCTCACGCGGCGGGCTACCACAGCGCCGACGACAAGAAGCCCGGCTGGTGGGAAGACATGATCGGTCCCGGAAAGGGCATCGATACCGACAAGTACTTCGTCCTTTGCTCCAACGTCCTCGGTGGCTGCTCCGGAACCACGGGCCCGTCCTCCATAGACCCCAACACCGGCAGCCCCTATGGGTTGGACTTTCCCATCATCACCATCGCCGACATGGTGCGCGTCCAGAAGAGGCTCCTCGATCGCCTTGGCATTCGGCATCTGCTGGCCGTGATCGGCGGCTCGATCGGCGGCATGCAGGTCCTTCAGTGGTCGATCGCCTATCCGGAGATGATGGACGCGGCGATTCCCGTCGCCACGACGACGCACCTCGGCGCCCAGTCCATTGCCTTCGACGCCGTCGGTCGCAACGCCATCCTGGCCGACGCCAACTTCGCCAACGGGCAGTACCACAACAAATCGGTCCCCGCCCGCGGCCTGGCGATCGCGCGGATGATCGGACACATCACGTACCTCTCTGAGGAAGGGATGCGTCAGAAGTTCGGTCGCCAGCTCCGCACCGCCGAGAAATACAGCTACGACTTCAACTCGGAGTTTTCCGTCGAGACCTATCTCGACTATCAGGGCCAGACTTTCGTCGATCGGTTCGACGCCAACAGCTATCTGTACATCACAAAGGCGTCGGACTACTTCGATTTGGCTCGGGACTACGGCTCGCTCCGACAGGCCTTCGCCAACACCCGCGCACGCTTCCTGGTGGTCAGCTTCAGCAGCGACTGGCTCTTCACACCCGCCCAGTCCGAGGCCGTCGTTGACGCCCTGGCCGCCAACGGACGGGATGTCAGCTTCTGCAATATCAACTCGTCCTATGGACACGATGCCTTCTTGCTGGAAAACGAGACGCTCGGTGCATTCATCGACTGTTTCCTCGCCGCCACAGCGCGTCCGAACTGGGTCGAGATCGAGGGCGTCTGTTGCCATCAACATGTCTCGTCCGCCGGACGCCACGAACAGGCGCAGCGGGCCCGCGTCGATTATCAGCTCGTCGAGTCGCTGATCGAGCCCGACGCCACCGTGCTCGACGTCGGTTGTGGCGACGGAGAGTTGCTCGCCAGACTCCGACACGACAAACAAATCGACGGGCGCGGGATCGAACGCGAGCAGGACCTTGTCCTCGGCTGCGTTTGCAAGAGACTGTCGATCATCCAATACGATATCGAACGCGGGCTCGGCAGCTACGCCGACAGGAGCTTTGACTACGCCATTCTGTCCCAGACGGTGCAGACGATTCGCGACCCCGAGCGCGTGCTCCGAGAGCTGTTGCGGGTCGGGCGCAAGGTGATTGTCAGCTTCCCGAACTTCGGGCATTGGCGTTCGCGGGTGCAGTTGCTGTGCCGGGGCAAGGCGCCGGTAACGCGCCAGTTGCCGTTCGGCTGGCACGACACGCCGAATATCCACTGCCTGTCGCTGAAGGACTTCGACGAGTTCTGCGGGCACCTGGACGCCACGATCGAACGACGGGTCCCCCTGGTCAAGACCCGGCCCAGCCCGGTCCGCCTCTGGCCGAACCTGCTGGCCGAGCAGGCTGTGTATGTCATCCGAAAAGACACCGATTAGCCGTGCATGGCAGGAAGGGCTTCTATGGCAGATCTCGAACGCATAGGCATTTCGCTCGACAGCGACTTGCTGGCCCAATTCGATACGCTGATCGCTCATCAGGGATACCAGAGCCGTTCGGAGGCCGTTCGCGACTTGGTGCGGCAGCAGTTGAGCCAGGAGCGCCTCGCCGACCCGCAGGCCGAAGCGGTGGCCGCCGTCTTTCTCGTCTACGACCACCACGCCGCCAACCTCACCGAGAAACTCATTGCCGTGCAGCACTCTCACCTGCTGCACGCGATCAGTTCGCTCCACGTGCACCTCGACGAGCACGACTGCCTCGAGATCATCGTCCTGCGCGGCCAGGTCGGCGAGATCAACAGGGTCGGCGAGAACATCCTGAGCATGAAGGGCGTCAAACTCGGCCGGATCAACCTCGTCGCCGTGTAGAAATCCACCTCCCGCATCGAATTGATCGCCGATTCGGACTTGACAGAGCCCCATGCAATCGGCTTTAATACCCTGCTACCCGGGCGATTAGCTCAGTTGGTTAGAGCGCACGGATCACACCCGTGAGGTCACTGGTTCGAGTCCAGTATCGCCCATTGATATAACACCCTCTTATTGAGAGACTTACGGCACCTACCTCGCCCGGGCTTGACGTCTGTGTCTTCACGCGGGCGCGAGTCTGTTTGGCCTGGGCGTTGGGAACGGACTCTGCGTGCTGGAAATCCCGGCGCGCTCGCCGTAGAATGGACCCGTGCCGCCCGGCGGCACGCATCTGACGCAATGTGACGGGAACCGCGTTCCCGCAAAGATGTCGTGCAGATAGGAGAGGTCCAATGCGCAATCGCATCCATCGCAACATCCCTGGCAGACTGTTCCGCCTGTCCATCGTTCTTCTGGTTGTGCTCCTCACGGCTCCGACGGGGCACGCCAAGCTGATCGCCCGAATCCACGATTCCGGGTTCGCCCTCGCCCACGACACCTACAACGGGATGGGCGCCGCCAGCGACGGTCGGATCTACTATGTCCTGTCGTCCCAGTCCTATGAGGTCGGCGCGCAGATGTTCTGCTATGACCCGGCCACCGACAAGATCGAGCACGTGGGCGACGTCACCGAGGCCTGCGGTGAGAAGAACACCAAGACCATCGTCCAGGGCAAGTCGCACGTGCCGTTCATGGAGCGGGACGGCAAGCTCTACTTCTCAACGCACGTGGGCTACTACAGCATCGTGGACGGCATGGAGAAGATCGGCATCCCGCCGGAGGGCTGGAAGCCGTACCCCGGTGGCCACCTCCTCGCCTACGACTTGAAGACGAAGAAATTCGAGGACCTGGCCAAGGCCCCCGGCGGCGAAGGAATCCTCACCACAACGCTGGACGCCAAACGCGGGCGGCTCTACAGTCTGACTTGGCCAGGGGGCCATTTCCTCCGCTACGATCTGGCCAGGAAGGAGCTGAAAGACCTCGGTCCGGTCTCCCGACTGGGCGAGAACGGGACCGGCGACGACTACCGCACGCTCTGCCGTTCGTTCGTGGTCGATCCGCACGACGGCAGCGTCTACTACACCGTCGGCGATGGTGATATCTTCCGTTATCGCTACGACCGCGACGCGATCGAGCCGGTCGTTGGCGACGACATGCGAAAGGACTACCTCGGGCTCTACGACCCGACGTCGGCCGGCCACATGGGCTACAACTGGCGGCAGACGGTCTGGTACGAGCCGGAGCGGGCCGTCTACGGCGTGCACGGCAACTCCGGCTATCTGTTCCGCTTCGACCCGCGCGGCCCCGAGGTCCAGATCGTCGATCGCATCACCTCGCTGCCCTCCAAACGCAGCGGCATGTTCGATCAGTTCAGCTACGGCTATCTCGGCTTCGCTCTCGGGCCGGACGGCAAGACCCTGCACTACCTGACCGGCGGGCCGGTCTATGTGGACGGCAAGCGCGTCGCCGGAAAGGCGACGACCGCCATGGGCGAGTCCAAAGGGATCGAGAACCTTCACCTGATCACCTACGACATCCCCGCCCGCAAGTACACCGACCACGGCCCGATCTTCTTCGCCGACGGCCGACGGCCCTACTACGTCAATTCGATCGCGGTCGGCAAGGACGGCACCGTGTACACCTTGTCGAGAGTCAACAACGACAATCCGCCGAAGACCGATCTGATCAGTATCCCGAGCCCCCTGCGGGGCAGGTAGTCTTCAAACTTGAAACTTCAAACGCGAAACTTACTTGAAAGGGGTCGGATATGAACGCAAAGCGAATCACTCGACGGCAATTCATGGGAGCGGCTTCGGCCGGTGCGCTTGCGGCGGCCTCCGGGAGTATTCCGACGTTCGCCGGCCTCGGCGGCGCCGCCAAGCTGGCCGTCCAGGGCGGAACGCCCGTTCGGGCCAAGCGATGGCCCGCCTGGCCCATCTGGGACCCGGCGGCCGAGGAACGCATCCTGACGATCCTCCGCAGCGGAAACTGGTTCCGTGGCCAGGGCCAGACCGTCACCGAGTTCGAGGGCAAATACGCCAAGCTGCTCGGTGCCAAGCGATGCACCTGCACCGTCAACGGGACCAACGCCCTGCTGACCGCGATGCACGCGCTCGACGTGGGCGTCGGCGACGAGGTGATCGTCTCGCCGTACACCTTCATTGCGACCTACAACGTCGTGCTCAATTCGGCGGCCCTGCCGGTCTTCGCCGACACCGATCCCGAGACGTTCCAGATCAACCCGGACAAGATCGAAGAGCGCATCACCGAGCGGACCCGCGCGATCATGCCCGTCCACATCCTCGGCATCCCCGCCGACATGGACCCGATCATGGACATCGCCAAGAAGCACAAGCTTGTGGTCATCGAGGACGCCTGCCAGGCGTGGCTGGCCCAGTATCGCGGCAAGTGCTGCGGGACGATCGGCGACCTCGGCTGCTTCAGCTTCCAGAACTCCAAGCACTTGCCCTGCGGCGAGGGCGGCGCGGTCGTCGGCAACGACGACGAGATCATGGACCGCATCCACTCGTTCCACAATTGTGGCCGGGCCTATGGCAGCGTCAAGGGCGCCACCGGCTATCCCATCATCGGCACCAACCGCCGGATGACCGAGTACCAGGCGGCGATCTTGCTCAACCAGATGCAGCGGCTCGAAGCCGACACGCAGCGCCGCTGGGCCAACGGCCAGTACCTGACCAGCCAGATCAAGGACATCCCCGGCATCATCCCCTGCAAGCTGTACGAAGGGACGACCCGGGCGGCGTACCATCTATACCCGTTCCGCTACAAGAAGGAGTACTTCAACAACGCGCCGAGAGCCAAATTCATGGCGGCGCTGAGCGCCGAGGGCATCCCCTGCTCCGGCGGATATGGCCCGCAGTACCGCGACGAACTGATCGAGGACGCCCTGACCTCCAAGAACTTTGCGCGCAGCTTCCCCAAGGCCCGACTCGACCAGTACCGCAAGGAGCTGAACTACCCCGGCAACGACCAGCTCTGCCAGGAGGCCGTCTGGCTCGGCCAGAACATGCTCCTGACCGAAAAATCCGACATGGACGACATCGCCAACGCCATCCGCAAAATCTACGACAACCGCGACAAACTCGCATAAGCCGCACCCGGCGTAAAAGAGTAGAAGCGTTGGTGCGCAGAAGCGTGGATGGGTAAATGGTGGGGTGTGCCCATCGCGCGATGGGCACGCGCCAGTGTCGCCAACGGGGCCTGCACCCTGGAAGGTCGCGATTGCTCAATGTAGGAAGAATTGATGCAAACTGTATTCAGTCACATTATCCAGAAGCGCTTTTCGCAGGTGAATGAAGATGTCGCCACAGATGCCCTCGCCTATGTGCTGGAATCGAGCGAGGCTGCACGGCGCGGAATGACAAAACTACTTCGCGGGCTCATTCCCGATCTGCCGCTACTCCATTTCATGACCCAGCAAACCGAGGGTACCATTCGTCCCGACATGTGGGGGCTTGCCAACTCGGAACCGCGCGTCTTCGTGGAGAACAAGTTCTGGGCGGGCCTGACGGATAACCAGCCCGTTTCCTATCTGCAACAACTCGCCGCCCGCCCTCAGCCAACGGTGCTCCTGGTGGTCGCGCCGGGTGCTCGGGAACACACACTGTGGCGAGAACTAAGCCGACGGCTGCTCAAAGCTGGAATTGCTGCGTCGGAAACTGCTGCTTCGGTTGGTATTGCTCGATCTGCCGAGACGGAACTTGGACCAGCGCTGGCACTCACTTCATGGACAAGCGTCCTGTCGGCACTGGAGCGCGAGGCGGTTGATGATCCTGGCGTTCTCGCCGATCTTGTCCAACTTCGTGGGCTTTGCGATGCCGCCGACCGTGATGCTTTTGTCCCTGTTTCGGCCATGGCGCTATCCGATCAGCGGACGCCGGCGTTCTTGCTTCATTTGGGTTCGGTCGTCCAAGACATCGTCAACTGCGCCGCAAGCGAGAGTGTCCTGAGCATCAACGCACTTCGCCCGCAGTCCTCATGGGACCGAATCGGAAGATACGTCTGGGTATCCGGAGATCGAAAGGCCGGTGCATGGTTCGGGATTCATCTTGCTCTGTGGAAAGCGCATGGGGCAACACCGCTGTGGCTACTTTTTCAGGATGGCGAATTCGGACGGGCACAGGATGTTCGGCGACTGATTGAACCTTGGGCTGCCACGAATGACATCCTAACCGCCACCATCAATCGCGACTTCGCGATTGCCGTCGATATTCCCGTTGGCGAAGAGCACTCGGCGGTGGTTCGGTCGGTAGTAGACGCCATCAAACCAATCGCCGAAATACTCGACGTACTGCCGTCAAAGCCTGCGGCCAGTGCGCAGCCTGAAGGAATGGGACAATGACGTTCCCCCCAGAGATCAAAACCTTTGTGAACAAGGAGAAATGGACGTTTGCGAAGACCTATGCGTCCACTTGGCCACACGAGTACATCGTACGCGAGCGCGTAGACGAGGGATTGTTCATCCGGCTTGTTCAGCACATCCGGACCTATGGGTACGAGGGAAGGTTCTATCGCAAGCCCATCACATACTTCGATGAGGATGGAATGGTCTACTGGACTATGGGAGCACCGATTGACGAGACCATCATCGTGAACCGCTCCAAGAAAGAGCAGACCTATCAGTACCGGTTGAAGCACGGTACGCTTCCAGAATCCAAATGCCTGAGTACTGAACCAGATGCTGGATAGCCAGCAATCCCAGCAAGGATCACTGATGGTGCTGCTGTTTGATGCGAAGGCGGGGTGGAGTTGTTTGCGTTCGACAACCACGACCCTCGTGGCGGGTGTGTCCTGCTCAACGACGGCACCGTGAAGTTCATCCGCACCGAAGAAGAGCTCCGCGCCCTGCGATGGAGATGAAAGCGAAATGGTGTGCGGTGCACACCCTACGGGACGGTGTTGGAGGTGGGACCGGGATTTTGCACAGGCACAGGGTCTACAGGTCGTCGCTGTGGTAGGTGTGGATGCGGACGTTCTCGCGGTAGACCTGGGGTTCGTTCTCGGCGGCGCGGTCGATCCGGCTCTGGGCCCAGAAGATCTTCACAGCGGTGATGCCGCAGCCGAGGCCCGCGACGAAGAACACCCCGGCCGCCAGATACGCGAAGAACTCCGGCAGTGCGGCGATCAGGACGCCGAACCCGATCAGCAGCAGGCCGACGATCATGATCGCACTGGCCACGCTGCGCGAGGCCTGCGACAACGCATTCGAATAGTAGCGAAAGACCATTTTCGGCACTCCTTCCTGGGAAGTGTACGAAAAAGAAGCGGGTCCCGTTCGGGACCCGCTCGGCGTTTGTCGCATCAGTACATGTCGCCGCCCGGAGGCATGGCGGGTTGCTTCTTCTTCTCGGGAATCTCACTGACGACGGCGTCGGTCGTCAGCAGCAGGGCCGCGATCGACGCGCCGTTCTGCAGGGCGGTCCGCTCGACTTTGGTCGGCACGATCACCCCGAACTTGATCATATCGCCGTACTGCTTGGTCAGGGCGTTGTAGCCGAAGTTCTTCTCGGTGCTCTCGGTGACCTTCTGGGCCACGATCGAGCCGTCGAGTCCGGCGTTCGTTGCGATCTGCTTGATCGGAGCGACCACGGCCCGGCGGACGATGTCCACGCCGACGCCCTCGTCGCCCTTGGTCTTGAGCTTGTCCAGGGCCGGCAGGACCCGCAGCATGGCGACGCCGCCACCGGGCAGAATGCCCTCTTCCGCCGCGGCACGGCAGGCGTGCAGAGCGTCCTCGACGCGGGCCTTCTTCTCCTTCATCTCGGCCTCGGTCGCGGCGCCGACGTTGATCTGGGCGACGCCGCCGGCCAGCTTGGCCAGACGCTCCTGGAGCTTCTCGATGTCATAATCGCTGGTGGAGTTGTCGATCTCGGCCTTGATCTGCTCGATGCGGGCCTTGATCGCCTCGGTGCTACCGGCGCCTTCGATGATCGTGGTGGTGTCCTTGTCGATCGTGATCTGCTTGGCCCGTCCGAGCTGCGTCAGCTCGATGCTCTCGAGGTTCAGACCGAGGTCCTCGAAGATCGCTTCGGCGCCCGTCAGCACGGCGATGTCGCTGAGCAGGGCCTTGCGACGGTCGCCGAAACCGGGGGCCTTGACCGCGGCTACCTGGAGCACGCCGCGCAGCTTGTTGACCACCAGAGTCGCCAGGGCCTCGCCCTCGACGTCCTCGGCAATGATCAGCAGCGGCTTGCCCTGCTTGGCCACCTTCTCCAGCAGCGGGACCAGCGACTTGATCGAGCTGATCTTCTTCTCGTGGACGAGGATGTACGGCTTGTCCAGAACGACGGACATGCTCTCGACGTTGTTGACGAAGTGTGGGCTCAGGTAGCCCTTGTCGAACTGCATGCCCTCGACCAGCTCGACCGTCGTTTCGAGCGACTGGCCTTCCTCGACCGTGATAACGCCGTCTTTGCCGACCTTGTCCATCGCCTCGGCGAGCTTCTTGCCGATCTCGGCGTCCTGGTTGGCCGAGCAGGTGGCCACCTGCTCGATCTGCTTGGTCGACTCGACGGGGGCGGCCATCTTGAACAACTCGTCGACGATCGTCTCGACGGCCAGCTCGATCCCCCGCTTGACCTGCATTGGGTTGGCGCCGGCGGTGATGTTCTTGAGACCCTCCTCGAAAATGCTCTCGGCCAGAATCGTGGCGGTCGTGGTCCCGTCGCCGGCCACGCTCGAGGTCTTCGAGGCC
>ENA-UOUL01005010-UOUL01005010.1-bioreactor-metagenome-genome-assembly--contig:-NODE-5010-length-11753-cov-3.064406_pt1 | contig 11753 bp, 11 predicted proteins | sample MGYA00249838_ERZ747220 | MGnify/ENA primary metagenome ERZ747220 (study PRJEB28778, sample SAMN05720191) | bioreactor metagenome | isolation source: Anaerobic biogas reactor | place: USA:Washington...
CGACCCGAAGTCGATCGGCGTCGGCCAGTACCAGCACGACGTCAACCAGACGCGGCTCGGCAAGGCGCTGGACGCGGTCGTCGAAGACTGCGTCAACGCCGTCGGCGTCGATCTGAACACCGCCTCGCCGGCCCTGCTCGCGCGGGTCGCGGGGCTGAGCGATCAGCTCGCGCGCAATCGTGTCCTTGCCCACGCCCGACGGGCCAGAGATGACGATCAGTAGAGGCAGGTGCGTGCGGTGGTAGGGGTCAATCTCAGACAAGCTTGCTCCTCTTTTTCTCCAGTCGTTATAATGTCGGCAAGTATAAACAACTCAATGATCGCTGCCGATTGTAGCAGGAAAGACAGATAAAGCAGGAGGATCGCGGTATGCCGGTTTATGAGTTTCGCTGCCAGGACTGCCGGCGCCTGGTGCGGCTCACCTACAGCTTCGACGAGTATGAGCAGGCGACGCCCGACTGCCCCCACTGCGGCAGTACGGCGCTGAAGCGGCGCATCGGCCGGGTCGCGCTGGCCCGGGGCGAGGAGGCTCGTATGGACTCCCTGCTGGACGATAGCGCGCTCGACAACCTCAGCGAAGACGACCCGCGCGCGCTCGGCCGGTTGATGCGGCAGATGAGCCAGGAAATGGGCGAGGACCTGGGCGAAGAATTCGGCGAAGTTGTGGACAGGCTGGAGCGCGGGCAGTCGCCGGAGGAGATCGAAAAGGCGATGCCGGAGCTGGCAGAGGGCGACGGCGGTCTGGACGCGTTCGACGAGTAGGGGATAGCCGGTCAGGAACGCAAAGCGACGCCGGCCCTGTCGGCGACCACGCGCCGCACGTCGGCCTGGATCGCGTCCGCCGGGCGATCGGCGGCGATAACGACCCAGCGCTCCGGCTCGGCCCGCACCAGGGCCTCATAGCCCTCGCGCACGCGGCGGTAAAACGCGTCGGCCTGCAGGTCCATCCGGTTCATCTCCTCGCCGTGGCTGCTGCGCCGGTGCAGGCCGCTCTGCGGATCCAGGTCAAAAAGCAGCGTCAGGTCGGGGCGCAGGCCGCCCGTGGCAAAGCGCGTGATATAGGTCAGGGCTTCCAGGTCGAGACCGCGCCCGTAACCCTGGTAGGCCAGCGTGCTATCGGCAAACCGGTCGCAGAGCACAATCTTGCCCTCCGCCAGAGCCGGGCGGATCACCTCGGCGACGTGCTGCGCCCGCGACGCCGAATAGAGCAGGATTTCGGTCACCGGCGACATCGCCGTATTGGCCACGTCGTGCAGGCAGGCGCGAATCTGGTCGCCGATGTCGGTGCCGCCCGGCTCGCGCGTGCATAAATGGGGGATCCCCTGCTCCTGTAGATAGGCAGCCAGAAGGGCAAGCTGGGTCGTCTTGCCGCTGCCGTCAAGCCCTTCAAACGTAATGAACATGATCAGGCACGTAGGTCAGGCTTCCAGCCTGATGGCGGTACGGGCAGTTTTCAAACCTGCCCCACTGATTTAATTGCGCTCGGCGCCGAAGATGCGGACGTGGCGATTCGGTTCCCGCCCATAGCTGTGCGAGACCAGATTCGCCTGCCGGGCAAGCTGGTGCTGGTAGCGGCGGACGGATGGGCCCGCCGGAGCAAGGTCGACGTTGCTGGCGCCGGCATGGATACGCTCGATAGCCCGCTCCGCCTCGGCGACAGCCGCCTCAAAAGGGTCTTCCGGGATAGCCTCCATCCCGAACACTTCGGCCAGGGCGTTTTCCATCTGCGAGACGGTGTTGGCGCGCAGCACGTAGATAGGTATCCGGCGCTGTTCGGCGTCGCTGATGATGCGGCGGCGTCGTCGATAATAATTCTTCAACGTGACCAGCACCTCGGCGTCGGCAATGTCGTCTACGATGTCCACTGCTACGCCCAACGTCTTGGCAGCCTGGCGCAGCCGGTTGCGCGCCACGCCATATGGGAAGACACGCCGCCGCTCGCGGTCATCTTCCCCATCGCCGATTACCGTCGGCGATGGAGCCGGCATCTCCCCGGCTGCTAATGGCTCGGCAACCGCGCGCTCGCGCCGGCGACTGGGTCGCGGAGCAGGGCCGCCATTGGCCGGCATGCGCCGCCCGCTCAGAGCTGACGACTCGGGCGCCGCAACCTCCGTCTCGACGTGAATCTCGCCCGCTTCGCCACGGGAGCGGATCTCGACCTGCATCATCTGCCCGCGCAGCATCGCATCGACCGAAGAGGCCACGTCGAGGTGCGCCGCCAGCCGCTGGCGATCCTGGATCTCCACGAGCACGTCAAAGGTGGGCGGCGCGCGCCGCTCCAGAACGGTCTTCTGCGTGCCCCGGCGCCGTGCCTCTTCGTCCGAGAGCGTCACGCTTTCGATGCCGCCGACCAGGTCGGAGAGCGTCGGGTTGAGCAGCAGGTTCTCCAGGGTGTTGCCATGAGCCGTACCGATGAGCTGGACGCCGCGCTCATTGATCGTCCGCGCCGCCGATGCTTCCTGCTCGCGGCCAATCTCGTCGATGATAATCACTTCCGGGTTGTGGTTCTCCACCGCTTCGATCATCGTCTCATGCTGGTGGGAGGGGCGCGGAACCTGCATGCGGCGGGCACGGCCCACTGCGGGGTGGGGAATGTCGCCGTCGCCGCCGATCTCGTTGGAGGTATCCACGATAATTACCCGGCGGCTTTCGGCCAGCACGCGGGCCATTTCGCGTAACATGGTGGTCTTGCCCACGCCAGGCCGGCCAAGGAGCAGAATGCTCTTGCCGCTCTCCAGCAGATCGGCCATGATGTCGATCGTGCCGTACACCGCGCGGCCAACGCGAGCCGTGAACCCGACGATCGCCCCCCGACGGTTGCGAATGGCCGAGATACGGTGCAGCGTGCGGGCCATACCCGCCCGGTTATCGTCGTCGAACTCGCCAATGCTGTTGACGACGGCGTCGATTTCTGCGGCTGTTACTTCTTCCTCGCGGAGGGTGACTTCCCCGGTGGTGTAGCGGGCGGTGGGCCGCCTGCCGAGGTCCATAACGACCTCCAGCAGGTCGATCTCGTTCCCCAGGGCCTCGATTCGCTCACGGATACTGATCGGCAGTACAGAAAGGAGCACATCTAGATCGCGTTTCGCCTGTTCTCTAGCTTCGCCCTTCAATTCCATGACTTCTTACTGTTAAATTCCTCCAGGTATTTTCCATATAATCCCATTGTAGGGGTATATCATACCCAGACAAGGGGCAGGTGGCTCCGTCTATCGTCGCTCTTACGCGGTAAGATTAACGGAAGGGCTGCGGCTCGCGCAATCCCTCCAGCATCGTTGATTGGTGAGCCGGTTGCGTCTGAAGCCGTGCGCCTAACTCGGCGGCCTTCTTCTCTATTGACTTCACGACGTGCCGCACCATGACGGCCTGACTCTGGCAGAGGGCATAGCCGCTCTGCAGCAGGGCGCTCTGCACCCAGCTCTGGTAGCGGCGCACGCAGCAGTAGACCGGATGGTCGGGCTGCGGCCGGGCCTGGGTGGTCGCCGCGGCCACAATCTCTCCCGCCCGCGCCTGGGCATTGGGGTGGATAAAGAGGCGCATCCAGGTCGCGGCGCGTCCGTCGCGCAGGTTGACCACGGCTACCAGATCGTCTCCTTCGCGAAGGATCCAGTCCTGGCCCTCCTGCGGGGGAGTCGGCTCCACGAGCTGGATGAGCGGCGGAACCGTGTGGGCATAGAGCCACTCCACGTCCCACTCGTCGGCTTCGGTTACGAGCTGTAGCTGGTTGTCGCCGGCCGATGGCGCCGGTCCGGCCATACACCAGATATCCTGGCGCGTATAGACGGCGAAGCCTGCCTGGCGCAGCACCGGCAGCTCCGGCCCTGTCTCCTCGACCTCGGCGATGACGCTATGGATTCCCCGCTGGCCCATCGCGGCCACCGCGCCGTCGAGCAGGAAGAACCAGGCGTCTTCGTTGATGCTCGAGGAATGCTCCGCATCCGCTCCGTCCACAGGCGTCGCACCCAGGCAAAGAAGCTGCGCGTGGGGCTGGCCCGGCGGCAGCAGAAGCTGCACGAAGCCACTGGAGTCCCCGTTTTCGGCGCGCCACACATATGTTGCGGCGTCGCCCCGGGTCACCATATTAAAGAGCGCACCGCGCAGTGGCTGGCAGCTCCGGGTCAGGGCTGATTCGGCATGTAAAAGCGTGCCCTCATCGCTGAGTCGGCGCAGCAGGCTCCAATCGCGCAGGCTGAAAGGACGTACCATTAAGGACAGTGTAACAGGCGAAGGGGGGGCTGACAAGTAACGCTGTGCAGTTACACAGGCGCCGCCCGGCAGCATCCGGCAGCCCGCCTGTTGCCTGCAATATGCTCATCTGACAGCCAGAGGCCAGCCGTGCTATAATGCGCTGCATCACTATCTTGGCCCGACAGTTGGAGGTAATGTTATGTCGTCCTTTCTCCTTACGGTCCGCGAGAGCGTGCGCTATCGCGGGCGGATCGGCCATTGGAGCTGGCTGGCCCATCGTGTCTCCGGCCTCGGCATCCTCACCTATCTCATCGTTCACGTGTGGGAGACGGCGAATGCGACCTTCAAGCCAGAGCTCTATGAATGGTCGGTCTCACTATTCAAACATCCGTTGTTCGGGGTGGGAGAAATCTTCCTGATGGCGGCCCTGCTGTACCATGCCTTTAACGGCACGCGCATTGCGTTGCTCGACTTCAAGCCGCAATGGTGGCAGCACCAGCAAGCAACCGCGATTGCCGTCTGGGCCCTTTTTGCCGTCGTCTTTATTCCCCTGGCCATCTATATGATGGTGAGCATTGTCAACTATTGCGGCGAGGTGCCTGCCTGGGGCGGGAGCTGCTGGACCGTGCCGCCCTATCCGCTACCCTGACGGAGGAGAATGATGACCACCCTCACCCAAGTTGACCCTGAGGTTACGCGTCGGATCGCCAATCTCGAACAGCGCAGCCTGCTGGAGCGCTACGGCTTCCTCTTCATGCGCCTGTCCGGCGTAGCCCTGATTTTCCTCGCCATCGGCCACATGATGATCCAGCACGTCCTCAACGACGTACACAGCCTGACGTTGGAGTTCGTCCGCCAGCAGTGGACCTCCTGGGGCTGGCGCACCTACGATCTCTTTTTGCTCGTCTTCGCTTTTGTCCACGGGATCAACGGTCTGCGCGTCGTCCTGGAGGATTACGTACACAACCCGAGCACGGTGCGCATCCTGCGCTGGTTCCTGTTGATTTTCGCGATCATCACCATTATCTGGTCGGCCGTGGCGATTATCAGTTTTGACGCCAGCCCGATGAGCTAAGCACTGAAGAAGGCATAATCACAATGAATCCGACAGTACACACCTACGACGCGGTGATCGTCGGCGCGGGCGGCGCCGGCCTGACCGCAGCGCTCTATGCCAGCCGCAACGTCAGGGTTGCGGTGATTTCCAAGCTCTACCCCACGCGCTCGCACACCGGGGCGGCGCAGGGCGGCATCGGCGCCGCTCTGGGCAATGTCAGTGAAGACCGCTGGGAATGGCACGCCTACGACACCGTGAAAGGCTCCGATTACCTAGCCGACCAGGACGCGGTGGACGTGCTCTGCCAGGAAGCGGTGGATACCGTCATCGAGCTGGAGCACATGGGGCTGCCCTTCGACCGGCTGCCCAACGGGCGCATCTCGCAGCGCCGCTTTGGGGGCCACACGAATAACGAGACCGGGCGGCCCGTCGAGCGCGCCTGCCACGCCGCCGACCGCACCGGGCACATGATCCTGCAGACGCTCTACCAGCAATGCCTGAAGCACAACGTGACCTTCTTCGACGAATATCACGTCGTGGACCTGATCCGCGTGGGCGACACGATTCGCGGTGTTGTCGCCGTAAACATCGCCACCGGTGAGTTCCACATCTTCCACAGCAAAGCCGTCATGTTCGCCACGGGCGGCTGGGGCCGCTGCTGGGAAGTGACGAGTAACGCCCATTCGCTAACCGGCGACGGCGCCGCCATCTGCCTGCGGCGGGGCGTGCCGCTGCAGGATATGGAGTTCTTCCAGTTCCACCCGACAGGCATCTTCAAGCTGGGCATCCTCATCACCGAAGGGGTGCGCGGCGAGGGCGGCGTGCTGCTCAACAACGAGGGCGAGCGTTTCATGGAGAAGTACGCGCCGCACATCAAAGATCTCGCCAGCCGCGACGTGGTCAGCCGGGCGATCTTCCTGGAGGTCCAGGCGGGTCGCGGGATCAACGGGCGGCGCTACGTCCACCTGGACGTGCGGCCCGAGACTGTGAACCGCTATTTTGAGAAGGAGGGCGAGTCGCGCCGCATCGACGCCGCGTACATCGAGGCGAAGCTGCCGGACATCGCCGATTTCACGCGCACCTATCTGGGCATCGACCCGGTTAAAGAACCGATGCCAGTGCAGCCCACGGCCCACTACGCGATGGGCGGCATCCCCACCGACGTGGACGGGCGCGTCGTCGTGGATCCCCAGCGCACGGTGCTGCCGGGGCTGTATGCGGCGGGCGAAGTGGCCTGCGTCAGCGTGCACGGCGCCAACCGCCTGGGCACCAACTCGCTCACGGATCTGGTCGTCTTTGGGCGGCGGTCGGGCGTCAACATGGCCGATTTTTGCCAGCAGAGCGACCTGCTGCCCTTGCCGGATGGCGCCGCCGACGAGGTGATCGCCGAGTTCGAGCGGCTGCGCGCGGGCCGGGGCGACATCAGCCCCTACAGCCTGCGCGAGCAGATGCAGACGCTGATGACGGCCAAGGTCGGCGTCTTCCGCGTCGAGGAGCCGATGCGCGAAGCCATTGCGGAATTGCGAGCGCTGCGCGACCAGTATCGCGCCGGGCTGGAGCTCGACGACCAGGGCCGAGTCTTTAACACCGACCTCATGGAAGCGTGGGAACTCGGCTGCCTGCTGGAGCTGGCGGAGGTGACGGCGACCAGCGCCGTAGCCCGCCAGGAGAGCCGGGGCGCGCACGCCCGCGAGGACTTCCCGAAGCGCAACGACGAAGAGTGGCTCAAGCACACCCTCTGCTACAAAGAGGGCGACGACTACCGCCTCGACTATAAGCCGGTCGTCATCGGCCGGTACGAACCGAAGGAGCGTGTCTACTGATGGCAAGCATGGCAACCGATACCCAACGTGAAGTCACAGTGTACCTGCGCGTGCGCCGCTATAACCCCGAAAAGGACCGCAAGCCGTGGTGGGGCGAATACACGCTGGATGGCGTCTCGCCGACGGATACGGTGCTCGACCTGCTCCATCAGGTGAAGTGGAGGATCGACGGCACGCTCGCCCTGCGCCGCTCCTGCGCCCACGGCGTCTGCGGCTCGGACACGATGCGCATTAACGGCGCCAACGCCCTCGCCTGCAAGACGCTCGTCGCCCGCCTCTCCAACGGCGGCGACGAGGTCAGGATACAGGTCGAGCCGATGCTGGGGCTGCCGGTCATCAAAGACCTCATCGTAGACATGGAGCCTTTCTTCGCCCACTATCGCGAGGTCATGCCCTACTTCGTCAACGACAGCCCGCCCCCGGCGGATGGGCGCGAGCGGCTGCAGTCGCCGGCCGACCGGGCCCGCTTCGACGACACGACCAAGTGCATCCTTTGCGCTGCCTGCACGACCTCCTGCCCCAGCTTCTGGGCCGACGGGCGCTACCAGGGGCCGGCGGCCTTCGTCCAGGCTCACCGCTTCATTTATGACAGCCGCGACGAGGCGTACGAAGAACGGCTGAAGATTGTTGCCGACCAGTTCGGCGTCTGGCGCTGCCGCACCATCTTCAACTGCACCAACGCCTGCCCGCGCGACATCGAAGTCACCAAGGCGATTGGCGACCTGAAGCTCTCGATCACGAGCGGCAAGGTGTAAGCTCACGCCGGGGCCGGGCATGGCGGGGAAAGCAGCCGCCATGCCCGGCCGGCTGCTGCGCGGGGTGCCGGCTAACGGTATTTCGAGGGGGGTCGGGAAGGGGCGGGAAATATCGCCGAGGGGCACGTGGGGGTGGCATCGAAGTATCAGATGGCGATATTTCGCCGACCGGTTCTCGTTCATTCGTGCCGGATAGCGATATTTCGGGAAAATCGCGCGAAGTATCGGCAAGCGGTATCTGGAGGCGCTTCGCATAGTCTGTGTAGGAACGGCGAGCAGGCGGTGGGAGCAGAAAGGAGGACGCCTGCTGCGGGGGAGAGGCAAGCAACCACGACTGGGAGGGAGGCGACATAGAGCAGAGTCTCCAAATTAGCACATATGTTCGATATAATTATAGCGCGAAGGGCGGGCGTGGGAGGTAAAGGGGAGGTGAAATGTGGGCGGGTTTCTTTTGAACTGTGATTTACCTGATTGGCGTGATTACCTATGATTGCCGGGCGCCGTTGTGGCGCGCGGAGCGGTTTGGAGAAATCGCTCTACGGGGGCGGCCAGGATGGCTGCCTGCCAGAATGGCAGGCGCGATCCGGTGGTGGGGAGGTGGCTGATTGAGCGGGGCGGGTTTCAAACCCGCCCCTGCATTTACCGGCGCCAGGGCTCGAAGGTTTCGAGGATGGAGCCGCCGATGAATTCGCGCAGGATGGAGTTGTTCGGCACCTGCACTCCCTCTGGAATCGGATCGAACCACTGCAGGAAGGCCAGCAGCCGGTTGGCCTCGACCCGCTCCAGCGTGCCCGGCTCGACCTGCAGCAGCAGCGGCTGGGCCAGGGGCTTGAGCATCGACAGCTCGTAGACCAGCGCCGAGTTGAAGAAGACATCGGCGTTATTCTGGTGGGGGAAGATGTACTTCTTCTCGCCGCGCCGGACGCTTGGCCAGCGCCGGATCGTATCCGTGGCGTTATAGCCCCGGTGGGCAGCGTCGCGCACGATGCGCCGCAGCAACCGTGTGTCCGTGGTCGGCACCCTGTTGTGGCGGTCGAGGTTGATCTGCGTGAACGCAGAGACGTTTACTTTGTAGGTTAGCTCGTCGACGATGCCCGTCGTCAGCGCCGGGTTGAGCGCGTGAATGCCCTCGACGAGGAGAACGTGCGCCGGGCCAATCTGTAGCTCGCTGCCCCAGCGCCGCGCCCCGGCCCGGAAGTCGAAGATCGGCTGGATGATCGACTCGCCGGCGAGGAGCTGCTTCATGTGCTGGCGGAAAAGGGCCAGATCGACTGCCTCCAGCGCCTCAAAATCGAACTCCCCGTTCTTGTCGCGCGGCGTATCGTCCCGGTTGACGAAGTAGTTGTCCATGTTCACCGCCACGGGCTGGATGCCCTGGGCGAGAAGCTGGATGGCGAGCCGCTTGGAGAAGGTCGTCTTGCCCGCCGAGGTCGGACCCGAGATAAGGACAAGCTTGACGGTGCCCCTTGCGGCAATGTCGCCGGCGATGGCGGCTATCTGCTGGGCGTGCAGCGCCTCGGCGATGAGAATCACCTCCTGGATGCGCCCGCTGTTGATCGCCCAGTTCAGCGTGGTGACGTTGGGCACGCCGATCACGTTCAGCCATTTGTCGTATTCCTGGAAGATACGCGCCAGCCGCGGTTCATCTTCAAACGGCTGTAACCGGTCCGGCTGGTGCCGCCGGGGGAATTGCAGGATGAATCCCTCGTGGTAAGCCCGCAGATCAAAGAGGTCCAGATAGCCCGTGCTCGGCACCATGAAGCCGTGGAAATAGTCGCGCACGCCGTTCAGCTCGTAGAGCGTCAGGTAATCCTTGCGCCGCCGGGCAAACAGGTCGGCCTTCTCCATGTCGTTGAGCGCCTCAAAGAGCTGCAGCGCCTCCTCCAGCGGCACGCGAAGCTGGGCGATGGGCAGATCGGCGTCAATCAGCTCGCGCATGCGGCGGCGCAGCCTGCCCAGCTCGGCGTCGTTCAGCGGGTCGCCGCCCCGCGCCTCGCAGTAGTAGCCGCCGAAGGGCATGGAGTGGTTGATAGAGACGGTGCGGTCGGGGAACAGCTCCGTCGCGGCGGCGATGAGCAGAAAGCTGAGCGAGCGCCGGTAGATGCGCACGCCGTCCGAATCGGCCGTGCTGATCGGCACGAGGTCGGCGTCGGTGCGCAGCTCGTGGGAAAGCTCGCGCAGCTTGTTGTTGACCAGCGCGGCGACGACTCTGCCCTGTACCGGGTAGTCGGCCACCTGGATGAATGCTTCTACCGGCGTGCCGACCGGGCCGTCGAAGGCGCGACCGTCGGGGAAGCGCACCTGCACGATCTGGCGGATGGGCGCCGGCGTAATTTTGTTGCGGATATCTTCTGGAACCTTGATCATGAGAAACCTGCTCAAACTCAATGGGAAATAGGGACCCTTATCGCGGGCGTTGCCTGAGTGGGCGGGCACACCCTGCATTACGTTACGTCAATTTTCGCTTAACAGATTCAGGGCTCCCGCCCTGACAGATATTCAGTTACCAGCCCAACGCTGTCGTTTATACCCCTGTCGATGACGCCAAGCACGTGCTCCAGCGAGACCTTGCGGAAGACCTCTTCAGCCATCCAGCCGGGATCTTCCAGATTGGCGGCAAACTCCTGGGGGCTCATGCGCATCCGTTCGGCATAGATGGAAACGGTAGCCGGAACGGCGCCGGGCAGGAGCTGTTCCACGAGCATATCACGCCACTGGATCAGATTGCCATCTCCGGCGAACGGCAGCCAGCCATTGGGCCTGACCGCCGCCAGCGTGCCGGCGGCATCGGCCGGCAGGCTCTCGCGCGCCTGGCTGTCCAGGTAGGTGAGCAGCGTGTTGTGCACCAGGAAACGTCTCCGGTGGTCGGCGGGCCAACCCGTCGCTTCGACAAAACAGGGGATCAGAATATCCCAGTACCAGTAGAGGTCGAGCAGCAGGTGGGCGCGATAGCCAGCGATAAACACGGCATGGTCCGGCGAAAGGCGCTGCGGATCGCGGAACTCAGGATGCTTTTCGAGCATGACTTCGTGGGCGACCACGTCGCGGGCCGGTGGCAGCCCGTAGAAGTGGGCCACCTCACGCGGTACGGACGAAATCGTCTGGAAGTCGGGCGCCACGTTGCCCAGGTAGAAGGCAGGCCAGGCGGCGTCAAGCTGCCCGGCCACAGCGGCAGGCAACTCGGGATGGCGCCGGATCTGTTCGGCGACAGATAGATGCATAAATGGCGTTGGCATAGTCGAGAGAGTTTAGCCGAAATCAGGGCAAAATAAAAGGGTTACTAAGCTCCCACTCTGGGGCGCGTCAGTCCAGGATCTCCCAGCCAGCGTCGCCGAGGGTATCCGGGTTGGCGCGAAGCCAGCGCACGGCTGCCTGGCGCAAGGGCCAGCCGGCCTCTGCGGGCACGGCGACGCGCGCCGGCTCGCCCTGGTGGTGCTCGTCGGGCAGGAAGACGGCGTAAAGCTGCCGGCCGGCATCCACCGGCAGTGACCGTTTCTCGTAGACGAAACAGGGCAGCGTCATAAAGGTCTCCAGCGCCCGCAGGAAGACCTGCGTCTCGCTGCCGTCCCGCTCGTAGCCGAAAATCTCCGTGCGGGGAAAGCGCTGCCCTTCTTCGTAGACCCACCGGTAGAGGCCCAGATCGCGGCGCTCCTGCCCCCAATCGTCCACCAGGACGCCGGGGAAGATGGGGATCTCGCTGCCCCGCAGCCGGTAGGCGTAGCGCAGGTATACGGCTCGCGCTCCGGCCTGCGCTCCCGGCGCGCTCTCATCGCCGGGCAAGAAGGCCAGCCGCTCCCCGCGCCGGAAAAGCCAGCCGAATTGTCTCTCGGTGATGGGTTTCATCCCAGACGATAGAGCTGACAGGTTTTAGAGGCCTGCCAGCTCTTTACTGTCAGGTCTATGCTACTTCAATCGCTTGCAGGTCCGGGC
>ENA-UOUL01005013-UOUL01005013.1-bioreactor-metagenome-genome-assembly--contig:-NODE-5013-length-11746-cov-7.634073_pt1 | contig 11746 bp, 13 predicted proteins | sample MGYA00249838_ERZ747220 | MGnify/ENA primary metagenome ERZ747220 (study PRJEB28778, sample SAMN05720191) | bioreactor metagenome | isolation source: Anaerobic biogas reactor | place: USA:Washington...
GACTTCTCGCTGTCATTGTCCTGATTTCCACCCCGCTGGGTGGAGAACATCTCGAGTTCATGGAAGCTGCCCGGATCCAGCAGTTCACTGATGCGCTCACGGGCGGTTAGTTTGCATTTTTCGTGCTGCTTTTGTATCCTCTCCTGACCGCCGCCTTCAATTGCTTTGCGGCGTGTATCTTTCAGTCTCTGTAATTTTGGTTCTTCATTTGGCATGGTTTTAGTCCGTATAAAAAATCACCTCAATTATAAGGGATGGAAAAATCAAGAGACAGGACAATCACGATGGTCTAAAAGTGACAATTGTCAAAAATTTGGGTTTAAAGAAGGATAAAGAGGATCAGCGCCAGAAACGAAACTGGCAGCACGAGTGCGGACGCGTAGGCGAAATATGCAGCCATACGGTAACCGGCTTTACGGTAAAAATATGATCCCAGCGCCAGATCAGCCGCGAGCATGAGCAGGGAAAACATTGGCAGGAGCAGAAGTCGGTCGGCGGGTGAAGCCTCGGTCGCCTGCCCAATGGGATTGAATCCCAGCGGAATGGATTCGCGAGTGGGAATGATGAAGCTGACTGCCACCAGCAAAAGGATCGATAGGATGCTGCCCATCAAGATCAGATTGCGGGCGAGTTTATCAGACAACAGAGAACCGACGAGAAAGTCCGCCTTCGCAGTCTTCGGCTCAATGGGTTCGATCGAACCGAGTTCCAAATTACGGTAAAGCGCGTCAATGAAACCGGTGGGATCTGCTGGCGAGACCGCGTAGATCATCGTCCGGCTGGCGATCAGCACCAGTGACGCGGTGTTTGAGGCAAGGTATTCAATTGGCCCAAGATCGCGATGATTCTTAATCCCAAGAATCGCTCCCTGCACGCTGAAGCCGGGCAGCGGCAATGCGCTGGGCGAGATGAAGATCATGTTCCCCAACCGGCACGCCATCTACATAGACACTCTTGACCGCCGTGCTGCCGCTGGTGGAGGTTACATCAACTGTCACATCGTCAGCAGAGGTCTTGCTGAATGGATCTGGATCATCCGCGCTGTTAGTTACCGCATTTTTAAGGTAGACTGAAGCAAAGAAGGTAGCATATTGGGGGTCGCCCTGCTTAACCTTAGCTTTTACATCACTGGTGTCAATGGCTGGACGGACTTCAATTTCAAGGGAGTCTGTTTTTGGTTCTTTTGTATTTGACCTGGTGGTCCCTTCTATGCCAGGTCTTGCCGCTAGGACATTATACAATACGTGCCTGGTCTTTTTCGCATCCCCATCAAACTCGAACATAAGCGCAAATTTCTTCACTGTTGCGTTTGCGTTTTCAACTAAGGCACCGTTTGAATCAATCGTATCCCCCAACACGTCCCTGCGAAACTCATCTGGGATCAGCGCCATTTCTAAGTTACCGTCATACCCGTTGTTGATGTTTTCGGCAAAATAATCTTCTCTGTCGTCTGCGGCAAACCTCACTTTTTCTCCGGCTGGAGAAAGGGTTAAATTCACCGCACCCGGAATATGCACCGGGGTGCCGTATGATACCTCTCCACTAGATTCAGTTATAACTGCATAATGGACATTCTTTAGACCGTACTTTATTTTATTGGTCATTGGCTATCTCCTCCTTAAATTTCATAGAGGACCTGGTAAAGGCCCTCGCTTTCGATAAAGGTTTCGGTCTTTTCCCAGTAAATATCGTTATCATCAAAAAGACCCTCGATCAGGGCCTCTGCTGCCGGGTCCTTTGTTTTGGTGTATAGTTCCACCTGGTAGTTGTCGGCCTGGCTGTGCACCTTGTTGTCAGCTCCGAAATTAGAGCTGTAGCTGAACAGATAAACTATATAGGGCGGGCTCGGCGGCGAAGTGAAGTGGTGATACGCCACCGGCAGGTTGGTCGTTTTTAACAGTGCAAACAGTGTCGCCTCATCCACTCTTGATCGCCTCCTCTACCTCACGGGTAAATTCCCGGATCACTTCCTCTTCAGCTGGCCGGACGTGAGGTATCCCCTCTACTCTGCCCCCGCCTACTTTTGCATGGCCATGTTCCAAAAGATGAACCAATCGATAGTATGGCGCCTTGGCATGAATAATTCGTTTATGAGGCTGACCTACTTCTGGCTCGGTTTTCATCGTCCAACTCTTGGCATACTTGCCGTATCGTTTCGGTGATGTTTGTTTGAGCCGCTTGACTGCCGCCTTGCCAACCGCCTCACTGCTGGCGTTGACCTTTTCTACTACGTCCTGGGAATATTCGGCTAGGCCCTTGGCTATCTCGGCAGCCAGCTGGTCGACGTTGATATTAGCCATTACCTTATATCCACCTCCTGTCTATGGTAGCCCGTCCTAAAATCGGCAATTCCCCAATTGTGCCTACAAACTCAAAATATAGCGCCCCGATTACGTCTGGTATCACATAATCATATTGATATTTGCCCACATCGCTTGGCAACACAGGTATGTCCTCACCTACTTGTTTTTTGTAGCCGTCGTAAATTCGCAAATTAACATTCTCAGGTGACACATGCTCCCCGTTAAAATCCTTAAATTCTGCTTTTAGTCTGACTGTATTCCCGATGAGGGACATCAGCTCCACCCCCAGTTTTACTTCTCGTTCTTGAGTAGACAAATCTATTTGGCGTTCCTGAATCGACATTGTAATAATTAGCTGTTTATACGGCATGATTACATGCCGCAAGGTATCGGCAATAAACTCATATTCTTTGATAGCTTGTCTTAAAGCATCTGCGCTGTAAACTTGATCCGCCCGGACTACCCTGTAAGTATCGCCCACATAAATGCCCAATTCTACCACAAAACGCATAGTATCTGCGGAATATTCGTATTCCTTCACTATGCGCCTAAGCAGGTCGGCGTTATGGGCATCTGTTTTGATTATCATCCTTTTGGCATCGGCAGTATATCCGTATACTTTCAAGACTTTGCGGAACGTATCGGCGGCATAATCGTAGTCCTGCAATATTTTTCTTTCAGCATCAGCAGGATAAGAATATTCTTTTGCAATTCGCCTTGTGGTATCAGCATTAAACTGAAATTCCTTTGCTATCTGCCGTTTAGCATCGGCAATAAACTCTTGTTCAGCTATGATTTGTCTTACGGTGTCGGCAGGGTATTCATACGCCCTCAAAACTTTGCGAAGTGTATCAGCAGTATAATCATAGCCTTTAATGATTCCCCGTATGGTATCGGCATTAAAAAGCGCATCTTGGACAATGTGCCTTTTGGTGTCTCCAGAAAAGCTCTGTTCTGCTAAAACTTTCCGCAACGTATCAGCATTATGTTCGTAGGTTTTAAGCACCTGCCGTTTAGTATCGGCATTATAACCTTGCGATTGAATTACCTGTCTTATCGCATCGGCGGTAAATTCCTGCTGTATGACGATTTGCCTTAGTGTATCGGCTTTAAATTCCTGCCCTATCACTATCTGTCTTACCATATCGGCTTGATATTCTGCTTCTTCGGCAATTCTGCGAAGTACATCGGCTGTATAGTCATAGGATTTCACTACCTGCCGTAAAATGTCTGCCTGATACTCGTAACTTTTCAGCAATTTCCGCAAGGTATCAGCGGTAAAAGTATATTCTTTAATTGTTGCCCGTTTGGTATCGCCCGTGAAAACATGCCCTTGAATTATTTTGCGCTTGGTGTCTGCGCTGTAGGCATAGTCTTTAAGCGTTATGCGTTCGGTATCAGCAGAGTATTGATATGCTTTATTGACTTTACGGAAAGTGTCTGCCTGGTAAGTCTGGCTTTGGGCGATAGAGCGTTTCGTGTCAGCATTGTAAGATTGACTTTGTATGATAGTGCGAATAAGATCGGCTACGTATTCGCAATATTCAGGTGCTTCCTCATAATACACAAGATCCGGGTCGCGAATATAGTTAGTGTAGAGCGTTTTACCTGACACTGTTAACGCCTTCCAACTGCTTAAATCATCCGAATTAAGCACATGCCCTTCGAGAACCCCCAATCTACCGGCGGGGACACTCCAGTTTACATTGTTATCCTCGAACCAGCCGACAGCGGGCAACACCAGTTCGATGAGGGATGAGCAGCCCTCAGCATAGTTATTCATGAAAGAATCCCCCACGCTCTCAAGACTGCTGGTATCTGGAACAGCGAGCGAAGTGAGGGAGGAACAGCCCCCAGCATAGTAATACATGAAACTACTCCCCACACTCTCAAGACTGCTGGTATTCGGAACATCGAGCGAAGTGAGGGAGGAACAGCCCCCAGCATAGTAACGCATGAAAGAATCCCCCACGCTTGTAAGACCGCTAGTGTCCGGGACAGCAAGTGAAGTGAGTTTGGAGCAGCCCCGAGCATAGTAGGCCATGAAAGAATCCCCCACGCTCTCAAGACTGCTGGTATCTGGAACAGCGAGCGAAGTGAGGGAGGAACAGCCCTCAGCATAGGAATACATGAAATAATCCCCCATTGTCCCAGTCAAAAACGACTTTTGGGAAATGGCAATACTAGTTATTGTTTTTGCATTATAGAACGAAGGCGTCATATAATTATTGCCTGACTTATTCCAGTTGTGGGCTACCTGCATTGTAGTGGAAGTTACCGGGAAAGTGGTGCTTGTGCCTGAGACAGATAGAGTAGTCCAGTCTCCACTGGTTCCAGCACGATAATATACCGTGCCAGAAGTGGCAGACGAAGAACCCCTGTGCAGTCTTATCGGGCAGGTTCCTGACGCTGCTGAAAATGTCAGGGTATGGATAATGTCATAATCTTGGTTAGGGTTTATAGTAGCCACGATTACTCACCACTTCCCTTTTTCGCCTTGTTCATATGGATTGATTTGCGCCATTACCAACCTCTCCCCTAGCTTGTCCCCTAGCTTGTTGCTCCTATGGTTGCCGCAACCTGAATATCCACACTTGCATCATTCGCCGGTTCTTCCGTAGACGCTACTCTTGCTCTGGCCCAGAAGATTGTATTTGTTGCACCGATTTTTGTTAAGAAATCCAGCGGGTCTCCCCAATCTTCAGCCGTCCCTGGCTGTCCACTATTGTCAGGAGCAAGCTGCCACATCGTTACTTTTTCTGAATCTACAATACTGATTCGCGCATGGCGTGAAGAATCTTCAACTGTTTCGTAGCCAGGATCACAACGCACGGCAAGTTTAATCCAGTTTCCTTCCGCGTAACCTGATTCAGGTACTTTGATTGCGCCGGATTCGATAGGGTTTAGACCTGTGCTACTTGAAACAAGTGTACCGTCTGTGCCTCCTGCGGTTGGGTTATTTTTATAAATCTTGATTTTGCTTCCAGCCATTTATAACCACTCCATTTCTTGGATCTTCAAAACTCTAATCTTCGCCCAGGTTTCACCGGGCAAGTGGTCGATGTTGACGTTAGCCATCGGCGATCACCTTCTCACAGATTAGTTCAACCATTTCGCTCTTAGCCGGATTAATGTAGGTGCGTATTACTTTGTATTTAACGCTGTTACATTCAACTTTAACTTGGCCAGTATATTCGTTGGCCCAAATTATGAAGGTCTTTTCAGGCCTCAAACCGGCAACGGCTGCGTTGTAAAATTCAGACTGTCTGATGCCGGTTTCCTCGGCCCATACCTCATTTGTTGTTTCAGTCTCCACTTGATTGCCAATATCATCATCAGTCACAGTAATTGATACTAACTTAATCTTGAGATTCTGCAATATAATCACCTGCCAATGATAGGGCTTGCATCAAGCCGGTATAAGCTTTACAATACTGCTCGCCCTTGCCCATGTAGTCTTGCTGCCATCGGCAATATAGCTTGACTGCTTTAACGATTAAGGGCTGGGACTGATCACTTGTATCAATCCCAACCCTTTGTAAATCCATCAAAGCGGCGTCAATGTCGCCCTGCAGGTCAATATCAAGTGCGTTATTAGAAATTCTAAGGTTTTCTTTTACTGCTGCTAACATCACCGCCACCTCACTTAAACGATAATATACAGATCTAGCGATTTAGCGGTTGCCGATGCCTGATAGGTATTATCCTCATAAGCAGTAGTGGATACTGCCCAGGTACCTCCGCTTTCAGCAGTCGTGCCGCTATTATAGGCTTTGATAGTCGTGTCATGCGGCAACTTAAAGGGTACGCCCAGTTTTACACCATAACCAATGTCAACAGTTACGGTATCGCCACCCATAGCGGGTATTTCAACCTTCGTAACGCTTGCAAAAGCCTTACTCCCGGTAACGCTTCCAGCCGTACCAACTGTAAATGCAGGTAATTCCTCTGTAATTTCTTCACCACGCATATTCAAACCGGTGATTTTCACTTTTACGGCAAGTATTTCAGCTGCAGTAGTGGCCGCCACCGTTGCGGTTAAGTTTCGGGCACAGGGCGGCGCACTAAAACCCGTTTCTACTAAAGTAGCTTCGTCACTGCACTTGATAGCTTTGATTACTCCATCGGTATCAGCCGCACAGTTTTGCGCGGCTGACCATGCCAGGTGGGCAATAAAGCCTCTATCTACAAGCTCAAGGCCAATAGTTTGGCCCATTTCGGGATTATAAGCAGGTAATACCATTAATTCGTACCTCCTTAGCTAGATTTTTTAACCAGGGTAACAAGAGAGTTCTTATCGACCACTTTGCCGTCTACCAGCATAATAGCCTTTGTGATCTGGTCGTCGGTATCGTTGTCCTCATACTTCTTAATGGTCATTTGCAGGTTGGTATTGAGGACATAATCCTTCGGGTTAAACAGGAACGCAAAGGTTGTAGCAGCAGTTGGGGCTGCAGCGTAGTTACTCATATAATCGTTGAGGATTACGGGCCGACCCAGCAGCGTTCTTTCTGGTCTGCCAGCTATCCCATAAGTCACTCGGGCGATAGGCTGTCCTTCTGCATCAACCATACCTACAAAGCAGTTCATGAAGGTGTGTTTAGTCATAAACCATACAGCACCGTTTTCATAAGCCAATGGCAGGGCTGCCTCAGCGGCTAATAACTTATCAAAAGTAACCCTGCCCGCTTTGGTAATCTCAATCTTTTGACCGTCCGCAGGGGTTTCTGCCAAAATACCGGTCGGCTGATAATCGTTGCCACCAGTGCCGCTGATGATGGCCTGCTCCAGAGCCTTAGTCATGGCCTCAACCACATTGTTAATCAAGGTGGTCTCGAAGATGGCCAGGGTGACAGTATCAACTTCCAGGGATACGGACACAGCGCAGCGCAGCTTGTAATAATTAAAGGTTACGGATCCAGTGGGTTTGTTCTGCTTGGTAGAACCTGACCCCTCGGCCACCCAAGTTGCAGTCGGTTTAACGCTAGAAGTCGGGATAGCCAAGCCGCCCTTGTAACTGGTACGGGTGACTAGGGGCAGGATCATGCCGGTGGCTTCCATCTTCTCGACAATTTTTTCCATGACCGGGGCGGGGATCACATGGCCCACATCGGTGGTTTTGGTATTGGCATCGGTGTTTAATAAATTGGCCGGAATAGGCTCACCGGCTAAAACATTGCGCATGAACGCATTGCGGTATTCCAGGCTTGCATACAGGTTGTCTTTCGTAATAACTTCGGTGGTCATGTTCTCTATCACCTTTCCTTCCACAGTAGTAATCTTGTTTTCCAACGGGGTTACGGTGGTCTTGTCCTTCAGCGCATTTATGTTTGCCTGGGCCTTACACATAGCGTCATACTGCGCTTCCAGATCCTCTACGTCTTTCATTTTGTCCTCGTATTCTTTTAGTTGCCCAGCGTCAACAAAAGCCTCTGCTTCAGCCAGCAACGCGGTTCTTTGTTCTTGGTATTCCTGTTTAGTCATCGAGTATTTCTCCTCTCTTTCTCATTAAATTTATTTTTGCTTTTGCCTGAGACTTTTTGGCTAAAAGCAAATCCGCCTGATCTTCAAGCGGATTGGGGCTCTTGACGATGTTTCTGACTTTATCTATCACCGACTGGGGTATCAAAGGTGTCTGATAAGCTGCCACCAGTTTCAAATTCTGGTTTTCAGCTATCTTGTCAATCAGTCCCTTGTCTACGGCTTGCTGAGCGGTTAGCCAGGTTTCCTGATCCATCATCGCCAGGGCTTCCTTCTCACTCATGCCGGTTTTTGCCATGTAGGCCGCAGCGATTGACTTATTGGCTGTCTGCAGCACATCGCTGCTTTTATCCATGACGTGATAGTCCCCCTGAGCCCTGCCTGATACGTTATGTACCATGAACATAGCCGTAGGCGATATATCGCTTTTACCGGCGCAAGCAATCACACTAGCTGCCGATGCAGCAAAGCCGACAACATGAATATTGACCTCACCTTTGTAACTTCTTAAGGCGGAGTATATTTCAGACCCGGCAAAAATGTCTCCCCCTCCGGAGTTTATATACACTTCCAGGGGCTCCCCATTGGCCTGGTCGATTAACTTGTTTACATCGTTAGGGCAGGTCGCATCATACTCAAACCATTCGTAGATCCACTTATCGTCATTACTGACGATCGTGCCTTTTATGTCGATTCTCAACCTTTACCACCTCCTTTGACCACGGCTGTATCAAGCCGCCGGATAGGCTCATCGCCGCCACTCACGGGCACTAGATTAAATACTTCACGCCATTCATTAGGCGTTAGGGCGCCTCGGTCAACCATCTGAGCCAAGTTTAGCTTAGTCTGCATACTGGCCGTGGCCAGGTTAGCCGCCTCGAATAGTATCCGATTCCCGAATCCACGTTCTCTCCGACTGAATAGCTTCCGGGTAAATTCATTGCTAAGTTCAATTACCATCGGCTCAACCTCGGCCTCGTAATAAGCGTTCCACCCGTTTTCATCGTAGTCACTCTGGACTATTTTCTGGTTGGTGTTAAACAGTGAATAAATGCGCTGCGTGGTCTTGTCCATCTGCGTGGCATTGGGAACATAGTCTTTAGGATCGATTTGCTGGGCTTCTGCCTTGGCATCTGTAGCAGCCACCCCGGTCCCGGAGTTTTCTATACTGAGAAAGTTTGTTGCAAAATCCGTCGCCCGGTCTTTCAGATCCTCGGGGCGCATTGTCGAGGTAAATTTAAGCAGCCACCGAATGATCCCACCATTTTTAATGGCTTTGACTATGCCCTGGTCGGTAGTGGTGACTATCTCCATCAGTGGGGCCAGCGCCGGAGCTATTGGATCTCCAAAAATATCGTTGTTATTGAAATCCTGCCGCAAGTGGATTATGTCAGCATAAGGGAAGGTATATATTTTCCCGTTTGCAAACATGAATTTTAGATACAGCGTATACTTCTTGTCGTAAATCGCCTCAGCTGACACTGCCGGGATAGGATAGATCTCGGTTGGATACCCGAACTCATCCCGGATAATAAGAGCAAAAGCATTATTATTGAGAACCAATTGGGACGCCAGCTTCTCCTGCAGCTTCTGCCCGGTCATGTATGGATTCGGCTCTTCTAGTAGAAATCTGATGTAGGGCTCCGGATTGACTTCTAGCTTTCGGCTGCCGTCTTTCTGGATGGTCTGCCGCACATGCTTTGCCACCAGCTTTCCTATAGCCTTTACTTTAGGCCGCATAGCCGCCCGGACGATATCGGACTGATAAATCTTGCCATTCCAGGCATAAAAGCCATTCCCTCGCTCAGTCACCAATTGATATTTAGTTTGTTGTGTGGGTTCCTTGTTCCGTAATCGGTCAAACAATCCTATGGAATTCACCCCCTTAAATCAGGCTTTGATACTCAGCCAGCCTATCCTGTAACACCACATAGGCGTTTAACAAGGCTGCTGTGCCATCAATGCGTTTAGTTCGCTTAGATGTCTTACATGGCTGTATATTGCCGTTTTTATCCTCCTCAATTGCTGTGTTCGCCAGGCACCACTTAGTGATAGGGTTATTGTTGTAGTTTACAAGTTTACTTTCCAAGTCAACGCCCAGCTGCTGCATAGGACTGGATAAAGTTTTCTTACCTTGGATAACCGGGATCATAGATTCTTTCCCAAAGGTTCCCTTCATTTCTTCAACCCAGTAGGTAGCTGACCAGCTATCATAACCTACCCATGGGATATAAATATCGAGTTCATTCTGTACTTCCAGAAACCACTCGGTTACATACTTGGCATGAACCTTGTTGCCCGGGCAAGTCCTGACCAGGCCTTGTTCAATCCAAAGGTCATAGGGAATCTTATCTTCCTTGACCCTCTGCTCTACTAACTCCTCAGCTATCCAGTACATACCCAAAGCGTATATGTGCCGGTCCCCTGGCACCATAAAAATAACGGCTGCCGCAGTCAGGTCGGTTGTACTTGATAGGTCAGCGCCGCCGATCCCGTACCTGGGCCGTAATTCCGCCAGGTCAAAAGTATCGGTATTGTTCAACTGTTCAAACGACAGCCAGGCCTCGGAGCTGGTCTCCCGGATATTAAATTCTTTACAGACCAGGTTTTTTACCAGAGCCGGATTAGCCTGGGCTTTTTTCACCTTCGCTGTCAGCTGCTCAAGGCTCTTAATGGTTCCTAACCCTGGGTTTGCCTTCTTCCAGCAAGCCGGGTCAATCCACTCTTTGCGGTTGTCCAACTCATAGATAAAAGCTATAAAATGTTCATCTTTATAGCCGTTCTCGTCGAAGTAGCCATTGATTACTCTTTCGGCTTCTTCGTACTTCTGATCATATAGATCTTCTCGTATCGTTCCAGCTGTTGAAGTCATATAAATAAGCGGCTGCTCTCTGGCACTGGTACCATCGGCAATTATGTCATATAATGCTTTTCCTTGCTTCCACTGGTGGATCTCATCCATGAGACCTCCGGAAACATTCAACCCATCAAGGGTGTCACTATCACTGGCCAGCGGCTTAAATACACCATCATTGAAGTCGCTCACTAATTCGGCAACCAAGGCCTTGATCCGCTTACGCAATGCCGGCGACTTGTTCCGCATACGCCTTGCTTCGCCCCAAATAATTTTTGCTTGGTCACGCTTGGTTGCCACTGCGTACACTTCGGGTCCTGGCTCATTGTCGCCAACTAATAAATACAGACCAACGATAGAGGCTAACAAAGACTTCCCATTTTTCTTGCCGACTATGAGTAATGATTCCCGGTACTTTCTGCATCCGGTAATATCTATGAATCCAAAGACCGTGGCTAGGTGTGCTTTTTCCCAGAGTTCAAGCCTTACCGGCTTCCCGCCCTCTTTGCCTTTGGAATGCTTGCAATAATTTTCTCCAAATTCGATTACATGGTTAGCTCGCTTCGGGCTGTAGTAATATTCACTGCTGTTATCAGTCAGGTCATGGACAACTTTCTTATAGGTCTTTCTAACCTTCTCACTGACTACTTCTTCACCGCTCTGTATCTTCGCCCAGTATTCAAGGATAGGGTTATAGTCTAGCGGGTATTTAATCATCTTCCCGACCACCTACAAACGCATCAAAGCCATCATCCTCGGGCTTCGGCTCGTCTTTAGGCAGTAAGTCAGTGAGCTGTTTTATGATTTTCTGGTAGCTGGTGTTCATGGTATTATATAAATCTGCTACCGGCCGCTTACGTTCGTAAGGATCCTGATCCTTCCCTTGCTGGAACATCTCTACAAAACCATTCTCATCCTGTGACACGGTTTCTATTTGAAAATGACTGGCAGCTTGAAGTGTCTGAATATTGGCAATCGCGCTCATACCGGCAATCATTGCAATTGTTAGAATCATTTTTTTCATAACAAATAATTTTATCATTAAACATTGACTTTATTAACCCTGATGATTTCAATCCTATCAATCATCCTGTACCATCTAAAACAC
>ENA-UOUL01005014-UOUL01005014.1-bioreactor-metagenome-genome-assembly--contig:-NODE-5014-length-11745-cov-3.764570_pt1 | contig 11745 bp, 8 predicted proteins | sample MGYA00249838_ERZ747220 | MGnify/ENA primary metagenome ERZ747220 (study PRJEB28778, sample SAMN05720191) | bioreactor metagenome | isolation source: Anaerobic biogas reactor | place: USA:Washington...
TCGGCGTCCAGTTTGCCGCCGCGGAAGTTGAGCACCGGATGAAGGTTCATGGCGGTGGCCAGGGAGGCGCCGGCCGCGACCGGGTCGCCCTGGTGGATCCGTTCGGCGGCTGCCCGCTCCACCGCCTGCCGGGCGAGGTACATGTCCTGCACCCGCTCCGGGGTCATCTCGATCACGAACAGCCCGCGGTTGCGGATCGAGATCAGCAGACCCTCGGCGGTGAGCCGCTGCAGCCCCTCGCGCAGCGGGCCGCGGCTCACCCCCAGCTCGCGGGCCAGGTTGGCCTCGCCCAGCTGGGAGCCCGGCGGGATCAGGCCGGAGGCGATCGCCTCGCGCACCCGCCCGGCGATCATGCTCGGCGTGGACTCCTGGACCAGGGGTTCCATGGCGCTCCGGGGTGCGACCTGCGGCACTGCGGCCTTGGTGGCCATCGCGATCAGCCTCCGCTCCTGCTGCTGAAGAGGGTGCCCAGAGTGTCGATGGCAGGGACCTCGCCCAGGAGGCTCAGGCCCTGCCAGATGGTCACCTGGTTGGCGGTGAGGACCGGCACGCCGGCCGCCCGCTCCAGGGATGCTATCCACTGCAGGGTGTGCATGGCCGTATCCGGCACCAGAACGGCCTGCGCGTCGCCGCCCAGGTCCGCGCCGCGCACGATGGCCTCGACGTCCGCCTGCCCGAGGGTGCCGACCTCCGCCGCCGTGACGATGCCGTGGCTGCCCATGGCGGTCACCTCGATGCCGCCGGCGCCGAGGAAGGTCACGAAGTGCTCGGCGACGTCCTGCGGGTAGGACGCGGCGACGCTGACCCGGCTCAGCCCCAAGGCGCGACAGGCCGCCACGAATGCCAGCGAGGTGGAGGAGGTCGGCAGCCCGGTGACCTCCTGCAGCTGGGCGACCTGCTCGTGGGCACCGTCCCAGCCGAAGACGAACGAGCCCGACGTGCAGGCCCACATCACGGCGTCGGGGGAGTGTGTCGCAACGAGCTCGCGGGCGCCCTCTGCCAGCCGCTCCGCACCGCCCAGGTCGAGCAGTGCGTCCACCCGGTGCGCGTCCTCGCCCACGGAGGTGTGCACCAGCGGCAGTCGCAGATCGGAGCCGAGCCTGGCCTCGAGCGCGGGGTAGTCGTCCTCGGCGCTGTGGCCGGGGTACAGCAGGCCGATCGTGGGCATGGTCCCCTCTCCTCGCGAAGCGCGTGCGATTGTCGACAATACTATTAGACTCGCGGTCATGCCGGAATACGATCATTCCGCGCTGGTGGCCGGGCTCCGGTCCGGGCTGGAGGGGGAGATCCTCACCGGCCCCCAGGCGAGGGCCCTCTACGCCACGGACGCCTCGAACTACCGGGTGGTGCCGGACGCGGTGGTGCGGCCCCGCACGGAGGCCGACCTGGAGGCCGCGCTGTCCCTGTGCCGTGAGACCGGGGCGCCGGTGGTCCTGCGCGGAGCCGGCACCTCGATGGCCGGCAACGCCATCGGCGGGGTCGTGGTGGACGTGGCGCGGCACCTCGACTCCATCCTCGACCTCGATCCGGCCGGTCGGACCGCCACAGTCCAGCCGGGGGTGGTCCTCACCGATCTCATGGCGGCCGCTGCGCCGCACGGCCTGACCTTCGGTGCCGACCCGTCTTCGGCCAGCCGCGCGACCCTGGGCGGGATGATCGCCAACAACTCCTGTGGTGCCCACTCCCTGGCCTGGGGCACCACCGCCGACAACGTGCGCGCGCTGGAGGTGGTCACGGGGGCCGGGGACCGGCTGGAGCTGCGCACGCCTTCACCGGGGTGGTCACCCGAGAACCGGGGAACCGAGATCGGCAGTATGCCGGGAGTCGCCGGCGACCTGCACCGCACCCTCGCAGCGCTGGGCCGGGAGCACGAACGGCTGATCGAGCGTCAGTTCGGCACCTTCTCGCGGCAGATCTCGGGCTACGCACTGCAGCGCCTGCTGCCCGGCCAGGGGGTCGACCTGGCCCGGCTGCTGTCCGGTAGCGAGGGCACCCTGGCCACGACCCTGCGTGCCACGGTCGCGCTGGTGCCGGTCCCGGCGGCGCGGGTGCTGCTGGCGCTGGGCTTCCCGGACAGCGCCTCGGCCGCGGACAGCGTGCCCCACGTGCGGCCCTACGGCCCGCTGACCATGGAGTCGATCAACGCCACCCTGGTCGACCGGCTCCCGGAGGAGGTGCGTCGGGCAGCCGTGGGGGCCGGCCTGCCCGAGGGCCGGGTCTGGCTGCTCGTCGAGATCGGCGGGGACGACATCGAGCAGGCGCGGCGGTCGGCGGAGCAGATCGGCGTGCTGGTGCGCGACGCCGGGCTCGGCGCCACCGCGTCGGTGGTCGTCGACCCTGCGGCCCAGGCGGTGCTGTGGCGCTGCCGCCGGGACGGCACCGGCCTGGCGACCCGTCGCGCCGACGGGGCCGAGGCCTGGGGCGGCTGGGAGGACGCGGCGGTGCCTCCCGAGAAGCTCGGCACCTACCTGCGCGAGCTGGACGTGCTGCTCGCCCGGTTCGGCTACTCCGGTGCCTCCTACGGGCACTTCGGCGAGGGCTGCATGCACGTGCGGATCGACTTCGACCTCCTCTCGGCGGAGGGCATCGCCGCCTACCGCTCCTTCGTCGAGCAGGCCACCGACCTCGTCGTGGCTCTCGGCGGCTCGGTCTCGGGGGAGCACGGCGACGGGCGGGCCCGCTCCGACCTGGTCCGCCGCATGTACGGCCCCGAGGCGCACGCCCTGTTCGCGCGGGTCAAGCAGGTCTGGGACCCCGCCGGCACCCTCAACCCCCACGTCATCGTCGACCCGCTGCCCGTCGACCGCGACCTGCGGCACGGCGGGGCCGCGGCAGGTCGCACGGTCCTCACGCTGACCCACTTCCCGCAGGACCCGGACGGGTTCGTCGGGGCCCAGCGGCGCTGCGTCGGCGTCGGCAAGTGCCTGCAGTCCTCCGGCGGCGTCATGTGCCCGAGCTACCGCGCGACCGGCGAGGAGAAGGACTCCACGCGCGGTCGCGCCCACCTGCTCTGGGAGATGCTCGAGGGGGACGTCATCACCGACGGGTGGCGCTCGGAGGAGGTGCGCGACGCACTGGACCTGTGCCTCTCCTGCAAGGGATGTCTCACCGACTGCCCGGTCAACGTCGACATGGCCACCTACAAGGCGGAGTTCACCTACCAGCACTACCACCGCCGGCCGTGGGCCCGGCCGCGCTCGCACTGGTCGATGGGGTGGCTTCCGCTCTCGGCCCGGGCGGCGACCGCCGCGCCCTCCCTGGCCAACGCCGTCCTGGGGTCCCGGCTCGCCCCGGTGATCAAGCGGATCGGCGGCATCGCGCCCGAGCGGGACCTGCCGCGATTCGCTCCCCGCAGCCTGCGACGACTCCTGGGCGCACGGCAGACTCCCCTGGGCGCCGGCCCCGCCACGACGGCACCCCGCGCTCTGGGATCGGGCGCTCTGGGATCGGGCGCTCTGGGATCGGGCGCTCTGGGATCGGGCGCTGTGGGACCCGGGTCCCGCGGCCGGGTGCTGCTGTGGCCGGACACCTTCACCAACTTCCTGACGCCGCGGGTGGGGACCGCCGCGGTCGCGGTGCTGGAGGCCGCCGGCTTCGAGGTGGTGCTGCCCGAGGGCCCGGTCTGCTGCGGGCTCACCTGGGCCTCGACGGGCCAGCTGCCGATGGCGCGCAGGGTGCTGCGCCGCTCGCTCGGAGTCATCGCGCCCGAGGTGGAGGCGGGCACGCCGGTCGTGGGTCTCGAGCCGAGCTGCACGGCGATGCTGCGCCACGACGCCGCGCACCTGCTGGACGGACACCCGCTGGTCGCGCGGCTGCCGTCGGTCGTGCGAACCCTCGCCGAGGTGCTGGCCGAGCGCGCACCGGACTGGGCCCCGCCACAAGTCGGCGGCGAGGCGCTCGTGCAGGTGCACTGCCACCAGCACGCCGTGATGGGGTTCGAGGCCGAGCGGGCGCTGATGCGGGCCGCCGGCATCGCCGCCGTCGAGCCGGAGCAGGGGTGCTGCGGGCTGGCCGGCAACTTCGGCTTCGAGCAGGGGCACTACGAGCTGTCGCAGGCGGTCGGGGAGCGCACGATCCTGCCGGCCGCGCGGGAGGCCGCCGCGGACACGGCGATCCTGGCCGACGGGTTCAGCTGCCGCACGCAGATCGCCCAGGGCACGCCGCGCCAGGCCCGGCACCTGGCCGAGCTACTGGCCGACGCGCTGCCGCGCCGGCCGTGACGCGGGCGCGGGACCGCCGGGCCTGTGAAGAATCCGTGCACCTGCACGCCGACTTCACGCGATGCGCAGACCGCTTGAATCCGCCCGCCGACCTGGCCGTGAACGATGCATACGCGTGCACGCCGACTTCACGCGATGTGGCGGCTGGCGGTGAAGGATGCGTCCACGTGCACCGGCCCGCGCAGGGGGTGGGACGTGGTGCGCGTGGGGTCTCAGCCTAGGAGTCGCAGCGCCACGAGGGCGTAGGTGCGGGCGGCCACCACCAGCTCCTCGACCGCGACCGACTCGTCCGGGCGGTGGGCCTGCTCGTTGACCGACCCCGGTCCCAGGACGAGCGTGGGCACGCCGGCGTCGCGCGCGACGAACCCGCCGTCGCAGGCGGCGGTCCAGCCCGCGAGGTCGTGCCCGGGTCCGCCGGACTGCTGCAGCGCGGCGTCGGTGAGCACGACGAACGGGTGGTCGGCTGGGGTCTCGAAGCCGGGCATCGACATCGGCATGCTCACCTCGACGGAGAGGTCGTCGGCCGCGAGGTCGAGGCCTGCGAGGCGCTCGCGGACGGCGGCGAGCACCACGTCGGCGTCCTCCCCGGGCAGCAGTCGCCGGTCGGCACTGATGTGGGCGTGGGCCGGGACCGTCGAGGTGCCCTGCCCGCCGTCGACCATCCCGACGCTCCAGGTCGCCGGGCCGACGAGGGGGTGTGCCTCCGCCGCCAGCTCGCCGTGCCAGCGGCGCAGCTCCTCGATGATCCGGGCGGCGCCGTAGATCGCGTTGCGGCCGTCGTCGGGCCGCCCCGAGTGCGCCGCCAGTCCGTGCACCGAGACCTCGACGTAGGAGTCGCCCCGGGCGGCGATGATCGTCTGCAGGTCGGTCGGCTCGGCGACGACGCACCCGAGGAAGGCGCTCCGGTCCCGTCCCATGTAGTGGCGGATGCCGAGCCCGGTCTCCTCCTCGTCGACCAGCGCCGCCAGCTCCACCGGTCCGGACAGCGTCACCCCGGCCCGTCGCAGCGCGTCCATCGCGACGACGCAGGCCGCCAGCCCGCCCTTCATGTCCGCCGTGCCCCGGCCGAAGATCCGCCCGTCGCGCAACCCGCCCTCGAACGGGTCGCCGGTCCAGCCATCGCCGGGCGGGACGACGTCGGTGTGGCCCAGCAGCAGCAGACCGGGACCCGGTCCACCGGGCAGCGCGGCACTGAGGTTGGGCCGTCCCGGCGCCACCTCCGCCGTGATCACATCCAGACCGCGGGACCGGCAGGCGTCCGCGAGCACCTCGGCGGTCGCGGCCTCCTCACCCGGCGGGTTGTGGCCGCGCGCGCGGACCAGGTCCTGGGTCAGGCCGACGATCTCCGCGGTGTCGATGAGACCGAGAACCCGGCGCTCGATCTCCGAGAGGCCAGCGTCCGTCGTGGTCACGGACGCCTCAGGCCTCAGCGTCCAGCCGGTCGACGGCGCGACGCAGCCGGGCGACGCCCTCGCGGATCCGGTCCGGTGGGGTCGAGGCGAAGCAGAGCCGCAGGTCGTGCGGGAAGGCCTGGCTGGGGGAGAAGGCGTTGCCAGGGATATAGGCCACGCCCTCGGCCAGGGCCACCGGGAAGAGCTCCTCGGTCGCCACCGGGCGGTCGAAGCTCACCCACAGGAAGAAGCCGCCCTCGGGGTCGGTCCAGTGGGCGATGTCCCCGAAGTGCTCGGTGAGGGCCTCCTGCATGGCCACCTTGCGGCGCCGGTACTCCGCCCGCTGCACCTCCAGGTGGTCGGTGAGATGACCGCCCGCGAGGAAGCCGGCGACCAGCCGCTGCGCGGGCAGGTTGGTGCAGGTGTCCATCGCCTGCTTGGCGTTGATGAGCAGCTGCTGCAGCTCGGGGGCGGCGTCCACCCAGCCGACCCGCAGGCCCGGGGCGATGATCTTGGAGAAGGTCCGCACCGAGAAGACGAGCGGGTCGCCCGCGCCGAGCTCGCGCAGCGACGGCAGCTCCTCGCCGGCGAAGCGCAGCATGCCGTAGGGGTCGTCGTCGATGACGACACTGCCCCAGCGGCGCGCGAGGTCGAGCAGCCGGTGCCGGCGCTCCAGGGACATCGAGGCGCCGGAGGGGTTCTGGAAGGTGGGGATGGTGTAGATCGCCTTCGGGGTGCGCCCGGCCCGCTCGACCCCCTCCTCCAGCGCGTCGATGCTCATGCCCTCGCTGTCGACCGGGACCTCGAGCAGCTCGGCCTGGTAGGACAGCGCGGTGGCGCTGCCGTTGGTGTAGGTCGGTGACTCCACGACGACCAGGTCACCGGGGTCGACGAAGAGCTTGCAGGCCAGGTCCAGCCCCTGCATGCCGCCGGAGGTGATGGTCAGCCGCTCGGCGGTGGTCGCGTCGCCGGTGCCCTCGAGGATGCCCAGCAGCGCGTCGCGCAGCGCCGGGTCGCCCTCCGTCGCGGCGTAGTCGAAGGCGTCGGCCGCCGTCGGCCCGATCGCCTCCGTGCCGATGTCGGCCAGCACCTGCGTCGGGATGGCCTCCGCGGCGGGGCTGCCCATCGCGAACCGGACGATGTCGTGGGTCTGGCTCGCGAGCAGCGAGGTGCTGGAGTCGATCACCGATCCGACGAGGCCGGTGGCCCGCTCCGCGAGGGGCAGGGTCTGGGGCTGGGTAGTCATGTCGCCTTCCGTCCGTGGTCCCCGATCCCGGGGAGTATGCGGTGCTGCCGCACTGTCTCAGTTGTCTCGTCTTCTCAGTGGTCCCGTCGGCCCCGGCGCACGGCGCCGCGACCGGGGGTGTCAGGTCTTGATGGTCAGCCCTCCGGGGACGCTGGTCAGTCGCTCCACCCCGGCCTCGGTGATGAGGACCGGCTCGGAGGTCTCATACCCCCAGCCTCCCATCCACATGCCGAGGATCACGTGGAAGGCCATGCCGGCCTCGATCACGGTCTCCGACCCCTCGCGCAGGCTGACCGTCCGCTCGCCCCAGTCCGGGGGGTAGCCGATGCCGATCGAGTAGCCGATCCGCGACTCCTTGGTCAGGCCGTGCCGGGCGATGGCCTGGGTGAAGGCGCTGTGCACGTCGTGGCTGGTGCGCCCCGGCCGCAGCTCCTCGGCCAGCGCGAGCCAGCCCTCGCTCACCGCGGAGGCGCAGTCGGCCAGGTACTGCGGGGGCTTGCCCAGGCTCACGGTGCGCGCCAGCGGGGCGTGGTAGCGCTGGTGGACTCCGGCCAGCTCGATGGTGGCGGCCTCGCCGTAGCGCATCACCCGGTCGCTCCAGGTCAGGTGCGGGGTGCCGGCCGTCGCGCCGGTCGGCAGCATCGGCACGATCGCCGGGTAGTCGCCGCCCAGCCGGTCCAGGCCCGCGGTCTGGGCGTGCTGGATGTCGGCGACGATGTCGCACTGCCGGCGCCCGGGCTCGATCGCCCCGAGGGCGGTGAGCATGACGTGCTCGGCGATCTGCCCGGCATACCGCAGGCACTCCTGCTCCGCGGGGGACTTGACCAGGCGCACCCAGTTGACCAACTCCGCACTGTCCACGATCTCGGCCCCGCCCAGCCCGTCCCGCAGGGCCAGGTAGCCGCGGGCGGAGAAGAAGTGCGAGTCGAGCTCGGCCGCGACCCGGACGCCCGGGCCGGAGGGGAGGACGCCGACGTCGATGGCCTCCTTGGTGACCCACTCCATCGGGTGCGCGTCGGGGCGGTGGACCAGGGCCTCGGGGTAGCCGTGGATGTGGTGCGGCCCCAGCGCCGCCGTGTAGTGCGCCCCCTGGGCGTCCATCGCCCGGGCGAACAGGTGCGGCACCCCCTGCAACGGCACCACCAGGACCTGCGGGGTGTAGAACGACCATGCGTTGTAGCCGGTCAGGTAGTAGAGGTTGGCCGGGTCGGCCACCACCAGCGCCTCGTAGTCCCGCTCGGCCATGACGGCCTGCACCCGGTGGAGGCGCTCGATGAACTCGCGCAGCGGAAAGGGGCGGATGATCTCCGGCGGGACCGTCGGGTTCCGCGGGGCGGGCGCCCGCCTGCCGGTCGTGGTCACGGCCTACCTCCCAGAAGTGCCGGGCCGGGGCTGCCCACCCCGGCCCCGCGCGGTGGGGACGGGGGCTCCAGGAGCCGCTGGCCCGGGCCGACGGCCGAGATCCCGACGGCGCGCAGCGCGGCCCACAGGGTGACCTGGTTGGCGGTCAGGACCGGGACCCCCAGCTCGGCCTCGAGGTCGGTGATGATGTCGTAGGTGGGCAGGTTGGTGCAGGAGATGAAAACGGCCTCGCAGTCGGGAGTGAAGGAGCGGCGCGCGATGTCGGCGGTCACCTCGTAGGGCACGGTCCAGATCCGGCCCACGAGCCCGAGGTGGCGCATTGCGGTGACGTGCACGCCGGCCTCCTCCAGGAAGGCGCTCAGCCCCTGGCTGATGGCCGCGTCGTAGGGCGTGGCGAGGGCGACGCGGGTGACCTCCAGGTGGTGCAGGGCCCGGACCAGCGCCCCGCTGGTGGTCACCGCCTGGGAGGCACCGGCCACCTCCATCGCGGCGACCAGCGCCCGCTCGCCGGCGCTGCGGTTGATGAAGCTGCCGGAGGTGCAGGCGTAGGCGACGACATCCGGCTGCACCGTGATGAGGTCCTGGGTGCACCGGGCCACGACCTCGGGGTCGCCGACGACCGTGGCCTGCTCGAGGGAGACCGGCAGGGGCGCATGGGGGGTGCGGGTCAGGTGCAGGGTGACGTTGTCCGGGACCCAGCGCCACAGCTCCCGGTCCAGGGCGAAGTCGTAGGGGGCGATCACCCCGACGCCGACGGTGCCCACAGGCGCCGTCTCCAGGGTCTCCTCCGGGCCCCGGTCCGGGCCGCCCGCGATCGTGCTCATGTCCACATGGTGCACGCTAGTGCACATTGTTGACAATCGGACAGGCCCGTCGGCTAGATTAGCCGCGTGTCAGGGTCCCGTCCGCTCATCGTCGTCCTGGGGGAGCGTGCCGACGACCGGCCGCCCCACCTGGAGTCCCTCGAGGACCGGGTCGACCTCCGGTTCACCGACGCCGACGGACTGGCGGAGGCGGTGCACGGAGCCCGTGGGCTCTTCCTCTGGGACTTCTTCTCCACCGCCGTCCGCGGTGCCTGGGCGAACTGCGGCGACGTGGAGTGGATCCACGTCGCGGCCGCGGGGGTGGACAGCCTGCTCTTCGACGAGCTGCGCGCCTCGGACGTGACGGTCACCAACGCGCGGGGCACCTTCGACCGGCCCATCGCCGAGTTCGTGCTGGCCAGCATCCTGGGCCACGCCAAGCTCGTCCACGAGAGCTATCGCCTGCAGCAGCAGCGGGTGTGGCGCCACCGCGAAACCCAGAGCGTGGTCGGCTCCCGCGCCCTGGTCGTCGGGACCGGCGCGATCGGGCGGGAGATCGCACGCCTGCTGCGCGCCGTCGGCATGGAGGTCCGGGGCGCGGGACGCACCGCACGGGAGGACGACCCCGACTTCGGGACCGTCGTGGCCAGCGGCGACCTCGCCGCCGAGGTCGGGTGGTGCGACCACCTGGTCAACGCCGCGCCGCTGACCCCCGCCACGACGGGGCTGATCGACGCCGCGGTGCTGCGTGCCATGAAGCCCACCGCCCACCTGGTGAACATCGGCCGCGGTGCCTCGGTCGTCGAGGCCGACCTGGCCGCGGCGCTCGCCGGCGGGGTGATCGCAGGCGCCTCCCTCGACGTCTTCGAGGTGGAGCCGCTGCCGGACGACTCGCCCCTGTGGGAGGCGCCCGGCTGCGTCATCAGCGCGCACATGTCGGGTGACGTCGTCGGCTGGCGGGACACTCTGGCCCACCAGTTCGTCGCCAACGCCGAGCGCTGGCTGGCCGGCGAGCCGCTGGAGAACGTCGTGGACAAGGAGCTGGGCTACGTGCCGGGAGGTGCCTCGTGAACGGATCGGGCCGTATGCCGGAGGGCCGGGACCTGTCCCTGGCCTCCGCTGAGGAGCTGCTCGCCGGGTATCGGGCGGGTGAGTTCACCCCCGTGGACGCCACCCGCGCGGCGCTCGCCGCGATCGAGACCCACGACGCCGCGGTCAACGCGATGGTCTTCACCGACGCGGACAACGCCCTGGCGATGGCGGCCGAGTCGACCCGGCGCTGGCAGGCCGGCGAGCCGCTCGGCCCGGTCGACGGCGTGCCGATGTCGATCAAGGACATCCTGCTCACCCGGGACTGGCCGACCCTGCGCGGCAGCACGCTCATCGACGAGGCGGGGCCGTGGGACGCCGACGCGCCGTCGGTGGCCCGGCTCCGCGAGGCGGGCTCGGTCTTCCTCGGCAAGAACACCACGCCGGAGTTCGCCTGGAAGGGGGTGACCGACTCGATCCGGCACGGCGCCACCGGCAACCCGTGGGGCGCCGGGCTGACCAGCGGGGGGTCCAGCGGCGGGGCGGCGACGGCCGTCGGGCTCGGGATGGGCACCTGGTCGGTCGGGACCGACGGCGGCGGCTCGGTGCGCATCCCCGCCTCCTTCACCGGCACGGTGGCGCTCAAGCCCACCTTCGGCCGGATCCCGCTCTATCCCCCGAGCGCCTACGGCACGCTCTCGCACGCCGGCCCGATGACCCGTTCGGTCCGCGACGCGGCCCTGATGCTGGACGTCCTCGCGCGGCCCGACGCGCGGGACTGGGCGGCGCTCGACCGCGCGTCCGGCTCCTACCTGGCCGGGATCGAGGACGGGGTCGAGGGCGTGCGCATCGCCTACTCCCCGGCGCTCGGGTACGGCACGAACGACCCGGAGGTCGAGGCGGCCGTCGGTGCGGCCGCCCAGCTCCTCGCCGAGCTGGGCGCTCACGTCGAGCAGGTCGACCCCGACATCACCGACTGCGTCGACGCCTTCCACGTGCTGTGGTTCACCGGGGCCGCCAAGGTGGTCGAGCAGTTCGGCGAGGGTGCGCTGGAGCGCATCGACCCGCGCCTGGCGCAGGCCGTCGTGGAGCTGGGCACCGACGTGTCGGCCTCGGACTACCTGGACGCCACGGCCGTCCGGATGGACCTCGGGGTGCGGATGGGCGCCTTCCACGAGCGGTTCGACCTGCTGCTCACCCCGACGATGCCGATCGCGGCCTTCCCCGTGGGCCAGGACGCCCCGGACGGGTGGCCCTCCACGCTCTGGACGTCGTGGACGCCCTACACCTACCCGTTCAACATGACCCAGCAGCCGGCGCTGTCGGTGCCGTGCGGCCTCACCGCCGACCGGCGACCCGTCGGGCTGCAGATCGTCGGGGCGCGGCACGCGGAGGCGCTGACCCTGCGGGCCGGGCGGGCCTACGAACGGGCCACCTCCTGGCATGCAGAGGTGCCCACCCTGCTGACCTGAGCGGCCGACGAACCCGCCCCACGGCATACGACCATCACCCACACCCGACCACCTGCACGACGGGAGAGATCATGGCCCGCTACATCACCATCACCCTCGACCAGCGCGGCGTCAGCTGCACCGCGCGGCTCCTGGACGAGGCGGCCCCACGGACGGCCGCCGCCGTCTGGGACGCGCTGCTGCTGTCGGCGCCGGTCTTCCACGGCAAGTACGCGCGCAACG
>ENA-UOUL01005017-UOUL01005017.1-bioreactor-metagenome-genome-assembly--contig:-NODE-5017-length-11743-cov-11.359935_pt1 | contig 11743 bp, 11 predicted proteins | sample MGYA00249838_ERZ747220 | MGnify/ENA primary metagenome ERZ747220 (study PRJEB28778, sample SAMN05720191) | bioreactor metagenome | isolation source: Anaerobic biogas reactor | place: USA:Washington...
GATTGCCGCTGCATGAGATAAGACAGTCCTTTTGTACACGTCTTATGTTAATTTTATGTATGATGTAGTCACGGGAGGAATGATTCTACTTTTTTCATGTACTCAAAGGGTATTTTCCCGATTGTGCAGTACTTCCTGACGTTAACCTTGCTACGCCATGCAAGGGCCTGCCCGTTCAAATCGTCCAGACTGCGATACCGAACATTTATAATTAAAGATCCCGGACATAGCAGATAGTGCTTATATTTTGTCTGACCCCGGTATGGGCGGCAGAGAACAGGCTGAAAGCCATAAAACCCGCCAAAATCCTCAAACGATCGATTTAGTGTAGTCCCCTACTTCATCAGCCGCTTGATGACTGCCTATATAGTCGTATAAGATTTCTTTTGGGTATATCTTCATCGTGTTTCCTTGTATCGCTTTATTGCCAATACCAATCGCCGTGTCAATGAGCTGAATATTAAGGCCGGTTAGCGGCCTAAATAGCGGCAACCTTAGCCCGGCAAAGGCATATATTATAATGGGCCAAGCCCGGGCTTGACCCGGCGGCCGCAGCCGCCCACTAAGTAAAATGAGGGAGACTATAGGGTATGAAAGATGCTTTGATTAAATTAGTAAAAGTAAAATCACTGATTACTTTAATGATAGCGGCGGGATTACTGTTCGGCTTTATTTCAGGGCGCATCGCCGGAGATCAATTTATGCAAATTGGCTTAATGGTGTTTACATTCTATTTCGCCAGACAGGCGGAGCAGAATCTCGCCGAGGCTTCGGCTAAAGAATTGGATAAGGATACAGAGAGCGAGCCGGCAAAATAAAGGCCGGCCACTATTGGCAGGCCGCGATTAAAAGGGAGGATACTATGGGGATATATAAAGTTAATCCGGATGGCAAGGCTCCGCAGGGCCTCGCTGTCGGCGATTTGGTGGTGACCGGCGGCGGCAGCGGTATCGGTCTGGGGATCTCTCAGGCATTCGCTCAGCGCGGGGCAACCGTCGCCAATCTGACTCCCGACATGAAGCAGAAAATCGCCGTGTCGATGCTGGACCGCCGCTTCGGCGAGCCTCTGGAGATAGGCGCTCTGTGCGTGTTCATGGCTTCAGCGGAGGGGAGCCACCTCAACGGGGTAGCGATACCCCACGACGGCGGGTTCAACTGCATCAACTGAAAGGTCTCTGTGGGTCTGGGTCTGACGGCTCCCGCCCGAGGTGGATGAAGGCGATGGCTGTTGCGGAGGATGGTCGATGGCTGTGCCGGAGGATTACTCGATAGAGGAGCGGCGGGCGTTACTACCTTGGGTGGTCGCGCCCATCCCTGTTCCGCCCTCCCCGATGGACCCAGGTCTGATCGAGGGGGAAGACGCAGGAACCAGGCGCCGGGTGGGTGATTGTGTTCGAGGCATGCTTCTGGGGCTGGCTATCGGCGATGCCCTGGGCAACACCAGCGAGGGTATGACGCCGGAAGAACGGCGAGAGGCCGTTGGGGCGCTGCACGGCGATGCCCGGGGTGACATCCGCGATTATCTGCCCAATCGCCGGGAAGATATGCGCGCCGTCGGGCTTCCCTCAGATGATACGCAGCTTGCCTTCTGGACTCTGGAGTCGCTTCTTCGTTGTGGCCGTCTGGATCCGGTGGCCCTAGTGTTATGTTCCTCAAGTCATTTATAGTAGAATGGCCTCATCGGTGGTCACTGCACCCAAGGAGGCTGTTCATGGCGATCGCGCGGAGGATCGAACTCTCGGCGGAGGAGGAGAAGACCCTGCGCATGTGGACGCGCGCCGGTACGACCGAGCAGCGATTGGCGAAGCGGGCGAGAATCATCCTGCTGTTGGCCGAGGGTCTCCCCGTCGGAGAGGTGTCTCGGCAGGGCGGGATGAGTGAGATCAGCGTCTTCAAATGGAAGCGCCGCTTCCTGGAGTTGCGTCTGGACGGCCTCGCCGACGCCCTGCGCCGGGGTCGGCCGGCGAGCATCACTGCTGAAGAGCGTCTTCGGGTGATCGACCTCGCCACGAGTGCACCCCGGAAGGGGAAGACCTCCTGGAGCGTGCGGGACCTCGCGGAGGCGAGCGGCCTCTCCGCAACGACGGTCCACCGTATCCTCTCCGAAGGGAAGCTCCGACCCCACAAGGTCGAGTACTGGTGCGGGCGCAGTCCCGATCCCGAGTTTGAAGCCAAGCAGGCGGCCATTCTCGGCCTCTACCTGGACCCGCCTGAGAACGCCCTCGTCCTGTCCGTGGACGAGAAGTCCCAGATCCAGGCCCTGGACCGCACCCAGCCCCAGTTGCCCATGCGCGCGGGCGAACCCCGCCGCCTGACGGCCACCTACAAGCGCCACGGGACCACCTGTCTCCTCGCAGCACTCTCCGTGCATGACGGTGAGGTGACGGCCCGCTGCCGGGACAAGAACGATCATGCGACCTTCCTCGCCTTCCTCAAGACCCTCTACCGCAAGTATCCGGGCAGGCACCTCTACGTCATCTGCGACAACCTCTCGGTCCACAAGCACACTGAGGTGCGGGAGTGGGCTGAGCGGCGGCGGCGCCTCACCATCCTCTACACCCCCACCTACGCCTCCTGGCTGAACCAGGTGGAGATCTTCTTCAACATCTTCACCCGGGAGGTGGTGCGGGGCGGGGTGTGGGCCTCCAAGCGGGAACTCATCGACCAGATCATGACCTACATCAAGCGGTACAACGAGGAGGCGACCCCCTTCGCCTGGAACTATACCGGTCGGCCACTGACGGTGTGAATATGTATAAGTCAATTGAGGAACGTCACACTAGTCGACAACTTCACCCGCCGACACCGGATCTACGGCATCGGAGCAACAGTCACCGCGTTCCTGATGGCCTATCGCCGGGAGGGAAGGCCCTGGCATCAGGCCGGACAACCCAGCGCCGGTAATGGTGCCCTGATGCGGATCGCGCCTGTGGTTCTGCCTCACCTGCGGGGGATGTCGTGGCATCTGTGGGAGGACGTGATAGCGGCGACGATCCTCACTCATCGGGACGAGGCCGCCGTCGCGGCGGGCGTGGGCTTCGTAGGCCTGTTGGCTGAGTGTCTGACTTTGGCGGCCGCCGGTCCCGTCTGGAACGGCGTGCCCGCTCGTTGGTGGCCCGAGACCTTCCTGCGCTACGCCCGGACGGTGGAAACCAGCAAGGCTTACGACTGTGGAGGGGCCGACACTCGCTTCCACGGGAGTCTGTCGGCGCGGGTGGAGCAGACGGTCCTCCCCGCCATCGCTGTGGGAACGACCGTGGCGGAGGCAGCCGAGCGCTGGTACTCGGGGGCCTACTTGTTGGAGACGGTTCCCTGCATGCTTCACATCTTGGCCCTTCATGGCGATGATCCTGAGGAGGCCATCGTGCGCGCGGTCAACGACACGTACGACAACGACACCATTGCAGCGATCGTGGGGGCGGCTGTGGGGGCCGCTCACGGGGTCGAGGCTCTACCCCGGCGCTGGCGGGAGGGTCTGCTGGGTAGGACGAGAGAAGAAGACGAAGGCTGGGTCCAAGAGCTGGCGGAGAGGGCGGTATGGGCCTACGTCGACGGTGGGAAACGCCGATCCTCCGGTGTGGATGGCACCTCGGGGGGCTGACGCGAGGCCGCGCTCGCCGCAGACGCAGCCTGTGCGGGCGGCCGACGCGCTCTGTCTCCGAGCGAGCGCCCGTGCGCGGGCCTTCCTCTTCTTGCTGTAACATCATCTCCTCATGATCTCTGTGGCTTCTTACTTGATCTCATGAATCCCGGCCATCGCCGGCCATATGACGCTGTCGTCTTCGACCTCGACGGCACCCTGTGGGACGCCGCGGCCGCCTCCGCGTACGGCTGGAATCTCGCCCTCGAGAAGATGGGAGTCGCCTCCAGGGTCGCGGTCGAAGATATCCGCTCGGTTTCCGGTATGCCGTTCACGCGCTGTGTGGAAGTGCTTCTGCCGGAGTTGCACCCAGCGTCCGCGGAACTTCTGGAGGCGCTTGACCGAAGCGAACGTCTGGGCATCAGCAAAATGGCGGGGGTTCTATACGAAGGTGTGGCGGACGGCCTCCCGAGGTTGGCGGAGGTGTACGGGCTTTTCGTCGTGAGTAACTGCCCCGGTTGGTACCTGGAGGAGTTTCTACGGGTTAGCGGCTTCGAAATCTACCTTAGCGGGTATAACTGTCATGGTATGTCCGGCAAAGACAAGCCGGAGATGCTAATCGACCTGCGTCGTAGATTCAGTCTTGTGCGTCCCGTGTACATAGGCGACACGCAAGCAGATGGTCGGGCGGCGGCACGGGCCGGTATGGATTTTGGCCTTGCCGGTTACGGCTTCGGGGCGATTGACGGTCCCCGGCTGTCGTTCGATAGTTTTGGCGAACTGGTGGGGTACTTCTTGGAGGCTTCGAGAGGGTAGAACCTCTCAGATGATGACGTGATACGTGGCGCCGCAACCCGGCTGGTACTATACAGAGGCGCGGAAGCTGCGTACCTGGACGGCGTAGGGCATGGTGCCATCGGTGGGTGAGAAGCGATGGTTCCAAGACCGTCGTCGGCCCTAGGGTGCCTGAGTCGGAGTGCGCAGTCACAAGACGGGGGAAGGATTAGTATGTACAAGAAGATGGTTGTTCTGCTGGATGGTTCGGAGCTGGCCGAGGTAGTGTTCGACTACGCTCAGGAGCTCTCGGCCAGGATGGATCTGGAGATAGAGCTCTTGCATGTGTGCACGCCGCAGGAATCGGCCCAGCTGCCTATGCGGCGCGCCTATATGGAGCGCATGGCCGAAGAGTTGTGCGTTGAGGCAGAGAAGATCCGTGCCAAATACGACAAGCGCGGTTTGGCGCAGTGCATCCAGGCGCGCGGCAATGTGGTCGTGGGGTACCCGGCCGAAGAGATCCTCAAGTTCATCGAACAGAACGAGATCGACCTCGTTATGATGTCCACCCACGGCAGCACCGGGTTCAAGGCCTGGGATCTTGGCGCAGTCGCCAACAAGGTGGTCCACGCGTCGAGGGTCCCGGTCTGGCTGGTGCCCGCCGAGTTGCGTCAGGAGATCCTGGCGGATGCGATTCCCGACAAGCCCCTCGTGGTACCCCTGAGCGGCAGCAAGCGGTCGGGGGTGGCGATTGCTCACGCCGTCAACATCATCAAGCAGAGGTCAGGCCAGGGAGAGTTGGTCCTACTTCATGTGGTGGAGACGCAGAGCACCTTCACGCGGGCCGCTCTGGATGCCGCGGCTGAGCAACGGGCGAAGATGAAGGAGTACTTGGAGGATCTCGCCAAGCCGATCAGAGAGTCCGGTATTTCGGTCCGCACCGAGGTTCTCTCAGGAGAACCCGTGGAGACCATCATCAACTATCTGAAGAGCCATCCCACCCAATTGCTTGCCATGGCCACCCGCGGCAAGAGTGGTCTCAGTAGGATGATCTTCGGGAGCGTGACGGAGAGCATGATCCATTTGGTGAAGGTCACGCCGTTGCTCCTCATAAGCGGAGAAGACTGAAGGCCTGGGAGCGATCTCTAGGGGTGATCCCATCCAGAACGGGCTTGCGCGCACAAAGGAGGCATGGCTATGTATATGAGGATGCTGGTGTTGCTGGACGGGTCGGAGCCGGCCGAGGTGGTCTTCAAGTATGCCCGGGAGCTTTCCGGCCGGCTGCACGTCGACCTGGAACTGCTCCACGTCTGCAGCCCGCAGGACGCGGGTACGTTGCCGATGCGGAAGGCCTACATAGAGCAGAAGGCGGAACAGCTGAGGGCCGAAGCCGGCGAGATGAGCCTAGGGTTCGGCGTAGGCGCGATGGGGGAGAGCATTCAGGCGCGGGGCAGCGTTGTGGTGGGCGATCCGGCTGATGAGATCCTCAAGTACATCGATGAGAACGACATCGACCTGGTGATGATGTCGACGCACGGGAGTTCGGGCGTCAAAGCCTGGGATCTTGGCGAGGTGGCCAACAAGGTGGTACATGCGGTCAAGGTCCCCATCTGGCTGGTCCCTTCCGAATTGCGCGAAGAGATCATCATGGACAAGCTGCCCCAGAGGAGTCTGCTGATACCCCTTAGTGGCTCGAAGGCATCGGAGGCCGTGATCTCTCACGCCATCGACATCGTGCAGCGTCGCGGTCCGCAGGCTGAACTGGTGGTACTCCTGCATGTTGTCGACACCGCCAACGTGGCGGGTGGTGAGATCAATCCGGCGGAGGTAGAGGCGGAGCGCGCGCGGATGCAGGAGTATCTGGATTCCGTGGCACAGCGCGTCAAAGAAGCCGGCTTCATGACCCGTACCGAGGTATTGGTAGGCGATCCGGGCAGGGTCATTATCCAGTTCACCAGGGATAATCCGCCCCAGCTCCTGGCTCTGGCCACCAGTGGGCAAGAGGGTCCCGGCGGCACGGTGTTCGACAGCGTGAGCGAGCACCTCATGCACCGGGTCAAGAAGACGCCGTTGATGCTGGTGCGGGCCGACGTGTGAGTTCGGCGCTGCTTCCGCAGCGCCTCTCTGACTCGAGCCCGTTCACCCTTCCTCAACCTCTGCCAGATGTCGGATCTGGCAGAGGGAGTGGTTCCAAACGACATCGTGGGCGAATTCTGGGAAGAGCCTCCGTCCCATCGCCCAGCCGATCCTGCCTAACCCCCGACCCCGCGGGAAGTCGAATCCCACGTATATGGTGAGCAGGCTCACCCCCGGTCTCAACTCGTCCAGCAGGAAGGCCAGGATGCCGCCTTCGCCCATCCCCTCGACGATGCGATACAGCAGATAGCGATCCGGCACCACACTCTCCAGACCGACGCTGAAGGAGAGACGCAGCATGGGGATGCTGTAGCGGATGACCGTCCCCACTTGGTTGGGCTCGCCTGTCACGCGGTGGATGCGTACGAAGCGCGGTTTCAGGTACTCTCGGTCCGGGTCCCCGAAGGCGCCGAGCTGCTTGAGTATGGCCTTCTTGCCTGCCCGGATGCGCACGGTGAACATGCTCTCCATCTGAGGGGCCCGAGGGGGTGGCTCCACCCCTTGGACCGCGAAGAGCGCGTTGCGCGTCTCTTCCACCTGTTCGACAGGGACGCCGGTCCCATAACGGGGCACTCCGGTCCAGTCTAGTCCGAATAGCGTTTCAGTCACGATATCTCTCAGAGTGAGGAGCAACCCACCGGTCAGGATAAGCCAGAGCGATGCGGGGTGCAGCATCCCGGCCAGAGCGCGACGGTAGACCTCGTCGCCGCTCGCCACCTGCCAGAGCACGGGCGCAAGCCGGCGGCGGTGCTGAGGCGTGGTCATCCGTTCGGTGATCACCGCCCGGTAGAGTACTCGGCTGGAAGCCGGATGAGCCAACACCCAGTGACTGAGCCAGAAGATGACCCGGCCATAACGATTGTCGGCGTGAAGCCTCCGCACCACCGGCCCGTAATGCTTGGCCAGACTGGTCTCATCGATACCCTCATCGAGAACGCAGTCCGCCAGTGCCGATGAGGTGGTGAACGCCGAGTACAAGCCATCCTTGTAGAGACGGGCGACGGCCAAATCGCCGGTGAGGGCCACCCGCTCTCCGAATGGGTTCCTGGCCGCCCCCACCGTCATGTTCGGGTTGCAGCAGCAGCGGGCCACCAGCTCGGCCTTGCGTGGCACCAGTCGCCTGATATTGGGAAGCTCCAGGAATCGCTCCACCAGATCGAGCGAGGCGGTGGGTTGTGCCCGGTCGACGCTTTTGCCGAGGAGGACCACGGTGATCCAATCCTTCTTAGGCATCACCGAAGCCATCTCGATGCGCAGGTCTCTTGAACCGTATTGCACGAAGTGCATCTCGCCTTCGACGAGGCGCACCCGGGCTTGGCTGTCGCGCATCTCGGCGATGACGGCTTTACGCACCTTCGGAGGCCTGAGCCGAGGGATCATTTTCTGGAGGGCCGTCAGCAACGGGTCGTCACGCATGTCCATCCCGGGCCGGCGGTTCACACCTCCCGCGAAGACGGCGAAGTCGGCCTCGATCGTGCCGTTGCCCTGGGAGGCGCTCGGGGCGGTACCCGGGGCGGTGTCTAGGGTGATACCCGGAGTGGTGTCCGGGGTCACGCCGGGCTTGGCACAGCCGGAGTCGGGCTCGCCGTTGCCGCAATAAGCCACATCACCCATGGTCTCCCTGTAGTCGATCAGGGGCTTACCCTCAGGTGAGTAACGCACATCGTCGACCTCCGCCGTGATCACCTGCGCGCCTTCGTCGGCGGCCAGGTGGAGAAGAAAGGTATCGAAGTTAACGTAGCGTCCGGCCCGCTGTCGGGGTCGTGAGCCGCGAAACACCGACAGCATCTCCCTGCCCTCAGGCACCGCCAGCAGGATGCTCTTCCAGTCGCCGTGTATGACCACCTCGGTGGACCGGCTTTCGATGACCTCCTCAGGCAAGAAGATCTTCTCTCTCCGCAAGCCGTCCACCAATCTGGGGGAAACGCCACCGGCGCAGTAGTTGCAGCCTTCCCACGACGAAAACGGCAGTGGTGTGTAGAAGCAGACCTCGCGCTTCTTCTCCAGAATGATCACTTTGACGGCTCTGCCGGCCTGGCGGGTCTTGCGGAGCAGCCGGATGGCGAAAAACGAGCCTGCCGGACCGCCGCCGACCACCACAACGGTGGCGTTCTCGGGTAAGGAGAGGGGAGTGCCGGGCGGGCGGCGAACTCGAGCAGTCCGAGGGCGGATCATGACGGTCGCACCACTACCGGCATACCTGGAGGGCTAGAGACTGGTCAGGAGCTCCATAAGCTCTCCCGTCCTAGTCTTCCTCTGAGGTTGGAAAGCGCACCTCAACGGGCTTGACCCGGTCCAGCTCGGGGCGGGGTCTTCCGAACCCCGGCTGCAGAGGCTTATCCGGTTCACGCCGGCGGTGTTGAACACCATCTGCGGCGGGCTCCCGAACACTTCCTCGACCTCGTCCGCGGCGGCCGCATATGCCTCGCGGTCGGTGATGTCGAGTTTGACGGCGTGCGCCGGCGCCTCCGCGTTTTCAAAGTAAGCCATGGCCCGGTCGAGGGCGTCCTGGCGGATGTCGGCGATGACAACTTTGCAGCCGGCCTCCGAGAATACCTTGGCCTGACCGAAGCCTGCTCCGGAGGCTCCGCCCGTGATTAAGAGGATCTTGTCCTGGAAGTCTTTCATTTGAGCCTCCGAGGTGCGGGACGGATTCCGGACTGGAGAGACTATGACACATTAGGGTGATAGGCCGGCTGCGTCAACTCGTCGGGGCGGTCGGTAGGCCATCCACATCTCTGTATACTACAGGCACACCGGATGGATAGAGAGACTTCGATACAGCAGAGGTATCTGGGGAGGAAGGGACTCGTCATCTTCCTGGCCGCGCTCACCGCCTTCCCGGCTCTGTCGACCGACCTCTATCTACCGGCTCTTCCGGATATCACCGTCTACTTCGATGTCCCGGAATACCAGACCAATCTGACCCTCCTCCTGTTCTTCATCGTCTACGCGGTGTCCATGGTGGTGTGGGGGCCCTTCAGCGACCGTTACGGTCGCCGGCCGATCCTGTTGGTGGGGCTCACCTGCTACACGCTGGCCGGGTTGCTCTGTGCCGTATCGGCTAACGTCTTCCAGTTGATGTTCTTCAGGGTCTTACAGGCCCTGGGGACCGGCGCGGCGAGCGCGACGGCGACAGCCATCGTCAAAGATGTGTATCACGGCAGGAAGCGTGAGGTCATACTTGCCGTCATACAGACGATGACCGTTCTCTCACCTGCTGTGGCTCCGGTCATCGGTGCGGCCATCCTCAGTTTCACCTCCTGGCGCGGGGCGTTCGTAGCGCAGGGCATCCTGGGCGTCCTCGTGTTGGCCGGGTCGGTGGTCTATCAGGAGACGGTGGGACAGAAGCTTGTCGGCAACCCCCTGGCCTCGCTCCGGCGTCTGGGCGTGGTCGCGAAGAACCGGACCTTCTTGATCCTCATCCTCACCTTCTCCTTGGTCGGCCTGGCCCAGATGGCGTTCATCTCGGGCTCGTCGTATGTCTATCAGGTGACCTTCGGGGTGTCCAGCCAGATGTTCAGCTTCTTCTTCGCTATCTTCGCCGTCAGCGCCGCGGCAGGGGCGCAGTTCTACGTGTTGGTCTCGCGCCGGTACGCGCGCAATACCATCATTACCTGGTCCTTCATCCTGTCGCTGGTCAGCGCCGTGGCGAACGGTTACATCACTTTGCGCGATTTCGATAAACAGAGAGAAATCGCCGTAAATACCGCTAAGACAAGAGAGGAATCCTACAAGCTATTCAAACAGCGTTTTGAAGGCGGGGTCATTTCGGAACTCGAACTCAACCAGGTCAAGTCCGAGTATGAACAGGCCCTGGCCACGATACCGCAGATAGAGAAACAGATTGTCTTTCAGGAAAACGCCCTGAGCCGTTTGCTGGGAAGGAATCCCGGACCCATCGCCCGGGGAAAGCACATAGACGAACTGGTCCTTCCCGCCGTCCCCATGGGCCTTCCCTCGGATCTGCTGGCTAATCGCCCGGACATCCGCCAGGCGGAGCAGGTGCTGGTCGCGGCCAATGCCCGGATCGGAGTGGCAAGGGCGCAGTACTTTCCGGCACTTTCTCTTACCGGCCTGTTCGGCCAGGCGAGCGCGGATCTTTCGAATCTGTTCACCGGATCAGCACGGGTGTGGAGCTGGGGCGGAAGCGTAGCTGCTCCGATCTTCACGGGAGGAGCCATCAGAGGGCAGGTCAAGGCTGCCGAGGCCGTGCGGCAGCAGGCCCTGTTCGGCTACCAGAGAGCCATTCAGACGGCCTTCCGGGAGGTCGAGGATGCCCTCGTCGATCAGCGGCGAACCCGAGAACAGCTTGAGGCTCAGCAGCGGCAGGTCGATTCCCTGCGTGATTACACCCGCTTTGCCCGGCTGCGCTATGAAAACGGCTACACCAGCTACATAGAGGTCCTCGATGCGGAGAGGAGTCTCTTCTCCGCGGAGCTTACCTACGTCCAGACCCAGGGGACCCTCTTTGGAGCGCTTGTAAATCTCTATAAAGCCATGGGCGGAGGATGGGTTGTCGAGGCGGATAAGCTGACGGTATCTTCATCGAAAAAAGAACAATAACATTGTTTACAGGTCAATTCTGCATCGCCGTTTCCGTGCATGGCTCGAGGGCCTGTACAGAGTGCAGGGGAATGAATATTGAATTGAGATCCTGCCCTATTTGAACGCAAAAAGGAGAATTCAATGAATCTCACCATCGAAGTGAGGGCCAAACCGGAAAAGTTTCAGGAGCTTTATCAGACCTTACAGGCGCTCCTTCCCACAATGCGCAGGGAAAATGGATGTCTTGAGTCCCGCATCTACCGGGATGTGGAGGATGGCGAGGTTTTTTCCCTTGCGATGCACTGGGACGACGTGGAGAAATTTGAAAACTACATGCGCTCGATCAGCGGCAGCGCGCTTCTCGGAGCTGTCGACCTGCTGAGCAAAGCAGTGAGGGTCAGGATGGGCGGCGATAATCCCTGGGGTGGAATCGAAGTCCTGAAGCGGATGAGGAAGGGAGTCTGAGCCGGAACGAGGAATGACCATCCGGCAGATCTCTCTGATAATTGATGCTGAAGTTGTCGACAAAGGGCGGGGACCATTTCACTGATGTGACCGAATGGTGGAAGCGTAAGAGTAAAAGTCGAAGAAATCCGGCTTCAGAAACCAAGACTCAGAGATTGGAAATAAAAGAGGAGGCATCATGTCGATGCAGAAATCCCCGGCCCCGGACCTGACCAGGATCATACTGCAGATTCTATGGAT
>ENA-UOUL01005019-UOUL01005019.1-bioreactor-metagenome-genome-assembly--contig:-NODE-5019-length-11740-cov-3.789848_pt1 | contig 11740 bp, 11 predicted proteins | sample MGYA00249838_ERZ747220 | MGnify/ENA primary metagenome ERZ747220 (study PRJEB28778, sample SAMN05720191) | bioreactor metagenome | isolation source: Anaerobic biogas reactor | place: USA:Washington...
GATTCCCTTTCCGTCAATGATGTTTCCCATCGCAAAATTCCTCCCAACCGATCAATGCAACGCCGCAGGCGTTGTCGCCGGAGAGCTCCGGCGCCCCCCAGTGGATGTTCACGGGGCAGTCGAGCCGCGAAAGCCGCGCGGGAAGCAATTCCCGAAGCAGCCCCGAGGACGCGACGCCGCCGGAGATCAAGGCGCTTGCGAGCCGCGTGCGCCGGTATGCGTCCGAGATCAGCCTCGCGACCGCGCGCACGAGGTACGAGAACACCTCGGCCGCCACGTCCTCCGGCCTCGCGCCCGCGTCGAGCATGCGCATAGCCTCGGCCTCCGCGCCGGAGAACGACACGTCGCCGTCCCGGTGCGCAAGCGGCATCGCGCTCCTCGCCTCGCCCAATCGCGCAAGTTTCTCGAGCGCCGGCCCCGCCGGGAACGGAAGCCCCATCCTCACGCCGACGCGGTCGACGAACTGCCCCGCATGCAAGTCGCTCGACCCGGCGAGCCGCCCGATATGAAGCCCCGGGCGCACGCGCAGCATCTCCGTCGTGCCGCCGGACAGGTGCGCGGCCAGAAACTCCTCATCCGCGAGCCCCGAACCCACCAGAGCCGCGCGCACATGCCCCTGCTGGTGGCTCGTCTCGTACTTTGGAACGCGAAGCGCCGCCGCGATGGATCGGGCAAACGACAGCCCCGCGAGGAACACCGGCATGTACGAGCCCTCGACGTCCCGCGGCCGCGCGCTCGCGCAGACGGCTCGGATCGAGATGTCTCCCGCCTCGGAGAGCATCTCCTCGAGCAGCTCCGGAAGCCGGTTTACATGCTGAAACAGCGCGTCGGACTGCCTCAGTCCGCGCGCGCCGCCCTCGACCTCCAGAAGCTTCCTGCGGTGAACGGCGATGCCCTCCGCGCCCGCAAGCGCGACGGAGGTCGTGTAGCAGCTCGTGTCGATGCCAAGCGCCGTCTCGGTCATTGCGCTTCGCCCCGGGAGATGCCGCCGAGCACGCCGTGGACGAACTGCGGCGCCTTGTCGCCGGAGTAGAGCTTCGCGAGCTCGACCGCCTCGTTGATGACGACGCCCGCGGGCGTCTGCCCCGACATCAGCTCATACGCGCCGAGCCGCAAAATCGCGAGGTCGACGCGCGAAATCCTATCGAGCTTCCAGCCGTGCGCGCAGGCCTCGATCCGCCGGTCGAGCTCCGGCGCGCTCTCGACGACGCCCTCGAACACGCGGTTCATATAGGCGTATTCCTCCTCGCCGGGCTCCGCCCCGAGGAGGCCCAGGCGCGTCTCCTCGCCGCCCTCGCCGCCCATTTCCCACTCGTAGATCAGCTTCATCGCGTGCGTGCGCGCCGTAACCCTGTTCATCCGCATACTCCTTTGACACAAGCATTGCGGAGGCGCAAAACCCGCGCCGCCGCAATGAGAAATGTATTTCGGGCCCCTAGTTTTCCGGCTCCGCGGGCTTTTCCTCCTCCGCGTCCGCGAACTCGCCCTCGACCTCGAACAGATCGTCGACGATGGGGTCGTCGGGCTCGTCGGGAATCGGGTCGAACATCGGCTCGGGATCAGGTTCCGGCTGGTAAACGGGTTCCGGCTGGTAAACCGGCTCCGGAGCGAAATGCCGCGCGGGCTCCGACGCCGGCTGCGAACCGGACGCCGGCTGCGAACCGGATTCCGGCTCCGGCTGCCGGACGGCCTCCGGCGCGAGCGGCGCGGGCTCCGCGTGCGGCGCGGGCTCCGCGTGCGGCGCGGGCTCCGCGTGCGGCGCGGCCTGTATCTCCCGAAAGACGCGGCCCCTCTTCTGCGCGCGCCGGGGCTTCGCGGCGGTTTGAGGCCCCGCGAGCGAGCTCACGGTGATCTCGACCGAGCGCACCGCGACGCCGCAGTTGACCTCGATGTTGTTGCGGATCGTCCGCTGCATGTTCATCGTCACCGTCGGCACGTGCGCGTCGCTCAACAGCGACAGGTCGACCGAGACGGAAATGGAATCGTCGTCGGCGCCGATGCGGATCTTCATGTCCTGCACGCCCTCGACGTGTCCGATCGCCTGGCGCGCCATCTGCTCGAGCGCCGACAGCGCGATCCGAACGCGCCCGCCGTCGCCGGAGTTCACGATGATGAACGAGCGGTCCCGCCGGGCGCCCCTGCGGAAGATCATCATGATCATGTACACGCCCAGAAGCGCCATGATCGCGACCAGGCCGTAGGCGATCAGCATCGCGCCGAACTCTCCGACCGCGGCCTGAAGCTCCACAACCATTTCGCGAAGCATGTCCGTGCCCAGCGGCCTGAGCGCCACGCTGAGCAGCAGCACAAGCGCGAGTGACATCAGCAGCGTTCGGGTCATAGCGATCTCTCCTGTCTTCGCCGGGCGTCAGTCGCCGATCTCGGCCTCGGCCATGCTGATGTGATCGATCCACACGTGCCTGCCCGTTCCCGCGCCGGAGCCCCACAGCCTGAGCTGCCCGGCCTCCTCGGCGTCGTAGCGGAACCCGGCCTCGCCGTCGCCGACCACCGGCGCCATCAGCGCATCGCGCAGGAACGCCAGGTCGCGGTAGACCGTGGCCCGGGAGCATTCGAGTTCCTCGCGCAGGCGCGCCACCGTGACCGGGTAGCGCGCGGTCTTGAGGATCCGGTGCAGGGAGAGGATGCGTTCGTATCGGTCCATGGCCCCGATTATGCGCCCCCGCGCGCCGCCTGGCCCGGGTCGCGGCCAGGGCCCCCGGCCCGGCGGGGATTTGCAGCGGCGCGGCCGCGACCGCACCATGTGCGCCGGTTCGGACAAGGCACACACGACCAGCACGTGGCCAGCAGCATCACACCAGCACGCGGACGGGGCACGCCCCGCCCCTCGGGGCATCGCCCCGCCAGCGGGAGGCCGGCATGGCCCTGTGGCTGACGCTCGCCATCCTGGCCGGGGCCATCGCCCTGTTCGTCACCGAAAAGCTCCGGGTCGACGTGGTGGCGCTGCTGGTGATGACCGCGCTGATGGTCAGCGGGGTGATCACCGTGCCCGAGGCCCTCTCGGGCTTCAGCAGCCAGGCCACGGTCATGGTCGCGGCCATGTTCGTGCTCAGCGGGGCGCTGCAGCGCAACGGCGCGCTGGTGGTCGTGGGCGAGGTGCTGTCGCGGATCCGCTGGCAGTGGCTGTTCCTGCTGGTGATGCTGGTGCTGGTGGCGGGGCTGGCCGCGTTCGTCAACAACACTGCCACCGTGGCCGTGTTCCTGCCGCTGGTGCTGGCCGCGAGCACCGCCAACCGCTGGGCGCCCTCGAAGTTCCTGATCCCGCTGTCGTACATGTCCCAGGCCGCCGGCGTGTGCACCCTGGTGGGCACCTCGACCAACCTGCTGGTGGACGCGATGGGCCGCGAGGCCGTGGGCGTTGGCTTCACCCTGTTCGAATTCGCGCCCCTGGGGATCGTGTTCGTCGGCATCTGCATGGCCTACCTGCTGACCGTGGGCCACTGGCTGCTGCCCGAGCGCGGCGTGCCCGGCAGCGAGGAGACCGAGCACGTGGGCCGCTACGTGGCCGAACTGCTGGTGCCGGAGGACTCCGAGGCGATCGGCCTGCGTCGCGACCAGCTGGTGCCGGGCAGCGTCGAGGACGCGGTGGTGCTCGAGATCCTGCGCCGGCGGCGCCCGCTCACCGACCCGGACGCGGTCGTGCAGGCCGGCGACCGGCTGCTGGTGCGGGGCGAATGGCGCGCGATCGGCGCGGTGCGCAAGGCCCGGCGGCTGCGCTTCGACCACGTCGCGGGCGAACTGGACGACGACGTCGAGCGGGTCCAGGTCGAGGCGATGGTCTCGCCCGGTTCGCACCTGATCGGCAACACCCTGGCCGGGATGCGCTTCGCGCACATGTACCGCGCCCGGGTGCACGGCATCCACCGGCGCCTGCTCGACATCCGCCAGCCGCTCGACCAGGTCCAGCTCAGCCTCGGCGACGTGCTCCTGATCGATGCCCCGGAGACGGCGATCGAGGACCTGCGCGCGGACAAGGGCATGATCGTGCTGGGCACCCGCAAGGAAGCCAAGGTAGACGTGCGCCGCGCCAGCCTGTCGGCACTGGTGATGGCGGCGACGATCGCGGTCGCGGCGCTGGGCTGGCTGTCGATCGTGCAGGCGGCGCTGGTCGGCTGCGCCGCGCTGCTGGTGTTCCGGCTGATGGAGCCGGACGAGGCCTACCGGGCGATCGACTGGCGGGTGATCCTGCTGCTGGCGGGGATCATCCCGCTCGGCGTGGCGTTGCAGAAGTCCGGGGGCGCGGCGCTGGCGGCCGACTTCATCATCTCCAACCTGGGCCAGTTCGGGCCGCTGGCCGCGCTCGCCGCGGTCTACCTGATCACCGCGGTGGCCACCGAGTTCATGAGCAACAACGCCTCGGCGGTGCTGGTGGTGCCGATCGCGCTGGCCGCGGCCGAGTCGCTGGGCGTGGACCCCAAGCCGATGCTGGTGGCGGTCGCCTTCGCCGCCTCGACCAGCTTCGCCACCCCGATCAGCTACCAGACCAACACCATGGTCTTCACCGCCGGCGGCTACAGGTTTTCCGACTTCGTGCGCCTGGGCATCCCGCTCAACATCCTGTTCTGCACCGCCGCGATCGTGCTGATCCCGCGCTACTTCCCGTTCTGATCCGGCCCGGAGCGTGATGCGGTGCGCTTCCCGCGCGCGCGCGGCCATGGCACGCTGGGGCGGGAGCCAGGGGAAGGGGAAACGCATGCGACCTGCGCCGGGCGCGCTGCCGGCCGTGCTGTCGGCCGCCGGATTCGGCCTGTTGCTGTGGCTTGGAGTGTCGGTGGCGGTGCTGCCGCACGGCACCGGCATGGCCGCGCTGCGCGCGCCGCAGATGTGGGCGCTGCTGCTGGCCCTGGGGCTGCTGTGCGCCGCGGCGGGCAGCGCGCTGGCCGGGGCCCGGCCGCGCGCCGCGCGCGAGCTGCTGCGCGCGGCCACGCCCTGGCAACGCCGCAGGAACCTGCTGGTGGCGATCGCGGTGGTACTGGCGCTGGCCACGGGCGTGCTGCTGACCCCGGGCCTGGGCGGGGCCGGCCGGGTCCTGGCCCTGAGCTTCGCCGGCATGTCGCTGGCCGGCGCCGCATTCGGCGCGGTGACCGCCGATGCGGTGGCCGATGCCATGCAGGGCGCGCCCGCGACACTGCCGCCCCTGGCCGTGCCGGCGCGGCTGCTGGCGGCGCTGCTGACCGGGCTGGCGCTGATGTTCGCCCTGCTCTCCGGGCTGCTGGCCGTGGACGGGGGCGGGTTCCGGATGCTGACCATCCTGCTGGTCCTGGGCGTGCTGGCGGCCGCGACCCAATGGCTCGACGGCCGCCACGCGCGCCGCGACGGGCGGGCGGCGGCAGGGCCGGCCGGCCGTCCGGCCTGGTGGCCGTGGCTGCTGCTGGCGGGGGTCCCGGGCCTGGCCCTGGCCACGGCCTCGCTGGGCGTGGGCGGGATCACCGGCTGGCTCTGGGTGGTGGCCATCGCCTCCTTCGCCGGAAGCCTGGCGGCGTGGCCGGCCAGGCCTCCGGCGCCCGTGCACGGGGCCGGACGCGCTGGGCAAGCATGACCGCTTGCGGCACAATGGCTTGCCTGCCGCTTCCACGCACCGGAGTCCCCCATGCTCGCCGGGTGGTGGCTGGCCCTGGTGGGCCTGCCCGTCTTCCTGCAGCCGATGCCCGAAGCGCCGCAACTGCCGGCGGCGCTCGCGGTCGCGTCCGGCCAGGTGTCGCTGCGCCAGCCGTGCCTGCGGCTGGTGTGCGCCGACGCCGAGTGGCAGGGGCTGCTGCCGCGGGTGGTGGACGCGCAGCGCGCGCCCGGGGCGGTGGACCGGATCCGGGCGATGCGCCTGCCGCAGCTGGCCTCGCGGCGCTATATCGGGCTGCACTCGCCGGCCTCGCGCCGTGACTGGTTCTCTTCCACCGGCAGCCATGCGCTGTTCGCGGCCCGCTACGGCGTGGAGGCGGTGCGCAATCCGGACACCCGGGTGCAGCTGGAGTTCGGCACCGGCTACCGGCTGCAGCCCTACGCCGACTGGGGCGCCGCCGACCAGGGGCTGGTGGCCTCGGGCCTGATGCGCTGGAACCAGCGCCTGGGCGAGCGCGCGGCGCTCAACCAGCAGGTGCGGATCGAACGTGGTCGCGAGCACGCCTTCGTGCGCCAGACCATCGGCCTGGACCTGCGGCTGGACCCGCAGTGGTCGCTGCTGGGCGACGTGGAACTGCGCCACGACACCGCCGGCAACGGCGGCGAGGGCCGCACCGACCGCGAAGGCTCGCTGCGGCTGCGCTACGCCTTCTGATCCCGCCGGACCGGCGCCCCCGCCGCGTCCGTGCCCGTGCAGGCGTCCCCCGCCTCAGCCGGCTTGGCCGAGCAGGTCACCCGCCCCGTCCTCCAGCAGCCGGCGCGCGGCCTCGCGCCCCAGCGCCTCGGGCTCGTCCCCGGCGACCTCCACCCGCACCGCGCGCCCGTCGGCGGCGCTCCCGACCAGGCCCGACAGCCGCAGGCCGGCGCCCGCTTCCTCGGCGAAGGCCGCCACCGGCACGTGGCAGCTGCCGTGCAGGGCCCGGTTCATCGCCCGCTCGGCGCCCACGCAGCGCCGCGTGGGGGCATCGTCCAGCGCCGCCAGCAGGCGCGCGGTGCGGGCGTCGCCGTCCAGGCACTCGACCGCGATCGCGCCCTGCGCCGGGGCCGGCAGCCACCGCGGCGGCGCCAGGCGGGCACGGATCCGCGCCTCCAGGCCCAGCCGCCGCAGACCGGCGCAGGCCAGCACGATCGCGTCGTAATCGCCGGCGTCCAGCCGCGCCAGGCGGGTGTTCACGTTGCCGCGCAGGTCGAGCAACCGCAAGTCCGGGCGGACCGCGCGCAGCTGCGCCTGCCGCCGCAGCGACGAGGTGCCCACCCGGGCGCCGCGGGGCAGCGCGTCGAGCCCGTCGAAGGCATTGCTGACGAAGGCGTCGGCCGGATCGTCGCGCGGCAGGATCGCGGGCAGCACGAAACCCGGCTCCAGTTCCATCGGCACGTCCTTGAGCGAATGCACCGCGCAGTCGGCCTCGCCGCGCTGCATCGCCAGCTCCAGCTCCTTGAGGAACAGACCCTTGCCGCCGATCGCCGCCAGCGAGCGATCCAGGATCTCGTCGCCGCGGGTGCTCAGCGGCAGCAGTTCGACCTCCAGGCCCGGGTGCGCCGCACGCAGCCGCGCGGCGACGTGCTCGGTCTGCCACAGGGCGAGCGGGCTCTTGCGGGTGGCGATGCGCAGTCGTTCCATGCCGGCATTATCCCGCAGCCGCGGCCCCGGCGCCGGAACCGCGCTACAGGTTGCGGATCGTCGCGCGCAGCTGGGCCACGCAGCGGCGGCTGACGTCCAGCGGCCGGTCGCCGTTGCGCAGGATCGCGTGCACCTGGCCGTCGATCGAGCGCCTGAGCTCGACCAGCTCGTCGCGCGCCACCAGGCAGTTGCGGTGGATGCGCACGAAACGCTCGCCGAACTCCTCCTCCAGCGACTTGAGTGACTCCTCGATCAGGTCCTGGCCGCGGGCGTGGTGGACCACGACGTACTTCTCCTCGGCCTGCAGGTAGCGCACCTCGTCGATCGGGATCAGCCGCAGGCTGCCGCGCAGCCGGGCGCACAGGTGGGTGCGGCGCTTGCCCGCCGCCGCCGGCGCCGTGCCGTCGCCGCGCGCCGCGGCCAGCGCCCGGGCGCGCTGCAGCGCCGAGGCCAGGCGTTCCTGGCGCACCGGCTTGACCAGGTAGTCCACCGCCTCGGCGTCGAAGGCCGACAGCGCGTGCGCGTCGTAGGCGGTGCAGAACACCACCACCGGGCGGCGCTCGAAGTCCTTGAGGTGGCGCGCGACCTCGAGCCCGTCGATCCCGGGCATGGCGATGTCCAGCAGCAGCAGGTCGGGGTCGTGCTCGGCGCAGGCGTGCAACGCCTCCTGGCCGTCGCCGGCCTCGGCGACCACCTCGACCCCGGCCTCGTCGGCGAGCAGCTGGCGCAGGCGCTCGCGGGCGAGGGGCTCGTCGTCGGCGATGACGATCTTCACCTGGACACCGGCTCCAGCGGAAGCACGATCCTGCAGGCATAGTAGCCCCCGTCCCATCCGGACACCATGTCGGCGTCGCGGCCGAACATATAGCCCAGGCGATGGCGGATGTTGCGCAGCGCGTGGCCGGCGCCGTGCATGCCGGCTTCTTCCGGCGGCGGCGCGGGGTTGCGGACCTGCAGCGCCAGCAGGCCGTCGGCGGCCGCGACCTCGATCTCGATCGTGCCCCCTGACGGCAGCCGCGAGATGCCGTGCAGCACCGCGTTCTCCAGCAGCGGCTGCAGCACCAGCCGCGGCAGCGGCAGGTCCAGCGGCAACGGCTCGCGGCGCCGCCATTCCACCTGCAGGCGCGTGCCGAGCCGCAGCTGTTCGATCGCCAGGTAGCGTTCGGCCAGGTCGAGCTCCTCACGCAGCGAGGAGCGTCCTTCGCCGGCGACCAGCGCGGCGCGGAACAGGTCGGACAGGTCGAGCACCGCGCGTTCGGCCACCGCCGGGTCGCGCCGCAGCAGGCCGGCGATCATGTTCATGCTGTTGAACAGGAAGTGCGGCCGGATCCTGGCCTGCAGCGCATCGGCTTCGGCCCGCGCATGCGCTTCCACCTGCGCCTGCCAGCGGTCGATCACGTAGAAGTAGCGCAGCGCCAGCGCCGACAGCAGCCCCACCACCGCGGCGCTCCCCCCGGTGAACCGCCAGAACCCGGGAAAGGCGCCGGAGGTGTCCACGCTCGCGAACAGGCCGTGCACGATCGCCGCCGCGACCGCCGCCACCACCAGCGCCAGCGCCACCGCCGCCAGCGCACCGCTGCGCCCGGGCAGCAGCGACAGGCGCTCGCGCAGCACGCACAGCAGGGCGGTCACCGACAGCGCCAGCCACAGCGCGTAGCTGCTGGCGATCAGGAAGCCGTGGGCATCCCAGCCGCGGCCGCCGACCGGGACCAGTGCCGCGACCACCACCGCCAGCTGCGCCAGGCCGAGCATCGCCGCGATGCGCGGTGGCCGGCACAGGTCCGGCAGCCACGGCTCCCCGCGCGGCGCCCCGGGCATGGCTCAGTCCGCGGCGATCCGCCGCGACATCCAGTCGCCGAGGTCGCGGATCTCCTCGAGGCAGACCGAATGCGGCATCGGATAGCCGCGGAACTCGACTTCGAAGCCCTGCCCGCGCATCCACTGCGCGCTGCGCTCCCCGGCCTGGAACGGCACCACCGGATCCTGGGTGCCGTGGCCCATGAACAGCGGCTGCGCGCGCGCGGCATCGGCCAGGGTGTCGGCCGCGCGCCGCGGCGACGGCAGGTAGGTCGAGAGCCCGACCAGCCCGGCCAGCGGCTCGCGCCGGCGCACGCCCGCGGCCAGGGTGATCGCGCCGCCCTGGGAAAACCCGGCCAGGAAGATGCGCGAGGCGGGGGTTCCGCGTTCGACCTCGCGCGCGATCAGCGCCTCGACCTGGGCCACCGATTCCTCCACGCCGGCGTCGTCGGCGCGGTCGACCGCGTCGAAGTCGAAATCGCGGATGTCATACCAGGCACGCATGCGCATGCCGTTGTTGATCGTCACCGGGCGCACCGGCGCGTGCGGGAACACGAAGCGCATCGCGGGCCAGTCGCGCCGCACCAGTTCGGGCAGGATCGGGACGAAGTCGCTGCCGTCCGCGCCCAGGCCGTGCAGCCACACCACGCTCCACCGCGGCGCGGGTCCGGTTTCGCGTTCGATCGCCTCGAGCAGGTCCGGCTGGGCCTGGGCCATGGGCAGTATTCCCCCTGGGAAGTGGTGCATCGGGTGCCGGCAATATACCCCGCCGGTCCGCGCGCCGGCCTCAGCCGCCGGGACCGTGGCCGTGCCAGGCCTCGATGATGGTCGCGCGCGCGGCGTCCAGCGCCGGGTCGTGCGGCACCAGGCGCGGACGGCGGTCGAGCGTACAGTCCAGGCCCGCCGCCACCAGCGCCGCATGCGCCCGGCCCAGGCCCGCGGCGACCTCCTCGGGCAGCACCGCCGCCGCGGCCATCGCCTCCAGCAGCGGGCGCGTGGCGCGCGGCTGCAGCAGGTCGGGACACTGCGCGGCTTCACGCAGCACCAGGTACTGGGCCAGGAATTCCAGGTCTACCAGCCCGCCTTCGCCCTGCTTGAGGTCGAACAGCGCGCCGTCGCTGCGGTCGAGTTCCTCGCGCATGCGCTGGCGCATCGACAGCACGTCGGCGCGCAGCCGGCCGGGGTCGCGCCCGCGAGCGAGGGTGGCGGTGCGGATGCGTTCGAACGCGGCGCACAACGGCGCGTCGCCGGCCACGCAGCGGGCGCGCACCAGCGCCTGGTGCTCCCAGGTCCAGGCGCGGTCGCGCTGGTACTCGTCGTAGCTGGCCAGCGACGAGACCAGCAGGCCCTTGCCGCCGTCCGGGCGCAGGCGCACGTCGACCTCGTACAGGCGGCCACCACCGGTGACCGCACCCAGCAGCGACACGATCTTCTGCGCCAGGCGCGCGAACCAGCGCGGGGCGTCGAGCGGCCGGGCACCGTCGGAGTACGCGTTGGGCGGCGCGTCGTAGAGGAACACCAGGTCCAGGTCGGAACCGAAACCCAGTTCTTCGCCTCCCAGGCTGCCGTAGCCGAGCACGGCGAACCCGGCGCCGGCGATGGCGCCATGGGCGTGCTCGAGTTCGCGCCGCGCCAGCGCCAGCACGCTGGCGACCACGGCGTCGGCCAGCCAGGCCAGCTGCCGGGTGCTGTCGCAGGCCGGCTGGCGCCGGTCGAGCGTGGCCAGGCCGATGCGGAAGCTGAGCTGCTGGCGGACCTCGTTGAGGGCGAACAGCGCCGCCTCGGTGTCCATGTCCAGCGGGGGCGTGCAGGCCTCGGCCAGCTGCTCGCGCTGCGGCAGCGGCCCGCTGGCGCGCACGTCGAGCAGTTCGTCGAGCAGCAGCGGGTGCGCGGCCAGGCGTTCGGCCAGCAGCGCGCTGCGGGTGACCAGGTCCACCAGCCGCGCCAGCGCGGCCGGGTGCTCGTCAAGCAAGGCCAGGTAGCTGGCGCGGCGCAGGATGTTGTGCAGCATCGCCAGCAGCCGCCGGATCGCCTGCAGCGGGCGCGTGGCCGGGGCCGAGGCCTGCAGCAGCACCGGCATCACCCGGTCCAGGCGCGCGCGCGAGGCATCCGACAGCTCGCGCACGCTGGGCGTGCGCACGAAGTCGCGCAGCGCCGCGTCGACCTCCGCCGCGGACTGGAAGCCGGCGGCCGCGAGCGTGTCGGCGCTGCCGCCTTCGGGCAGCGCGCGCCAGTAGCCGGCGATGTCGCCGGCCACCGCGGGCTGCTGCTCGCGCTGCGACAGCAGGGCCTCGAATTCGCGGGTCACGCGCGCCCGGTGGCGTGCGATGTCGCGCGCCAGGCGGTCCCAGCCGTCGTGCCCCAGCCCGCGCGCGATCCGCTCGCGGTCCAGCGGCGCGGACGGGAGCAGGTGGGTCTGTTCATCGCGCAGCATCTGCAGGCGGTTTTCCAGCCGGCGCATGAAGCGATAGGCCTGGCACAGCGCATGCGCGCTGTCCCGGGGGATGTGCCGCGCCGCCGCCAGCGCCTCCAGCGCCGGCTGCAGGCGCGGCTCGCGCAGGGCGGGTTCGCGGCCGCCGCGGATCAGCTGCAGCACCTGGGCCAGGAACTCGATTTCGCGGATCCCGCCCGGCCCGCGCTTGACGTCGTCGGCCAGCTCCCTGCGCGCCACCTCGGCGGCGATCGAGG
>ENA-UOUL01005020-UOUL01005020.1-bioreactor-metagenome-genome-assembly--contig:-NODE-5020-length-11739-cov-3.209484_pt1 | contig 11739 bp, 9 predicted proteins | sample MGYA00249838_ERZ747220 | MGnify/ENA primary metagenome ERZ747220 (study PRJEB28778, sample SAMN05720191) | bioreactor metagenome | isolation source: Anaerobic biogas reactor | place: USA:Washington...
TGGAGGAGCGACGCCCCCCGGCGGCGCACCCCTAAGGAGATCCGGGCGTTCCTGTTCAAGCCGTATGTCGTCCCGCACGTGCTCCTGCCGCATGCCGTTGCCGTGGTGCTGGGGGCCGCGCTCTTCATGGCGGCCTGGGCGGGCAACGGCTGGCTGGCCCAGCTCCATCCGTAGCACCGGCCCGGACCCTGGCCTCCATCCGTAGCACCGGCCCGGACCCTGGCCCCCATCCGGCCCTCGGCCTCCGTGCGACCAGATGGGCGCCGTGCGACGTCCAGGACGTCGCACGGCGCACGTTAGGTCGCATCGCTCGGAGAGGCTGCGGTCACTCCTCGTTGGGATCCTTCTCGGCGTCCTCGTGGGTGGGGTGCTCGGTGCCCGGCTCGTGGTCGGGCGGGCCGTAGAGGGCGTAGAGCTGGAGCGGCTCGTCACCGGTGTTGACCACGTTGTGCCAGGTGCCGGCGGGGACCAGGATCACGTCGTCGTCCTTGACGTCGCGGGTGAACGGCAGGTCGTCCTCGGCCGGCCCCATCTCGGTCCGTCCCTTGCCCTGCTCGACGCGCAGGAACTGGTCGTTCTTCTCGTGCACCTCCAGCCCGACGTCGTCGCCGACGGGGATGCTCATCACCGTCAGCTGCAGGTGCTTGCCGGTCCACAGCGTCTTGCGGAACTCGTCGTTGTCGAGGGTCTCCTTCTCGATGTCGACGACATAGGGCTCCCCGCCGTGGTCCGTCGCGGTCGTGTAGTCCTTCTCAGCCATGGCACAGCCTCCTCGTGGTCCGGTGCCGGGATCCGGCGTCTTCGGCACTAAGGAGGCGGTGCGTCGGAGGCGAGCCGAAACGACGGGTCGCCTAATCCTGTTGGCGCCGCTACCGGGACCGCCCAGAATGGGTGCCGTGGGTCATCTCGAGGTCAACGGAGTCAGCTACGCCCTCCCGGACGGGCGGCCCCTGCTGCACGACGTCTCGCTCCGGGTCGGCGAGGGCGCCAAGGTCGCGCTCGTCGGACCGAACGGCACCGGCAAGACCACCCTGCTGCGGCTCATCGCCGGCGACCTCGACCCGCAGTCGGGGTCGCTCTCCCGCAGCGGGGGGCTGGGCGTGATGCGCCAGTTCATCGGCACCATGGGCCGCCAGGGCGGCACCGAGCCGCCGACCGTCCGCGAGCTGCTGGTCTCGGTGGCCCCGGCGCCGGTCCGCGCCGCCGCCGAGGCGATGGACCGGGCGGAGTATGCCGTGATGACCGTGGACGACGAGCCCGCCCAGATGGCCTACGCCCAGGCGCTCGTGGACTGGGCCGACGTCGGGGGTTACGACTACGAGACCCTCTGGGACGTCTGCACCGTCAGCGCTCTGGGCGTGCCCTTCGAGCGGGCCCAGTGGCGCACGACCGACACCCTGTCGGGGGGTGAGCAGAAGCGGCTCGCGCTGGAGGCGCTGCTGCGCGGACCGGATGAGGTGCTGCTGCTGGACGAGCCGGACAACTACCTGGACGTGCCCGGCAAGCAGTGGCTCGAGGGCGAGCTGGGCGAGTCGCCCAAGACCGTGCTCTTCGTCAGCCACGACCGGGAGCTGCTCTCCAACGCCGCGACCCGGGTGGCGACCCTGGAGCCCGGCTCGGCCGGTGCCTCCCTGTGGGTGCACCCGGGCAGCTTCGCGACCTGGCACCAGGCGCGCGTGGAGCGCAACGCCCGGCTGGAGGAGCAGCGCCGCCGCTGGGACGAGGAACACGCCAAGCTGCGCGAGCTGATGCTGATGTACAAGCAGAAGGCGTCCTACAACGCCGACATGGCCAGCCAGTACCAGGCGGCGAAGACCCGGCTGCGCCGGTTCGAGGAGGCCGGGCCGCCCGAGGCGGTTGCCATCGCCCAGCACGTGACGATGCGGCTGCAGGGCGGCCGGACCGCCAAGCGGGCGGTGGTCTGCGAGGGCCTGGAGCTCACCGGGCTCATGCAGCCCTTCGACCTGGAGGTCTGGTACGGCGAGCGGGTCGCCGTCCTCGGCAGCAACGGGTCGGGCAAGTCCCACTTCCTGCGGCTGCTAGCCGCTGGCGGCTCGGACCCGGACGTCGAGCACCGTCCGGTCGGCGACGTCGCGCCGGAGCCTGTGGTGCACACCGGTGTCGCGCGGCTCGGCTCACGCGTGCGGCCCGGCTGGTTCGCGCAGACTCACGACCACCCGGCGCTGGTCGGGCGGACCCTGCTGGAGATCCTGCACCGCGGCGACGAGCACCGGCGCGGCCGGCCCCGCGACGAGGCGGCCCGGGTGCTGGACCGCTACGAGCTGGCCCGGTCGGGGGAGCAGACCTTCGACTCGCTCTCCGGGGGCCAGCAGGCCCGGTTCCAGATCCTGCTGCTCGAGCTCTCCGGGGCGACACTCCTGCTGCTCGACGAGCCGACCGACAACCTCGACCTGCACTCGGCCGAGGCCCTCGAGATCGGGCTGGAGGCCTTCGATGGCACCGTCCTCGGGGTCACCCACGACCGGTGGTTCACCCGCGGCTTCGACCGGTTCCTCGTCTTCGGTGCTGACGGCCAGGTCCGGGAGACCACCGAGCCGGTCTGGGACGAGGGCCGCGTCGTCCGCGAACGATAACCCCCCAATTTTGATAGGGGTTTCGTTCGCCCTCCGCGCTTTTTCGTAGCGGTTTCGTACGGGTTCGCCCACGCAGCCGCGTCCGGCTGCCGCACCCCGGTGGTCCGTGGGTCAGTCGGGTGCGTCCTGACGACACCCAGCTTCCCCACCAGACGCCTGGGCCTCTCCCCGGCGCGCTCCGCTCGGTGCGGTCACCAGAGGCCGGGGCCTCCCCGCCCGAGGTGCCGGTCGCGGTGCTCGCGCAGCCGCTCCTCGACCGGGTCCGGCTCCCGGGGTCGTCCCTCGCCCAGGTCGAACATCGCGTGGACGGTGGCCGAGGCGACGTCGCCGACGGTCAACCGGCCGGCCCGCACCTCGCGCACCACGGTGGGCACCATCCGGTGCAACCGCAGCTCCCGGCGCACGGTCCGGTAGTCCCGCCAGGTCTGGCGTAGTCCCATGACGCCTCCTCACCCTCTGCACGCTGGGACGCCCAACCTACTGGAGGCGGTTCCCGGACCCAGCCCACGGCATACTGCCCGCATGAACCGCCGCACCACCCTCGTCGCGACCGGCGCGCTCGCCGCCCTGGTCGCGGCCGGGATCGTCCTGCCGCGGGTGCTCGACGACGAGGGCACGCCACAGGGGCAGGACAACACCGGGAGCCCCACCGCGGCACCGGCAGACGACGCGGTCCCACCCGAGGTCGCGGCGCTCGCCCTCGACGGGCTGCGCGGCCCGCTGACCGGGGAACGGTTCTACTTCGTGCTGCCCGACCGGTTCGCCAACGGCGACCCGAGCAACGACACGGCCGGGATCGACGGGGACCGCCTCGCCCACGGCTTCGACCCCACCGACACCGGCTTCTACCACGGCGGCGACCTGGCCGGGCTGACCGAGCAGCTCGACTACCTCGAGGGCCTCGGCACCACCGCGATCTGGCTGACGCCGGTGATGACCAACCAATGGGTGCAAGGCGAGGAGGGCAAGGAGAGCGCGGCCTACCACGGCTACTGGATCACCGACTTCACCTCGGTCGACCCGCACCTGGGCACCGAGGAGGACCTCGCGGCGCTGGTCGAGGCGGCGCACGAGAGGGACCTGAAGATCTTCCTCGACATCATCACCAACCACACGGCCGACGTCATCGACTACGAGGAGGGGGAGTACTCCTACCGCCCCGTCGGGGAGGACCCCTACACCCCCGTCGTCGCCGAGGAGGACCAGGACCTCAAGGTTCCGGCCTGGCTCAACGACCCCGCGCGGTACCACAACCGCGGCAACAGCACCTTCGAGGGCGAGTCCTCCCTGCTCGGCGACTTCTTCGGCCTCGACGACCTGGCGACCGAGCAGCCGGAGGTCGTCGAGGGGATGGTCGAGATCTACCAGGGCTGGATCGACACCGGCGTCGACGGCTTCCGGATCGACACCACCAAGCACGTCGACCTGGAGTTCTGGCAGGAGTTCGGGCCGGCCATGCTCGAGCACGCCGCAGCGCAGGGCAACGACGACTTCTTCATGTTCGGCGAGGTCTACGACGCCAACCCGATCGTCATGAGCACCTACTCCACCGCCGGCCGGCTCCCCGCCACCCTGGACTTCGGCTTCCAGGCCCGCGCCACGGCATACAGCAAGGGCGAGTCGGCCGCCGCCCTGGCGAGCCTGTTCGCCGGGGACGACTGGTACACCGACGCCGACTCCAACGCCTACGCCCTGCCGACCTTCCTCGGCAACCACGACATGGGCCGCTTCTCCCGCTTCCTCGGCGGGCCGGCCATCGTCCACGGCGACCTGCCCGAGCGGGTCGCCTTCGGGCACACCCTGATGTTCCTGACCCGCGGACAGCCGGTCGTCTATTACGGCGACGAGCAGGGGTTCATCGGGCGGGGCGGGGACAAGGACGCGCGCCAGGACCTCTTCGCGACCCAGGTCGAGCAGTATGCCGAGGAGGACGTGGTCTTCGAGGACCCCGGGGCACGGGACCGCTACGACACCGACGCCCCGCTCTACCGGCACATCGCCGAGCTGTCTGCCCTGCGCGAGGCGCACCCGGCGCTCGCCGACGGCGCGCAGATCCAGCGGTTCGCCGCCGACGGGCCGGGGGTCTTCGCCGTCAGCCGGCTGCTGCCCGAGGACGGCATCGAGTATGTCGTCGCCCTCAACAACGACGTCGAGCCCGCCACCGCGACCTTCGCGACCTACGCGGCGGACGGCGAGTTCGAGCCAGTCTACGGCGCGGAGGAGCCCCTCACGTCCGACACCGCGGGGCAGCTGACGGTGCAGGTGCCGCCGCTGTCCGCCGTGGTCTACCGCAGCGTCGAGTCCGTTGCGGAGCCGGTCGCGCTGCAGGTCCGGCTGGGCACCAGTGGGGAGCTGACCGGTCGCGCCGAGATCTCCGCCGACGTCGTCGCGGAGGCCGGCGGCAGTATGCCGTTCGCCCAGGTCACCTTCGCCGTCCGGCCCGCGGGGGGCGAGGGGGAGTGGCAGGTGCTCGGCACCGATGATGCGCCGCCGTTCCGGGTGTATGCCGACACGGCATCCCTGCCCGAGGGGGAGGTCGAGCTCATCGCGGTGGCCAAGCCGCTGGTCGGTGAGGTGGCCTTCGCGACCTCGACCGCAACCGTCGTGCCGCCGGCCGCGCCGCCCGCCGCGGGGGAGCCGGCGCAGGTCACCCTGCCCGGTTCCTTCAACGCCGCGCTGGGCTGCCCGGCCGACTGGGACCCCTCGTGCGCGCAGGCGGCGATGACGTATGACGAGGGGTCGGGCACGTGGACCGCGACCCTGGAGCTGCCGGCTGGCGACTACGAGTTCAAGGTGGCGATCGGGGGCAGCTGGGACGAGAATTACGGTGCGGGCGGGGCGCGCGACGGCGCCAACATCCCCCTCGTGCACGAGGGCGGTCCCGTGCAGTTCACCTACGACACCGAGACGCACGAAGTGGGGACGTCGAGTCGATGACCAGGAGGACACATGAACCGTCCCAGCAGTGATGTGCGCGAGTTCCGGGCTCGTGCGACCGACGCCGATCTCGACGACCTGCGCGGTCGGCTCGCTGCGGCGCGGCTGCCCGAGGCGGAGACGGTCTATCGCGCGCCGCCCGATCCTCGGCGCTGGGCGCAGGGTGTTCCCCTCGCTGACCTCACCGACCTTGTCGACTACTGGCGCACCGAGTACGACTGGCGGGTGTTCGAGGAGCGGCTTCGTCGGATCGGACAGTTCCGCACGACCATCGACGGGCTGGGCATCCACTTCCTGCACCGGCGGTCCGCGCGTGCCGACGCCACCCCCCTGATCCTGACCCACGGCTGGCCCGGCAGTATCGCCGAGTTCATCGATGTGGTCGACGAACTGGCCGACCCGACACGCGTGGACGCACCGGCGTTCCACGTCGTGGTCCCGTCGCTGCCCGGCTTCGGCTACAGCGACAGGCCGGAGACCACCGGGTGGGGGGTCGAGCGGATCGCCTCCGCCTGGGTGGAGCTGATGAGCAGGCTCGGCTATCCGAGGTTCGTGGCCCACGGCGGGGACTGGGGAGGCGTGATCACCACGGTTCTCGGCGCAAGGCATCCCGAACACGTGCTCGGGATCCACTCGACCCTGGCGCAGCCGCCACCCGGACTGACGACCGACGGGCTGACGGAGGAAGAACGCCGGTGGACCGAGGAGACTCGTGACTTCTGGGCCTACCGCTCGGCCTACGCGAAGCAGCAGGCGACCCGGCCGCAGACCATCGGCTACGCCCTCGTCGACTCACCGGTCGGGCTGCTGTCCTGGATCCTCGACAAGTTCGCCGAGTGGACAGACACCCAGGACAGCCCGTTCGAGACGATGTCCCGGGACAGGATCCTCGACGACGTCACGCTGTACTGGCTGACCCGGACCGGGGCGTCGTCAGCCCGCATCTACTTCGAGAGCCACGGCGGTGTCAACGCGGTCGACCCGGACCTGCTGGTCGAGGTTCCGTCCGCCATCACGATCTATCCCAGAGACATCGAGAAGTGCCCGCGGCCCTGGGCGCAGGAGCGCTATCGGCGCATCGTTCGGTGGAGGGCTGCGGACGCCGGGGGGCACTTCCCGTCTCTGGAGGTGCCCGACCACTTCGTCCAGGATCTGCAAGAGGGCCTGGCAGCAGTGGTTGCTGCCGGCCCTGGACGGCCGTGACGCCGGAGGCGCGCTAGCCCACGCCCATCCAGGTGACCACGAGCAACATCGCCGGCATGGCCAGGAAGGTCGTGGCGAAGACGCTGTCCCGCGCGAGGTTCTCGCCGCGGCGGTAGGCCACCGCGAGGATGAAGACGTTCTGGGCGGTCGGCAGCGAGGCCATCACGACGGCACCGAGCACCTCGGCGGTGGAGAGCCCGAGGATGGGGCCGGCGACCAGCCACGTGGCGGCGGGCATGACCGCCAACTTGAGCAGGACCATGGCCCCGAGCTCGGCCAGGTTGTCCCGGCCGCGCGGCACGGGGGACAGGCGCAGCGAGATGCCGAAGGCCAGCAGCATGCACGGGATGGCCAGGCCGCCGATGAGGTCCACCGGGTCGCGCACGACCGGGGGCAGTTGCACCCCGGTGACGGCCACGACGAGCCCCAGCACGCTGCCGATGGTCAGCGGGTTGGTGATCGGCGACATGACGAGCCGGCGCAATGACACCTTGCCCTGTCCCGTGGCGTCGAGCGCCGCCAGCCACATCGGCTGCAGGAAGAGCAGCTGCATCAGCAGGATGGGCGCGGCCCAGGACGCGTCGCCGAGCACATAGACCGCGATCGGCACCCCGAGGTTGTTGGAGTTGACATAGCTGACGCTCATGCCGCCCATCACTGCGTGGGACAGAGGCCGGCGCAGCACCACCCGGGCAAACAGCAGGTAGAGGCCGGCGGTCACCAGCACCCCCGCCACGGTGGCGATCAGGAACCCGGAGAAGAGGACGCTGACGTCGGCGTCGGCGACGACCAGGAAGAGCAGCGCGGGGGAGCCGACCCAGAAGGTCAGGCGGGCCAGCATCTGCTGCCCCTCGCGGCCGAACAGGCCGGTGTGCGCGATGAGCCAGCCGACCGCGATGACGACCGCGATCAGCCAGAACCCCTGCAGGACGGCCACCACGGTGAGCCATTATCCGCGCACGAGGAGGCGGATGGAGGTCGGCCTGCGGATGAGGTCCGCGGTGCTGCGCGTTACGGTGCAAGGGACGGGCCCGCTGCCCGCGGAGCCCACCCCGAGACGAGGAGTTCCCATGCCCAACCCCGTTGTCAGCAAGGCCAGCACGACCTGGAATGGTGACCTGTTCACCGGCAGCGGCAACACCACCCTCGAGAGCTCCGGTGCAGCGACCTTCCCGGTGGAGTGGAACGCGCGTGCCGAGGGGTCGGACACCACGACCACCCCGGAGGAGCTGCTCGCCGCGGCCCACGCCACCTGCTACTCCATGGCGTTCTCCAACGAGCTGAAGAAGAACGACACCCCGCCGACCGAGGTGCGCACCACCGCCGAGGTCACCTTCGTGGCCGGCACCGGCATCACCGGCATCAAGCTCACCGTCAACGCCACAGTGGAGGGGATCGACGAGGAGACCTTCCAGACCATCGCCAACGGCGCCAAGGTGGGGTGCCCGGTCAGCCAGGCGCTGAAGGCCGTCGACATCACCCTGGACGCCACGCTCGCCTGACCGCATTCCCGACCCAACCTGGGCACGGTTGACGCGGCTGTGCGACAGCTATACACGTCGCACAGGCGCGTCAACCGTGCCCAGGTTGGTTGGGGCGAACCGTGCCCAGGCTGGTCTTGGGGTAGACGCCGCGCCTACCCTCGATCTATGGCTCCGGCGGAGGCCGGCGGCACCCTCGAGGTGCGCCTGGTCGGCAGGGTCGCGGTCCGCGTCGCGGACGGGTGGCGCGACGACTGGCCGCGCCCCGCCGCCCGCCGGCTCGTGGCGCTGCTCGCGCTCTCCGCCACCCGGTCGGTGCCGCGGGAGGTCGTCGCGGACCGGCTGTTCGGTCACCTGCCCCCCGACCGCGCGCTGCGGAACGTCTCCAAGGCGCTGAGCCAGGCGCGGACGGTCCTCGGGCCGGGAGTCCTTGAGGCCGATGCGGCGGGTGTCTGGGTCGCGGACCCGGTCCAGGTGCGCACCGACGTGGCCGTGGACGCCGACCGGCTGCGGCACGCCGTGGCCGATCCGCCTCCGCCCGGGGACTGGCCGGACCTGCGCACGCGTTTGGCGCGGGCCGACCAGCTGCTGGCCGAGGACCTCTACGAGGACTGGGCCCAGGAGTCCCGGCAGAGCCACGAGAGGCTGGCGCTCGAGGCGGGCACCGCGCTGGCCCGGGCCAGCGGCGCCGGGAGCGACTGGTCGTGGGTCCTGTCCCGCGAGCCCTGCGACACCGAGGCCTGGGCGGCGGTGCTCTCCGCGGCCGCTGACCGCGGGCCCGAGGAGCTCGACACCGCGTATGCCGAGTGCCGGCTCGTGCACTCCCGCGAGCTCGGTGCCCGACCGGCCGATGCCCTGCGTCAGTTGGTGAGCCGGCTCCGCGAAGGACAGCCGACGCACCGGGCCCCGGACGCCACGGTCGGGCACCGGGACGAGCTGCGGTGGATCGAGGACCGCGTGCCCACCACGGCCCGGGGCGGCGACACCTGGGTGCTGCACGGGGCCGCCGGGATCGGCAAGACCCACCTGTTGCGACGGGCGGCCGACGACCTGCGGGAGCACGGGTGCCTGGTCGCCTGGGCCACCTGCGTGTCCGGCGACCCGGCCGGCCCGTACGCGCCGCTGGCCTCCGCGCTGCGGTTGAGCCACTCGGGCTCCGACCCCGTGCTCGAGGTGCTGGAGCGTGGGGGGTCCGGCGCCCCCGAGGGGTGGTCGGCGACGCGTCTTGCCGACGACGTGGCGGCGCTGCTCGAGCACGACGGAGAGCCGGTGGTGCTGGTCATCGACGACGTCCACTGGGCCGATCCCGTGCTGAAGGCCCTGCTCACGCGGCTCTGCTCGCTGGCGGCCTCCCGTCGGTGGAGCCTGGTGATGGCCGGGCGCAGTGACGAGTCCGACCACCCGATGCCACCCGTGCCCACCGGGACCGGGGTCCTGCGTGTCACGCCGCTGGCCCCCGACGACAGCGCCGTGCTGGCACGGCGCCTGCTCGGCCAGGAGGAGGCTACGGACCCGACAGCCTCGGAGGCGGTCGTGCAGGCCCTCGTGGAGCGCAGCGCCGGGAACCCCTTCTTCCTGACCGAGCTGGCCCACGGCGCCGGCGGCGCCCCCGTGACGGGCCCTGACATCCCCGACCGGATCCAGGCCCTGCTCCGCCGGCGGGTCGGCCTGCTCTCCGACACCGCCCGCGATGCGCTGGTGCTGATCAGCCTGGCCGCGGAGCAGTCCACCGCCCCACTGCTGGCGGCGATCCTTGGGGACGAGCCCGCGGCCCGGGCGGTTCGGGAGCTCCGGGCGCACGCGCTGCTGAGCGGCACGCCGCTGGAGCCGCGCCCGAACCACCCGCTGCTGCGCGAGGCGGTCGTTGCGGACCTGTCCGCCGCGCAGGCGGGGGAGGCCCACGGCCGGCTCGGGCCCGCCCTGGCGGAGCTGGCCGAGGTCTCCGGGCGGCGCGACCTGAGGCAGGCGTCGGCGCGCCACACGCCGGCGGCGTACACGGCATACCCCTCCGCAGACCGGGCACCAGCGGCCGCCGAGGCAGGCCTCGCGGCCGGGGCCCGCGCGCTGCGGTCCTTCGCGCCCGACGCGGCCGCCCGCCTCCTCGAGGAGGGGCTGGCGGCCTTCGCCGACTGCGCCGAGCCCACCCGCTCGGACCTGACCTCGGCCGCGGTGGCCGGCTGGCTGGATCTTGGTCGGTGCCGGGCGCTGCTGCGAGACCCCGAGGGTGCCGAGCGAGCCCTCCGCACCGCGCTGGCCCTGGCTGAGCGGCCACTGGACCGCGCCCAGTGTTATCGGCGCCTGGCCGCGCTGCACTACCGGACCGGGCATGGCGGAGACGGCGGGCATCCTGGACGTGGCCCTGGCCGAGACCACCGACGAGCTGAGCCGAGCGCTCCTGGAGACCGAGCTCGGCTGGACGCTGACCCGCCGAGGGCGGGCGGCGGAGGAGCTGCCCATCCTCGAGCGGGCGGCGCAGGTGCTCGAGGACGGCGGTGACTGGGACCTGGCGGCCTGGTCGCTGGACTACCTGGCGATGAGCCGCCTCCAGGTGGGGGAGGCCGAGACCGCACTGGCGCTGCTGGACCGCGCCCTCGCCCGGGACGGGGTGGGCACCGACCACCCCCGCCGGGGCGTCCTCCTGATCCACCGCGCGGGCGTGCTGCGCGGGGTCGGCCGACCGGAGGCGGCGGTGGGCTCGGTCACCGAGGGGCTGCGGATCCTGCGCCGGTCCCGGGACAGATACCTGCTCAGCGTCGGCTGCCGTGCTGCCGCCGACGTCCATGATGCCCTGGGTGACCTGACCTCGGCCGTGCGTTCTCGGACCGAGGAGCTGTCGCTGCTCGGCGGGACCCACAACGTCCGGCACGTCGCCGCGGCCCAGGCCCATCTGGCGAGCCTGCACCGCAGGCTGGGGAACCCGCAGGAGGCGGAGCGGTCCGAGCAGGCTGCCCGCGAGGCGGTGGAGTTGGCGGCCGACCCGGACGTCGCGGCGGCGGTCGCGGACCTCCTGGCGCGCGGGAACACCGCGGGAACACCTGCCCCCTAACGTCCCTGCTACCGGCACCCGCCGGCGACAGACGAAGGAGGAGACCGATGTCCACCCAGACCCAGACCATCGACGAGACCCAGCAGGTCCTCGAGGCCTACGCGGCGACCCACGACACCGCGATGATCGCCGAGGACGCGGTCTTCCACGACGTCGCGTCCGGCCAGGACTACATCGGCCGCGAGGCCATCGCCGGCATGCTCCACTACGTCTACCACGTGGCCTTCGAGGCCCAGGCCGAGGACGTGCGCACGGTGGTCGGCGAGGGCGCCGCGGCCCTCGAGGCGGTCGTGGTCGGCACCCACATCGGGGAGTTCGCCGGGGTTCCCGCGACGGGCAAGCAGGTGCGGATCCCCCTGGCGGTGACCTACCGCATCGCCGACGGTCTGGTTCAGGAGGCCAACGTCTACCTGCTGGTGGCGAGCTTTCTGCAGCAGGTCGCCGGGGACTGAGCCGAGCCGCGGCCCGGACCAACCTG
>ENA-UOUL01005023-UOUL01005023.1-bioreactor-metagenome-genome-assembly--contig:-NODE-5023-length-11735-cov-4.367473_pt1 | contig 11735 bp, 10 predicted proteins | sample MGYA00249838_ERZ747220 | MGnify/ENA primary metagenome ERZ747220 (study PRJEB28778, sample SAMN05720191) | bioreactor metagenome | isolation source: Anaerobic biogas reactor | place: USA:Washington...
GCCGCCATGAACTGCTCGAGCACGTCGTCCTGCCGCAGATAGTGGTACGAGGCGATGATGCGGCTGAACGACCGCCATGGACTCGCATCCATGCCGAGACGGCGCCGCAGCGCCGCCGTCTCGTCGCGGTCGACGAGGTCGAACCGCAGCGCGAACTTCTCCCACATCTCGTCGCGCCACTGCAGGCGCAGCGAGGCCGGCGTGAGGATCAGCACCCGCCGTATGCGTCGGCGGATCAGGAGCTCGCTCAGAATCAATCCCGCCTCGACGGTCTTGCCCAGTCCCACGTCGTCGGCGAGCAGCAGGTTGACGCGCGGCATGCGCAGCGCCTTGAGCAGCGGCACGAGCTGGTAGTCCTCGACCTGGACCGCCCCATGGAACGGGCTGCGGATGGGCAGCCTCTTGAGCGGTCCCGAGCCGTCGGGGTCGAGGAAGGGCATGGCGGCGGTCCAGCGCGCGGCGCGCAACATCGCGTCGAAGTCGGCGGCGGGCATGGGGCCGGAGCGCATCGGGTCGGGGAGGGCCGTGGGCGGCAACACACGGGCGCTCGCGCCCTCGATCTCCCAGACCAGCTGCTCCTCGGGTGGGGACTGGTCGTCCTTGTACTCGATGTGGACGAGGTGGAGCCGGCCGGTGTCGCCGTCGAACGGCTCGACGCCGGCGATCACGCCGCGACGGTTACGCACGAAGCAGAAAAGTCCGGGGCGCGGGATTTGAACGCTGTCGCCCGACTGGCTCATTTTTCGTCAACCCTATCATCGGCCTAGGACGGAGCGAGTTGACCGAGGAGGCCGCGCTCCGACCGGCACTCGCGCTCCGCACTGGTCGTCCAAAGGCTCCGGACCACTCACGAAAGCCGTCCCGCCCGCCCGCATAGCCGTCCCGCCCGCCCGCATCTGCGATAAACTCGGGGGCGTCCTCAGACCAACTCCCCGGGCAGGTGAGTCGATGAACGTGCGCGTCTTCGTGACCCCCAAACAGGGCATCCTCGACCCTCAAGGCGCGGCCGTGGAGCGGTCGCTGCCCAACCTCGGGTTCCAGGGGGTGAGCGGGGTGCGCATCGGCAAGATCATCGACCTGAGCATCGAGGGCGCGGGGTCCGCCGAGGCCGCCCGCGCCCAGGTCGACGAGATGTGCCGCAAGCTCCTCGCCAACCCGATCATCGAGGACTACACCTTCGAGATCACGGAAGGGTGACGCCGCGATGACCGCCGCCTCCCCCCTGCGCATCGGCGTGGTGATCTTCCCCGGGGTCAACACCGACGGGGACACCCACCACGCCCTCGAGACCTTCCCCGGGGTCAGCGCCGAATGCCTCTGGCACAAGGATCCCGACCTCAAGGACGTCGACGGCATCGTCATCCCGGGCGGGTTCAGCTACGGCGACTACCTGCGCTGCGGCGCCATCGCGCGGTTCAGTCCCATCATGCAGCCCATCATCGACTTCGCCGCCGAGGGCGGCCTCGTGATGGGCATCTGCAACGGGTTCCAGGTCCTGGTCGAGGCGGGCCTTCTGCCCGGCGGACTCATCAGGAACGTGGGACTCAAGTTCGTCTGCCGTTACGTCAACCTGCGCGTCGAGACCGCGGACACGCCGTTCACGAGCCGGTGCGACGAGGGTGACGTGCTGCGCATCGTCATCAAGCACAACGAGGGCAACTACACGGTCGCCCCCGAGACGCTCGCGCGGATGCGGGACAACGGCCAGATCGTGGTGCGCTACGTGAATGCCGCCGGCGAGCGGGCCGAGGGAGCCAACCCCACCGGCTCCCTGGACGACATCGCCGGCGTCTGCAACGAGACCCACAACGTCTTCGGCCTGATGCCGCACCCGGAGAACTCGGTGGAAGCCGGGCTGGCGGGCGGCGCCGACGGGCGCGTCTTCTTCCAGTCCATGATCGACACACTGCGGAGTGCGGAGGTGAGGGCATGACCGGCGACGCCCAGCGGCGGTACGTGGACCGCACGGCCGACCTCGACGCCGCTCTCGAACTCGGCCTCACCGCCGACGAATACGAGCACATCAAGCAGATCCAGGGTGGCGAGCCGACGTACGTGGAGCTCGCCATCTACTCGCTCATGTGGAGCGAGCACTGCAGCTACAAGCACTCGCGCCCAGTGCTCGGCCGGTTCCCGACCTCCGGCCCGCGCGTGCTGCAGGGCCCCGGCGAGAATGCCGGCATCGTGGACGTCGGCGACGGCTGGGCCGTGGCCATGAAGGTCGAGAGCCACAACCATCCCAGCGCCGTGGAGCCGTTCCAGGGCGCGGCCACCGGCGTGGGCGGCATCGTACGCGACATCTTCACCATGGGGGCGCGGCCCTGCGTCGGCATGAACTCGCTGCGCTTCGGCGAGCTCGACGAGCCGCGCCAGCGCTACCTCCTGGACGGCGCCGTCGCCGGCATCGCCCACTACGGCAACTGCCTGGGCATCCCGACCGTGGGCGGCGAGATCTACTTCGAGCCCAGCTACGAGGGCAACTGCCTGGTCAACGCGTTCGGCGCCGGGCTCATCCGCACCGACGGCATCGTGCGCGCCATCGCCAGCGGCGTCGGCAACCACGTCGTCCTCATCGGCTCCAAGACCGGGCGCGACGGCATCGGCGGCGCCAGCGTGCTGGCGAGCCAGGAGTTCGACGAGACGCTCGAGGAGAAGCGCCCCAGCGTCCAGGTCGGCGACCCCTTCACCGAGAAGAAGCTCATCGAGGCCTGCCTCGAGCTCATCCACCGCAAGCTCGTGGTGAGCATGCAGGACCTCGGCGCCGCCGGCCTCACCAGCTCCAGCTCCGAGATGTCGAGCAAGGGTCATGTGGGCCTCGACATCCACGCCGACCGCGTGCCGCTGCGCGAGGCCGGCATGGAGCCGTGGGAGATCATGATCAGCGAGAGCCAGGAGCGCATGCTGGCGATCGTCGCCGACGAGCAGCTCGCCGACGTGCGCGAGGTCTGCGACAGGTGGGACCTCGACTGCACCGTGATCGGCGAGGTCACCGACAGCAAGAAGCTGCGCGTCTACTGGCACGGCGAGCGCGTGGCCGACATCCCGTCGCGCCGGCTCGCCGACGAGAGCCCGGTGATCCGCACGCCGTCCGTCAAACCGGCTTACGTGGTCGACGAGCCGGTGGCGGTGACGGACGCGGCGTACCCGCAGCCGCAGGACCACGGCGCGGCGCTGCTGCAGCTCCTCGCCGCGCCCAACATCGCCAGCAAGCGCTGGGCCTGGGAGCAGTACGACTACATCGTCCAGGCGAACACCGTGCAGATCCCGGGGTCGGACGCCGCCGTCCTTCGCCTCAAGGGCACGCCGCGCGGCATCGCCTTCACCAACGACTGCAACGGGCGCCACTGCTACCTCGACCCGTACCGCGGCGCCAAGGCGGCGACGGCGGAGGCGGCCCGCAATCTGGCCTGCGCCGGCGCCCTGCCGGTGGCTGTGACCGACTGCCTCAACTTCGGCAACCCGGAGAAGGGCGAGATCTACTGGCAGTTCGAGCAGGCCATCGAGGGCATCGCCGAGGCGTGCGAGGCGCTCGACACCCCCGTCGTGAGCGGCAACGTGAGCTTCTACAACGAGAGCTTCGGACAGGCGATCTACCCCACGCCGCTGGTGGGCATGCTGGGCGTCTTCGACGACGTGAGCGTGCACATCGACGCCGCCTTCAAGGACGAGGGCGACGTCGTCCTGCTGCTCGGCGACTCCGCCGCCTGGATGGACGGCAGCGAGTACCAGAAGGTGGCCTACGGCCGGGTGGAGGGCCGCGTGCCCGACGTGGACCTGGAGCTGGAGGTCAAGCTCCAGGCCAGACTGCGCGCGGCCATCGAGGCCCGTCTGCTCAAGAGCGCCCACGACTGCGCCGAGGGCGGGCTCGCCGTGGCGCTGGCCGAGTGCTGCGTGTTCGGCGGCGTCAACGGCGGCGCGCAGTGGGCCGACCCGGAGGCGCCGCGGGCCGGCCGCTCCGGCCGCTGGCTCGGCGCCGAGGTCGACCTCGGCGCCGCGGCCGACGTCGCCGGCGCCGCCGGCCGTCCGGACCTGGTCCTCTTCGGTGAAGCGCCGACACGTGTGGTCGTGAGCTGCGCGCCGGAGAGGGTCGCCGAGCTGGAGGCCGTCCTCGGCGACCTGCCGCACCGCGTGATCGGCAGGGTTGCCGGGGCGGACCTGCGGTGTACCATGGAGGGCGAGGAGCTCATCACCGTCCCGGTGGCCGAGCTCCATTCCGCGTATGAGTCGCTGCCTCAGCGGCTCACCTGAGTGATTCGAGCGGTTTGCACGACGATCGTCTCCACGACAGCTGTGGCGTCTTCGGCATCCATGCGCCGGGCCACGACGTCGCGCGGCTGACCTTCTTCGGGCTCTACGCCCTGCAGCACCGCGGCCAGGAGAGCGCCGGCATCGCGGTGTCCGACGGCGGCCAGGTCACGGTGATCAAGGACCTCGGCCTGGTCAGCCACGTGTTCAACGAGCAGATGCTGCAGAGCCTGAGCGGCCAGCACGCGATCGGCCACACGCGCTACAGCACGACCGGTCTGAGCCACTGGGCCAACTCGCAGCCGCTGGTCCGCACCCGCAACGGCGACGTGATCGCCCTCGGGCACAACGGCAACCTCGTCAACACTACGCAGCTCCGCGACGAGCTCAAGCGACAGGGCGTCAGGTTCAACGGCACCACCGACACTGAGGTCATCACCGCGCTCATCGCGCACGAGGCGGAGGGCGACCTTCTCGGGGCGGTGCGCAAGGCGGTCGGCAAGATCCGCGGCGCCTTCTCGGCGGCCGTGATGAGCGGCGACGCCGTGGTGGGCTTCCGCGACCCCTACGGCGTGCGGCCGCTCTGCCTCGGCGATTACGAGGGCAACCCGGTCATCAGCAGCGAGACCAGCGGGCTGGACATCATCGGCGCCCGCTTTGTGCGCGAGATCCAGCCCGGCGAGATCGTGATCGCCGACTCTGAGCACGGGCTGCGCAGCGAACGGGTGGAGCTCGCGGGCGCGCGTCCGGCCCTCTGCATCTTCGAGTTCATCTACTTCGCGCGCCCGGACAGCGTGATGTACGGCAAGACCCTGCACGCCGTGCGCCAGGAGATGGGGCGCCACCTCTGGCGGGAGGCGCCCGTCGAGGCCGACCTCGTCATCCCCGTGCCCGACACCGGGATGCCGGCCGCGATCGGCTGCGCCGCCGAGTCCGGCATCCCGTACACCGAGGGCCTCATCAAGAACCGCTACGTCCACCGCACCTTCATCCAGCCGGACGACCGCCTGCGCCAGATGGGCATCCGCATGAAGCTCAACCCGCTCACCTCGGTGATCAAAGGCAAGCGGCTGGTCGTCGTCGACGACTCGATCGTGCGCGGCAACACCACGCGCCGGCTGGTGCGCATGCTGTTCGACGCCGGCGCCGCCGAGGTCCACCTGCGCATCAGTGCGCCGCCGATCAAGTGGCCCTGCTTCTACGGCATCGACATGGCCACGCGCGACGAGCTGATCGCCGCCCGCATGTCGGCCGACGAGGTGCGCGACCACGTGGGCGCGACCAGCCTGCACTACCTCACCCTGGACGGCCTCCAGGCCAGCACGGGCCTGCCGCGCACGCAGTTCTGCCGCGCCTGCTTCGACGGCGACTACCCCATCGCCGCGCCGGAGGAGTACGCCATGTGCAAGATGCGCTTCGAGCGGGACGCGGCCGAGACCTGCGACCCCTGAGCCGCTACGAGCGGGGTACGCGGACGACGGGGTCGAACGGCGAGGGGCACCGGGCCCGCGACGAGGAGGCGAGATGACGGCCGCACGCGAGGAGGTCACGACGGACGTACTGCGCGGACGCGTCCGGGCGATGATGCCCCGACTGCAGGCCGACCTGGCCGACCTGGTGGCGATCCGCTCGGTCTCGGAGGCCGGGTACCCGGCGCACACGCGCCCGGCCATCCTCGCGGCGCGCGACAGGGTCGTCGCGTTGTTCGCCGACGCCGGCTGCACCGACCTGCGCTCGCTCGAGCTGCCCGACACGGCGCCGATCGTGCTGGGCGGGATCCCGGCGCCGCCCGGCGCGCCGACCGTGCTGCTGTACGCGCACTACGACGTGGTCGGCGTCGGGGACGAGTCGGAGTGGCTCACGCCGCCGTTCGAGCCCGTCGTGGCGCACGGCGCGATGTATGGGCGCGGAGCGGCCGACACCAAGTGCAACATCCTCGCCCTGGTGGGAGCCCTGCGCGCCTGGGACGGGCGCCCGCCGGTGGGCATCAGGCTCGTCATCGAGGGGCAGGAGGAGGTCGGCGGAGGCGCCCTGCTCGGGTATCCCGAGCAGCACCCGGAGGAGTTCGCCGCCGACCTCATGGTGATCGCCGACATGGGCAACGTGCGCCCCGGCGTGCCCACCCTGACCGTCGCGCTGCGCGGTATCGCCGACGTGACGGTGGAGGTGCGCACGCTGGGCTCGGCCAAGCACAGCGGGCAGTACGGCGGCGCGGCGCCCGACGCCCTGCTGGCGCTGGTCCGCGCCCTCTCCACCCTGCACGACGAGAAGGGCGACGTCGCCGTCGCGGGTCTGCGCCGCGACCCCTGGCCGGACGGCGCCGACGAGGAGGAGTTCCGGGCGCTGGCCGAGGTGGCTCCGGGCGTCCCGTTGATCGGCAGCGGCGACCTCGGCTCGAGGATCTGGTCCGGACCGGCGATCACGGTGATCGGCGTCGACGCACCCTCGGTGGACGACGCGCTCAACGCCGTCAACCCGCACGCGCGCGCCCTCCTGAACCTGCGCGTGCATCCGGAGCAGGACGCCGGCGAGGCACAGGCGGCCCTGATGGAACACCTGCGCAGGGCGCTGCCCTACGGCATCGCGCTCGACGTCACAGGAGGCATGACCGGCGACGGCTTCGCGGCGCGCACCACGAGTGCGGCCTACGTGGCCGCTCGGGCGGCGTGGTCCGCCGCCTGGGGCGCTGAAGCAGTCACCGTCGGCAGCGGCGGCTCCATCCCGCTGGTGAGCTCGCTGAGCCGCGCCGCGCCCGGCGCCGACATCATCCTGGCGGGCGCCACCGACGGCTTCGCCAACATCCACGGCCCCAACGAGCGGGTCATGCTGGACGAGGTCGAGAAGGCGACGCTCGCCGTCGCCGACCTCCTGGGCCGTCTCGGGTCCTCTGCAGAAGAGACGTGACGACCACGATCGCCAGGCCGGGCAAGGGCGGCCGCGGCACCTTCGCGCCGCCCCCGGCGCCGCGGCCGGCTGACGCCGGCCTCCTCGTCGATCGTCCACCTTTCCTCCCGCGCACCTCGTCGCCGACATGGCGTCATGCGACATCGCCGCCGATGAGGAGAGCGTAGTGGACACGGTGACGATCTCGCCGAAGTTCCAAGTGGTGTTCCCCAAGCGGATCCGCGAGAGCCTCGACCTCCGCCCGGGGCAGAAGGTCCAGGCCATCCAGTACGGCGACCGCGTCGAACTGGTGCCCGTCAAGTCGCCTCGTCAGATGCGCGGCTTCTTGCGCGGGATCGACACGACGGTGCCGCGCGAGGCCGACCGTCTGTGAACGTCGTCGACTCCTGCGGCTGGCTTGAGTACCTGGCCGACGGGCCCAACGCGGACTTCTTCGCACCCGCCCTCGAGTCGCCGCCGGATCTCGTCGTGCCCACAATCAGCGTCTACGAGGTGTTCAAGCGCGTCCTGCAGCAGCGCGGCGAGAGCGATGCGCTGCAGGCTGTCGCTCTGATGCAGCAGGGAAGCATCGCCGACCTGACTCCGCCTCTTGCGCTGGAAGCGGCACGCACGAGTCTCGCGTTGGGTCTGCCGATGGCCGACAGCATCGTGCTGGTCACCGCTAGGGAGTGCTCAGCGCTTCTCTGGACACAGGACTCCGACTTCGAGGGTGTCGAGGGCGTCCGCTACGTCCCTGCACAGTCGGCCTAGCCAACACACCGAGCAGCGCGAACGAGCTCCGCCCCCGAGCCTGAAGCCCGTCCGACCCCGGTGGTACGCTCTCTGCGTAGAGTCCGACACGGTAGGATGGTCCCGTCCCACGGGTCCGGCCCCCGAGGCGGAGGTGCATCACGTGGTCCCCAGCACCAAGGAGGCGCAGCGCGCCGAACTCCACAAGACGATCTGGCGCATCGCCAACGACCTGCGCGGGTCCGTCGACGGCTGGGACTTCAAGAGCTACGTGCTCGGCATGCTCTTCTACCGGTTCATCTCCGAGAACCTCACCGCCTATCTGAACGCCCACGAGCGGGCGGCGGGCCGCCCCGGGTTCGACTACGCGGAGCTCTCCGACGCCGAGGCGGAGTTCGGCCGCGCCGAGACGGTGGCCGAGAAGGGCTTCTACATCCTGCCCAGCGAGTTGTTCGCGAACGTGCGGAGGCGCGCGGGCGCCGACGAGAACCTCAACGAGACGCTGGAACGCGTGTTCCGCCACATCGAGGGCTCGGCCGTGGGCGCCGACAGCGAGGACGACCTCAAGGGCCTTTTCGACGACTTCGACGTGAACAGCGCCAAGCTCGGCAACACGGTGGCCAGGCGCAACGAGAAGCTCGTCAAGCTGCTCGACGCGATCGGCGACCTCGAGCTGGGCCGGTTCGAGGACCACACCATCGACGCCTTCGGCGATGCGTACGAGTACCTCATGCAGATGTACGCGTCGAGCGCCGGCAAATCCGGCGGCGAGTTCTACACGCCGCAGGAGGTCAGCGAGCTGCTGGCGCGCATCACCGTGGTGGGCAAGACCGAGGTGGACAAGGTCTACGACCCCGCCTGCGGCTCGGGCTCGCTGCTGCTCAAGTTCGCCAAGGTGCTGGGCAGGGAGAACGTGCGCCGGGGCTTCTACGGCCAGGAGATCAACCTGACCACGTACAACCTGGCGCGCATCAACATGTTCCTGCACGACGTGAACTACGAGCAGTTCGACCTCGCGCACGGCGACACGCTCACCGACCCGGCACATTGGGACGACGAGCCGTTCGAGGCGATCGTCTCCAACCCGCCGTACTCCATCAAGTGGGACGGCGACGCCAACCCGCTGCTCATCAACGACCTGCGCTTCGCGCCCGCGGGCGTGCTGGCGCCCAAGTCCAAGGCCGACCTCGCGTTCACGATGCACATGCTGAGCTGGCTGGCCGTGGACGGCACCGCGGCGATCGTCGAGTTCCCCGGAGTGCTCTACCGCGGCGGCGCGGAGCGCAAGATCCGCAAGTACCTCGTCGACAACAACTACGTCGACACGGTCATCCAGCTCCCCCCGGATCTCTTCTTCGGCACCACGATCGCCACGTGCATCATCGTGCTCAAGAAGTCCAAGACCGACAACGCGGTGCTCTTCATCGACGCTTCCGCCGAGTTCGTGCGCGCCGGCAACAAGAACAAGCTCACCGGGGCGAATCAGGAGAAGATCCTGGATGCCTTCACCGCCAGAGAGGACGTCGAGCACTTCGCCCGCCTCGTCCCGAGCGCCGAGATCGCCGGGAACGACTACAACATCGCCGTCTCGTCGTATGTGGAGCAGAAGGACACGCGCGAGCCCGTGGACATCGTCGCGCTCAACGCCGAGATCGCCGCCATCGTCGCGCGACAGGCCGAGCTGCGCACCCAGATTGACGCCATCGTGGCGGACCTTGAGGCCGACGAGGACGATCAGAAGTGCGATACTCTTGACGGAAGTTAGCGGATACGCTAACCTATGACCGTGCCGTACTCTGTCGAGTACTTCAACGAGCGCGTCCTCGCCGAGATCGAAGACTGGCCGGTCGGTGTGCTCGCCGACTATGCGCGCCTCGTCGAGCTGCTGATGGAGTTCGGGCCCGACCTGCGGATGCCCCATTCGCGCGCCCTCGGCGGCGGTCTCTTCGAGCTCCGTCCTCGTGGCCGTGAGGGCATCGGCCGGGCGCTGTACTGCTACCTCGTCGGTGAGCGGGTGGTCGTGCTTCATGCCTTCGTCAAGAAGACGCAGGCGACGCCGGAGCGGGACCTGCGGCTCGCTCGTCGCCGCATGAAGGAGGTGCGTGATGGCTGAGCGCGAGTATCGCCCGGTCGCCCACGACCACGATGAGTTCCTCGCCCGCGCCATGAAGCGCAAGGGCTTCGCTGCCGCCTACGCGGAGAACGCCGACGAATACGAGCTGGTGCGCGAACTGCTCGCCGCCCGCGCCAAGGCCGGCCTCACCCAGGAGCAGGTCGCCGAGTGCATGGGCACCACCAAGAGCGCGGTCTCGCGGCTTGAGGCCGTCGGCAAGCACTCGCCGTCGGTGAGCACACTGAAGCGGTACGCTCGGGCAGTGGGCTGCGAGGTCGAGATCCGGCTCGTACCCGCTTCCCGCCCAACAACGGCATCCACCCGACAGTCGCTGCGCGACTGCGGGTGATGCCGGGTGCGTTCAGAGGCGCAGTCATGAGCCGGACGGCGAGCGAGAGTGTCCAGCTACCGGTTGGACGACTGTCGTGGACCAGACGCAGCGCATCTTCCAGCCATCTGCTCGTGGTAGAGCAGGCGTGGGCGGGATGCGCGATCGTGCAAGGCGCGCTTGTACATATGTTCCGCCACGTCCGTTCGCGAGCGTGGGGCGGTGCATTGTGAGCCGCATCGACGAGCTGATTGTCGAGCTGTGTCCGCAAGGGGTGCCACACAAGCCGCTCGGGGAGCTGGGAGTCTTCACGCGCGGCAACGGCATGCAGAAGAAGGACCTTGTTGATTCCGGCATCCCAGCGATCCATTACGGCCAGGTGCACACCCGATACGGAGTCTGGACCGATCGGACCGTTTCGTTCGTCACGACGACCTTCGCGAGCAGGCTGCGAAAGGCCCGCTCGGGCGACCTGGTGATTGGTCATGTAAGACCTCCACGTGAGTCTGAACGGCATCATGGCTTGCTCAAGGTGGAATCGGTAAATGGGCTTACCCCAGACGAAGCCCGAAAGAGACCAAAATTTGAGTCGCTTACACCGATTTTTCCAAACGAAATTTTGGATCTTGAATATGATCCGATGAACCTCTCTACCAGAATGATCAACCTGGTTGCTCCAATCGGTGCCGGTCAACGAGCGATGATTGTTTCACCTCCCAAGGCAGGTAAAACCAACATCCTTAAAGATATTGCTAACGCGATCAGTGCCAACCACCCAGAAGTTCGCCAAATTATGTCGCTGATTGGTGAACGCCCTGAAGAAGTAACTGATATGGATCGCTCGGTTGACGCTGAAGTGATAGCCAGCACCTTCGATGAACCTGTGCAGGCACATGTGCGCATGGCAGAAGTTTCGCTCGAGAGAGCCAAAAGACTGGTCGAAAATGGACTTAACGTCGTGATCCTGATGGATTCGTTGACTCGCCTGGCACGAGCTTACAACATGGTTGTAAACCCCTCTGGTCGCACCTTAAGCGGCGGCATGGACCCCTCGGCACTCTACCCACCCAAACGATTCTTCGGTGCTGCTCGAAACCTGGAAGATGGCGGCAGTCTGACCATCGTGGCGACAGCACTGGTTGATACTGGTTCAAGGTTGGACGATGTGGTCTATGAAGAATTCAAGGGAACCGGCAACATGGAGATGATTCTTTCCCGTCGCTTGCAGGAAAGACGAATTTTCCCTGCCATTGACATTGAAAAATCGTCAACTCGTCGTGAAGACCTTCTCCAAAGCCCAGAGACCCTGCAACGTGTTTGGCTGATGCGCCGGATGTACCTGCAAATGGTTGCCAATCCTCCCCAGGGAGCTGGTATGGATACATCAATTGCAACAGAAGCCATCTTGCAAAAAAT
>ENA-UOUL01005024-UOUL01005024.1-bioreactor-metagenome-genome-assembly--contig:-NODE-5024-length-11735-cov-2.740264_pt1 | contig 11735 bp, 10 predicted proteins | sample MGYA00249838_ERZ747220 | MGnify/ENA primary metagenome ERZ747220 (study PRJEB28778, sample SAMN05720191) | bioreactor metagenome | isolation source: Anaerobic biogas reactor | place: USA:Washington...
CTGCCTGAGCATCGTCAACAAAGCGGTTTCATCACGCAGTTCCATCCAGGTGCTCTCAGGTGTGCTGATTGAGGCTATTGATGAGTCAATCACCCTATCGGCTACGGACATGGAGATCTCCATCAAGGCGTCTCTGACTGGTGACGTGCAACGTGCGGGCTCTCTGGTACTGCCTGCTCGCATTGCAGGGGACATAGCGAGAAGCCTGCCTCAAGGAGACGTGATCCTCGAGCAGAAGCTAGGCGAGACTCAGGTCGAGATCCGCGCCGGGGAGTCGGTCTTCGACCTTCACTCTCTGCCGGCGACGGATTTCCCGCAGTTCCCCAGTTTCACTGGGGAGCGGTTCACCGTCAGTAGGGCGGCATTCCTTGAGACTGTGGATAGGGTGGCTCCGTCGGCCTCTCGTGATGAGACCCGTCCGGTCTTGACCGGGGTGCTCGTACATCTCGCAAAGCGGTCGGTCCGCATGGTAGCCACCGACAGCTACCGTCTGAGTGTCAAGGAGACACCGGTCGATTCATCTGTCCCCGAGTCTCTGGAAGCCATCGTGCCTGCTCGGACTCTCATTGAGCTGTCAAGGATAGCCGCCGCTTCCGCGGACGATGCAATATCTGTAGTGGCCGGCGAGAACCAGATGCTCTTCGAGATTGCCGGGGTGTCCATCATCTCTCGTCTGATCGATGGCCAGTTTCCGAACTACCGGCAGCTGATCCCGGAGACCTTCGACTACGAGGTGGCCGTCGACCATGACGAGCTTCTAGAAGCGGTGCGACGCGTCGGTCTGCTCGCTCAGAAGAATGCCCCCCTCCGCATGCGCTTCTCCAATAACACCTTGACTGTCTCCGCAGAGTCTCAAGATGTAGGCAAAGCGGTCGAGGCCATGCCGGTACAGTACTCGGGTGAGGACTTGGAGATCGGCTTCAATCCCGAGTTCCTCGAGGCCGGGGTCGCGGCGGTCAAGGAGTCCCCCGTGTATCTACGGTTCATCAGTCCCTTACGGCCCGGACTACTGAAAGGGGCGGGAGAGGACTTCCTCTATCTGGTCATGCCCATCCGTCTGAACGATTAGGATGGCGTCACCGGTTGATGGTAGCGGTGCGGGACCGCCAAGGGCCGTCTCGGTCGGGCTGCCCATAACACTGGGCCAGTTCGTGAAAGTCGCGGGCTTGGCGTCCACCGGCGGCGAGGCCAAGCACTTGGTCACCGAGGGCTGCGTTCTTGTGAATACCGAGGTTGAGACTCGCCGGGGGCGCAAACTGGCCGCCGGGGACGTAGTGGAGGTGCACGGCCGGGCGGCTGAGGTCATCGTACATCCTTCCGGCTCCGGTCCGTCTGGAGGCTGATATCCGTGATCGTCAGCCGGGTGCGTATGACGAACGTGCGCTCCCGTCACGAGCTGGAGGTCGAGTTCGGGCAGGGCCTCACCATCCTGGCGGGACCTAATGGTGCAGGCAAGACGACGGTCATGGAGGCCGTAGCTCTGGTCCTGGAGGGCACTCCCTTGAGAGCAGCAGGTGTCAAGGACCTCATCAGCAAGGACCAGGGGCATCTTCGGGTGGAGGTGGACCTGGAAGAAGCCGGTACCATGGTGACGGCGGCCGCTGCGTATTCGCGCGACGGCGAGCGCCGGCTGACCGCCGACGGCGCGGCGCTGGCCGACTCTTCACGCTGGCGCGAGGCCCTCCCGGTGCGGACGTTCGTCCCTGACGACCTGCGACTCATCAAAGGCAGCCCGAGACGGCGGCGCGAGTACCTGGACACCCTGGCCGCGCGCTGTGAGCCGGGATACTCGGTCACGCTCCGCCGCTACGAAGAAACCCTGGCCCAGCGGAACTCGCTTCTGCGCGTCTCTCGAGGCGGCCCTTCGCGCAGCGCCGAGCGCGACCAGTTCGCTCCCTGGGAGAGCCTGCTCGCCCAGACCGGGCTGGCGGTGTGCCGGTGGAGGGCGGCTGCGCTGGCGTCCTTCGTGGAGCCCTTCCAGCTCATACACGCGGCCTTGACCGGTGACCCGCCGGACGCTCTCAGACTGGTCTACCGGACCAACGTCGCAGGCCTCGACGAAGACGCGTACCAGGCGCGGTTGGAGGAGATGCGGGAGGGCGACCGTCAACGCACGTACACCCACCTGGGACCTCACCGGGACGACCTCAGGCTGCTACGGAACGGTCTCGACGTACGCGATTGCGCTTCTCAAGGGGAGCAGCGGACGGCTCTGTTGACCCTCGTCCTGGCTGAGTGGGACTACGGGTGCGCTGCGGGCGGAAGACCCCTTCTCCTGCTCGACGACGTGATGAGCGAACTAGACGAAGCCCGGCGTCGGGCCCTCGTGACCCTCGTGGGCCGGGGAGGCCAGGTCGTCGTGACGACCACCGATCTGCGGTACTTCACTGCGGAGGAGCTGGAGAAGGCGACTGTGGTGGAACTCGCGGCGTGCGGCCTCCGGGCCGTCCCGGAGGCCGGTGATGGCGGGCCCAATGATCGCTGAACCTCCAGGCGGGCCCGCGAAAGGTCACTGCGCCGGGAAGGCTCTCGACGACTTCAGTCTCGTGGGCGACCTGCTGCCGCAGGTGGGGGCCTCGGCCGGCAAGACGGCGGCGTGCCCCGGCCGCGCGCCCCGGCCCGGCGACGCGTCGCGCTCGACCGCCCCACGCGATGCCGAGGACCCCGCGCGCGTACTGGCCGCGGCCTGGCCGGACGTGGTCGGCGAAGAAGTCGCGGCCAACGCGAGGCCGGTGCACCTGCAGCGGGGCCGGCTGGTCGTGACTACGTCGTCCAGCGCGTGGGCCCAGACGCTCCAACTGATGGGCGAGGCCATACTGGCAAGGCTGACGGAGCGTCTGGGCGCAGGTGTGGTGGAGCAGGTGGCGTTCCGGCACGCAGGTTGGGAGGAGAGGCCCCCCGCGCCCGCCGGTCCGGCGCCGGCGGCTCCCGCCCCGGCAGGGAGCCAAGGTGGCCCGGTCGGGCTGGGCGGCGGGCCAGAAGAGAGCGCGGGTGGAGGTGCGCGGCGCACGACGAGGGTGGGCCTCTCCCGCGATCAGGCGGAGGCACTGGCGGCCGTGGAACGGCTCGATCTGCCGGCCGATCTACGCGAGAAGATCATCCGCTCCATGCGCGCGGCGTTCGTACGCGGAGAGCAGGGTTCCGTGCGCTGACAGCGTACCACTATAGGTCGGGGGGAAGCCTCGTGTGGTATCATGTGAGGGCCGTGGTCGACACTTCCACCGGGGACAGGCCGGTCCTTCTCCCAGCCTAACGTGGAGCATTTCCCAGGCCCATGCGGTCGCTCTCTTGCTGGGCTCGCCGGGCCCGATTCTTGGTGCGATGGAAGGTAGCGAAGGTTTGGTAGAACACTCTTACGACGTAGGCGACATACAGGTCCTCGAGGGCCTCGAGCCCGTCCGCAAGCGGCCGGGCATGTATATCGGGTCCACCGGGCACCGAGGTCTGCACCACCTGGTATATGAAGTGGTGGACAACTCGGTCGACGAAGCCCTGGCGGGTTGCTGCACGACCATCGACATCGTCGTGTGCGAAGACTCCTCAGTGCGCGTAGCCGACAACGGCCGGGGCATCCCCGTCAAGAACATGCCCCGCTACGACCGGCCCGCGGTGGAGATCGTCATGACGAAGCTGCACGCGGGTGGTAAGTTCGGGGGCGAGGGCTACAAGGTATCGGGCGGTCTGCACGGCGTAGGGGTGAGTGTTGTCAATGCCCTGTCCGAGTGGCTTACCGTGGAGGTCGCTCGCGACGGCTGCAGGTTCCGTCAGCGCTATGAACGGGGTATCCCCGTCACGGATCTGGAGAAGCTGGGCGAGAGCGACGGGCCGAGTGGTACCACCACCCACTTCCGGCCCGACCCGGAGATCTTCGACGACCTCAACTTCAACTTCACCACCCTCTCGCAGCGTCTTCGCGAGGTGGCGTTCCTGAACCGCTCGCTTCGCATCACCCTCACCGACGAACGGGTGGATTTCGGTGAGCCCGAAGGGATGGCGGCCGAGTCCGAAGACGACGACTACACGCCGCGCGTCGACCTGGACCTCACCGCCGAACGGGAGCTCTTCCTGAATCCGCAGGGCTTGCCCGCCGATGCGGCCCCCGGCTCCGAGGCGGGCAGGAGGCGCTCCGAACCGCGCTTGGTCACCTACTGCTACGACGGCGGGATCGTGGACTTCGTGAAGCACATCAACAAGCACAAGGACGCGATCCATCCTCGTGTGATCCATTTCGAGGGGGAGGAGGCGGACCACACCGTCGAGCTCGCCATGCAATGGAACGCGGGCTACAACGACAACGTCTTCTCGTTCGCCAACAACATCAACACCCATGAAGGCGGTTCGCACCTCTCCGGCTTCCGGTCGGCCATCACCCGGACCATCAACGATTACGCGCGTTCCAAGGGGTTTCTCAAGGAGAAGGAAGAGAATCTGAGCGGGGAGGACGTGCGTGAAGGCTTGGTGGCCATCCTCAGCGTGAAACTGCGCAATCCTCAGTTCGAAGGCCAGACTAAGACCAAGCTGGGCAACTCCGAGATCCGGGGTTTCGTGGAGGGCGTTGTCAACCAGAAATTCGCCGAATTCCTTGAGGAGAACCCGGCCGACGCCAAGCAGATCATCACCAAGACCGTCCAGGCGGCGCATGCCCGAATGGCGGCCCGGAAGGCCCGAGACCTCACCAGGCGCAAGAGTGTGCTGGAGAACACCACTCTCCCGGGCAAGCTGGCCGACTGCTCCATCCGCGACCCTGCCTCGTGCGAGCTCTATCTGGTGGAGGGCGACTCGGCCGGCGGTTCCGCCAAGCAGGCCCGCGACCGCAGCTTCCAGGCCATCCTGCCGCTGCGGGGCAAGATCATCAACGTGGAGAAGGCGCGTCTCAACAAGATCCTCTCCAACGCCGAGATCCAGGCCATGATCAGCGCCTGCGGCACCGGCCTGGGCGATGAGTTCGACCTTTCGGCGGCGCGATATCACAAACTGATCATCATGACCGACGCCGACGTCGACGGGGCCCACATACGGACCCTCATCCTCACCTTCCTCTTCAGGAACATGGTGGAGCTGATCGACGCCGGCTACGTGTACATCGCTCAGCCGCCGCTCTACCGCGTTACCCACAAGCGCCAGGACTACTACTGCTTCGACGACGCCGCGCTCGAGCAACTTCTGGGCCGGGTCGGGCGCTCGGGGATCACCCTGCAACGCTTCAAGGGCCTGGGTGAGATGAACCCCGAGCAGTTGTGGGAAACCACCATGAACCCCGACAAACGTACCCTGCTGCAGGTGACGGTGGACGACGCCGCCATCGCCGACGAGATCTTCACCATGCTGATGGGCGACAAGGTGGAGCCGCGCCGCGACTTCATCACGGAGAACGCGCGCTACGTGCGTACCCTGGACGTCTAGGACTGGGACTCGTGGATCATGGAGACTCTTGAAGGCCGCATAGAGCAGGTCGAGATCGCCGAGGAGATGAAGGCGGCGTATCTCGACTACGCCATGAGCGTGATCGTGGGCCGCGCTCTGCCCGACGTCCGCGACGGGCTCAAGCCCGTGCACCGGCGCGTGCTCTTCGGCATGCACGACTCGGGCATGCAGCCCAACCGGCCCTACCGGAAGTGCGCCCGCATCGTGGGTGACGTGATGGGCAACTTCCACCCCCACGGCGACGCCTCCATCTACGACGCCCTGGTGCGCATGGCCCAGGACTTCTCCATCCGCTACCTCCTGGTCGACGGCCACGGCAACTTCGGGTCGGTCGACGGTGACTCGGCGGCGGCCATGCGCTACACCGAGTGCCGGCTCAGCCGTATCGCCACCGAGATGCTGCGCGACATTGAGGCAGAGACCGTCGACTGGATGCCCAACTACGACGAGAGCCGCGAAGAACCGGCAGTGTTACCGGCCCGCTTCCCGAACCTGCTTGTCAACGGGAGCTCCGGGATAGCCGTCGGCATGGCGACGAACATCCCGCCTCACAACCTGCGCGAGACGATCGCGGCCTGTGTGGCTCTGATCGACGAACCGGGCTTGCCCAGCGGCGACCTCATGAAGTACATGAAGGGGCCCGACTTCCCGACCGGCGGCATCATCATGGGCAGCTCGGGCATCCGCGAGGCCTACGAGACCGGCCGGGGCAGGGTCGTGGTCCGCGCTCGGGCGCATTCCGAGCCGCTGAAACAGGGGAAGACGGCCATCATAGTCACCGAGATCCCCTATCAGGTCAACAAAGCTCAGCTCATCGAGAAGATCGCCGAACTGGTGCGGGACAAGAGCATCCCTGAGATATCCGACCTGCGCGACGAGTCCGACCGCTCGGGCATGCGCATCGTGATCGAGCTGAAGCGCGAGGCGATCGCGAAGGTGGTCCTCAACAAGCTGTTCAAGCACACCGCCATGCAGTCCACCTTCGGCGTGAACATGTTGGCGCTGGCGGATGGAGTGCCCAAGACCCTGTCACTCAAGGAGATGCTCCGGTACTACATCGCGCACCAGAGGGACGTCATCGTCCGCCGGACCAAGTACGAGCTCGACAAGGCAAAGAAACGGGCCCACATCCTCGAGGGGCTGCTGGTAGCCATCTCCAACCTGGACGAGGTGATCCGCATCATCCGTTCGAGCGAGGATACCGAAGCGGCCAAGGTGGGCCTGATGGAGCGCTTCAAACTGAGCGACGAGCAGGCTCAGGCCATCGTCGATCTTCGCCTGCGCAACCTTACCGCGCTCGAGCGCCATAAGATCGAAGAGGAGCATCGGGACCTGCTGGAGCGCATCGCCTACCTGGAGGGCCTGCTGGCCGACGAGGCTCTCATCTACGGCGTGATCAAGGAAGAGCTGATCGAGATACAGCAGATGTACGGCGACGACCGCCGTACCGAGATCCTCCCCGCCGAAGACGAGATCGACATAGAAGACATGATCGCGGTGGAGGAGATGGCCATCTCCATCACGGCCTCTGGGTACGTCAAGAGACTGCCGGTGTCCACATACCGCTCGCAGATCCGCGGCGGCATCGGGGTCATGGGGATGGACCTCAAAGAGGGCGACTACGTCGAGCATCTCTTCATCACCACCACGCACCACTTCCTGCTCTTCATCACGTCTCGGGGTAAGATCTACCGGCAGAAAGTGCACGAGTTGCCGCTGGGAAGCCGTCAGAGCAAGGGGCGGCATGTGGCCAACCTGCTGCCGCTCGCCCAGGGCGAGAAGATCAAGGCCGTCATAGCCACCAAGGACTACACCGACGCCAAGTACCTGGTGTTCACCACCAGGAAAGGCATCGTGAAGAAGACCCGCTTCCTCGACTACGCGACCACTCTGAAGGCCGATGGCATTATCGCCATCAACCTCGAGGACGACGACGAGCTGGTGGCCGTGGCCCACACTAACGGGCACGACGATCTCATCCTGGTGTCGAGCGAGGGGAAGGCGATACGCTTCCACGAGTACGATGTCCGGCCGACGGGTCGCAACACCATGGGCGTGACGGGCATGCGCATGCCTGCGGGGCATAGTGTGCTCGGCATGGCGGTGGCTGAGGACGACGCCGACATCTTCTGCGTGACCAGCGGGGGGTACGGCAAGCGCACCCCGGTGTCGAGCTATCCCACCCAGAAGAGGGGCGGACAGGGAGTCATAACCATCAAAGACAGCCCGGACCGGGGCGATCTGGTGGGCGTGGCGACCGTGCGCAACAACCACGAGCTCATGCTTATCAGCCAGGACGGCACCGTGATCCGCGTGCCGGTGGAGACCATCCGCACCACGGGTCGCAACACCATGGGCGTGCGGGTGATGAAGCTGCGCGGCGCAGACAAGGTGTCGAGCATGGCGCGAGTAGTCTCGGACGGCAACGGCAACGGACAGGGCGCGGGCATGGACGGCCTGTCGGAAGACCGACCGGTGGACGAGGGACTGGAAGACGCACCCGAGATCGACGACGACGCCGAGACTCCCGACGCCGGCGACGCCGACGAGGTCCCCGACGGCGAAGAGAGCGACGTCGACTGAGGGCTCAGCGGCGCATAAGCCCCGCATAAGACCGAGTTTCGCCCCCCGGCCGCGCCGGTGACCGCCTTCTGATATCATCCCCTCGCGGCGGGCGAGTCACCGTCCGCCGGGGAAAGGAGTCTCTGGCATGTACTCAGGGTTCTTCCACTGGGACCTGATCCTGCTGATTCCCGCCGTGGTGCTGGGTATCTACGCCCAGTTCAAGGTCAAGTCGGCGTTCAACCGGTATTCGCAGATCCCCTCGGCCCGAGGTCTGACCGGAGCGCAGGGGGCCCGCCAGGTCCTCGATTCGGCCGGTCTGACCGACGTGGGCATCGAGGTTGGTGGGAGCACGCTCTCCGATCACTACGACCCGCGTTCGCGGACGCTCAGCCTGAGCCCGGCGGTGGGCAACAGCAACTCCCTGGCCGCGCTCGGGGTCGCCGCCCATGAGGCGGGCCATGCCATCCAGCACGCCCAGGGGTATGCGGCCTTCAGGCTGCGGAGCGCGATGGTCCCGGTGGCCAACATAGGCACCAACCTGGGGCTGATCCTCTTCATCGTGGGCATAATCATCGCCTCCTACAGCGGCAACAGCCTGCTGATGAACATCGGCATTGTGCTCTATGCCGCCGCGGTCCTCTTCACCCTGGTCACCCTGCCGGTGGAGTTCAACGCCTCCCGCCGCGCCATGGCAGAGCTTCAGAACAGGAGCATCCTCGTCGCCGACGAACTAACGGGTGCGAGGAAAGTGCTTAGCGCCGCCGCCCTCACGTACGTGGCGGCCGCACTCTCGGCCATCCTCACGCTCCTGCGGCTCATCCTCATAAGTCGCAGAGACTAGGCGGCCGAGGCCGAGGAGTCGCGCGAAGGGAGAGATGATGTCCATACCGCGGGTACTGCTGGCCCCCACTCACCGCACGGGACTCGCCGATGCAGTGGCCGCGACGGTAGCGGAGATCGTTACCGCAAACGGGCAGCAGGTGCGCTATCACCATCTTGGCCCCCTCGGCCCCCAGTCGGCCTGGGACAGGTGGGAGGGCACGGCCTTCATCGATCCCTCGCTCTACAGCCGGGAAGCGCTTCTCAGCCTTTACGGCGTTGCCACGCGGGGAGCCGCTCTGTCTCTGATCTCGTCCAGCGTGGGGCTGTTGGACCGGCAGGAAGGGGCTTCATGGATCGCCGCGGACGTGGCTCGACTGCTCGATTGTCCCGTAGTGGTGGTCATGGACTGCCGCGATTGGGGCACGGGCGTCCGCATCCTGGCCTCGGGCCTGAGGTTGCAGCTCAAGGACGTCAATCTGGCCGGTGCCGTGCTGTCCGGGGTAGCCGACAAGGACCACTTCATGCTCCTCAGACAGGTGCTGACCGACGAGCGCATACCTGTGGTGGGCTGCCTTTTCGAAGGGGACGGGCCAGGATGGAAGGCGGCGGCCCCCGGGGCCTGGGGACTGCCGCTGGAGGCCTCCCTCCTCGACGCGGTCTCGCGCCAGGTGGACATCGGGGGGCTTGTCTCGCTGGCCGGTCAACGAGGGTTCCTCCCTTCGCAGACCGCCCTCGTCGACCGCGGCGCCGACGGTCCCATGGTGGCGGTCGCGGGTGGCAAGGGCTTCACGCCGTGGAGCCGTGATTCGATCGAGGTGCTCCGAGCCGCCGGAGCCCAGGTCAGGCGTCTAGATCTGCTGGACGACACCGGATTGCCCGCGGGAACCGCCGGGCTGATCCTGGCGGGCACTCTATGGCAGACAGCCGTCGCCGACATAGCCATGAACACGTCTCTCTTGAGCGACATCCGCCGGCGCGTGACGAACGGGCTGCCGACCCTGGCCCTGGGCGGAGGGATGCTGCTGCTCCTCGAGCGGGTGCATGACTCGCTGGGCAGGAGCTCCGACCTGGCCGGAGTGATCCCCACGGAGGCCGAGATCCTTTGGGACTCGGAGGAGCCCGTCTATGTGGAGCTTGTGGCCACGGTCGACGGCCCTCTCTTCGCCAAGGGCGACTCGGTGACCGGGTGGGCCCTGACCGAAGCTGATGTCATGGCCCCGGAGACAGGGTGGGAGCCCGCGTTCGTCGTCGGAGGAGAGGGGAAGAGCGCAGGGCGGTCCGAGGGGTTTGGCACCGGCTCGCTCACGGCCGGGCGGGTGCTCGTTCACCTCGCCTCTGTCACAGACATGGCCCCACGGTTCGTCCGGAGCTGCGCCGACTACGCCGCGGGGGTCCACTGAACGGGTCCGGGCTTGGCCATCGCGGCCGGAGTGCGGTAGCCTACACGCTCATCATCCACGACGGCTGAGCGCGGACCCGGCCGTCAGTACGGTACGGCGGATAGGAGGGGATGTGGCGGCAGGCAGCACCGATCCGGTCATCAGGAACTACCGGGAGCAGATCTCCGACAACGATCTCAGGATCCTGGAGGCGCTAAACAAGCGCATCAAGCTGGTCAAGACTCTCAAGGACTATAAGGAAGCTCACGGGCTGAGCTTCTACGATGCCGCCCAAGAGGACTGGGTCGTCACCTATCTATGCCGTGCGAACAGCGGTCCGCTGTCGAACGAAGGTGTTCGCGAGATATTCGGGTTGATCCTCCAATGGGCCAAGCGCGAGGCGGCTGCCCCGGGAGAGGCCAAGACTGAGTGAAGCCGCCGGCCGGCCGCGGCGGCGGCTCCCGGTCCGGCGTCAGCGCTTCGACCCGGCGGCGGCTCCCGGTCCGGCCGTCTCATGTCAGAAGTCCTGGGGCGAGACCTCGTCGAGGAACTCCCTGAACTCCTTGACTATGTCCTCCACGTCCTCGACCTCCTGCTCGAACTCGATGCCGTTGGCGTTCAGCAGTTCTGTCGACGCGAAGATGGGAGCGTCGGTCCTCACGGCCAGCGCTATGGCGTCGGAAGGCCTGGAGTCCAGACGTATCTCCTGCCCGCTCGCGTCGAGCTGGAGCACGGCGTAGAAGGTGTTGTCGCGGAGTTCGGTGACCAGGACGCGTTCGACGCTCGCGGACAGCTGTTCTATGGCCGCCGCGAGCAGATCGTGAGTCATGGGTCGCGGCAGCTCGGCGTTCTGCAGCTTCATGAGTATGGCGGCCGCCTCGGGGTGGCCGATCCAGATGGGCAGGAAGCGGTCCAGCAGCGAGAGCTGGCCCATCACGCTGGGGCGCGGGCCTGCCGCAGCGCGCGACTGATGTGCATCGGCCATCGTATCCCCCTCCTTCGAATCGTGCGTCGTTGAGCTGCCTAGAGCGCCCTCGGCCTAGCAGCGGTTGGGGTTGGCTGGGAACCAGCCCTTGCGCACCCGTTCCACAGCTGCTTTTACCCTTCCCTAGCACTCATTCGCCTGGGCCGCCTGCAGCCAGCCCTTGATCTCTTCCTGGCGCGGGATGCGCCCCGACGATACCACCTGCTCGTTGATGACCAGGCCCGGCGTGCCGAGGATGGGGTACTGCATGATCTCGGCGAAGTCGGTCACCTTCTCCACGGTGGCCTCCAGGCCCAACTCCTGCAGGGCGTCGCGGGTCAAGGCTTCCACCTTCTTGCAGTTGGGGCAGCCTCTGCCTAACACTTTGACGATCACGTCTGTTCCTCCTTCGCTATGCTAGGGTGCTTGGTCGACGAGCCCCGCTTCCTGCAGCCGAAGCCACAGGGCCTCTCGCTTGGTGGCGTGGGCCGCGGTGAAGAGCGGCGTGCAAGCCGAGACCTGTACCTGTCCCACGATGAGCTTGTTGGCGAAGATGAAGCAGCTCCCTTCGCCGCAGTCGC
>ENA-UOUL01005025-UOUL01005025.1-bioreactor-metagenome-genome-assembly--contig:-NODE-5025-length-11734-cov-4.180836_pt1 | contig 11734 bp, 7 predicted proteins | sample MGYA00249838_ERZ747220 | MGnify/ENA primary metagenome ERZ747220 (study PRJEB28778, sample SAMN05720191) | bioreactor metagenome | isolation source: Anaerobic biogas reactor | place: USA:Washington...
GCGTTCGAGTCCATGATGCGCTCGGCCACCTGCTGGTTTTCGCGAAAGACGCGCGCCTGCTTGAGCAGGCCATCCACCAGGGTGGTCTTGCCGTGGTCGACGTGGGCGATGATGGCGATATTGCGGATGTCTTGTCGGATCATGGGGTCCTTTCTTCCTGGGTCATTTGGATTTCAAGCAGCTCGCCCTGCAGTTCAAAGCCAATGCGCCGGTAAGCCGCGTTGCTGAAGGGGTTCTTGCTGTCGGCGTTAATCACCGCGTGCATGCCCTGCGCAATATGGGGGGCGATGGCGGTAGCCACCAGGTGTTTGGCGCAGCCCTGCCCGCGGTAGGATGGGTGCGTATACACCTGGTTGACCACAGTGGCCTGGCTGGCTTCATACAACGTGATCCGTGCCGTGGAGGCAATGGCGCCGTCCACCCTCAACACCCAGAAACGCTGGTTCTCAATGGCGGCTAAAAGGCCTTCGCGTGGGTCATCGGGCAGCTCCTGCCCGAAGCAGTCGCGGTGGAAGCAGCGCTGGTACTCGCACAGCGTGTCGATATCCGCCGGCACAGCCAGGCAGGGCTGGCCAATGGGCTGTACCTCCTTCAGCGTATCAAGCCGGTAAGCCAGCAGCCCCAGCGAATGCTGCATATGAAACCCCAGGCTTTCAAAGGATGCCTGCGCCAGCTTCGCCACGGCAACCTTGGCGGTCAGATACACCCTCCGCCCGGCAAAGTGTACGCGCAGCAGCGACAGCATGTCCGCCAGTTTATCATCCGGGATATCGTCCCTTGTCCATACCCAGGCAGCCAGGTCAGCTCGGTTGCGGGCGATGATGTAATATTCCCCGTCGCTCAGCCGCAAGAATGCCGTGGGGTTGATGACACGGTTGAGCACGTTAAACAGGACGGCATCCCGTTGGTACGCAGCGCTGTCAAATATCGGGTGGTTGCTTTCAATCCACTGTGCCTGCATGTTAAAATTCCTCGCTTAAAGGCGGCAGCTCGTTGAGTTCCAGCCCCTTGTTGCGCTCCAGCGCCAGGCGGATGGACCATTCGTTTTCGAACAGCAGCACCTGATGGCCCTCGCTGTCCCGCGCGCGGGCGGAGGAGGAGGTCAGCGTCAGGCTGCTTGTATCAACGTCGGGGTCGGTCAGCCAGCGGATATAATGCCAGGGCAGCTGGTCGATCACCAAATCCACCCCGTACTCGGATTTCAGGCGATAGGTGAGCACGTCAAACTGCAGCACGCCCACCACCCCAGCCAGCATCTCCTCCAGCCCGGTTTCATCGCGGATGAACACCTGGATGGCGCCCTCCTCACTCAGCTGGTCCATGCCCTTCAAAAACTGCTTGCGCTTCATGCTGTCCAGCGGGCGCACACGGGCAAAATGCTCCGGCGCAAACACGGGGATCCGGCCGAACTGAAAGTGGCGGCTGCCCTCGCACAGCGTGTCGCCTAAGTGGTAGATGCCCGGGTCGAACAGGCCCAGGATGTCGCCGGGGTAGGCGGTGTCCACCATTTCGCGCTCATCCGCCATGAACTGCTGCGGCGCTTTCAGCTGAATCACCTTGTCCTGCGCCGAATGCCACACGTTCATGTCCCGCCGGAAGGTGCCGCTCACCACGCGCAGGAAAGCCAGCCTGTCCCGGTGAGCCGGGTTCATGTTGGCCTGGATTTTGAAGATAAAGCCGCTGAAGTCCGGGCTGTCCGGCCGGATCTCCCCCTGGTCGCTCATGCGCGGCGTGGGCGGCAGGGTATAGCGCAAAAACCGGTGCAAAAACGGCTCGATGCCGAAGTTGGTGATGGCACTGCCGAAAAACATGGGCGTCAGATCGCCCGCGCGGATGGCGTCCAGGTCGAACGCATCGCCGGCGATGTCCAGCAGCTCGATCTCCTCATTCAGGCGCGTGATATAGTGCTTGTCCAGCATGCCCGGCAGCGCCGGGTCATCCAGGACCTCATAGTTTGAAGAGCAGTCCGATATCCCCCGCGTCCAGTGCCATTTTCCCCCGAAAAAACCTTTTTCCCCGGGGATCGTCCGCAGGTCGTCGGGGATGTAATAATAGGGAATGAACTGGGGAATGCGGCGGGCATCATCGAGGAGTTCCCCGTTGATGCCTTCATCCGCCAGGGCCTGTGAGGGGAAAGGAAAGATCACGATCCGGTCCACGCCGCTCTGCCGGGCCTGCCGAAGCAGCTCATCGGTGGTCACGGTTATGCCCATTTGCGCGGAAGGCCCCCAGTGGGTATGCGAATCAATGATTTCCACGGGTCATCCTCCACGTATTTCGGAATGTCCGGCTGGACATCCCCGCTTTTCGAACGTCTTCCCGCTGACTACTCGAAACAGAGTTTCTGGATTTCCCCGGGCGGTTTCAGGGGGTATTTTCCTGTGTAGCAGGCCAGGCAGAAGGACTCCGGGTTCATGTTCGCACTGCGGACCAGCCCGCTCAGGCTGAGGTAGTGCATGGAGTCCAGACCGATGAACCGGGCGATCTCCTCTTCGTTGTCTCGATGGGCGGCCAGGAGCTCTCCCTTTGCCGAAAAATCGATCCCGTAGGGGCAGGGAAAGCGGGTCGGCGGACAGCTGATGGCCATGTGGAGAGACTTCGCCCCGTTTTCCCGGAGATAACGGACCCTGTTGCGGCTGGTTGTCCCCCGGATGATGGAATCTTCGACAATCAATATCCTTTTTCCCGCAATCAGCGGCTTGACGGGGTTCAGCTTCACCCTGACGGCGAAATCCCGCATGGGCTGGGTCGGCTGGATAAAGGTCCGGCCCACATAGTGGTTGCGGATCATCCCCATCTCGAAGGGAAATCTGCTCTCTTCCGCATACCCCAGGGCGGCATAGTTGCCCGAATCGGGGAAAGGCATGACAAAATCGGCATCAGGCCGGTATTCCTGCGCCAAGGCATGGCCGAACCGCTTCCGGCAGAGATAGACATTCTGCCCGAAGATCTGGCTGTCCGGCCTGGCGAAATAGATGAGCTCGAAGACGCAGTGGGAATGGGGCATGCGGGGGAAGGGGCTCAGGCTGGTCACCCCCTGTTCATCAATAAGAATAATCTCACCCGGTTCGACGTCCCGCAGATACTGGGCGCCCAGAAGATCAAAGGCGCAAGTCTCCGATGCCACAACCCATCCGTCATTGAGGCGGCCCAGCGACAAAGGGCGGAAGCCGCGGGGGTCGCGGAAGGCGATAATCGAGTTCCGGGTCAGCATGACGATGCTGTAGGCGCCCTGAACCCGCTGGAGCGCCGCTTTCAAAGCCGCCTCAATGCCTCTCTTGAGATGGGGCGCCATGAGGTGAACGATGACCTCGCTGTCCATGGTGGATTGGAAGATGGATCCTGAGTCTTCCAACTCCCGGCGCAGGGACTGGGCATTGATCAGATTGCCGTTGTGCCCCAGGGCGTAGTATTCTTCGCCGTGATGAACGACAAAGGGCTGAGCGTTGGACAGGGAGGATGAACCGGTTGTGGAATAGCGGACGTGTCCGATGGCCATGGTGCCGGGAAGGCGGGCCAGATGTTCTTCATGGAACACTTCCGAGACAAGCCCCATCCCCTTGTAGGTCCGGACCGTGTGTCCATCCGCCGTTGCAATGCCTGCGCTTTCCTGCCCCCGGTGCTGCAGGGCGAAGAGCCCGAAAAAGGTGAGCCGTGCAGCCTCGGGATGCCCGTACACGGCAAAAATGCCGCAGGCCTCGCGGGGTTTATCTTCAAAAACAAGATCTTCATCCATGGGTTTCATGCCTGCACCCTGTCTCTGATGTCCTTGAAATGATAAGCCTGAAGGGGTTTGACCTCCCACTCTCCCTGGCGGACGGCCGCAACGGCTTCGCACAGCGCCCCGGCGCCGGCGATGGTCGTGGAATAGAGGATGTTGCAGGTTAATGCGCTGCGCCGGATGACGCAGGCGTCCCGGGTCGGCCGCCTTCCCACGCTCGTGTTGATGACGAGGGCCACTTCGCCGTTTTTGATCCGGTCCACGATGTGGGGCCGCCCTTCGCTGACCTTGAAAACCGTTTCCGCGGGGATATCCAGGCCACGCAGATAAGCGGCCGTCCCCTGGGTCGCCAGGAGCTCGAAGCCCATTTCCCGGAAGCGTCGGGCAATGGGTGCGATCTTTTCCTTGTGGATGTCATGTACGCTGATGAAGACCCTTCCCTCCCTTGGAATGGCAAACCCCACCGCCATCTGGGATTTGGCAAAGGCCAGCCCGAAGGAGGCGTCCATTCCCATGACTTCGCCCGTGGACCGCATTTCCGGACCCAGGACAATCTCTGCGTCGGGAAAGCGGTTGAAAGGGAAAACGGCCTCCTTTACAGACACGTGCGCAGGCCGGATGGCTTTCGTAAACCCCAGTTCCCTGAGGGAGCGCCCCAGCATGACCTTGGTCGCCAGCCTGGCCAGGGGGACCCCTATCGCCTTGCTGACAAAGGGCACCGTTCGCGAAGCCCGGGGGTTGACTTCCAGGAGATAGAGAACGCCATCCTTGACGGCATACTGAATATTCATCAAGCCGACCACCTTCAGTTCCCGGGCGATTTTTTTCGTCTGCTCCTCAATCCTTCCGAGGAACTCTTCGGAGAAGCTCAGGGTGGGCAGAATACAGGCGCTGTCCCCGGAATGGATCCCCGCCTCCTCGATGTGCTCCATGATGCCGGCCACCACCGTCTCGCTGCCGTCGCTGATGGCGTCCACGTCCACCTCGATGGCATCTTCGAGAAACTGATCGATCAGGATGGGATGATCGGGGGAGACCTTCAAGGCCCGCTCCATGAACTGGCTCAGGGTTGCAGCGTCATAGACGATTTCCATGGAGCGCCCGCCCAGGACATAGGACGGCCGGACCAGGACGGGATAGCCGATGCGCTCCGCCGCCGCCAGAGCCCCGGCCACATCCGTCGCCGTCGCATTGTCCGGCTGGTTGAGCTTGAGCTTGTTTACAATCTCCTGAAACCGTTTCCGGTTCTCCGCCCGGTCGATGGAATCCGGCGATGTACCGAGAATTCTCGCTCCCGCGGCCTCCAGGTTTTTCGCCAGGTTGAGCGGCGTCTGGCCGCCGAACTGGACGATGACGCCATCGGGCTTTTCACAGGCGATAATGTGCAGGACGTCTTCCAGGGTCACAGGTTCGAAAAAGAGCTTGTCGGAGGTGTCGTAATCGGTGCTCACCGTCTCCGGGTTGGAGTTGACCATCAGGCTTTCGTACCCCTCTTCCCGGAGGGCGAAGGAGGCATGGACGCAGCAGTAATCGAATTCGATGCCCTGCCCGATGCGATTGGGGCCGCCGCCGATGATCAGGACCTTGCGTTTATCCGAGGGCCGCGCCTCCGTCTCTTCCTCATAAGTCGCGTAATAATAGGGGGTATAGGCTTCGAATTCGGCGGCGCAGGTATCGACGAGCTTATAGACGGGCAGCAGATTTTCGGAAAATCGCCGGGAGCGGATTTCACCTTCCGGAACACCCCAGAGCTCCCCCAGCCTGCGGTCCGAAAAGCCCCATCGCTTCGCCTCCCGAAGCATTTCCCCCGATGGCCCTTCCAGCTGCAGGACGGCCTCTGCCTGGACAATCTGACGGATCTGATCGAGAAACCAGGGATCGATGCGTGTGAGCTGATGGATCTTCTCGAGGGTCATCCCGTATTTCAGGGCCGCAGCCAGGTAGAACAGCCTCAGGGAGTTGGGGGTGATCAGTTTGGCCTTTATCTGCTCCTCCAGGCCCGGGGCCTCCTGCAGGGGTTCGAGTAGCCCGAACCGGCCGATCTCCAGGGAGCGGACCGCTTTCTGGAGGGCTTCCTTGAAGGTCCGGCCAATGGCCATGGTCTCTCCCACGGATTTCATGGAGGTGGTCAGGAAATCCTCCGTCTCGGGAAATTTCTCGAAGGTCCAGCGGGGAATCTTCACCACGCAGTAATCCAGGGTCGGCTCAAAGGAAGCCAGGGTCTCCCGGGTAATGTCGTTGGGGATCTCATCGAGGGTATAGCCGATGGCCAGCTTGGCGGCGATCCGGGCGATGGGAAAACCCGTCGCCTTTGAGGCCAGGGCTGAGGAGCGGGAAACCCTGGGGTTCATTTCAATCACGATCACCTCCCCCGTTTGGGGATGAACGGCGAACTGGACATTGGATCCGCCCGTTTCCACGCCTATTTCCCGCATGATGGCCATGGCGGCATTCCGCAAACGCTGGTATTCGGCGTCGGTCAGGGTCTGGGCCGGCGCCACCGTGATGGATTCGCCCGTGTGCACCCCCATGGGATCGAGATTCTCGATGGAGCAGATGATGACGACGTTGTCCGCCCGGTCCCGCATGACCTCGAGTTCATATTCCTTCCAGCCCAGCGCCGACTCCTCCAGCATGATTTCATGGATCATGCTGGCCTCGAGGCCCGCCCGGGCATGCTCCATCAACTCCTCCCAATTGTAGGCCACACCGCTTCCCGTGCCGCCCAGGGTAAATGACGGGCGGACAATAACGGGAAATCCGACCTCCTCCGCGGCGGCCAGGGCCTCTTCCACCGTCCGGGCAAAGCGGCTTCCGGGAACCCGGAGGCCGATGTTCTCCATGGCCCTGCGGAACAGCTCCCGGTCCTCGGCCTTGTGAATGACGGGCAGGGAGGCCCCGATCATCTCCACCCCGTAACGATCCAGGATGCCGCTTTCAGCGACGGCCACGGCGGTGTTCAGCCCCGTCTGGCCGCCCAGGGTGGGCAGCAGTGCATCGGGCCGTTCTCGAACGATGATCTTTTCAACGGCCTCGGGGGTAATGGGTTCGATGTAGGTCCGGTCGGCCGTTTCCGGGTCGGTCATGATCGTGGCCGGATTGCTGTTGATCAGGACCACGGAACAGCCTTCCTCCCGCAGGGCCTTGCAGGCCTGTGTGCCGGAATAGTCGAATTCGCAGGCCTGGCTGATGATGATCGGCCCGGAACCGATGATCAGGATCTTTTTAAGGTCTTTCCGCTTCGGCATAAAATGTCTTCTTGATTATTCCCATTCAATCGTGCTTGGAGGTTTGGAGCTGATGTCGTAGACGACCCGGTTGATCCCGCGGACTTCATTGATGATCCGATTGGCGATGCTTCCCAGCAGTTCATGGGGCAGCCGCGCCCAGTCCGCCGTCATGGCGTCATCGCTGGTGACGGCCCGGATGGCCGCAATGTTTTCGTAGGTCCGCTGATCCCCCATGATCCCCACGCTTTTCAGGGGCAGCAGGATCACAAAAGACTGCCAGAGTCGGCGATAGTAATCGGCGGCCTTGATCTCCTCCAGGAGAATGGCGTCGGCCTTGCGGAGGAGGGCCAGCCGCCTGGATGTGACTTCGCCGATGATCCGGATGCCGAGACCGGGACCGGGAAAGGGATGCCTCCAGATCATCTCGTCGGGAAGGCCCAGTTCCCTTCCCAGGAGGCGCACTTCGTCCTTGAAGAGGTGCTTCAGGGGCTCGATGAGCTTCATTTTCATCCGCCGGGGAAGGCCACCCACATTGTGGTGGGACTTGATCACGGCGCTGGGGCCTCCAAAGGCCGAGCGGGATTCGATGACGTCCGGGTAGAGGGTCCCCTGGGCCAGATAGTCCACATCCCGGATTTTTTGTGCCTCGCTGTCGAAGACCTCGACAAAGACCCGCCCGATGATCTTGCGCTTCCGTTCCGGATCCTCGACGCCCTTCAAGGCGGCAAGAAACTGGGCCCTGGCCCGGACGAACCGGATGTTCATGCGAAAATGCCTTTTGAACAGAGAAAGGACCTTTTCCGCTTCCCCCTGGCGCAGCAGGCCGTTGTCGACAAAGACGCTGGTCAACTGGTTTCCGATGGCCTGGTGGAGAAGCAGCGCCGCGACGGAAGAGTCCACTCCGCCGCTCAATCCCAGGACGACGCGTCGGTCTCCCACTGTGGCGCGGATCTCCTCCACGGAATTCCGGACAAAGGAGGCCATGGTCCAGCTTTTCCCGCAGCCGCAGATGAGAAAGAGAAAGTTTTCCAGCATCTTCTTCCCTTCCGGGGTGTGCACGACTTCAGGATGGAACTGGAGTCCGTAAAAGCGCCGCTTCGAATCCTCAACGGCGGCAACCCGGGTATTGGCCGTTTCCGCGGTGATTTCAAATCCTGCAGGCAACCGGTCGATCGTGTCCCCGTGGCTCATCCAGCAGCGGGTGTTCTCGGCGACGCCCGAAAAGATTCCGTCCCCCTCCCGCCGGATCACGTGCAGTTCGGCAAAACCGTACTCCCGCTTGGCCGACCGGATTACCTTGCCGCCCAGGCAGTCCACCATGTACTGCAGCCCGTAGCAGATGCCGAGAGTGGGAATGCCCAACTCGAAGATGCCTTTGTCCACCCGTGGGCTGTCGGGTTCGTAAATGCTTGCCGGCCCTCCGGAGAGAATGATCCCCTCCGGATTGAGCGCCTTGATCGCCTCCAGGGAAATGTCCGGGGGCTCGATCTGGCAGTACACCTCCAGCTCCCGGACCCGGCGGGCGATCAACTGGTTGTATTGGGATCCGAAATCGATAATAAGAATCATGATAGATGCCTCGCGGCCTTCAGGAAGGGTTCCGCGGCGCGCGCTTCTTCTCTGAAGACATGGTTTCAATAAAGGATTTAAAAAGATAAGACGCATCCTGCGGTCCCGGCGCCGCTTCGGGATGATACTGGACGCTCAAGGCACGAAGGGATGGATAGGCAATCCCCTCGGAGGTTCCGTCGTTCAGGTTTTCATGGGTCTGTTCCAGCTCGGAGGGAAGGGATTCCGGCAGGACGACAAAACCGTGATTCTGGGAAGTGATCTCCACCCTTCCCGTCCGCTTCTGCCGAACCGGCTGATTGATCCCGTGATGGCCGAACTTCAGTTTTTCCGTGCGGCCGCCCACGGCCTGTCCGAGAATCTGATGCCCGAGGCAGATGCCGAAGATCGGAAGTTTTCCCAAAAGCTCCCGGACGGTGGCCACAATATGAGGCAGCGCGGCCGGATCACCCGGCCCGTTGGACAGGAGCAGCCCGTCGGGAGACCAGGACAGGATCTCTGTGGAAGACAAGCCGGCGGGCACGACGACCACCTCGCATCCGGCCTCTTCCAGACAGCGGAGGATGTTGTATTTGACCCCGCAATCCAGAACGACCACCCTCGGATGTCCAACCTGTTCCGCCAGCCGGTCCGGATCCGCCTTTTCGGCACATCCCTGCACCCAGCGGTAAGGCTGCCGGCAGCCGACAGTCCGGACCAGATCCCGCCCCACGAGACCGGGATAGGCCCGCACCTTCTGCAGCAGAAGTTCGATGTCCGAAGTTTCCGAGCTCAATACGCCGCGCATGGCCCCGTTAACACGCAGACGCCTGGTCAGGGCGCGGCAGTCCATCCCCTCCACTCCCAGCGTCCCCTGGGACTCCAGGAAGGCCTTGAGGGTCTGCCTGGATTGCCAGTTGCTGGGAAAATCCGAGTACTCGCGGACAATCAACCCTTCCAGGCAAATTCCGGCAGACTCCATGTCCCTGGGATTGATCCCGTAATTGCCGATCAGCGGATAGGTCATGGTCACGATCTGCCCCTTGTAGGACGGATCGGTCAGGATTTCCTGGTACCCTGTCATTCCCGTATTGAAGACGACTTCCCCCAGAACTTCACCGCCCCCTGCAAAGACCTCCCCCCGGAAGACGCTACCGTCTTCCAGAACCAGCAAGGCTGCTTTCTGCTTTCGCAACAGGGTCACCCGGTTTTCCCCCAATTCTCTGACCGCCTTTGAATCTCCCGCAGGAGAGCAAGGCGAATGCCGTTTGACATTCCGGCCGCCGATGACCGGCCGCCGCTGCTTGGCTATGAACTATCTACCTGGAATCATTAACTATTAAATAATTTTGTTCCGCTTCTTATATCAGCACCCGTCCGGATAATGCAACACCATAATGACGGAGCAGCCGTTTCTGCAGATCGTTAAAGCATCGGCAGATAGCGGTCAATTTCATAGCGGCTCACGTGCGTACGGAATCGATCCCATTCCAGCTTCTTGTTTTCCACGAATTTCTCGAAGATGTGGTCTCCCAGGGTCTCCCGGACCAGTTCGCTCGCGGACACCGCAACAATCGCCTCATAGAGGCTGCCGGGCAGAGAGCGGATGCCGGCCTCCTCCCTGGCTTTTTCCTTCATTTCAAAGATGTCCTCTTCAATCGGCTCCGGCAGCTCATAGCCCTTCTCCACCCCCTTCAATCCGGCAGCCAGCATCACGGCGAAGGCCAGGTAGGGGTTGCACGCCGGGTCGGGGGAACGGAACTCGATGCGGGTCGCCTGCTCTTTTCCCGGTTTATACATGGGAACGCGAATCATGGCGGAACGGTTGCGCCGCGCCCAGGACACATAGACCGGCGCTTCGTAGCCCGGCACCAAGCGCTTGTAGGAATTGACCCACTGATTGCAGATCGCCGTAATTTCAGGGGCGTGCCTCATCAGTCCGGCAATGTAGTGCTTTGCCATGGTGGAGAGATGATACGCGTCGTTTCCGTCAAAGAAGGCATTTTTATCCCCGACAAAGAGAGACTGGTGGGTGTGCATCCCGCTGCCGTTTTCCCCGAAGACCGGCTTGGGCATGAAGGTGGCGTAAAATCCGTTCTGGCGGGCGATCTCCTTTACCGTCGTCCGGTAGGTCATCACTTTATCCGCCATGCGGAGGGACTCATCGTAACGGAGATCGATTTCATGCTGGCTCGGCGCCACTTCATGATGGGAGTATTCGACGCGGATTCCCATCTCCTGGAGGGCGAATATGGTCTGCCTGCGCAGATCCGTGGCCACATCCACGGGCAGGCCGTCGAAGTATCCGCCTCTGTCAAGAAATTCCGGGGATTTGTCGCTGATGAAGTAGAAAAACTCAAGTTCCGGACCGACGTAGAAGGTGTATCCCTGATCCGCGATTTTCTTCAGAGCCCGCTTCAGGACATAGCGGGGATCCCCCTGGTAGGGCGTTCCATCCGGATTCAGAATATCGCAGATCATGCGGGCCACCGGGCGTTCCGACGGCCGCCAGGAGATCATCTGAAAGGTGGTCGGATCCGGCATGGCAATCATGTCGCTTTCCTCAATGCGGCAGAAGCCTTCGATGGAAGACCCGTCAAACCCCATCCCTTCCGTCATGCCCTCCTCGAGTTCCGAAGGGGTCACGCTGAAGACTTTCTGCACCCCCAGGACATCGGTAAACCAGAACTGTATGAAACTCACGTTTTGTTGCCTGACGATCTTATGAACTTCTTCCTTCGTTTGGCAGTTGAACATTGAAGCCTCCTTTCTTCATACGTCAGCGGGCAAAAATCCCATTTCACCTCAAAACGCGGCTTGCATCGGCTTCGTTGGAACAGGACACGATAGAAAAGGCCAAAAGCGTGCCATAGAGGCTCAAGCATGGGATCTGTCCCGGCTCCCGATGAACCCCCGACACGCGGGCACCTCGCCTTACCCTCGCCAGGCCTGTCAGCTTATGAAATGCAACCTGATATCAATGGATAAAATCTCTGGCGGCAACAGGAAGTTCTTTTTTTTTTCAAGAAAAGAAATGCCAGGAACGAACAAAACAAAATTGTATATAACATCTCAAAGAGAACAAATTTGTCCGAAAATTCCCGGTTGTCCCGGATCACCTCTTGTCCTCCTGCCTCAATCCCGGGGTGAGGAGGGGCTTGCATATTTCGCCTTGAATCTCCGGGGATCGATTCCGAGCTTCTGGATTTTATATTGAATGATCCGCTTTGTCGTC
>ENA-UOUL01005028-UOUL01005028.1-bioreactor-metagenome-genome-assembly--contig:-NODE-5028-length-11733-cov-3.133065_pt1 | contig 11733 bp, 8 predicted proteins | sample MGYA00249838_ERZ747220 | MGnify/ENA primary metagenome ERZ747220 (study PRJEB28778, sample SAMN05720191) | bioreactor metagenome | isolation source: Anaerobic biogas reactor | place: USA:Washington...
GACGACGGCGAAGATGGTCTGCCCCAACATCTGGTTGAAGCGCCGCACCGGGGCCATGAAGGTATATTCAATCGTCCCTTCCCAGCGCTCCCAGGCGATCATCTCGCTGATATTGTTAAAGATGCTGGCGAGAAACCGCCAGACGAGCGTTCCGATCAGCAGGTAGGTGATCAGAAAGTTGGTATCGATCTGACTCTCGCCTGTGATCTCGCCCGCGCCCGCGCCGATGAACGTCACGGAGAGCGAGTTGGCGATGGAGTAGGCCAGCCAGACCGCTTCCCAGCCCCAATAGCGCTTCATCAAGTTGAAGTTGCGGGCTACGAAGGCGTAGGACTGGCGCATTTCCAGTTGAAGACCTCGTATCATCTCTTGACTTCTCCTTTCGCCTTAGTCCAGGACCTTCTGTAGCTCGAAATCGGTCAGGTCGTCTTTCTCGACCAGTTCCTTGCCGGTCAGATCCATGAACACTTCTTCGAGCGATGGCTCGTGCCCGTTGCGGTTGATCATACGCTTGAGGCCGGTGGGCGTATCGAGTTTGCGCCCACGGCCGTGCTGGCGGAACCGGTGCCGACAGCCGACGAGGCGCGAGGGCACGGTGTAGAGGACATTGCGCACCGAGATCGTGCCGGAGCGTGACGATCTCGCACGCTCTCAGTCGAGCCGCAGCGATCGTGTTTCGAGCTCGTGCGGAGTTGACACAGTCGTTGACCCACACGCGCGGGTTGACCGCCTAGCGTCGCTCGGGTGCTCGCCAGATCGCGGACATTGACCTTGAACGGCGCGCGATCACCGTTCGCGATGGCAAGGGCGGCAAGGACCGGGTGATCCCGATGAGCGTGCAACTGTCGAGCCTCCTCGAACACGCCGGGCCGGGCATCTACGATGAAGCATATTTGGATTATGTCTACTCTATAACCCGGAAGGCCGGCGAGCACGGTCTCAGCCTCATCATCGACCCGCACCAGGACGTGTGGAGCCGGTTCTCCGGCGGAGATGGCGCGCCCGGTTGGACGTTGGAGACGGTCGGGTTCGACCTGGCAGGTTTTGCCGACACCGGCGCGGCCATCGTGCATGCGGTCCACGGCGACCCCTTCCCGAAGATGATCTGGCCAACCAATGGGAGCAAGCTGGCCGCAGCAACCATGTTCGCCCTCTTCTTCGGCGGGGACGACTTTGCGCCACTCACCCGCATCGAGGGTGAGCCGGTCCAGCAATTCCTGCAGCGCCACTATATTGCGGCCATCCAGCAGTTGGCCCTGCGTCTCCGGGGACTACCCAACGTGGTCGGGTACGATATGCTGAACGAGCCGCTGCCCGGCTATATCGGCTGGCGGGACCTGAACAAAACAGAAGGGGCACTGACCCTCGGCCCCTGCCCCACTCCTTTCCAGGCGATGCTGCTCGGCTCGGGCGTGCCCCAGGAAGTGGCTGTGTGGAAGCTGGGCGCGGTCAGTTTCAGACGGGCTGGGACACAACTGGTGAACGGAGCCCGGCGCCGCGCCTGGCGGGAGGGCTGCGACTGCGTGTGGCGAGAAAACGGTGTGTGGGACTTCGATGCGGCAGGCGCGCCGCGACTCCTCCGCCCGAACCACTTCTCAGAGGTGCGCAGCACCCGAGTTGACTTCGGACGTGATTACTTGCAGCCGTTCGCCCGGCGCTTCACTGCGGCGATCCGCGCGGTCGATCCCCGGGCGCTGATTTTCCTCGAGCCCGAACCTGGCCACCTGGGGCCGCCGTGGAGCGCAGAAGACACCGGCGACGTCGCCTTTGCCCCGCACTGGTATGACGGCCACGTGCTGATGTCAAAGCAATTCAGCCCGCTTCTGGCCGCCAACGCGCACACGCGTAAGCCGGTCTTCCTGCGCGGACCCATCCGCAGATCATTCGCACAGCAGTTGGCTAACATCAGGCAGGGCGGGCAGCGTGCCGGCATGCCGGTTCTGCTGGCTGAGTTCGGCATCCCGTTCGACCTCAACCACGGCCGCGCATTTAGCACCGGCGACTTCAGCGCACAGATCAAGGCGCTGGATCGCTCCTTCCGCGCGGTCGAGGACAATCTGTTGAGTTGCACGCTCTGGAACTACACAGCAGACAACACCAATGCGCGCGGCGACGGGTGGAACGGGGAGGATTTCTCGATCTTCAGCCGGGATCAGCGGGATGAACCCGGCGATATCAACTCCGGCGGCCGGGCTCTGGACGCGGTCGTGCGACCTTACCCGAGGGCGATCGCAGGGGTGCCGCTTCGGCTATCGTTCGACGTGAAGCGGCGCGTCTTCGAGTTCGAGTTTCGCCACGATCCTGCCCTGACCGCCCCGACGGAGATCTTCGTCCCGAGGCTCCAATACGGGCAGGGGTTCCGCGTCGAGGTGAGCGATGGGTCGGTCGAAATCGACCTACCGCGACAACTCGTGATCTACCGCCACGACGCCGAGCACCGCGGTGCAAAGCCCGGCGAGCACTGGATGCGGATCACTCCTGCCGGAGCTCAGTGAGGACGCCGGCATCGAAGGGGTTGCGTCCGGCGTGCAGCTCGCTGAGCCACCCGCGCACCCGGTCCTCTTCTTTCTCAAGCAAGGGCGGCTTCAGTGCAGCCAGGTATGCCCCCAGATCCTCGGCAGCCAGGGCATACTCTTCCGTGAGGGCATAGGCAATCGCACGGCCATGGCGTGCAGGTCCGCTATCCGCCGCGGAGAGCGCTTGCCCGCACCACCGCAGCGCTTCCTCGGACCATCCCTTCACGGCATAAGCCCAACACAGCGAATCCAACGCCCCAGGGTAGCCGGGTTGCAGCTCCAGCACCCGATTAAAATCGCCCTCCCAGCCCACCTCGTCCGTCCGCAATCGGGCCAGCCCGCGGTTGAGAAGTGCCTCGACCGAATCGGGCGTGAACTCCAGCGCCCTGTCGAGGTCGATGAGAGCCTGCCTCGCATGGTCGTTCCCGCCGAGCAGGAGATGAGCCGTGCCGCGGTTGGTCAGCGCCTCCGCTGCGTCGGGATAAGCCACAAGATAGCGCGTCAGGTCTGCAAGCGCGAGGTCGACATCTCCCGCTCCCTGCCGCTTCAGGCAAGCGACAGCGCGGTTGTGAGATGCGGCGACCAGGTCTGGCCGGAGCGCCAGGGCCCCTCCATAGGCCCCGATGGCGGCATCCAGATCGGGCGGCTCCTTCTGCTGAGCCGCGAGGCCTGTCAGAAAGTACAGCGTGACCCTGGCGGCATCGTCCTCGACCGGATGGCTTGCGGCTTGCGCCAGCAATGCGACCGCCACCTCCGGCCGTCTCCGATCGATGAGCACCTGCGAGAGATTGAGGAGGGCCAGAAAGCGCGTGTCCTCGGGCAGGTCCGAGTTGATGACCGCGGACAGGTCGTCCGTCGTCGAAAGCAGCTTCTCGAGCGGAGCCGTCTCGCGCACTTCGCCGCCGTCGGACACGGTAAATCGTGCGAGAACGCGGCCGCTGTCATATTCGCCCCAGATGACCAGCGCGGCTCGGGAGCGAGCGGCCACTTCATCCGCGACATCCTGCGTCCGAATCGGGTCGGGCCATTCCGCCACGCGCACGTTCGAGAGGCGCGCGGCCGTGATCTCGCGCTCCAGCGCCTGCCTGATGCGGCCGGGTATGTTGTACCCCTGGCTGCCGCCGGTGTAGTTGACGAAGTGGCCAACCACGATCAGGGTCTCATCCCCCTGGCTGACTGGGTAGACCGCGCGCGGACGAAATAGAAGCCAGGCAGTCAATGCACCGAGCAGCACCAGGCCAAGCACCAGAAGGAGGCGGAGACGCGTTTGCGCCGGTGCAGGTGCAGCCAGCATTGGGGCCATCACGTGCTCTGCGTGATCCTCAGCGGCGTCGCCCACGGCGCCGGTCATGTCACTCCCGGCATCCAGGGTGAGTGAAGCCGGCAGCCGGGACGGGGCGGCCACGACGGGCGGGAAGCCGGCGGCCAACAGGAACTCGTCCCGCTCCTCATCCGAGAGCCGCAATTTGCCCGCCAGCCGCACCACATCCTCTGCCGAGCGCGGCCGCGCAACCGTGCCCTCCTTCCAACGGAAGATCGTTTGCCGCCGGACACCCACTGCGCGCGCAAGCTCGGCGTCGCTGACGCCCGTGCGCCCGGCATATTCTCGGAGAAGCTCGGCAAAAGTGCGCATGATCGCCTCGGAGGCGTGTTGCGTCCCTTGTTGCATCCAATGGTGCACTTCTGGTGCTTGAAGTGTCCCTGCGTTGCGGTATGAATGAGGCACAAAGGACGATTTCAGTCTAGCCCAAGTGTCTCAGGAGGACAAAATGAAAATGCTCCGGCATCTCGTCCCATGGGTTACCGCCCTGGTCCTCGTCTTGCTTTCGGGCGGATGTGCCGCTCCGATGGATGCCTCGAAGTCGCTCAGCCGCTCCGTGATCCGGAGCGGCGGCATCGTCGACGCCGATCAAATCCGCGTTGCAGAGTACCTGAACTACTACGAGCAGCGCTTCCCTGAACCGACCACTACGACGCTGGGCCTCGACCTGCGGCTGGGCAATGGCACTGCGCCAGCCACGGGTGGCGATGCATGGCTGCAGATCGGCGTGCAGGCGAAATCTGCCCGGCCGGAGGAGATCGCGCCGCTCACCTTGGCGCTCGTCATCGATTGCAGCGGTTCCATGGCGGATGCGGGCAAGATGGACTGGGTGAAGCGATCACTCCACGTCTTCCTGAACAGCCTGGCTGCCAACGACCAGGTGACCCTTATCGGCTACAGCGATGATGCCTGGCGCATCGAGTCGATGCGGACAGTGGGCGATGGCGCCTGGATTGCCGCGGCCATCGATCGGCTGGAGCCCACCGCATCGACGAATCTGTACTCGGGGCTGATGCTTGGACTCCGCGAGGTCGACCGGCGTTACGATCCTGCGCGCAATAACCGGGTCATCCTGTTGACGGATGGCATCGCCAATGTAGGGGTGACCGATCCGCAGGCCATCGCTGCGGATGCCAGGGTCTACAACGATCGTGGCATCTACCTGGCGACGATTGGACTCGGTCACGACGTCAATGACGCGCTCCTGTCCGAATTGGCGATCCAGGGCAAAGGTCCCTATCACTTTATCGACTCTGCCCAAGAGATGGACAAGGTATTCCGCAAGGATGCATTGGGCCTGATGGCCAAGGTTGCCGCGAACGTGTCGGTGTCCATCCGTCCCGCGCCTGGTGTACAGATCATGGATGTGACTGGCTTCGAAGGCACGCTCCCCTCAGGCCCGGTGCAGGTCAGCCTGCGCGATCTGGCGCCGGCTGACAACCAGGTCCTGCTTGTGCGCCTCAGGCTCGCGCCGGATGCGCCGGGCCAGATGCCCCTTGTAGCCGTGGAGCTGAGCTATGACAATCTGAATGCCAGCAGGCGTGAGGTTCTGGCCTCGGACACACAGATATTTCGGGCCCATGTGTCTGCCTACGACCCGCTCCTGGATGCCGAGGTTTTGCGCAACGTCACGATTCAGCGCTCCGCAGAGGGTTTGAAGGAGATCAGCCGGCTGGCGGACGAGCAGCGCTACGTCGACGCGTGGCGCCTCGCGCACGATCTGGAAGAGGCGCTGCGCCGGGTTGCGGAGTTGACCGGCGACGAGCAGATGGTGAACGACGCGGAGATGATGGTGCGTTACCAACACACCCTGGCTCAATGGATGCCCGAGGAGCCACGGAGCGACCGGGAACGGTCACAGCCCACACGTTTCTACCGCGGGGGTGCTGCGACGCCGCCTGTCATCGAAATCAAATAGCTTACACCGCAGGAGTCCCAATCCACGGAGTGAGACCTCACCTCACTCCGTGGTTTCTGCCACGGGAAAGTAACACACGCCGGCGGTGCCGGGTCCGGAGTGGACGCCCAGAGCCGGGGAAAGCTCGGCAACCAATGACTCGACGCAGGTCAGCCGCGCTTCGAACATCGCCTTGAGCTTCTCGGCCTCTTCCGCGGCCGCAGCGTGCACATACGCGATCTTGATCCTGCCCATCTTGCCCGCGGCTTCCTCCACCATCTCGACCATCTTCTCGTAGGCGGCACGACGGCTGCGCACCTTGCCCAGCGGCACAATGACGCCATCTTCCATTCCGATCAGGGGCTTGATATTCAGGAGCGAGCCGACCAGGTGCGTGGCCTTGCCGATCCGCCCGCCCATATGGAGGTACTTGAGCGTGTCTGCAGTCTGGATCATCCGGGTGACCGGCATCATGCGCTTCACAAGTGCCACGATGTCGGGCAGCGACTTGCCGGCAAGCGCCGCGCGGGCCGCCTCGATCACCATCCAACCCTGGCACATCGCGACGTTAAGGGTGTCGATCACCTCGATGCGCAGGTCGGGCACGGCATCGACAAGCATCTGGCGTGCGATGAGCGCCGCCTGGTAGGCCCCGCTGCCCTTGGATGTGATGTGAATGCTGGCAATCTCACGCACGCCTTCGTTGGCCAGCTGCCGGTAGATCTCCAGGTAGTCGCCGGCACTGGGGTTAGCCGTCTTGGGCAGCTCGGCCGCAGTGCGCAGCCATTCGTAGAAAATGGCCCCCGGTGCAGTGACCAGATCCCGCAACACCACCTTCCCCTGGTGGATGTAGTAGGGCGCCCAACGGATGTCGAGCGCATCGAGCAGGGGCTGCGGGATACTGGCTACACTGTCGGTGACGATGGCTACTTTGGACATACTCGCCTCCCTGGCAGACACGCAGCATTGTGTGCATGCGTGTCCTTCGAAACCGCTCCTGAGGAAAGTTTACTACAGCCTGGCCCGAAGCGCCACAATAAGCTACGTACATCATCGTGAGTTCGATGGAAGGAGGGCCTGGTGAGTCGCTGCCTGCGTCCGGTGAAGGGGGCATCCATTGGCATCGGCTCGGCAGCACAGCGGGGACAAGGGGAGATGCTTACTCGCGACCCGCGGGCGCTATGCCATCCGTAGAACCCTGAACATCATTGGCGTGTGCGTGGGCTTGTTCTGGTCCGCCACCTTCGTCCGTCCATTCTCTATCGTCAGTGGCGCTGCCCGTCTGGCGCTGCAGAAACCGTAGAAGTGCATCGAAGTCCGCAAAACCATGGCACTCGCCGGTGTGTGCGTCCTGAAGGGAAGCACGCCACACCGGCGAGCAGGGGTTGCCGCTCTGCCACAAGCGCAGCAGGTATGCCAGGTAGCGCGGTCTCCGAAGGTTCATGGTCAGCTCACCGCGCAAGTATCGCCACTGGTCTTTCGCTTATCGATCGGTATGTGCGCATTACTTCGCGCGCGGCAACTTCTTGCCCGCCAGAGATTCCTTGCGATCGGCGCAGGCGTCATCGCCGACCAGTACGAAGCGTAAGGAAACCGCCTCGCCGTCCCGCTGCGCGACATAGACTTCATAGCTGGCCTCCGCGTCCCGGCAGCCCGGCCCGCCGCCCAGCCCTCCCTTCAGAAAGCGTAAGTTCTGCCCCTCAAACACATACTTGCCCTGGCCGAGAGCGGTACGGGCGCGGGCCAGCAGGCGATCCGCCGTGGCGGCGCTGAGCGTTAGCAGCAAGAGCCGGGTCTCCGGGTCCAGTTCCAGTTCGCCATGTCGCTCCAAAGCTTCGACGTACTGTGGCAACACCGCCACCAAGCGTTTGCCGCAGATGCAGTTGGCGATGCGCCATACTTTTTCGAGCGCTGCCCGCACCCGCCCGGTGTACTTGCTGCGCCGCCCACGCCGCTGGGCCGTCGTGCGCTTTGGCGGATGGTTCAGCACATGAATCGCATACTTCCGGTGGTAGCCCGTGGCCGCCACAAACTCATCCAGGATCTGCTGCTTGGCTGTCCGGTTGCTCAACGTGTAGCGCGGCCGGACGACCCGCAACAGCTCACGCTTGCTTGTGTGACTCATCATGCCTCACATTCTCCCCGGCCGCCCGCCCTAAATGTGACGTTACGCCGGTAAGATTATGATCTGAGGCAACGATTCCTTGAAAGTAAGATTTACAGTGAGTCAATTCGCCGACCTGATCGACCGCTTCGTGCCAGGAGCGATGTTGCTGGACAGGCTTCTGGCCGCCGGTCGAGGCCCCGCAGCCCAGTTGGAAGCGCGGCTGCGCGACCGCAGCGTCCTGCGACTCGCCGCCTCGGTGCAACAGACCAGCCTCTTCGCGCAGTTCACGCGGACTCTGCAGGTGCTGTCGCGCCGGCACCCGCTGCTGCTGGTGCTGGATGATCTGCAATGGGCGGATGCCGGCTCCACCAATCTGCTGCTCCATCTGGCGCGACGCCTGACGGGCCACCGCATCCTGGTCTTAGGCGCTTACCGGCATAGTGTTGTGATCGCCAGCGAAGATGGCCAGCGGCACCCTCTGAAATCGATGGTCCACGAGTTGCAGCGCGAGTACGGCGATGTCCAGGTCGACGTTGGCCAGGGCGATCGGCGCCAGTTTATGGAGGCGCTCCTGGACACCGAGCCCAATCGCCTCGGGACCGCGTTCCGGAATGCGCTGTTCCGACACACCAATGGCCAGCCGCTGTTCACAGTTGAATTCTTGCGCGGCCTGCAGGAACGTGGGGATCTGCTCAAGGACAGCGAGGGACGCTGGGTGGCCGGTGCGTCGCTAGATTGGGAGACGCTGCCCCCTCGCGTCGAAGCGGTGATCGCCGAACGCGTCGGCCGGTTGCCCCAGCGCTGGCAGGCCCTGCTCGCGGCAGCGAGCGTGGAGGGCGAAACGTTCAGTGTCGAGGTCCTGGCTCGCGTCCTGGCCTCCTGGCGACCGGCAGTTGCTGCTGATGAGCCTGAGATCATGCAATGCCTGAGCGGTCCTCTGGTGCACGAGCACCGCCTGGTGCTGGCGCAGGGCGTCGAACACATCGGCAGCCGGCGGCTTTCCCGCTACCGTTTCCGGCACTTTCTTTTCCAAAAGTACCTGTATGGCAAGCTGGACGCTGTCGAACGAGCCCATTTGCACGAATCGGTGGCGCACGAGCTTGAGGCGCTGAGCGACCAGGAGGGTGGTCACCTGGCGGTTCAGTTAGCCTGGCACTACGAGTCGGCCGGAAATCCAGACAAGGCGGTCCACTACCTCCGGCAGGCCGGGGAGCTGGCCGGTCGCTTGGGCGCGCCCCAGGAAGCCATCGCACACTTTCAACGCGGATTGCAGTTGCTGGCAGCGAGACCCGACACAACCGAGCGCGTGGGTCTGGAGATCTCGCTGTTGAACAGCCTCGGCCCGCAGCTCATCGCCGGCAGGGGATACGCGCACCCGGATGTGCAGCAAATCTATGACCGGGCACGGGCGCTGTGCCGGCCGTTGGAGCCATCGCCACCGTTGGTGCCCGCGCTGAGGGGGTTGGGAGCTTTCTACTCGCTGCGGGCGGAGTACGGTGTGGCGCACGAGCTGTACGAGCAGATCTCGGCCATCGCCGGCCGGTCCGGCGACCGCGCGTTGCTTTCGGTTGCCGACCGGCTCCAGGGCTATCTGGCGGTGGTCACCGGCGCAGTCGTGCCCGCGCGCGTCTTCCTCGAGCGCGCACTCTCGAACTACGATCCCGTGCGCGAATCGACTGACCTTGCGCTGAGCGCGGATCTGCAAGACCCCATCACCGCGTGCCATACCTGGCTCAGCTGGGCGGTGTGGGCCCTCGGCCATGGGGATCAGGCGCTCGCTCACAGCCGGCAGGCACGCGCAGCAGCGGAGACCGTGGGCCGGACGTTCGATGTGACTTTCGCGCTGGGGCTGGCTGCCACGCTCCACACGCTGCGCCATGACGCCGGCGCCGCGCGCGACACAGGGGCGTCGGCCATTGCTATCGCGTCCTCCAAAGGCTTCCCCTTCTGGTTGGCCGCGGGAAAAGTGAGTCACGGCTGGGCTATTGCCCGGTTAGGGCAGGCCGATGAGGGGTTGGCGGAAGTGCGCGAGGGCGCGGAATTCATTCGACTGAGCGGGGCCAGGCAATCGATCCCGTGGAGCCTGATGTTGCTGGCCGAGACGCTGGAGCAAACGGGACGGATCGAAGAAGGTCTCGACGCGCTCACCGAGGCGCTGAACGAGGAACGCCGCGCCACCTCCAAATGGCTCACGGCCAATCTGCTCCGCCTGAGGGGAGAGCTTTTGCTCCGGCAGGGCGACGTCAATGAAAGCCAGTCAGAGGCTTGTTTCCGGCAGGCGATTGCCGTGGCGCAAGACCAGGGAGCCAAATCATGGGAGTTGCGCGCCACTGAGAGCTTGTGTCGCCTCTACATCCGGCACGGCCGGCAGGAAGAGGCCTGCGCCATGCTGGCGGAGATTTGCGACTGGTTCACCGAAGGATGGGACGAGCCTGGCTTGCGGGCAGCAAAGACCTTGCTCGACCAGCTTGGACGCACCTGAAGCCATCGGGATACCCCGCCGGTGCAAGGGTGCGCTGATGCTCTGCTCTGCGCATCTCTGATCTGCCGCATGGTTCGTGAAACGGTTCGCACATTTCAGCCACCTAAGGTATCATAAGGCACTGAAGTCGCACGATTCCCACACCGGAGATACAACCATGTCCGTTATCAGAGACCGGCGCCAGTTCCTCAGGCAGATGCTGGCGCTAACGATAACCGGGGTTGGCGCCAGCGCGTGTCGCACGTCGAAACCAGCTGCAGTCAACCCTACCCCTGCGGAGCCAGTTGAGGCGTTTGTGGCCACACCTGGCGCCGCTGCGCCGAAACCTACCTCAGCCCCCGCGCTCGTCCGGCCTTCGCCGTCCGTGCCCCAGGCAGCCAGACCAACGTCGCAGGCTGCCCAACCCGCCGCACAGCCTCCTGCAGCGCCAGCCGTTGCATTGCCCACAGCGGCGGACACTGCCGATCTGGCGGTGGCACGCGGGTCCGGCGCCGACCCTGCCGAGCTCGTCCATCGAGCAATTGCCGCCCTGGGCGGCATCGAACGGTTCGTTAAGCCCGGCGCCAACGTCATTGTCAAGCCCAATATCTGCACCGCCTACTATGGCCCCGAATATGCCGCCACGACGAATCCCCAGGTAGTTGCTGCCGTGGTTGCCCTCTGCCTGGGCGCAGGTGCAAAGCGCGTGCGGGTCATGGACGCGCCCTTCGGAGGCACAGCACAGAATGCCTATGCCAAGAGCGGCATTGGCGATGCGGTGCAAGCCGCTGGCGGGGAGATGGAGGTGATGAGCCGGATGCGATACCGGGCCCTCGAACTCCCCAACGGCCGGAAGATCAAGGAATGGCAGGTCTATGGCGACGCGCTCGACGCCGATGTGCTGATCAACCTGCCCATCGCCAAGGACCACGGATCCACGCGCCTCACCCTGGGAATGAAGAACCTGATGGGGCTGATCCAGGACCGGAGCGGCTTTCACTCGCGCGGGCTGGATCAGTGTATCGCGGACCTGAACAGCAGCCTCAAGCCGCAGTTGACCGTGGTGGATGCCGTACGCATCCTGATGGAGAATGGTCCCACCGGAGGCAACCTGAACGATGTGAAAGCGACCGGTACGGTGATTGCCAGCGCCGACATCGTCGCGGCCGATGCCTATGCGACTACGCTCTTCGGGATGACCGGCAAAGACATAGGCTACATTCGCCTGGGCGCTGAGATGGGTCTCGGGCAGATGGACCTGAACGCCGTCAGGACGGTTGAGATCCCGGTCTGATCGGAAATCATCCCACAGGAGGGATGCGCATGCGAGCGAACGCCCTGCACAAGGCACGCCGCTGGGTGCAGTTGGCCGTCTTCCTGGTCTTCCTCTACCTGACGATCCGCGCGGCAGCCGTTCCTTCCACGGCCGGC
>ENA-UOUL01005029-UOUL01005029.1-bioreactor-metagenome-genome-assembly--contig:-NODE-5029-length-11732-cov-3.167224_pt1 | contig 11732 bp, 8 predicted proteins | sample MGYA00249838_ERZ747220 | MGnify/ENA primary metagenome ERZ747220 (study PRJEB28778, sample SAMN05720191) | bioreactor metagenome | isolation source: Anaerobic biogas reactor | place: USA:Washington...
GACGACGGGCCCCGAGGCGCCCTCGACGTACTTGGCGAAGCGCTCGACCATCTCCTGCTGCGCCTTCTTGAGGCCGCGGGCGCGGGTGAGCGGCCCCACCACGCCGTCCTCGAGGGTCAGCAGCGGCTTGACGTTGAGCAGCCCGCCCAGCAGGGCGCTGGCGCGGCCGATGCGGCCGTTCTTCTGCAGGAACTCGAGGGTGCCGACGGTGAACACCACGAAGTTGGTGTCGCGGATGGTCTCGAGCGCCGGCATGATGTCGTCGAGCGTGGCGCCGGCGCCACGCATGCGCGACGCGACGCGCACCATCTCGCCGTGGCCCAGGCTGGCGGCCAGGCTGTCGAACACCGTGACCGGCACGGGGGCGTCCTCGGCGGCGATGGTGGCCGACTGGAAGGTGCCCGAGACCTTGGAGCTGAGGGTGATGACGAGGATGGCCTCGGCGCCGGCGGCGACCGCGCGCTCGTAGGCGGCGGCGAACTCGGCCGGGCTCGGCTGGCTGGTGCTGGGCACGTCGGCGCCGGCCTTGACGCCCGCGACGATGTCGGCGGGCGTGATGTCGAGCCAGTCGCGGTGCATCTTGCCTTGGAAGTTGACGTGCAGCGGGACGGCCTCGACCTGCAGGCGCTGCAGCTCCTCGGCGCTGAGGTCGCTGGTCGAGTCGGTGATGATGGCGAGCTTCATGCTGGTTCTCCTGTGAGCGGGCAGCCGCACCCTATGGGGGTGTGGGGCCACGGCCTCGCGGGCCCTGGACGGTGCGGAGCGCTGGTTCGCCTGCAGGATAGCCGAGAAACGTGCCCGGCGCACGCCCGGCCCCGGGCTGTCATGATGGCGCCGATGAGCGAAGCGGTGTGGTGGCTCCTCACCCCCAGCAGCCTGCTGGTGGCGTTCGTGTGCCTGGGCGCACTGGCCGCGCGCGCCGGCGCCCGGCGGCTGGCCGGCGCGCTGCTGTTCCCGCCGCTCGCCCTGCTGCTAGCGCTGCTGGCGCTGCCGCTCGACCGGTACCTGGCCGCCCCGCTCGAGGACCGTCACGCCGCGCCTTCCGAGCTGCCGGCGCGGGTCGACGGCATCGTGGTGCTGGGCGGCGCGGTCGACTGGCGCGTGGGCCAGGACCGCGGCCAGCTGAGCCTCGACGCCGCCGGCGAGCGCATGCTGGCGGCGCTCGCGCTGGCGCGGCGCTACCCGGAGGCGACGCTGGCGTTCACCGGCCTGTTCGACGACCAGCTGCGGCTGGAGTGGCGGGACGCCGACGGCGACGGCCTGCTGTTCGCCCCCGAGCTCAGGGGCCGGCGCGTGGTCTTCCTGGGCGAGGCGCGCAGCACCTACGAGGAGGCGCTGCTGGCGATCGAGCGCCTGCGGCCCGCCCCCGGCTCCACCTGGCTGCTGGTGACGAGCGCGCTGCACATGCCGCGCGCCTACCAGACGTTCCGCACCCAGGGCTGGACGCTGGTGCCGTTCCCGGTCGACTACCGCACCGAGCGCGGCGTGCGCCCGCGCCTCGAGGCGAAGGTGGGCGAGCGGCTCGCGGGCCTGGACCGCGTGGCGCGCGAGTGGGGGGCGTACCTGGTCTACCGCGTCACCGAGCGCCTGGTGGAGTGACGGCGCCGGGCGCCGCTGGTCGCTGCCCGAGACGCGGCGCGAACGCCTGAGGGTCAGGCGCGCACGCCTCAGGCCACCGCCGCGCGGGCGACGAGCGCCTCGGCGATCTGCACGGCGTTGAGCGCCGCCCCCTTGCGCACCTGGTCGCCGGCCACGAACAGCGCGATGGCGCCGGGGCGGCTGGCGTCGGCGCGCAGGCGGCCCACCAGCACGTCGTCCTGGCCGCTGGCGGTGACGGGCATGGGGAAGGTGTTGGCGGCGCGGTCGTCGACCAGGCGCACGCCCGGCGCGGCGGCCAGCACGGCGCGCGCCTCGGCCTCGCTCACGGGGCGCGCGAACTCGGCGTGGATGGCCTCGGCGTGGGCGCGGAACACCGGCACGCGCACGCAGGTGGCGCTCACGGCCAGCTCGGGCGCCTCCAGGATCTTGCGCGACTCCAGGGCGAGCTTGCGCTCCTCCTCGTTGTAGCCGTCGTCCAGCACCTCGCTGTCGTGGCTGAACAGGTTGAAGGCGATGGGGTGGCGGAACTTCTCGGGCCGCGCGTCGTAGGCGCCCGGCTCGCCGCTCGGCGCCGCCTCGGCGGCGAGCGCCTCGGCCGACTGGCGCCGTAGCTCGGCGATGCCCTCGGCCCCCGCGCCCGACACGGCCTGGTAGGTGGCCACGGTGGCGCGCGTCAGCCCGAAGGCGCGGTGCAGCGGCGCCAGCGCCAGCAGCGCGATGATGGTCGAGCAGTTGGGGTTGGCGATCACGCCCGCGTGACCGTCGAGGGCGGCGGGGTTGACCTCGGGCACCACCAGCGGCACGCGCGGGTCGAGGCGCCAGGCGGAGGTGTTGTCGACCACCACCGCGCCGCGCTCCACCCAGCGCCAGGCGTGCTGGCGTGACACGGCGCCACCGGCGCTGGAGAACACCAGGTCGGCGCCCAGGTCGCCGCTCTCGGGCAGGGCCTCGACGACCAGGCGCCCGCCCGCGAAGGCCACCTCGCGGCCCGCGGAGCGGGGCGAGGCGAAGAGCCGCAGCTGCGACAGGGGGAAGCGACGCTCCTCGAGGAGCGCCAGGAGCTCACGTCCGACGGCGCCGCTCGCGCCCACGATGGCCACGCGCATGCGGCGGAGTCTAGCACGCCGCCGGGGTCGGCTTCGCAGCCGCGCTCCGCGCCCTTGACGTCACGCTTCCTGCGCGCTCCGCGGGTCCGCGAGGGCCAGGACGCCGGCAGCGTCCTAGATCCACCCCTTGCGGCGGAAGAGCCACAGCATGCCGAGCACCAGCACCAGCATCACCCCCAGCAGCGCCGGGTAGGCCCAGGCGATGCGGTACTCGGGCTGCTCGAAGTTCATGCCGTAGAGGCCGGCCAGGAACGTCAGGGGGATGAAGATGGTGGAGATCACGGTGAGCACCTTGATGACGTCGTTCATGCGCGTGTTGAGCGCGGTGAGGTAGATGTCGTACAGCCCCGTGACCGTCTCGCGCAGCGCCTCCACCGTCTCGATGACCTGCAGCGCGTGGCTGTGGGCGTCGCGCATGTAGGTGGCCGCCTCCTCGCCCACGAACGCCGTGTCGGGCTGCTCCAGCTTGGCCATCACCTCGCGCAGCGGCCAGACGGCGCGTCGCACGTGCCTGATGTCGCGACGCAGGTTGTTCACGTGCGCGAACGCCTCCGCCGAGGGGCGCAGCAGCAGCTCCTCCTCCAGCGCCTCCAGGTTGTCGCCGTAGCTCTCGACCACCGTGAAGTACTGGTCGATCACCAGGTCGACGAGGTGGTGCGCCAGCACGGCCGCCGAGCGCGTGCGCACCTGGCCGTGGTCCTCGCGCAGCCGCTCGCGCAGGGGGCCGAACGGGTCGCTGCTGTTCTCCTGGAAGGTGACCACCAGCCGCTCCTGCAGCACCAGCGACAGCTGCTCGGTGCGCAGGCGGTCGGGGTCGTCGGGGTCGGCGCGCAGGGCGTCCCCGCCGAGCCCTGGCGCCGCCTCGTTCGTCGCGGCGTGGCGGGGGCGGCGCGCGAAGCGGTTGGCGGTGCGGCGCAGCGCCACCTTGGCCTTCAGCTCCGTGAAGCTGTCGTTCGCGCTGGCCACCGGCGTGGGCGGCACCGCCACGTTGCGCACCGTCAGCATGCGCAGCACCACGAACAGGTAAGCGTCGTACTCCTCGACCTGCGGGCGCTGGCCGACGTGCAGCACGTCGCCGAGCGTGAGGGGGTGCAGCCCGATCGCCTCGGCCACGGCGCCCACCGTGCCCTCGTCGAGGCCGGCGACGTTGAGCCAGTGCGTGCCCGGCGCCCGCACGAGCTCGGCGAGCTCGGCGGGGTCGTCGAGCTCGCGTTCGTCGAAGCGCTCGGCGTCGAAGCTGACGAGCGTGAGGGTCGCCCCGTCGGGCGCCTCGGGGCGCTGCGGGCGTTCGGGGCGCTCGGGCTCGGCCGCCGCCCGGTCGGCCCCGGGGGCCTGATCCGAGCGCCGGGCCGCCATCTAGAACTTGCCGCCCGTCTTGAAGCGGCCGCCGCCGACCTTGCCGCCGGTCTTGAAGCGTCCTCCGCCGCCCGAGGGGCGCGAGCCGCCCCCGAGGCCGCCGCCGAAGCCGCCGCCACCGCCGAAGCCGCCGCCGAAGCCGCCGCCGCGCCCGCGGTCGCGCCCGCCGCCCAGCATGCCGCCGATGAGGCCGCCCAGGATGCCGCCGATGATGTCGCCGGCGAGGTCCTCGCCGAAGCCCTCCCACTCCTCGCTGCGGCGCTGCGGGTAGCGCCCGCCGCCCCACACGGTGCCGCGCCCGAAGCCGCCCGAGCCGAAGTCGGGGTCGAAGCCGGTGCGCGTGAACACGCGCTGCTGGCTGAGCAGGCGCCAGAGCGCCTCGGCGGTGAGCAGCCCCGACAGGAACTGCGACAGGGCGGCGGACACCACGCGCTCGTCCTGGAAGGCCGAGTTGGGGGCGTCCATGCCGGCACGCGTGAAGTCGGCGCGCAGCTTCTCGAGCTCGGCGAGGCGCTGGCGGTGCTGCGCCGCGCTCTCCTTCATCTCGGCCGCGGTGCGGGCGAGCTGCTCCCGCTCGCGGGTCAGGTCGCGCAGGCGCGCCACGATGACGTCGTCGTCGGGGGAGGGGGTGGCGAGCGCCTCCGAGCGCAGCACCTCGAGCGGCGCCTCCTCGAGCTCGTCGCGCAGCAGCGTCACGGCCTTGCGGTAGTTGTCGTCGGTGCCCTGGGCGAACGCCTCCAGCTCGTCGAGCGCCTGCTGGTTGCGCTCCGTCCAGCCCGCCTGCGCCGCCTGCAGCTCCTCGATGCCCTGCTCCGCCTGCTTCAGGCGCTCCTCGAGCTCGGGGATGCCGTCGTCGACGCGCCCCTGCACGTCGAGGCGGCGCAGGGCCTCGAACTCGGCGTCGGCGCGCTCGCGCACGCGCTCGGCGTGCTCGCGCAGGCGCTCGGGCAGCTCCTGCAGGCGGTGGTAGTTGGGGCGCGCGTCGGCGTAGCCGATCAGGCGCGCTACCTTGCCGTCGAGCCAGCGCAGCAGCGGCGCGAACGGCCCGCCGCCGGGCCGGTAGGCGCTGGTGCCGTAGCCGCGGCGCCACAGGTAGGCGAAGAGCGGGTCGGCACGGTACGCCGCCCCCTTGCTCTCGAGCTCGGCCTCGCTCTGGGCGGCCTTGGCCTCGGCCTGCTGCGCGATGCGGTCGGCCTCGGTGGCGGCGGCCAGCTGCCGCTGGTACCCCTCGTCCTGCTGCAGGCGCTCCTGGGTGGCGAGCTCGGCGCGGCCGATCTCGTCGGCGATGCGCTGGCGCTCGTCGGCCGCGGCGGCCAGGCGCTCCTCGAAGCGCTCGCGCTCCTTCTCCAGCTCGCTGAGGCGCCCCTGCACCGCCTGGTAGGCGGCGTTGCGCGCCTCGAGCAGGTTGACGACCGAGCCCTCGGCGTCGCCCCCGCTGGCGGCGCGCTCGCCGGTGGCCAGGAAGCGCAGGCGCAGGCGCGCGAGCTTCTGCAGCTCGTTCGCCCGCTGGGCGTCCAGCTGCAGCAGCTGGTCGTTGCTCTGCTTGAGGCGCGAGTCGAGCTCGCGCAGGCGCTGCTGCTCCTGGGAGAGCGCCTGCCGGATGTCCTGAAGGGCCTCGCGTCCGCTGATCATGCGCCTACCACTCCGTGATCGCCGCGCCGGTGGTGTCGAAGTAGTACTCGGGCTCGAGGAAGCCCGCCTGCTTCTCACCGAAGAGGTCGTCCTGCACGATGCCGTCGTCGAGCTTGTCGGCGCGGACCCGCTCGTAGGTGGCCTCGTCCACGCGCAACCCCCAGGTCTGCACCTCCTCGACCTCGCCCGTCTCCTCGTTGCGCACCGGCACCGTCAGGCGGCGGCCGTTGGCGTCGTAGGCCTCGACCACCACGTAGTAGTTGCGGGCGCCCGTGTTCACGTCGGGGACGCGGAACAGGCCCGTGACCGGCGCCTGCGCGATGCGCAGCGTGTAGCTCTGCTCGAGCTGGGTGCGGAGCGCCTCGAGCGCGGCGTAGGAGGCGCGCGCCTCGGCGGTGTCGCCGCGGGCGTGGGCGGTGCGCGCCTGCTGGTAGAGCGTGTCGGCGCGCTGGTCGGCCGCCACCACCTGGCTGGCGGCCAGCGTCTCGGCGTGCAGCGCCTCGAGGTCGGAGGCGAACTGGCGCTGGGGCGTGACCACCAGCGCCCAGTAGGCGCCAACCGCCACCGCCGCCACCACCACGAGCGCCAGCAGCGCCTTGCCCCAGCGGCCGCGCGTGACGTAGACGCGCGCCCAGGTGGGAACGTGCGCCGGCGGCTGGTAGACGAAGCGCCCCTCCTTGAGCGCCTCGATGCCCTCCTGCAGCACCGCGTCGGAGACCTCGATGCCCTGCGAGGCGTAGATCTGCCGCAGGCGCTCGAGCAGCTGCTCCTCGCGCGCCCCGCTGGCGAGCTCCTCCAGCACCAGCGCCTCGCGGTGGCGCAGCGTGTCGACGACGTCCATGGCGAGCATGACCTCGTCGAGCGGCGCCGGCGCCGGCGCGCTGGCGGCGGTGGCGGTCCCGTCAGCCATCCTGCGCTGCTACGAGCTGCTCCCCTTGCCGCGCGAGGTCGGCGAGGCGGCGCTTGCCGTCCTCGACGGCGGCGCGGATCTCCTGGGCGTTCTGGGTGGCCTGGGTGCGCATCTCGTCGATGATCTCGTAGGAGCGCTCCTGGTAGTTGACCACCGAGTCGACGAGCTTCTTGACCGCGTCGGCGCGGATGGTGGGGCCGTAGCCGGCGCGCAACGCGGCCTCCTGGATCTCGCCGCCGATCTCGGAGATGGTCTCGAGCGACTGGCTGACGCCCTCCTTCATGGCCTCGAGCGTGCGGGTGGACTCGTGCAGCCCGAACAGGCCGGTGAACGAGGCGGTGAGGGCCGTGAGCACGGTCTCGTTGGTGCTGAAGAAGCTGATGGCCTGCTGGCGCACGCGCTGCTTGGCGGTGTTGGTCTGCATCAGGCGCGCCATCACCACCTCGGAGGTGTTGTAGCTGATGGTGAGGTTGTCGGAGAGGTCCTTGGCGATCTGGTAGCGCCCCTCGCTGTTCTGCAGCGCGCGCACCTGCTCGTCGCGCGCCAGCTCCAGGCGGGCGCGCTCGGCGGCGTCCTCGCCCTGGTAGGCCTCGATGTCGGCCATGGCGCGGTTCACCGCCTCCTTGGCCGCGTCCAGCTCGGCCTCGGCCTTCTTCAGGACCTCGAACGCCAGCACCTCCGACTCCTTGAGGGCGCCGCGGAAGTCCTTGTACGCCTCGAGGATCACCTGCTCGCGCCGGATCTGCTCGCCGGCGTCCTTGGTGACCTCCAGGTAGGTGTCCTTGATCTTGTCGAAGCGCGTGGCGATGTCGCCGCGCGTGACCTTCATCCACACGTTGGCCAGGCGCTCGAAGGTGCTGAGCTTGCCGTCCTCGATCTGGTCGACCATGCCCTTGGCGTCGTCGCGGATCGAGTTGAACGACTTGGTGATCTGCTCGTAGCGGTTGCCCACCTCCATCGCCTCGACCTGCTCGCGCACCACGTCGTTGAAGAGCGACGCCTGCGCCAGGGTGCGGGTGATGGCCACGATGCGGTCGTGGTCGAGGTCGCTGATCTCGTCGAGGAGGGCGACGATGGGCGCCTCCTGGGTGGTGGTCGACTCCGGCACCAGCCCGAGGCTACGCAACCCCGACATGGCCTTGTCGAGGTACCTCAGGGGCGTGCCGCGGACGATGTCGCTTCCCGTGCTGGTTCCCTGGTCGGTCATCTGCTCCCTCTCTCCCGCGACCGGCCAGCGCCACCGGTCGGCGTCGGTACGTTGCTGATCCGATCATCTCATCATGGGCCATGGGCGCGCGGGCAGGTGTGGCAGCCGAGGAGCGGTAGGCTCGGGCATGCGAACCGTGACGGAAGGCGGCGCCGGCCGCGAGGCGCCCCGCCGGCGCCTACGCGAGCTGGGCGTCGTACCCGGCGTGCTGCCGCCGGGGCCCAAGAACGACATCACCGACGTGGCCGGCGTGCTGGTGGGGCAGGTGACCCTCTTCGAGGGCGACGCCGTGCGCACCGGCGTGACCGCCGTGCTGCCGCACGACGGCAACCTCCACCGCCACCGCGTGCCCGCCGGGCTGTGCGTGGGCAACGGCTACGGCAAGCTCATCGGCGCCACCCAGGTGGTGGAGCTGGGCGAGCTCGAGACGCCCGTGGTGCTCACCAACACCCTGGCCGCGCCCCGCGCCGCCGACGCCCTCATCGGCTGGACCCTGGAGCAGCCCGGCAACGAGGCCGTGCGGTCGGTCAACCCGTTCGTGGGCGAGACGAACGACGGCGTCCTCAACGACATCCGCGCGCGGGTGGTGACGCCCGACCACGTGCTGGCGGCGCTGGCGCGGGCTTCGGACGGGCCGGTGGAGATGGGCGCGGTGGGCGCCGGCACCGGCACGGTGGCGTTCGGCTTCAAGGGCGGCATCGGCTCGGCCTCGCGGCGCCTGCCCGAGCGCCTGGGCGGCGCCACCGTGGGCGTGCTGGTGCAGACCAACTTCGGCGGCGTGCTGCAGGTGGCGGGCGTACGTGTGGGCGAGCGGCTCGAGCGCTACTACCTGCGCGAGGAGCTCACGGGCGCCGCGCCGCGCTCATCCACAGGGTTATCCACAGGTCCGGCAGGCGCCGCGGGCTCGTCCACAGGCCGCGCCGGGGCTGTGGACGACGCCGACGGCTCGATCATGATCGTGGTGGCCACCGACGCCCCGCTCAGCGACCGCAACCTCACGCGCCTGGCGGCGCGCGCCCTCACGGGCCTGGGGCGCACGGGCGCCGCCATGACGAACGGTTCCGGCGACTACGCGGTGGCGTTCTCGGTGGCCGAGGGGGTGCGCCGCACGGGCGCCGCCGGGGTGCTGCGGCCGGGCCGCGAGTACGGCAACGAGGCGCTGTCGCCGCTGTTCCTGGCCGCCATCGAGGCCACCGAGGAGGCCATCTACGACTCGCTCTGCCTGGCCACCACGGTGGTGGGCCACGAGGGGCGCGTGGCGGAGGCGCTGCCGCTGGACGCGCTGACGAGCCTCTGAGACCGGGCGCGCCCGCGGAGTGACCGGCTCCCGGGGCGCGCGCAGTGACCGACGCACCTCGCGCTCACCCCGCCCATGAGAAGAAAGAGGCGTTCATGTGATCACCGCGGCGCATGCGGCCCGGAGCCGCGCGCCGCGTGAGAGCGCCACATGTTCCGCGTGGCGTGTGGAAGGGGTAGGTGCAGCTGTCGGTAAGAGCTAAGCACTTCTCATGGTTCGCAGCGGTGGCCCTGGTGGTGGCGCTGTCCGCCTGCGGGCAGCAGATGACCACCCAGGCGCTGCCGCCCGTCATCGAAGGCATCGGCGACTCGGGCGTCGAGGCGGTCGAGCTCCCCGCCGAGGAGCGCTACGAGGACGCCGCGGCGGTGTGCGAGTGGCTGCGTCCCGACGACGCCAGCGTGCCCTGGTTCGGGGCGTGGGTCGCCACCGGCGGCGCCCTCGGGGCCTACGAGGCGCTCGGCGTGGACGTCGTGATCGAGGAGCGGAACGGCCATCAGGCGCTCGCCTGGAACGCCGCCGACGCCTACGTTCGCGTCACCGCCGTGGTGGTCAAGAGCGTCGACGGCGGCAACTCGTACGTCTACCCGGTGCGCCGCACCGAGGACAAGGGCCTGACCGCCCCCTCGGAGAAGGGCGGGCCCGGCACCATCGAGGCGTTCGTGCTGTGCGGTACCTACAGCCTGACGGTCGAGAAGACCGCCGAGGCCACCGCCTACGGCGCCTGGCGGTGGGACGTCACCAAGACCGCCCACGTGGACGAGCTCGCCATCGGCGACGAGAACGGCGCGATCGGCTACACGGTCGAGGTCTCGGCCACGCCGGGCTCGGCCGGCGCCATGGTGAGCGGCGCGGTCTACGTGCGTAACGACACGCCGGTCGAGGTGCTGATCACCGAGATCGTCGACCAGATGACGATCGAGGGCCTGGGCAGCGCGCCCGTCAGCCTCGCCTGCTCGCTGACCCGCGGCCCCGACGGCGCCCTGGGCTCCCCGATCGCCGTGCCGGTGATCGGCGACCACGCCTCCTACCTGCCGCTGCCGCCCGGCGGCGAGGTGTTCTGCGACTACCTGGTCGGCATGGACTTCGGCGCCGACGGGCAGAACAAGGCCAAGGTGGGCTTCAAGTTCCTCCACGGCGACGACTACGCCTGGGACGCCACCTTCGCTCACGCCGACGTGTCCTTCGGCGACGTCGTCTTCGACGACAGCTGCGTGCGCGTGGAGGACAGCCTGGCCGGCCTCCTCGCCGAGGCGCTGTGCGCCGGCGAGCGCACCACCTGGACCTTCGACTACACCCTCACGGTGGGCACGCGCGACGACGCCGATGTGGTGCTGGCGTGCGGCGACGACGAGGTGCGCAACGTGGCGCAGCTGTACGAGGGTGGCGCGCTCGTGGCCGAGGCCACGGCCACGGTGGCGGTGTACGTCGACTGCGAACCGCCGGTCGAGGTGCTCGGCTGCACCCTGACCCAGGGCTACTGGAAGACGCACTCCAGCTACGGGCCGGCCACCTACGACGCCACCTGGGCGCTGGTCGGCGAGGACACCCCGTTCTACACCAGCGGCCTCAGCTACCACGGCCTGCTCTGGACGCCCCCGGCGGGCGGCAACGCCTACCTGATCCTGGGGCATCAGTACGTCGCCGCCTACCTGAACGGCCTCAACGGCGCCAGCTACCCGGCGCACGTGCAGGCGGCCATGGCCGAGGCCGAGGCGTTCTTCGCCAAGGCGTCCGAGCTGATCAGCCGCTGGGCGATCGACGAGGCGATGATCTGGGCGGGGGAGGACCGCAGCGGCCGGGAGCAGCCCGACGAGCTGCAGCTCGTCGTGCACGCCCCCTACCTGGCGCAGAAGGCGGTGCTGATCGGTTCGGTCGCCACCGCACACGGGTGCCGCGCCGTGCGGCTGCTCAGCGGGCCGGGGCGGCGCACCGAGGTGGTTTCGGTGGTCGGGTTCCCCTCCGAGCTGCGCTGGGTCGAGACGCTGGTGACCAGCCTGTTGGTGCAGCTCACCTCCGCGATGCTCGCCCGCTGCCCACGGGGGCTGTCCGCGTCGGAGTCGGCGTCGTGGCGGCGCAGCTTCATCATCGGGTTCGCCGAGGAGGTCGCGACGCGGCTCGAGCGCGACCGCCGCGACGCGGCCACTGAGCGCGACCGTGGCGCCGGGTCCACGGCGAACGGCGCCTCCGACGGCACGGCGCCGTCCGCGGCGCTGGTCCTCGCGTCACGCGCCGAGGAGGTCGAGCGCGACTTCCGGCGGCGGCACCCCAGGGTGCGGTCCTCGTGGGCGTCGAGCGGTCGTTCGGCCACGGGGCGGCGTGCGGGCCGCCAGGCGGGGCGCGAGGCGTCGCTCGCCCGCCACGGCCTCGGCGGGCGGCGGGCCCTGGGGCGGGGCGGCTGAGGCAGGGCGGCGACGTGTCCGCTCGCGGCCCCGCCCCCGATCCGGATCCGTACCGGGACGCGGTCTACCGCGCCGAGCACGAGGCGCTGCCCGACGGCGGGCGGCGGTTCCGGCGCTTCGCCGAGCTCGAGGCCTGGGTCGAGGGGGTCGTGCTGGGGCCGATGTGGGAGGCGCGGTTCCCGGAGGCGCCGCTCGAGGTGGCGGTGCTGCGCCGTTCACGTGGCGC
>ENA-UOUL01005030-UOUL01005030.1-bioreactor-metagenome-genome-assembly--contig:-NODE-5030-length-11727-cov-3.478541_pt1 | contig 11727 bp, 14 predicted proteins | sample MGYA00249838_ERZ747220 | MGnify/ENA primary metagenome ERZ747220 (study PRJEB28778, sample SAMN05720191) | bioreactor metagenome | isolation source: Anaerobic biogas reactor | place: USA:Washington...
GATATCGAATTCATCCTTAATCCTTAAAGCGGTTAAAATATCATCGGCCCTGTGAGCATGAACCATCAGCGGCATTTCTTTTCTCAAAACACTTTGCAAAGGTTTTTGCCGGTAAACTTCCCGGGGATTAAGATCGCTTTTATCCATATTTTGTCCAGCAACGAAAAGGGCCTCCCGCAATAAACTGGCACTGGCCATTCTGGTGATGGGGGATTTTTTCTGCTGGGAATAGACGCGCTTGGGATTCTCCCCCAGAGCAGCTTTGAGTCCCGCCGGGTTTTTATAGATCATTTCATCGGGCCTGACTGCCAGATGTTTGAGTAAAACCGCCTGACCCCCAATCACATTGGCACTTCCGGGCAGACTTATTGATCTGGTAACACCCCCGGACAAAGCGTCGGCAAAAGCCAGATCCTCCAGGTTGATACCATCCAGTGCCTGCAGTTCAGGTGTGACCGGATCGGAGATTTCATTCACATCATCACCTTCCACCGCGTAGATTTCTTCATCCAAACCTATATGGGTATGGGCATCAATAAACCCCGGCAATACATACTTTCCGGCAGCATCGATCACGGTGCAATCCTCCGGCAGAGGCAGATTTTCTCCCACCGCTTTGATCAGGGGACCATCAATTATAATAACTGCATTTTCAATTATGCGGTCATAATCCAGTGTCAGAACTTTGCCGCCTTTAATAACCAGCATCGAAAAACTCCTTCCACAGTCTATTTTATGATTTTGCCCGTCTGGTGGTGCGGGAAGGTGGCAGGGGAGAATTTTTTTTATGTTTATATTTGGCCGCCTGCTCGACAAATTCCTGGAACAGGCGGTCAGCATTTTCATCTTCCATACATTCAGGATGCCACTGAACGCCAATTACAAAGGGATGATCCCGGGACTCGATACCTTCAATTATGTTTTCTTCCGCACGGGCATTAATATTAAGCTGCTCACCCATCTTTTTTATCGCCTGATGGTGGAAACTATTCACCTTTATAGTTTTCCTGCCCAGGATCTTAAATAAAAAAGAGTCTTCGTCAATAAATATATCATGAAAAGCATAATTGCGGGGAGCCTTTTGCTGGTGACTGCAGCGGGAGCGGATATCCTGGATGAGGCTCCCTCCCATGGCCACATTGATAACCTGACACCCCCGGCATATGCCCAGAAGCGGCAGACCCCCTTCCAGGCATCTCCTGGTCAGTCTTATTTCAAAGGCATCCCGCCGCGGGTTTATGCTGCCCAGAGCCCAGGAAGGCAGTTCATCCCAATAAGCCGGATCGATATCCCCGCCTCCCGCCAGCAGGATCCCGTCACATATTTTTATATAATCATCGGCCAGTTCCTCCTCCGGGGGCAAAATAACGGCGGCACCCCCAGAATTGTTTATTGATTGTGCATATGCCTCGGCCAGGTAGTATAAGTTTTCCTCCACATCATAATTGCCGGTTATTCCTATAATGGGTCTCAAACTTCCCCCTCCTAAATTACTTTCTTTATTTCAATGTATTATAATGCCGGGCAATAAGTGTTCTGCACAATTCGTTTTTTATCAATATCCCGCCGTCTGTCGGCAATAAAAAAAGGCAGTTTGTTGAAAACTGCCCTGCCATCCAGTGCTATGTATCTAGTGTTCTTCGAAACCCAGACTTATAAGCAGGGCTCGATCAACTTTTTTCATGGTTTCTTCTTTTAAAACAGCTATCCTTTGTTTCAATCTGGCTTTATCAATTGTCCTGATCTGTTCAGCCAGAATAACCGAATCCCTTTCCAATCCATAGGTACTGGCCTTAAGCTCGATATGCGTAGGCAGCTTGGCTTTATTGATCTGGGAAGTGATGGCCAGGATGATAGTTGTCGGGCTGTACTGGTTGCCTATGTCATTTTGTACTACTACAACCGGCCTGATACCCCCCTGTTCCGAGCCCACAACCGGATTCAGCTGAGCAAAATATATTTCGCCCCTTTTGATCATATAAATTATCACTCCAAAATATTCTAAGTTCGCTCAGGAAGAATGTTCTTCAATTTCACAGTCTTCACAGGCCAGAGCTAAATTGATCTCTGCCATTTCCAGATAACCCTTTTTCATTTCTTCCTTGACCATGATCCTTTTTCGTTCACTCAAGTAGAGCATTATCGCTTCTCTGACAATTTGGCTGCGGTTTTTACATTCATCTTCGGTTATATCATCAACTTCAGATAAGAGGGTTTCGGGAACCGTTATAATAATCCTTTTCGAGGCTGACAAAGCGAGCACCTCCAGAATATAATAAAAAATGCTATATAGATATTTCTATTATAGGGATTTGATAACCTGCCCGCAAATCCAATAATTAGCTGAATCAGGGGATGTATATTCTGGGAACTCTGGAACCAACAGCACAAACCACTTCATAATTAATGGTTCCCTCTATTTCTGCTAATTCGTCGGCTGTAACCAGATCCTCCGGCTTGCCGAATAAAATGATCTCGTCACCCTCCCTGATTTCTGCTGCATCAGTTACATCGAACATACACTGATCCATACATACAGTGCCGATCAAGGGCACCCGCTGCCCCCGCACCACTCCAAAAGCCCGATTGGACAGTAAGCGGCTGTATCCGTCGGCATATCCGATCGGAACCGTTGCCACCATGGTATCCCGCTCACATTGCCATGTTCCCCCATAACTCACTGCTGTACCAGCCTTGAGCTGTTTTAAAAAACTGATCCTGCTCTTAAGAGTCATGGCCGGAGTCAATTGCAAGGCCCGGCTCACATAGGGGGAAGGATACAAGCCATATAAAATGATGCCGGCCCTGATCATATTAAATCGGGCTTCAGGCAGATTGATCAATCCTGCACTGTTGGAACAGTGTTTAAGCGGTATATTGATCCCCCGTTCTTCCAATTCCGCAGTCAGCTCATTGAAAATCCGCAGTTGTTTTAAAGAACTGTTTTTATCCGTGCTGTCAGCACTGGCAAAATGAGTAAATATCCCTTCCAGCTTGATACCCGGCAGGCGGGAAATATTAATGATTTCCCCGATTGTTTCCTCATCGGGGGGGAAACCTAACCGACCCATCCCTGTATCTATTTTTATGTGGACATGGGCGGATTTAGAAGATTTAATTGCCGCATCGGATAAAGCCCGGGCCAGCCTGGAGTTAAATACCGTCATGTGAAAGCTCCATTCAACTGCTGTCTGCGCATCTTGTGCCCCCCATGGTCCCAAAATCAATATGGGCACTGCCGCCCCGTCGCGGCGGATCGCCATGGCTTCATCCAGAGAGGCGACCCCCAGATTGTCCACTCCTTCCTGCAAACAGGCCCTGGTTATTTCATGGACCCCATGTCCATATGCATTGGCTTTGACCACTGCCATCACCCGCGCAGGAGCTGCAGCTTGCTTTATTTTCTGCAAATTATCATGTATTGCTTTCAAATCTATTTCTGCCCAGGTTGGTCTTTTATTATCCATTGTTTTTCACGATAGCCTTCAATACATCATTACGGGTGACAATGCCTACTAATTTATTATTCCTTATCACAGGGAGGCGGTTGATCTTTTTATTCTGCATAATTTCTGCAATCGCAGTAACGGCAGTGTTTTCATCAACTACTTCCACTTTTTCTGTCATCAGATCTTTCACCTTGGCTGCTGCATATTTTTTTAGATTATTACTGAAACGCAGGGGATTTTCTAAAAAGATAATGCTATCGAACAAAGTTATATAAAAGGGTACTTTTAATTCACGGGCTTTGATAAGCAAATCCTTCTCCGTTACGATACCTAATACATGATTATCCTGATCTACTACCGGTATGCCGCTGATTTTATTGTCCACCAGCAGTTTGGCCACTACTTCCACCTCTTCATCAGGAGATACTGTTATCACATCAGTTGTCATAATTTCCCGGGCCAGCATCAAGAAAACACCTCTTTCTATTGTTGTTTCTTGTTTCATTTTATCAAATACGATCAGATATTATTTCTTTTTTTCAAACTGCGCCATCACCTGAGGCAATGCCTCCAGCAAATCGCCCGCTACCAGCCCTCTTTGTCCTCTGGCTGCTGCAGCATGATCCCCGGATAAGCCATGGAGATAAACCGCGAGGACCGCTGCTTTAACCGGGGTGATCCCCTGGGAAATAAACCCGGTGATCATACCGCATAGTATATCACCGCTGCCGGCACTGGCCATACCTGGGTTGCCGGTGATATTTATATAGGCCTGGCCGTCGGGTGCGGCAACAATCGTTTTATTCCCTTTGAGTACTACAGTAGCTCCCCATTCCCGGGCATAATGGACGGCATAATGGATACGATCAGCTTGTATTTCCTCAATGCTCTTCCCGGTCATCCTGGCCATTTCTCCAGGGTGGGGCGTAAGCACCACCGGCACCTGCCGTTCTTTAATTATATTGATATCCCCTTCCAGGGCGTTTAAGCCGTCAGCATCGATCACCACCGGAATACCGGCTCTTTCCAGTATGAATCTCAGGATGGCATTGGCTTCATTATAACGGGATAAACCCGGGCCCACAGCACATACTGACGATGTCCCCAGAATATTTTCAATAGCGGGCAGTGCTTCCAGGGCGATAGCTCCCTGCAGAGTCTCCACCAGGGGTATGCTCATTACCTCCCGGGAAACAGCATCAAAGATTCCTACCAGAGAGGCCGGCAGGGCCGCACTGACCAAACCCGCACCTGATTTTAAAGCTCCCTGGGCCGCCAGCAGGATGGCCCCGCTTAAACCAGTGGAACCGCCAATCAAAAGGGCATGTCCATATGTACCTTTGTGGGCATTTATATCCCTGGGGCCGAGCAGGCTGGCAGCCATAGCTTCCGTGATAAGATTGACGGGCAGATGCGGGTTTTCCAGCAGGTCTCCGGGTATGGATATATCAGCAATGGTAAGGCGCCCGGCAAATTCCCGGCCTGGTTCCAGGACCAGGCCCAGCTTGGGCAAAGCAAAAGTAACTGTTGCCGCAGCCTTGACCGCCTCACCTCTTACCGCTCCACTGTCAGCATCCACACCGGAAGGGATATCAACTGATAAAACCGGCAGTTTTGAATGGTTGATCAGCTGCACTATCCTGGTCTCAAAATCACTGAACCCGCCTTTAAACCCTATGCCGTATATAGCGTCGATAATAATATCCCCGCCCAGCAGCTCCCAGATCAATTTTTCCCAATGCCCTTCTTCTATCAGGGGATAAATTTTATCCGTCATTTTTTGCAAAATAGTTAGATTGATTTCACTGTCCGGGCTTAGCTGGTCTGCCTGCCCCAGCAAAAACACTACCGGGCAGGCTCCCCCATTCAGTAAATGCCGGGCCGCTGCCAGACCATCGCCGCCATTATTTCCCCGGCCAGCTAAAATGATCACTTTTTTGCCCTCCAGACAGCCAGACATATCTTCGACCATTTCCGCTGTCTGACGACCGGCATTTTCCATCAATATCAGGCTGGGGATACCAAATTCGCTTACAGCCCGATGGTCAATGTCCTGCATTTCGACTGCTTTAACCAATTTCATGATTATCCCTCCTCAACAATTACCGCTGCAATGGCCTGTTTATCAGCATGGGATAAACTTAAAGCCATTTGTTTAAAATGCTGTTCAAACCTTTCCCGGGCCCGGCCATGTAAAATGAATTGCGGCTGACCGCTTTCGCTCACCATAATTTCTGTATCATGATAACGGATACCCCTCATAAACAGCGGATGAGATTTTCTGATGGCTTCTTTGGCAGCGAATCTGGCCGCCAGAGAAGGATAGGGGTTTTTCTTGCCCAGGCAGTATGCCAGTTCCTGGGGGGTAAAAACCCTGGTCAGAAAACGCGGCGTTCTTTCCGCCGCCTTTTTTACTCGTTCTATATCAATTATATCTATTCCAATCAACAATTTATCACTCTTTTCTCCTGGTATTTCTCCATATACTAATTCCATGCAGCTAAAGCTTTCCCTTTAAAGGCTGCCGTTATTTTACCGGCAGTAACAGTCCCTTCGCCAGATAAATTTTGCTTGACAGTAGTAATACCCCGTTTAATTAAGTAAAATGGTATTAAAAAATGAGGGGGTAATCCTTTTGTTGACCAAATTATTAGTTAAGGGCATGAGCTGCCAGCATTGCAAACAAAGCATCGAAGACGGTTTAATGGCACTGGAGGGGGTTAACCGGGCGGTAGCACATTATACTGAAGGCTTCGTTGAAGTTGATTTTGAAGAAACACTGGTCACGGTAGAAAAAATAGCAGCCGAAATTGATGACCTGGGCTTTGAAGTCAAACTGAATTAGTCAGATTATTCCTTAATAAAAACATTAAAAGTCCCCGCGGGGACTTTTTTGTATCCGGGAAAATCCTCATACCATCTGCAAAACAGAAACTGCCACGAAAAAGTAAATTAACAAACCGGTGGCATCTACTAAAGAAGCGATAAGTGGATTACTGGCCACCGCCGGGTCCATGCCCAGACGGGTGAGTATAAATGGCAGGGCAACACCGATCAGATTGGCCACCAGGATAATGCAAAACATAGTTATACCGATGATAAAAGCAATTTCCGCACCGCCCTTTATGTAGCCCAGAATAAAGCCTGCCGCACCCATGGTTAACCCCAGGAAGATGCCCACCAGGATCTCCTTGCGAACGGTTTTGCTCCATTGTTCCACTTCGATGTCACCGGTGGCCAGGGCACGAACTATCATAGTGGCTGACTGGGCTCCGGTATTCCCGCCGCTGCCGGTCAGCATAGGAATAAACACCGATAGAATTATGACTTTTTGCAGTGTTGATTCAAAATGTCCGATAATACCAGCTGATAACAGACTGACGAAAACCAGAAAGACCAGCCAGTAGATTCTTTTATTATATAATTCCCAGATGCTGGCTTCCCGGTAGGTGTTTTTCAAAGGGGCCACCGCCGCTGTCTTGTGGAAGTCCTCGGTGGCTTCTTCTTCCGCAACATCCATTATATCGTCAGCGGTAACAATACCTAAAAGAATCCCTTCGGAATCTACCACCGGCAATACGAACAGGTCATAGTGCTGCAATACATAAACAGCATTTTCCCGGTCATCAAAGGCGGGGATGCTGACGAAATTTCTGTCCATAAGATCTGATACCCGGGCATCCGGCGGGCTGAGTATAAAGCGGTGTAAATCCAGGGAATCCAGCAGTTTCCATTTTTCATCCGTTACATAAATAACGTTCAATGTTTCACTGTCTTTGCCTTTTAAACGGATATGCTGTAAGGATTGTTCCACTGTCCATTCCGGGCGGACGGCAACATAATCCGGGGTCATCAAGCGTCCGACGCTTTCCTCCGGATAACCCAGCAGGAATCTGGTTTCCTTTATATCCTGGGGACTGAGCAAATTAAGCAGTTTCTGAGTAACCTGTCCCGGCAATTCTTCAAAAAGGGTGGTGCGGTCGTCGGGCCGCAGGTTGCTTAAAAGGTTCCGGGCTTCCTCATCGGTCAGTTCCTTCAGCAGCGAATTGCGCAGATCTGAAGTCATATAGGAAAAAACTTCAGAAGAAGTGGTCCGGGGTAAGACCCGAAATAGCACTACCCTTTCCGCCTTGCTAAGTTCCATTAATAAATCAGCGATATCGGGTATGGGGACGTCTTTTAATTTCTCTCTGAGTTCTTGCCATTGCCGTTCTTCGATCAGTTGTTTGCAGTTTATTTCTTCACGATCGATCATACCCATCCCCCTCCTGATATCATATTCGCACCTGTAAAAAGCGGTACCAGTTCATTAGCCCGGTCACTTTTTTAGCTGCAAAAACATTATAAAGTAATCAGCCGCTGGGCTTCCATAATTTTCTCGGTGATGGTAAACATATTGGTGACTGATCCAGCCCGTAGTTTATCACTTAAATGATAAAAATCCAGACATGTCCCACAGGAAAGCACTTCAATGTGCCTTTCTTCCAGAGATTTGATGTATTCAAGAACTTCGGATCCTTCCGTAGGCAGCAAAACCCCGCTGTTCATGAATATCAGGACCTGGAATGTTCCTTCCATCTGGGTTAAGGTATACATAAAACTTTTCATCAGGATCCCGCCCAAAGCATCGTCACCGCTCCCCAGGACATTACTGGTGATCAAAACTACCACATTGGCATGGGAAGATTGAGCTATGTTGACATCATTCAGGATCTCATCTTTTAAAATACTGATATAAAACTGTCCGCCTTTTTCATCTACATTGGCGGTCAAACGCAGTGAATTCGCCAGTTTCGATACATTTTCCAGGGCAGTTTCGTTATCCACAATTGTGACTACTTCATCGACCTCACTGTCGATCAATGCCTGCCGGGTAAGGAGCACAGGCTGGGGACAGTTTAATCCTCTGGTATCAACGATCTTTTTCATTATAATCAACTCCTTGATACGACTTAAAAAATTTTAACATAATAACCATGTTTTTGGCCAATGTATGTATCCGGGAGCGCTTCAGATTAAAGGAAACCGATAAAGTATGTCCCTGGTCCAAAGGCAAGGACGAGGGGAAAGGACCCGCTGTCGGTAATTATAGCACAGCGCTGCAGTTGCCCCCCCGGTTATTGTATCATCCCCATAGCCCGATAGGTTTCCTCATTCAGCTCGCCGGTAACCGGCAAGCCCTGCCATACTTGAAAATATTTGACAGCCAGTTCGGTCATATTGCCAAAACGCCCGTCAGCATGATCGAACTCAAAGCCCAGTTCTTTCAGTCTGCTTTGTACATACACCACTGTTTGTCCGCTGTCTTTTTTCTTCAGGTTTCGAGGAACAAAACTTTCCGGAAAAATCTGACCATTTTCCACGATTCGCACCCGGGTACCAACTGCTGTCAGCTGGTATAATTCCTCGACCTGATGATTGAACATGCGAATGCAGCCATGGGAGGCGTAACTGCCAATGGAACCCGGCTTATTGGTCCCATGAATCCCATATATCCCCCAGGGCACATTAAGCCCCAGCCAGCGGGTGCCAAACCCATTACCCCAGTTCAGGGATTTTTGCACAATTTTCCACTCCCCCAGGGGTGACGGGGTCTTGCTTTTACCTACGGCCACCACAAATTCCCTTATCTTTTCATCATCTTCGTAAAGTGTTAATTTACGGGTAGCAATATCGATGACGATCAGCTGTCTTTTTTTGACTTCCCGCTGTTGGTCGGTAAAAGCACTTAGATAATGGTCCCCGGTAACATTCATGAGAGGTTCCCAGGTAACCCTGGTAACGACGCTGCTGTCCTCCAGCCCTTCAGCATTATTGAACATTTGTACCATGGCACAGGTTTCCGCAGAGTAGACTCCATCAACTGTCAAATCATAACCCAGTTCCCTTAACCGTGCCTGCAGCATCCAAATGGCTTCACCATGCAAAAGAGGGTCATCCAGATACAAAACGGGGAAATCTGTATTGTCGATGGGACAGCTGGCCAGGGCCGGTCCCTTTTCTATCCTTTCACCAGCCAGGGCATCCCCCGATGCCCCTCCCCAGCAGATCACCAGAAATAAGCAGAAAAACAGGATTTTTTTGTCCACTGATAAATCCCCCGGCCTCATCTTTTAAACCTATAATATGTTAACAGAATCCCAATTATAAATAGCAAAAAATCCCGCATTAAAGCAGGATGATTTTGTTTAATTATTGTATACTGTTTTTTTGGATTTAACTGCCAATATCCTTTTCCATCATTGCCGGTCTTTTCTCCTTGATGGAGAGGAATATTGAAACTAACACGAATACGATACCTGCCAGTAGAATAATGGTAGCACCGGAAGGCAGATCAAATACATAGGAAAGCAGCAAACCGCCGCTGGTAAAAAGCATTCCCAGGATGATGGCTATTATCATCATATATTTCAGACTGCTGGTCAGCCTTCCTGCTGTTGCTGCCGGGATAGTCAGCAAAGCAATGACCAGTATAATACCTACCGCCCTGATCAATACGATGATGGTCAAAGCGATCAGCACCAGCAGGACCAGGTTGAGCAGCCGGGTATTAAGCCCGGCAGTCCGGGCAAATTCCTCATCAAAGGAAGTGGTTTTTAACTCCTCATAAAGAGCAATTACTGTTATTACAATGATCAGGTTTAATGCCAGCATAAGCCATATATCCATCACCGGTACCACCAGGATATTACCGAACAGATAACTCATCAAATCAGTAGTATAACCCGGTGACAGGCTTACAAAAACGATCCCCAGGGCCATCCCGGCTGCCCACATTACCCCGATTATAGTATCACTGCGCTGCGCGGATCTGTCACTGACGATCCCCATACCTATGGCAGATAATACGGTAAAACCCAGGGCACCCAGCATGGGGTTGATACCCAAAAAATAGCCCAGCCCGATTCCTCCGTAGGCCGTATGAGCAATGCCGCCGCTGATAAACACGATCCTTTTAATAACCACATAGGAACCGATGATCCCGCAGGAAATGGAAGCCAAAAATCCGGCCAGCAAAGCATGGCGCATAAATTCATAAGTAAATATTTCCATCATCCCACCACCCCGTCATGCGGTTCCAGAACCCGGTGGGGTATCCCGTGGGCAATGAGATGGACCGGGCAATGATAGGCATGTTCTATCATTTCTTCGGTCAGTTCTTTGGCGTGCTGATAATATAATTGCTGATTCAAACAGGCAATGGTTTTTACATAGGCAGAAACCGCACTGATATCATGGGATACCAGTATAATCGTGATATCCTGGTTAAGCTCCTTGAGGATATCGTAAAATCCCGCTTCAAATCTGCTGTCAACAGAGGCAGTGGGTTCATCCAGCAGCAGGATCTGTGGTTTAGCGGCCAGGGCCCGGGCCACCATCACCCGCTGACGTTCGCCTCCCGACAGTCTGCCGATTTGCCTCTCTTTTAAACCATCCATTTCCACCCGCTCCAGGGCTTGCAGAGCCAATTCCTTATCCTGCGGGGAAAAGCGCAGACCTTTCTTTTGCCCGATACGGCCCATCAGGACAACTTCCCAGACACTTATGGGAAAATCCCGGTCAAAGGACGCATATTGAGGAACATAACTCACCATATGCCGCCCCTGCTTTTGCGGGCGCCCCATTATGGAAATACTCCCCCGATCAGGGGTGATCAAGCCCAATATGGCTCTTAACAAAGTTGACTTGCCCCCGCCATTGGGACCTATTATTCCGATAAAATCCCGATGATAAACAGTCAAGTCTATTTTGTCCAAAACCTGTGTACCATTAAAGCTCACCGACAGGCCGCTGATTTCCATAACTTTATCTGTTTCTGTCAGCGCATCGACATTCGGCAAATTCATTCCCCCCTAATCAGTCAGAATCTCTTTAAAGGCCTGGGCAGCTTCACCCATTCCGGCAATATAATCTGCCGGCAGCGGATCGATCACTTTCACCTGGCCCTGCAATTGGCTGGCAATGGCTTCTGCACTGCGGGCACTGTGCTGGGGAGACCCTATGACATTTTTAATGCCCTTTTCCCGGGCTGCAGTAATTATCTGCATCATTTCCTGGGCAGTAGGTTCTTTGCCATCCTTTTCCACCGCAATTTCATGCAAACCGTAATCAGCAGCGAAATATCCCCAGGCCGGATGGTAGATCAGAAAATCATCCCGGTGCCTATCAGCCAGCAGGCCTTTTATTTCTAAATCCAGTTCATCAAGTTCCCCTGTATAAACCTCCAAGTTTGCTTCGTAGAGGTCCTTCCCCTCGGGGTCCATCTTAATTAAACTCC
>ENA-UOUL01005032-UOUL01005032.1-bioreactor-metagenome-genome-assembly--contig:-NODE-5032-length-11723-cov-5.823716_pt1 | contig 11723 bp, 8 predicted proteins | sample MGYA00249838_ERZ747220 | MGnify/ENA primary metagenome ERZ747220 (study PRJEB28778, sample SAMN05720191) | bioreactor metagenome | isolation source: Anaerobic biogas reactor | place: USA:Washington...
TCCGGATGCGGTCGCGCACCTGGCTCTCGGAAATCCGGAACGGCAGGATGCTTTGCGGGCTGATGGGGGAGCGGATCTCCTGGTAGTCGACCAGGGCGGGGGAACCGCAGAACTCGCAGTTCTGCCCCACGCGCGCCGGGTCGAAGAGCATCACCGCCTTGCAGCTCTGGCACTGGACGCTGCGTCGTTCGGTCTCTAGGACGCTCTCCTGCTCGGGCAGCTGCCGGAGCATCGCGTCCAGGTCCAGTTCCTGGACCTTCTCCCGGTCCTTCGGCAGCTCGGCGGGTGATTCGGTCCCGCAGAAGGGGCATACGAGCTTCTGCTTGCCCTGGTTCCATTCGGCCTGCGCGCCGCAGGCCGGGCACGGGTGCTTGCTGAGGGTGGGGATATCGGCCACGAACGCCTCCGTGAAGTCCGGTGGCGGGGGCGGCCAAGGGCCCCCCCCGCGTCCTGTCCGGAAAGGGACGGCCTACTGCGCCAGGTACTCTTCGAGCGCAGCCCGGGTCACGCGGTAGCTGGAGCCGATTTTCTTGGACTTGAGCTCGCCGGATGTGATGATGGCCATCACGTCCGGTTCCGGCACTCCGAGCAGCTTCGCCACGTCGGCGGGCCCGAGCAGATCCAGGGGGGGCGCTGCGGCGCCCGCGGCCTGGCCCGTCTTCATGGCCGCGTCCGCCTGCGGCTTCATCAGGCCCTCCTGCATCATCTGCTGGGCCATCCCGAAGCCCACGGCGAGCTCGGCGGCCGTTCCGCCGGCGCCCGAGCCGCCGCCCTCCATTCCACGGGCCATCTGGTACTTGACGAAGTCGTTGAGGTTGCCGACGGCGGCCATCCCGGACCGTTTGTCGATGGCTTCCTCGACTTCCTGCGGGACGGACACGTTTTCGACAATGAAGCTCGTGATTTCCAGCCCGTACTTCGCACCGACGACGGGGTTGATGATGGGCAAGAGCGCCTCGCCGAGCTCCGAATGCCGCGTGGCCACGTCGAAGACGGGCACGTGGGATTCGGCCAGCGACTCGCTGAACACACTGACCATGCGCGAGCGCATGGTGTCGTCGAATTCCTCGAGACGGAAATTCTGGTCCGTGCCGGCGACCTCCTTCAGGAAGAGTCTCGGATCGACGATCCTGAAGTCGTAGGTGCCGTAGGCGCGAAGCCGCACGATGCCCAGGTCCTCGTCGCGCGCCATGATCGGGTTGGCCGTCCCCCACTTGTTGCCGGTGAAGAGCCGGGTGCTGACGTAGTAGACGTCGGCCTTGAAGGGCGAGTTGAAGCCGTACCGCCAGGACTTGAGCCTCGTCAGCACCGGGATGTTGTCCGTGGTCAGCGTGTGCTTGCCCGGGGCGAAGGTGTCGCCAAACTCTCCCAGGTACATAAACTGCACAACCTGCGATTCGCGGACAATCAGCTGGGCGCCGTTCTTGATGGCTTTATCCTCGTCCGGGTAGCGGTAGGAAAGCGTATCGCGCGAATCGTCCGTCCATTCGATAAGGTCGATGAGCTCGCCGAGCTGCGTCTTGTCGATGTCGGGGCGCGCGTAGTTCTTGCTCAGCACGCCCTTGAGCTGCGGGTTCTCGCGCTCGATCGCCACCATGGCGTCGTCGATGAGCTTGCCGATCTCGGGCTGCCTGGCATTCGCCTGCAGGTGGCTCCAGCGCGCCTCGCGCGGCACCCAGAAGACGTTCTCGGCGAGGTACTCGTCGCGATCCTCCGGGTCGATGCCGCTCTCTCCGGGGCCGCCGGCCGCGAGGCTCCGGGCGGCCTCCTCCTCGTGCTCGGCCATGAGCGCCGCGTGCTTCTCCTCGAACGCATCCGAGATGTACTTGAGGAAGATGAGGCCGAGCGCCACGTGCTTGTACTCGGCCGGGTCCATGTGGCCGCGCATCTTGTCGGCCGCGGCCCAGAGCTTCTGCTCGAAGCCGAGCGGCTCCCTGGCGTTGGTCTTGCCCGCCTTCTTCGCCCGAGCCATCGCGCGCTCCCTCCCCTCGTCCGCGCTCCGTCCGCACCGCCCGTAGCCGTGGCCGGTCACCGCGTGTCGGCGGTCAGCTCATTGTATCGAGGTCGACGGACGGAGGGTGGCTACGGACCCGCGCGGCTCTGCTCGGCCAGCACGGCGAGGAAGGCGGTGCCGTAACGCTCGAGCTTGGTCGTGCCGACGCCGCCGATCTCGAGGAACTCCTCGTGCGTGCGGGGACGGCGCGCCGCCATCTCCGTCAGGGTGGCGTCGCTGAACACGACGTAGGCGGGCACGTTCTGCTCGTCGGCGAGGCGCTTGCGCAGGCGGCGGAGCGCCTCGAACAGCTCCTCGTCCACCGGGCGCTCCGCCGGCCCGGCGGCCCCGCTCCCGCGGGCCCCGCGCGCCCGCCGCGACCGGGTCGGGACGCGCGTGCGCGGGACGGCGAGCACGAGTGTCTCCTCGCCGCGCAGCAACGGGCGCGCCGCTGCGGTGAGCCGCAGCGCCGAGTACCGCGCGATGTCCTGGGAGAGGTAGCCGCGATGGATGAGCTGCCGGATGAGGCTCTGCCAGTGCTCGCGGCTGTGCGCGGCGCCGATGCCGAAGGTGCTGAGCGTGTCGTGCCCGCGGCTGAGGGTCTTCTCGTTCTCCACGCCGCGCAGGACGTCGATCACGTGCCCGATGCCGTAGCCGAAGCCGTCGCGCTCGTGCAGGCGGTAGACGCAGCTGAGCGCCATCCGCGCCTGCTCGGTGGCGTCGAACGTCTGCGGCGGGTCGAGGCAGATGTCGCAGTTGCCGCACGGAGCCGCATACGGCTCGCCGAAGTAGCCGAGCAGCGCCTCGCGGCGGCAGGTGAGTCCGTCGGCGTAGCCCACCATGGCGTTGAGCTTGTGCGTCTCGACCCGCACGCGCTCCGGGTCGCGGCCGCCGTCAGCGGCTCCGCCGCCCTCGATGAGGCTACGCACCACGGCGGCGTCGCCGAGGCCGAAGAGCAGCAGGGCCTCGGCGGGCAGGCCGTCGCGGCCGGAACGGCCCGTCTCCTGGTAGTAGCTCTCGACGCTCTTGGGGAGGTCGTAGTGGACCACGAAGCGCACGTCGCTCTTGTCGATGCCCAGCCCGAAGGCGACGGTGGCGACCACGACGCGCGTCTCGTCGCGCGCGAAGGCGTCCTGGACGCGGCGGCGTTCGTCGGCCGGCAGGCCGGCGTGGTACGCGGCTGCGTCTATCCCATGGGTGCGCAAGCGGGCGGCGACCTCCTCGGTGCGTCTGCGCGAGAGGCAGTAGACGATGCCCGACTCGCCCTCGTGCCCCGCGATGAACCGCGTGAGCTGATGCAGGGGTTCGCGCTTCTCGACCACCGTGTAGCGGATGTTGGGCCGGTCGAACCCGGTGACGAACACCCTGGCGTCGCGCAGCCCCAGCCGCTGGCGGACGTCCTCGCGGGTCTCGGGGTCGGCCGTGGCGGTGCAGGCCATGACCGGCACGCCCGGGAAGAGGTCACGGAGCCGGCCGAGCTGGACGTACTCCGGGCGGAAGTCGTGGCCCCACTGGCTCACGCAGTGCGCCTCGTCGATGGCGAACAGCGCGGCAGGCACGCCGTCGTCGTCCAGAGACCGCAGGCGGGCGAGGAACGCGTCGGTCATGAGCGTCTCCGGGGCGACGTAGAGCAGGTCGAGGTCTCCGGCGTGCAGCGCCCGCAGGGTGCGGCGCGCCTCGTCGGGCGCGAGCGACGAGTTGTAGGCGGCGGCGCTGACGCCGGCCACGCGCAGGGCGTCGACCTGGTCCTTCATGAGCGAGATGAGCGGCGAGACGACGATCCCCGTGCCGGGGCGGACCATGGCCGGGAGCTGGTAGCAGAGGGACTTGCCGCCGCCGGTGGGCATGAGGACGAAGGCGTCGCCGCCGCCGATGAGGTGTTCGACGACCTCCTCCTGGTGCGGCCTGTACTCCGCGAAGCCGAAGACCTCGCGCAGCAGGGCGCGCGCCGAGGACGGCGAGGCCGGTCGGCCGGCGGCGGAGGGGGGCGGCGCGGCGGGCCCAGTGGGGTCGAGGGGGTTGGTCACGAGGCCGAGTTTAGCAAGCCCGGCGGACGGGAGCGGCTTCGACCTGACGGGATGCCGCGGTCCGGGAGTAGTATGAGGGCGACGGTCACGGGGAGGTCCGGATGAAGTACGGCGCAGCGCGGCTCGGCCGCGTGCTCGTCGTCCGCCTCGAGGACGGCGACGTGGTGCACGAGAGCATCGAGGCGGCGGCGCGGGCCGAGGGCATCGCCCGCGCCGCGGTGATCCTGCTGGGCGGAGCGGCCGGCGGCAGCCGGGTGGTGGTCGGCCCCGAGGACGCCGCCGCGCGGCCGGTCGCGCCCCTGCAGCGCGTGCTGCACGACGTGCACGAGACGGCCGGCGTCGGGACGATCTTCCCCGACGAGGCCGGCAGGCCGGTGCTGCACCTGCACGCGGCCTTCGGCCGCGACGACCAGGTGACGGCCGGCTGCATCCGTCGCGGCGTCACCACGTGGGTCATCGGCGAGGCCGTGGTGATCGAGCTCACCGGCACGGCGGCGACGCGGCGCGTCGACCCTGCCAGCGGCTTCGAGCTGCTCGACGTCTGAGCGTCCCCCGTCCCGCCGGCCGCGCGGGAGCCGGCTCGGCGACGGCGAGTCGGTGTCGGAGGGGACCGGATGCGTCGCCGCCCGGCCGCCGTGTAGGGTTGCATGCATGGCCGGGACTCGGGGCAGAGGCCAGAGGTATCGGGCGGCGCTCCTGGCGGCGCTCTGCGTGTTCGCGCTGGGCGTCGTCGCGCCGCCGGCCGCCGGCGCGGCGCCGTGGACGGGGCGCACGTTCCCCAAGAAGTACGACCTGCGCGCGCTGGGCCGGGTGACCCGCGTCGGCAAGCAGGCCAACCACAGCACGTGCTGGATCTTCTCCGCCCTCGGCTCGCTCGAGTCGTGCCTGCTGCCCGGCGCGCGTCTCGACCTCTCCGAGAACCACATGGCCAACCTCCAGGGCTCGCGCCTGCGCTTCGAAGGGCGCGCCCCGAGCACGATCTCCACTGCCTACGTGGCCCGTTGGGCCGGCCCCGTGCTGGAGCGTGACGACCGGTATCCGCGTCCCGGGGCGTCCCGTGAGGGGCTGCGCGCCGTGCGTCACGTCCAGGAGGTGCTGTTCCTCCCGCCGCGCAAGAGCCCGCGGGCGAACGCGGCGATCAAGTGGGCCGTGATGGAACACGGCGCCGTGGACGCGGTGATGGCCTACGTGCGGAACGACCTGAACAGGGCGACGGGCGCGTACTACTCGCGCGACACCGAGCTCGACCATCATGTCTGCATCGTGGGCTGGGACGATGCCTATCCGGCCTCGAGGTTCGTGCGCCGGCCGCCGGGCCCCGGCGCCTTCCTCATCAAGAACAGCTGGGGGACGGAGTTCGGCCTCCGCGGCTACTTCTGGATCTCGTATCACGACCGCTCGCTCGGCGCGCAGCTGGCGGTCTTCAACGGCGTGGAGCGGGCGTCCAACCACGACGCCATCTACCAGCACGACGCGCTCGGCTGGTCCAGGAGCATCGGGTACAAGGACGAGACGGCGTGGTTCGCGGCCAGGTACACGAGCGGCGGCGACGGCAGCGTCACCGCCGTGAGCTTCTACACCCCCACGCCGGGCGCGACCTACGAGGTCCGGGTCGCGCCGACGCTCGACGAGGTCGCGACGGCCCCCGTGGCCGGCGCCGGCGCGACCCCCGTCGGCGGTTACCACACCGTGGATCTCGCCGCCCCGGTGCGGGTGACGCGCGGCGCCGACTTCGTGGTCGCCGTGCGCCTCACGACGCCGGGCTCCACGACGCCCATCCCTCTCGAGCACCCGACGCGGCTGATCGCGCCGCGTCCCGCGCCGGGGCGGTCGTTCATCAGCGCCGACGGCGTGGTGTGGCGTGACCTGCGCAAGAAGAAGGGTCACGGCTCCTCGGACGTGTGCCTCAAGGCGTTCGTCGACTCCGACGGGCGGGGCGACGTGGCCGCCCCCCGCGTACGGCTCGAGCCGGCGTCGGCCGCCCGCAGCGCCACCGTGCGTCTGCGCTTCACGCTGACCGATCCGCCGTTCTCGTGCGGCAGCGCCGTGGTCAAGCTGTGGCTGCGCGACCCTGCCGGCCGCACGCTCCGTCAGCTGCGCGTCCCGGCGGCCGCGGTGAACGAGCGTGACGTGTGGCGCTTCAAGGCGCCGGCGCGACGCGGCGACTACCAGGTCCTGGTCCGCGCCTGGGACGTCGCCGGCCACGCCTCCGGGACGACGCGCACCACGGTGCGGGTCCGATGACCGTGGGCAGGCGGACGGGCGGCTCCGGCGCTGGGTCGACAGGCGAGACAAGGAGGGCAGTGATGACGGGAGCACGTCTCGGGATCGTGACGTCCATCCTCGCGGCGGCGTTGTGGCTGCCGGCCGCGGCGGCGCCGGCGCAGACGGCCGCCGCCGACCGGGCGGCGGGTCTCGGCGGCGCCGCCGAAGGGCAGGCCACGGTCCTGGCGGACGAGCCGACGCCGTCGCCGACGGTCGCGCCGGCTCTCACTCTGACCGCACGGCCGGCGACGATCACGGCGGGCGACCCCGTCGATCTCGTCGCCGCCCTCGGCATCCCCGGCGCGACCGTGCGGCTGAGCCGCAAGACGGCCGCCCATGCGGACTTCGTCGTGGTCGGGCTGCGGACGACTGACGGCAAAGGCGTGGCCCGGTTCCGCGTCCTGCCGCGGCAGACCACCGCCTACCGGGTCGAATACGAGGGCGACGGCCTGACGTGGCTGCCGGCGTCCGCCGAGACGCTCGTGCCGGTGCGGCCGCGGCTGACGTTCTCCGCCCCCACGCGCGTGTACAGGGACCGGGCGGCGCGTCTCGCGGTGACCGTCCGCCCGGCTCATCCCGGCGCGACGGTCGTCGTCCAGCGCCAGGTCGACGGCGCCTGGCGCGACTGGCGCAGCGTCACCCTCGGCGCCGACTCGCGCGCACGGGTCGCCCGGCGCATCGGCCCCGTCGGCGCCGTCAAGCTGAGGGTGGTGATGGCCGCCGACGCCGGACATCTCGCGGGTCGCTCGGGCGTCCGCCGCGTGCAGGTCGTCAAACCCAACCCGTACCGCGTCCCGCTGGGCGCCAAGGGGATCATCGTGGTCGACATCTCCGAGTACACCCTGCGCTTCTACTCGCACGGCCGGCTGCTCAAGGCGTTCCCCTGCGTGACGGGGCGTCCCGGGCTGCCCACGCCGATAGGCCGCTTCAAGATCTACGCGCGCGGGATGTGGCCCGGAGGGCCGTACGGCTCGCGCATCATGTCCTACCACCCGCCCTGTGCGATCCACGGCACCAACGAGCCGCACCTGCTGCGCCGCTTCCCGCGCAACTTCTCACACGGCTGCACGCGTCTGTACAACTCGCACGCGATCTGGCTCTACGACCACGCGCCGCTGGGCACGCCGGTGTGGAACGTTCCTTAAGGGGCGTCTCCTCCAGGAGGGTCGCGTCGCGGCGAGGCTGATGCGGCCGGACGCGCGAAGGCGGGGGCGCCGGGGGCGCCCCCGCCTTCGTCACATCGGGCCGCGGCCGGTCGCGTGGCGCTCTCTCAGCGCCGGGCCGGCCGGCCCGTCCCACTGCGGGCGGAGCGGCTAGATGCCCAGTGCGGCGCGCTTGGCGTCGATGTGGGCGATCATGTTCGCCACGGCCTGCTTGGCGTCCGTCTCGACGTCGAGCTTGCCGCCGGTCACGCCCGGCAGGTCCTCGGTGACCAGCTTGACCAGGTTCGGGGCGCCGGAGACGAAGGGCACGGGGTTGACGTGCACGTACAGACCGAAGGCCAGCGCCGCCATGGCGTCGATGGTGGCCTTCTGCTCCATGTACTCGGGCGCCGTGGCCACGACCGGCAGGTCGGAGGTGTCCACGCCGAGGGCGTCGGCGATGGCGCCGACGAGCAGCATGATGCGCCCGGTGTCGGTGCAGGTGCCGAAGCTGAGGATCGGCGGGATCCCGAGCAGCTCGCAGACCGCCTTGAGGCCGGGGCCCGCCTTCTCCTTGGCCTCCGGCGTCTCGAGGCCGGCCACCTGCAGGGCGGCGTTGCCGCAGCCCATGGCGAGCACGAGCACGTCGTTCTTGATGAGCTCGTGGGCGATGGCGACGGTGTGGCTGTCCTGGTCGCCGTCGCGCAGGGTGGTGCAGCTCACGAGTCCGCAGACGCCCTTGAGGGTGCCGTTCTTGATGACGTCGAGCAGCGGGTCGAGGCTGCCGCCGAGCGCGCCGAGGATGCTCTCCGTGCTGAACCCGGCGACGGCGTCGCCCTCGCGCAGCTCGGGCAGGGACTGGCTGAGCTTCTGGCGCTCGGGGAAGTTGGCGATCGCCATGTCGATGAGCTGCCGCGCCTGGTCGGCGGCGTTGGCGGGGTCGAACACCACCGGCGTCTCGGCGCCGTCGATGCCGATGACGTCGCTGACCGGGACCAGCAGGGTGCCGTGGGCGGCGCAGGTCGCGCCGAGGGTCGGCACGGTGCAGTTCATGTCGGCGGCGAAGACGTCGAGGCCGCCGGTCGCGACGGCCAGCTCCTCGCTGAGCCAGTTGCCGGTGAGGCCGACGAAGACGTCGTCGACCTCGAAGCGCTGCACGAGCTCCTGGCCGGTCTCGATGGAGCCGACGATGCGCAGCCCCTTGGCGCCGGCGGCCCTGGCCTTCTCCTGCGCGGCCGGCTCGTGGGCCGCGGCGATGAGGGCGGCGCCGACCATGGGCTCATGGCCGTTCACGGCGATGTTGACGTATGCGGGGTCGATGATGCCGAGGTCGACCTTGATCGGATGCGGAGTCGGGGTGCCGAACAGGGCGTCCTGGGCGAACTCGAGCGGGATCTGGGCGCCGTAGGCGGTGGCGACGCCGAGCCGCAGGCCCTTGAGGGCGAGACTGACGTAGTTGCCGTCCACGTTGGTGAGGCAGCTCGCGGTGGCGAACATGTTCTCGTGCAGCACGCCACCCGGCAGGATGCCGAGCTCCTTCCACTTGGCGACGCGCTTGGCCGGCGCCATCTTCTCGACGAACGGCGACGGGCTCTGGTGGTCGCGGTTCATCTCCGCGAGGATCGCGTCGGCGACGCGCAGGGGCAGCGTGTCGCGCGGCTCGAGCGGCTCGCCCACCACCCCGGCCAGCGTCTCGAGCTTGCTCCAGTCCTTGATCTCGTAGGTGCCGCCGGGCGCGGCCTGCTTGAGGGTCTTCATGACCTCGACGGCGTGGTACATGTAGGTGGCGGTGCCCATCGTGTTCTGCAGCAGGAAGTTGCGCATCGCCATGCCGTCGGCGTCGATGCCGCACACGCCGCGCGTGACCTTGTCGGTGAGGCGGCAGGGGCCCTGCGAACAGAGGGAGCAGCGCACGCCCTTCTCGCAGAACTTGCAGCGCACGCCCATGTCGTCCATGCGGTCGAAGGCCGTGCTCTCGCCGGCCTCGCGCGTCTGCTTGAGCATCTCGTGGTTGGCGCTGTGGTAACTGTCTGCCATTGACTCCTCCTGGAGAGTGGTGCCGTCGGCGGCGCTGCGACGGCGCCGCTCGAGGTTCGGGACGGGTGTGGGTCGGGGAGGCGGACCCGGCTCAGCCGTGGATGAGCTGCGGCAGGCACTTGACGCACACCCAGGTGCTCTCACCCTTGGTGCGCGCCGGGAAGAGGACGGCCTCGTCCTCGCTGCGGCCGCAGTTCATGCAGGTCTGCTCGATGGTGACGTGGGCGGCGAGCTTCTCGGCGATGCGCTCGGCGGCCGCGTCCTCGTCGAAGGCGGGGGCTTCTCTCTTCTCCACGGTGAGGGCTCCTTCAGGGCAGATGGCGAGGCAGAAGCCGGCGCCGTCGCACAGCTCCTCCTTGACGACCTTGGCTTTGCCGTCGACGATCTCGATCGCGCCTTCGGCGCACGGGGTGACGCAGAGGCCGCACCCGGTACAGAGTTCTTCGTCGATCTTCACGATGCTGCGGACTGGCATGTGTCGCTCTCTCTTAGAGGGGGGTTTGCACGGTGATGACCGTGACAACCTACCTGAAGCGGCCGGCGACCACATTGACCTGTGTCAATGGTCCCCCGCCTCCGCGCCCGTCGGCCGGCGGGGCGCTACTGCTGCGCCAGGCGATGGAGCTTCTCGAAGCTGAGGATCTCGATGAGCCGGTGGTCGTTGCTCATGCGGATCACCTGTGCCCGCTTGAAGCGGTCGAAGGTGCGGCTGAGCGTCTCCGGCACCGTCCCCAGCCTGGCGGCCAGCTCGCGCTTCCGGATCGGGAGGCGGATCACGCGCGGCACGTCGCCGCCGGCGACCGGATCGAGCTGCTCGTCGGCGCGCGCCAGAAGATATCTGGCGAGGCGCGCCGGGACCGGCAGCAGAAGCTCCTCCACGCGGCGGTTGAGCAGACCGAGCAGGTGGGCCATGGCGGCCAGCAGGTTCACGGCCAGCTGCGGCTCGGTCAGCAGCAGACCGAGCATCACATCTTTCTCGAAGCGGTAGACGAGGCAGTCCGAGAGGGTCTCGGTGCTGGAGGCGAACGCCTCGTGGAAGAGGGCGGCCTCGGCGAAGGTCTGCCCCGCTTCCACGTGCCGGATGGTGGCGCTGCGCCCGTCGCGCAGCAGCTTGAACACCTTGATGCGGCCCTCGGCCAGCAGGTAGAAGGCGTCGGCGGGGTCGCCCTGCAGGAAGAGCGTCTCCTCGGCGGCGATGCGGCGCGGTTGCGCGATCCCGGCGAGACGCGCCAGCTGTCCGCCGTCCAGGCGTCGGAACAGGGGCGCCGCACGCAGCGCCGCCAGTGTGCGGTCGTCGACGGGCATGGAGGCAGTATATCGCCGCGCCGCGACCGTCGCGCCGCCGCTTGACCGCTCCAGTGGCGGGGTTTGACGGTCGCACGCGACGTCGGCTAGCATGCCGGCGCTTGTGGGTGCCCGCGAGGGCCTCGAGGGAAGCCGGTGGAAGACCGGCGCGGACCCGCCGCTGTGACCGGGGACGACGGCCGCACGAAGCCACTGCCGGGGGACCGGCGGGAAGGCGCGGCCGGAGGGAGATCCGGGAGCCAGAAGACCTGCCCCGATGCGCGTTGTCGACGCGTCCCGCGTGGTGAACGGGACGGCGGCGACGCATGCTGCGGCCTCGAAAACGGGGGGCCCGGGCCCGACGCGGAGTCGGCCCGGGCCTTTGTGCGTTCAGAGACCGAAAGGCGGCGTGATGCAGGCAGTCGTGATCCGCGAGATCGGAAGCTTTCAGCTGGAGGACATCCCGATCCCCGAGCCCCGACCGGACGAGGCGCTCGTCCGGGTGCGTGTCGCCGGCCTCTGCCGGACCGACCTCAAGGTCGTGCGCCACGGGCACCGCGACCTGGTGCTGCCGCGGGTGCCGGGCGAGGAGGTGGTGGGAGAGGTCGTCGCTCTCGGGTCGGCCGCCGGCGAGCCGTTCACGCCGGGTGACCGAGTGTACGTGTACCCGGGTGTGTGGTGCGGTGAGTGTCCCAGTTGTCGGCGCGGTGCCGAGAATCTCTGTCGGCGGATGAGGATAATGGGGTTCCACCGCGACGGCGGCTTCGCCGAGTACGTGACGGCTCCGCTCCGCAGTCTGATCCGGGTGCCGGAGGAGCTCCGCGACGAAGCGGCGGTGTTCGCCGAGCCCCTGAGCTGCTGTCTCAACGCCCTCGAACTCGGCGGCGTCGGCGAAGGCGACCGGATGGGCGTGTGGGGCGCCGGCCCAGCCGGCACGCTCCTCAGCCGGGCCGGCGCCCTGCGCGGCGCCTCTGT
>ENA-UOUL01005033-UOUL01005033.1-bioreactor-metagenome-genome-assembly--contig:-NODE-5033-length-11722-cov-3.349592_pt1 | contig 11722 bp, 11 predicted proteins | sample MGYA00249838_ERZ747220 | MGnify/ENA primary metagenome ERZ747220 (study PRJEB28778, sample SAMN05720191) | bioreactor metagenome | isolation source: Anaerobic biogas reactor | place: USA:Washington...
GACGGGTCGAGTCCCACTTGGTCCGATACCCGCTGAGCACGCGGCGCGCGAAGTCCGAGAGGCACTCAGGAAGAGGTGACGTCCCGTGCTGACTCATTGCGGCCCCCGGTGGGCCCTGCTGCGAGCGCCGCCGTTTCGTTCGAAAGGTCTGACGGACGCAGCGGCGGAGCTCGTGCTGTACTGGGCGAGACCCTTATCCCACCCCGCCCGTCGTTGATGACGAGCCGGATCATAAGCATCGAAGTCCATGGTCACGCGGGCGCTTCTCTGAAGATTGGAGAGGAGAACTCCGCAGTTAGGGCAAGCCTCCATTGAATCTTCATCGTTCATCTCATCATTCTGGTACGCTCTGACCTCCGCCCCGCCCAGGGCCTCGGCGAGCCGGGGCGCCACCGTCGCGGGGTCCTCAGAGGTGCTCGCCCACAGCTCCGACGGCGGGCGCGGGGCGTCGCCGGAGCTCGCGAACACCGCGCCCACCGAGGCCAGATCGACCTTGTCGATGACCCCCACCACCCCCACCGGCCGCGCGGCGTGGTTGCCCGACAGCAGGACCTCGGGCACGGTCCCCAGTTCGTGCTCGACGGGGCGGGTGTAGTGCGGGCAGTCCAGCAGGCCGTCGGCCTCGAAGCTGTCCTGGGCCGCCGACCCGGCATCGTTCAGGGCCCCTTCCTGGAGCCGGGCCACGGCGTCGACCACCACCGCGGCAGCCAGTTCCCCGCCCGAGAGCACGTAGTCCCCGATCGACAATTCCTCGTCCACTTCGGCCTCGAGCAGGCGCTCGTCCACGCCCTCGTAGCGGCCGCACAGCAGGACCAGGCGCGGCCGCGCCGCCAGTTCCCGGACGATGGCCTGGGTGAGCGGCCGGCCCTGCGGGCTGAGGTAGGTGACCCGGGCCGGGGCCGGATCGGCCGCGCGCGCGGCCCGGATCGCGGCCCGCAGCGGGTCGATCATCATCACCATGCCCGGCCCGCCGCCGAACGGCCGGTCGTCCACGCGGCGGTAGTTGCCTTCGGCGTAATCGCGCGGGTTCCAGCCGTGGAGCGACAGCAGCCCGCGCTCGCGGGCCCGGCCCACGACGCCGAAGCCCGCACACTGGGCGACGAACTCGGGGAACAGGCTGATCAGGTCGATGCGCATGTTCGGGGTCCGGGAACGGGGGGACGCGGCGCCGGGAACGGGCCTGGCCGGGACCCCGGCGAGGATGCCAGGGCCGGGCGCGGGGCGCGGTTCAGAACTCCGGATCCCAGTCGACCGTGACCTGGCCGGCGTCCAGATCCACCGCGAGGATGTAATCGGGCTGCACGAACGGCACCATCCGCTCGCGTTCGCCGTGCACCACCATCACGTCGTTGGCCCCGGTGGAGAACAGGTGCGAGACCACGCCCAGGTCGACGCCATCGGCGTTGACCACGCGCAGGCCTTCCAGGTCGACCCAGTAGTACTCGCCGGGCCGCGGCGGCGGCAGCGCCGAGCGCGGCACGTACAGCTCGGCGCCGAACAGCGCCTGGGCGGCGTCGCGGTCCTCGACCCCGGGGATCTGCGCCACGATGCCCTTGGCGGTGGCGCGTCCGCGGATGCCCTCCAGCTCCCGCTCCAGGCCCTGGGCAGTGCGCAGCAGCAGCGGCCGGTAGCGCAGGACCGCCCCGGGCGGGTCGCTGAAGGATTCGAGCTTGACCTCGCCGCGGACGCCGAACGCGCCGCGGATCCTTCCCATGAGGATGCGGCGCCCGGGATCGTTCATGCCTGCAGCGGCTGCGCGGCGCGCAACCGGGCGTCAGGCGGCCGGGGCGGCCTTGACGGCTTCGCGGTACAGCGAGCGGACCTTGTCGGTCAGCTGGGCGCCGTGCTTGACCCAGTGCTCCACGCGGGCGGTGTCGATCACCACGCGCTGCTCGGCGCCCTGCGCCACCGGGTTGTAGTAACCCACGCGCTCGATGTTGCGGCCGTCGCGGGCGCTGCGCGAATCGGTGACGATGATGTGGTAGAAGGGGCGCTTCTTGGCGCCGCCGCGGGTGAGGCGGATCTTGACCATGGTGCGGTTCCGGTGTTGCCCAGTCGCCAGGATGGCGAGGTAAGCCGGCAAGTTTACGCCATGGCGCGGGTCCACGGAAACCCCGGGGGCGGCCGTTCACCCGGCGAGCGGCCGCCAGGGCTGCGTCGCCAGGGCCCCTGCCAGGGTCTGCATCAGCGCCGGGTCCGGGCGAAGGCTGGTCCCGTCGATGCCCGCCAGCGGCCAGATCCCGTTGGCGTTGGCCGCGAACGCCGCGCGCAGGCCGCCCAGCGCGCGGGCCTCCACCGGCGCGTGGCGCTGCGCCACCCCGGCCTCGTCCAGCCCGGCCTGCAGCAGCCGCTCGGTGGTCCCGCGCAGGGCCTCGCCCCGGGGCCAGACCACCTGGTGGCCGTCCCAGAAGCCGATGTTCCACGTCGAGCCCTCGCTGATCCATCCGCGCGCGTCCACGAACAGGGCGTCGTCAGCGCCCTCGCGCAGCGCGCGCCGGCGATAGTGGAACTGCGGGAACAGACCCACATGCTTGACCTGCGGCAGCGGGCGCTGGAAGGCGAACGTCTTCACCCGGACCGGCTTCGGGTCGGCCTGTCGCGGCGGGTTGACCGACACCAGCAGTTCGACCGCCTGCGGGCGGTCCGGGCGGGACGGATCGAAGCCGGGCGCGAACGCGGTGACCCGCACGCTGGCGTCGTCCATCCCCGCCAGGTCGAGCGCGGCGAGGATCGCGCCGCGGACGCGGGCCTGGTCGAGGCCGCCGTCGAACAGTTCGCGGTTGCCCGCGTCCAGCCGCTGCAGGTGCAGGTCCAGGCCCTGCACCGCGCGCCCGCGCACCTGCATCGAGCTGAAATGGCCATAGCCGGCCAGCGCCAGCGCGCGCAGTTCGTCGGCGGTGGCCTGGCGGCCGTCGATGCAGGCGGTGCCCATGGCCCCATTGTGCGCGATCGCCACGTTCGCGGCGACGCAGGCGGTGCTCAGCGGAACGGCATCCGGCCCATGCCGCCCATCATGCCCTGCAGCCCGCGCATCATCCCCTTCATGCCGCCGCGCGAGAGCTTGCCCATCATCTTCTCCATCTGCTGGTACTGCTTGAGCAGCTTGTTGACGTCGGAAGGATGGGTGCCCGAGCCGCGGGCGATGCGGGCGCGGCGCGAGCCGTTGAGCAGGGCCGGGTTGCGCCGCTCCTTCTTGGTCATCGAGTTGATGATCGCGATCATCCGCGGCACTTCCCTGCTCTGCTGCACCTGCTGCTTGAGATGCTCGGGGATCTGGCCCATGCCCGGCAGCTTCTCCATCAGGCTGCCGATGCCGCCCATGTTCTGCATCTGCTCGAGCTGGTCGCGCATGTCGTTGAGGTCGAACTTCCGGCCCTTGGCGACCTTCTCGGCCAGCTTCGCGGCCTTGTCCTTGTCGACCTGCTGCTCGACCTGCTCGACCAGCGACAGCACGTCGCCCATGTCGAGGATGCGGCTGGCGACGCGGTCGGGATGGAACACGTCCAGGCCGTCGGACTTCTCGCTGGTGCCGACGAACTTGATCGGCTTGCCGGTGATGTAGCGCACCGAGAGAGCGGCACCGCCGCGCGCGTCGCCATCGGTCTTGGTCAGGACCACGCCGGTCAGCGGCAGCGCCTCGCCGAACGCCTTGGCGGTGTTGGCCGCGTCCTGGCCGGTCATCGCGTCGACCACGAACAGCGTCTCGGCCGGGTTGGCGACCGCGTGCAGGGCCTTGATCTCGGCCATCATCGCCTCGTCGATCGCGAGGCGGCCGGCGGTGTCGACGATCAGTACGTCGGCGAACGACTTGCGCGCGTCGGCGATCGCCGCGCGCACGATGTCCTCGGGTTTCTGCCCGGCGTCGGAGGGGAAGAACAGCGCGCCGTTCTGCCCGGCCAGGGTCCTGAGCTGCTCGATCGCGGCCGGCCGGTACACGTCGGCGGACACCACCATCACCTTCTTCTTTTTCTTCTCCTTCAGGTGCCGGGCAAGCTTGCCCACGGTGGTGGTCTTGCCCGCGCCCTGCAGGCCGGCCATCAGGATCACCGCCGGCGCCGGCACGTTGAGGTTGAGCTCGGTGGCCTGCGAGCCCATGACCGCCGCCAGCTCGTCGCGCACCACCTTGATCAGCGCCTGGCCCGGAGTCAGCGACTTGAGCACCTCCTGGCCGACCGCGCGCACCTTGATCCGCTGGATCAGCGCCTGCGCGACCGGCAGCGCCACGTCCGCCTCGAGCAGGGCGATGCGCACCTCGCGGGTGGCCTCGCGGATGTTCTCCTCGGTCAGCCGGCCACGGCCGCGGAGGCGGTCGATGGTGCCGGACAGGCGCTGGGTGAGCGATTCGAACATGGCGGCGGGCGTCGCGGGAACGGAACCGCGGATTATAGCCGCCGGCCCGCTTCGGCCCGCCGCGCGTTCATGCGAAACTTCGGCGATGGCCGTTGTCGCCCTCTCCTCGCTGTTCTACCTGCTCGCCGCCTGGCTGGTGATGCGCCGGCTGCAGGTGCAGCGCGAGGCGGGGGCCGGCTCCTGGCTGCTGACCGCACTCGCGGCGATCATGCTCCACGCCCTGTTCCACGTGCTCGCCTGGCGCGCGGGCGCCGGCGTGGACCTGCACTTCTTCTCCGCGCTGTCGCTGGTGGGGCTGGGCATGGCCGCGCTGACCACCCTCTACGCCGCCGCCGGGCACATGGGGGCGCTGGGGGTGGTGGTGTTCCCGGTGGCAGCGCTGTGCCTGCTGGGCGACGCACTGGCCGGCGGGTCGAGCGCGCGGGCGCTGGGCTGGCGGCTGGAGCTGCACGCCTGGCTGGCGCTGCTGGCCTACGCCACCCTGGCCATCGCCGCGCTGCTGGCGATGATGCTGTGGCTGCAGGAACGGGCCCTGCGGCGGCGCGAGTTCCACGCCTGGCTGCGCCTGCTGCCGCCGCTGACCGAACTCGAATCGCTGCTGTTCCGGACCATCTGGGCGGGCTTCGTGCTGCTCTCGGCCACCCTGCTCACCGGGGTGCTGTTCGTGCACGACTTCTTCGCCCAGCACCTGATCCACAAGTCGGTGCTGAGCGCGCTGTCCTGGCTGGTGTTCGGCGCCCTGCTGCTGGGCCGCTGGCGCCGCGGCTGGCGCGGCGCCAAGGCGGTGCGCCTGACCCTGGTGGCGATGGCGCTGCTGGTGCTGGCGTTCTTCGGCAGCAAGTTCGTGCTGGAACTGCTGCTGCGGCGGGTCTGACGCCGCGCCCGCGGGTTCAGGGGTCCGGCGCGACCGCGCCGGGCATCGCCACCCCCGCAAGTTCGCCGATCCACGCCTGCCGGTTGGCCTTGAGGTCTTCGGCGATGAAGCGACGCGTGCCATCGAATCCATAGCCGCGCCGGCTGATGCCCAGCATCAGGACCCCGCCCTCGATCCGTTCGTACCGGTAGGCGTTCCATTCGATGATCGGGTCGCCGTCGCCGGTCCTGCCGGGGAGCACGAAGTCGAGCAGCGCACCCCCGCTGTCCTCGTTGATCACCAGATCGTAGTTGACGGTCGGATCGGTGCGCTGGAGTTCCCGCAGTTCGAGCAGTTTGTGCATCGCCGCCTCGACCGGGGTGGCGTCGACGGCGAGCAGGTCCAGCAGCAGCATCTGCCGGTAACGCTCCAGCGTCTGTCCCGCGGGCAGGTATTCCTGGCGGAATATGGCCGGCGGCCTGGCCGCGCTCCAGGCGAGCGCGAATTCGATCCCGTCCAGCCGCAGCGGGCCGGGCACCGACAGGTGGTCCACGGGCGGGTCCGCGGCCCGGGCCGGCAGGCCCAGGGCCAGCACCAGGCCGAGGATGGCCGACGCCCATGCGCGCGCACGCCGCGCGCGGCTGCTTCCATTCGACATGCCTGCATCTCCCTATGCGACCGCCGGAAGCATCTCCCACGCGCCCGGCCATTGCAAGGCCGTCGCGCGGGCCGGCCGGCCCCTTGGGAATGGGCGAAAATGGCCCATCCCCCCGCTGCAGCCGACGCCATGCCCTTTCCCGACGACCACGGCCGCCTGGCCTGCAACCGGCACCACGCCTGGACCTCGGCGGCGATCCGCCGGATCGAAGCCGACTTCAACCGTTCCGCCGACACCCACCTGATCCCGCTCTCGCTGCCCGGCTTCACCGGCATCGACATCTACTTCAAGGACGAGTCCAGCCATCCCACCGGCAGCCTCAAGCACCGGCTGGCGCGCTCGCTGTTCCTGTACGCGCTGGCCAACGGCTGGCTGCACGAGGGCAGCACGGTGGTGGAAGCCTCCAGCGGTTCGACCGCGGTGTCGGAGGCCTACTTCGCGCGCCTGCTGGGGCTGCCGTTCGTGGCCGTGATCCCGGCCTCGACCTCGCCCGAGAAGATCGCCGCGATCGAGTTCCACGGCGGCCGTTGCCACCTGGTGCGCGACCCGCGCGAGATCGCCGCCGAATCGGCGCGGGTGGCACGCGCGAGCGGCGGCCACTTCATGGACCAGTTCACCTACGCCGAGCGCGCCACCGACTGGCGCGCCAACAACAACATCGCCGAATCGATCTTCCGCCAGATGGAGCACGAGCCGCACCCGGTCCCGGCCTGGGTGGTGTGCAGCGCGGGCACCGGCGGCACCAGCGCGACCATCGGCCGCTACGCCAGCTACCGCGGCTTCCCGACCCGGGTGCTGTGTGCGGACCCCGAACACTCGGCCTTCCATGCCCACTACTCGGCCCACGTGGAAGGCCGCGCGGCGCCGGAGGCCGCCGCGCCGCCCTCGCGCATCGAAGGCATCGGGCGCCCGACCGCCGAGCCGAGCTTCGTCCCCGGCTGCGTCGACGCGATGGTGAAGGTGCCCGACGCGCTGGCGCTGGCCGCGATGCGCTACGTCAACCGCCGCCTGGGGCGGCGCGTGGGCGGCTCGACCGGCACCAACTTCGTGGGCGTGCTGCGGGTGGCGCAGGCGATGCGGGCGCGGGGCGAGGACGGATCCATCGTCACCATCCTGTGCGACGGCGGCGAACGCTACGAGCACAGCTACTACAACCCGGACTGGTACGCGGCCGAAGGCATCGACATCGAGCAGGCCGACCGGGTGATCGCCGAGGCGGCCGACGGGGACGGTCCCCTGCCCGACCTGCAGCCGGTCTCGCGCCACCCACCCCGCGCCTGAGCGGGCGCGGCTCAGGCGTACTCGAGCGCGTCGGCCAGGCGCTCGACGGCGACGACCTCCATGCCCTTGTAGCTGCGCGCCTTGGGCGCGTTGGCACGCGGCACGATGGCGCGCACGAAGCCGTGGGTCGCCGCTTCCTTCAGCCGTTCCTCGCCGTTGGGCACCGGCCGGATCTCGCCCGACAGGCCGACCTCGCCGAACGCGATCGTCTTGTCCGCCAGCGGCGTGTCGCGCAGCGAGGACAGCACCGCCAGCAGCACCGGCAGGTCGGCCGCGGTTTCCTGCACGCGGATGCCGCCGACCACGTTCACGAACACGTCCTGGTCGCCGGTCATGATTCCACCATGCCGGTGCAGCACCGCCAGCAGCATCGCCAGCCGGTTGCCCTCCAGGCCCACCGTCACCCGGCGTGGATTGGACAGCGGCGAGGCGTCCACCAGCGCCTGCACCTCGACCAGCAGCGGACGGGTGCCCTCGCGCGTGACCATCACGCAGCTCCCGGGCTGGGCCACGCTGCCGCCGGAAAGAAAGATCGCCGACGGGTTCGGCACCTCCTTCAGGCCCTTGTCGCCCATGGCGAACACGCCCAGCTCGTTGACCGCGCCGAAACGGTTCTTGAACGCGCGCAGCACCCGGAAGCGGCTGCCCGAATCGCCCTCGAAGTAGAGCACCGCGTCGACCATGTGCTCGAGCACGCGCGGGCCGGCGATGCCGCCCTCCTTGGTCACGTGCCCGACCAGGAACACCGCGGTTCCGGCTTCCTTGGCGTAGCGCACCAGCCGCGCCGCGCTCTCGCGCACCTGGCTGACCGAACCGGGGGCGGCGGTGAGCGACTCGGTCCACAGGGTCTGCACCGAGTCGGCCACGATGATGCGCGGGCGCAGCTGCGCGGCCTGCTCGAGAATGCGCTCGATGCCCGTCTCGGCCAGCGCGTTCAAGCCGTCCAGGGGCAGCCCGATGCGCGCCGCCCGGCCGGCCACCTGGGCCAGCGACTCCTCGCCGGTCACGTACAGCCCTGGCAGCGTGCCCGCCATCGAGGCCACCGCCTGCAGCAGCAGGGTCGACTTGCCGATGCCCGGGTCGCCACCGACCAGCACCACCGCCCCGGCAACGAGGCCGCCACCGAGCACGCGGTCGAACTCGCCGATGCCGGTGGACACGCGCACGTCCGCGCCCTGCTCCACGTCCCTGAGCGCGGTGACCTTCGGCGGATCGACCTTGCCGGCCCAGCCGGCGCGACGCGCCGCCGGCGACCTGGCGGAGGCGGCGGGCTCCAGGAGGATCTCCGAGAGCGTGTCCCAGGCGCCGCATGCGCCGCACTGTCCCTGCCACTTGCTGAAGTCCGCGCCGCACTCGCCGCACACGAAGGCTGTCCGGGCCTTGGCCATATCCGCGTTCTGAGTATCTGGTCCGGTGCCCAGCGTAGCCCAGCGGCGTCGCTGCCGCTGAGACGCGCCATCGACCGCGCACGTCACGAACGTCACGAGGAAGCAGGTAATGATCCAGGATTTCCGTTCGGCCTCCTGTCCCGACGCGTTGGCCGCGGACGTGTGCATCATCGGCGCCGGACCGGCCGGGATCTCGCTGGCGATGGCGCTGGCCGGATCGCCCTGGACCGTCTGCCTGCTCGAAGGCGGCGGCACGCGGGCCGAGGCCGCCAGCCAGGCGCTGTACGAAGGCGAATCGGTCGGGCCCTACGCCTTCGACCCGTCCACGTCCCGCCTGCGCGCACTCGGCGGCGCCACCCAGATCTGGGGTGGCGGCTGCATCCCGCTGGCCGCGAGCGAGATGGCGGCCCGCGACTGGGTGCCGGGCGGGGGCTGGCCGATCGGCCGCGAGGAGCTGTCGCCCTACTACGAGCACGCCAACCGGCTGTGCGCGATCGAGCCCGGCGCGATCGAGGACGGCGCCTACCGCTTCGACGGTGCGCCGTCGATGCCGCCCGCCTCCCCGCTGCAGCCGCGCACCAGCCGCTCGAGCAGCATCGACTTCAGCACCTACCGCGAGCAGCTGCACAAGGCGGCGGGCGTGACCGCGCTCCTGCACGCCAACCTGCTGCGCCTGCAGGCGACGCCGCAGGCCAACGCCGTCGGCAGCGCGCTGATCGGCAGCACCGACGGGCGCCGCGGCGTGGTCCGGGCGCGCTGCTTCGTCCTGGCCGCCGGCGGCCTGGAGAACGCGCGCCTGCTGCTGCTGTCCGACGACGTGGCGCGCAACGGGCTCGGCAACGACCACGGCCTGGTCGGCCGCTTCTTCATGGACCACCCTCGCTGCCGGCTGGGGACGCTGCGGCATCCGGACATCGCGCGCGCCGTCCACCGGTACGAGCGGGCCCAGGGCCGGGCCGCCACCCCCGCCTTCCACCACCTGTGCCTGACCGAGGACGCGCAGCGCGCGCACCGCCTGCTGCACGCGCGGGTGCGCCCGTTCAGCATCGAACGCGATCCGCCCGAGGGACTGGCGGCCATGCGCGCGCTGCGGGCGGCGCTGCGCCGCCCGCCAGAGCGGGACGAGGCGGCGCAGGTGGAGGCGCGGCTGCTCGATGCGCTCGAGCACGACGTGCCGCAGCGCCAGACCATCGGCGAAGGCCGGCCCGGGCCACTCGCGCTGCGCAGCGTGCGCCATGCCGACGACATCGTCCGCGCCGCGCTGCGCAAGCTCGCGCGGCGCCCGGTGGTGGACGCCGACCGGGCCGAACTGGTCGGCTACTTCGAACAGGCGCCGAACCGCGACAGCAGGGTCGCCCTGGCCGACAGTCGCGATGCCCTCGGCCTGCGCCGGATCCGCGTCGACTGGCGCATGAGCGCCCAGGACGAGGAGAACATCCGTCGCGCCTCGAGGCTGATCGGCGACGCGCTGGCCGCGGACCTGGGCGCGCGCTTCGAACCCGCGGGCTGGCTGGCCGATCCGGCGGCGCCGCTTCCGTTGCACGGCACGGCCCACCACATGGGCACCACGCGAATGTCCGACTCCCCCGCCACGGGCGTGGTCGACGCCCAGTGCCGGGTCCATGGCATCGACAACCTGTACGTGGCCGGCAGCTCGGTCTTCCCCACCGGCGGCTGGAGCTTCCCGACCCTCACCATCATCGCCCTGGCCCTGCGCATCGGCGACGAACTGCTGCGCCGGCTGCCGGACATGCCGATGGTGGATGCGATCCCGGCACCGGAGCCCGTCCCCGCCTGACCGCCATCCAGGCCGGCCCGCCATCGCGGCGCACGGGGCCCGGTCCCTTTGACCGTGCCGCGCCCAGCCCCTAGAATCTGCGACCCTTGCCGGAATAGCTCAGTTGGTAGAGCGGCGCATTCGTAATGCGTAGGTCGTAGGTTCGATTCCTATTTCCGGCACCAGGCACCAGACCCCGGCAGGCGCGGCTTTCCGGGGTTTTTTTCATGCCCTCGATTTCATGCCCCTGAGCGCATCGGACGCGCGGTTCCGGCGGGCGCGTCCCGCACCCGCGCCTCGCGCGGCCGGTCAGTCGACCAGCTGCAGCCGCAGTTCCTTCGGCAGGGCGAAAACCATGCTCTCGGGCTCTCCCTCCAGTTCCCGGACCGCGCCGGCACCCAGTTCGCGCAGGCGCGCCAGCACGCCCTGGACCAGCACGTCCGGGGCCGAGGCGCCGGCGGTGACGCCGATGTGGCGGCGGCCTTCGAGCCATTGGGGGTCGATTTCGTCGGCGCCGTCGATCAGGTAGGCCTCGACGCCCTCGCGTTCGGCCAGTTCGCGCAGGCGCGTGGAGTTGGAGCTGTTGGGCGAGCCGACCACCAGCACCAGGTCGCATTCGCGCGCCAGCTCACGCACCGCATCCTGCCGGTTCTGGGTGGCGTAGCAGATATAGTCCTTCTTCGGCCCCTGAATGGACGGGAACCGCTCGCGCAGCGCATCGATGATGCTGCGCGTATCGTCCACAGACAGCGTGGTCTGAGTGGTGTAGGCGATGTTGTCGGGCTGCCCCGGCTGCAGGCGGGCCACGTCGTCCAGGTCCTCGACCAGGTAGATGTGGCCGGCCCGGCCCTCGCGCCGCCACTGCCCCATCGTGCCTTCCACTTCAGGATGGCCGGCGTGGCCGATCAGCACCACGTCGCGGCCGGCGCGGCAGTGGCGGGCGACCTCGAAGTGGACCTTGGTCACCAGCGGGCAGGTCGCGTCGAAGACCTTCAGGCCGCGGCGCTCGGCCTCGGCGCGCACCGCCTGGGACACGCCGTGGGCGCTGAAGATCACCGTGTTGCCGTCGGGCACCTCGTCGAGCTCCTCGACGAAGATCGCGCCGCGCTGCTTGAGGTCGTCGACCACGTATCTGTTGTGCACGACCTCGTGGCGCACGTAGATCGGCGCGCCGAGCGTCTCGATCGCACGCTTGACGATCTCGATCGCGCGGTCGACGCCGGCGCAGAAGCCGCGGGGATTGGCGAGGACGATGTCCATGGCCTTGATTCTACTCCGGCACCACGACGCCCGTAGGGGCGCCCCATGGGCGCGATGGGCGTTCCAGTGGCAAGGCGGTCGCGCCCATGGGGCGCTCCTACGGGGAGGCCGGCTTGCGCTGGAACAGCCCGAACAGCGCAATCCCCACCGCCCCG
>ENA-UOUL01005034-UOUL01005034.1-bioreactor-metagenome-genome-assembly--contig:-NODE-5034-length-11715-cov-6.399467_pt1 | contig 11715 bp, 8 predicted proteins | sample MGYA00249838_ERZ747220 | MGnify/ENA primary metagenome ERZ747220 (study PRJEB28778, sample SAMN05720191) | bioreactor metagenome | isolation source: Anaerobic biogas reactor | place: USA:Washington...
TTTGATAGTTTTTCTTTTCTTGGCGTCTTTGCGTCTTGGCGAGAGGATAGGTTTCTTTGTTTAATGTGTTGCACAGGCAATGCACGGGTCAAAGGCGCGTACCACCCGCCCGACCGCCTTCTCCAGTTCCAGGTTGACCGCACTTTTCGTGATATAGCGCCCACCTGCCACCTTCAATGCCCTCTCGATCGCCAGCATGTTGTGCACGGTCGGGATGATGAATTCGGCATCGGCGATCTTGCCGTCCTCCACCTTGTAATGATGGATCAACGGTCCGCGCGGCGCTTCAACCAGCCCGTAGCCATCTCCATCCTTCATGGTAAAAGGTACCGCCGTATCACCATAGTCCAGGTCCTTCGACAAGAGCTCAATAGCCCGTTCCATAGCATACACCAACTCGATCCCGCGGCACAGGTCAAACAGCAGGATGGGGTGAGCTGGTTTTCCGTAGGCATGCGTGAAGCGTACCAGGAACTCATCCGCCAGAGGGGTGCCCATTGAAATGGTCAGGTTGGCGCGTGCCAGGCTGTTGGCGCGCATCACCGCCCCCTGGTAGCAGGTCTGCCCGGCAAAGGAATACTCGGTCTCCTCAAAATCCAGGTAATCGCGGTACTGCGAAGGCACAAAACTGGCCCGTTCGACCCCATCCGGACCCATCACGCGCAGGCGCGAGGAGTTAAAGCGCGGCAGGGTGGCTTCGGTGGACGCCAGGTAATAGGTGGGTTGGTCATCGCCCCAGGTGCCGATGCGCTCACGCATCGCCTCGGACATCTCCCAGTATTCGTCCACCAGGTCACAAGCCAATAGCAGCATTTCTTTGAGGTCTTTTAACATCGGCTCAGCCACTTCGCGAGTGACCCCGCTGCTCACCCCGCCGATGATCGCCTTGATGGGGTGGATGAACTGCCCGCCCGCCACGGTGATCAGGTCGGTACCGATCTTGCGTACTTTCAACGATCGCTGGGCAATGGTGAACTGCTTTTCCTTGGTGGCTTCGGTCTCGTCCATATGGAAGAGCGAACTGGCGCCCACCCGGTCGGGCATGGTGAAAATGAACAGGGAGGTCGCCTGGTTCTGGATCAGCTGCCCTAAAAGCAGCAATTCGCGGATCTCGCAGGCCAGCCTGGGCGGTGTGACCTCAAAAACGTTTTCCAACGCCTTGACCGAGGCCACATGATGCGCGGTCGAGCACACCCCGCAGATGCGCGGCACGATCACCGGCATCTGGTCTGCCGGCGTGCCCTGCACAAAATAGCGGAACCCGCGCAATTCTACCGCCTGGAACTGGGCGGAGACCACTTCGCCATCCACCACTTCCATAACGACGCGGGCATGACCTTCAATACGGCTGAGGGGAAAAGTCAGAGTGGTCATCAGAGCACCTTATCCTTACTGCGCACCTTGCGCTCGCCCCCGGCATAATCTGAGAACTGGAAGAGGAACAGCGAGAGCTGCGGTGAACGCAGCGCAGCATTCACCTCTTCCGGTGGGATATCGGTCATGCGTTCAAAGACACGCTGGATGTTCTCCAACCAGACATTGGATTCCTTTTCAATGAAGGCATTGGATGGACCGCGGCAGCCCACACAGGGAGAGCCAGCCCGCGTGCAGGGCGCCCGGCAGCCACCACGCACCGAAGTTCCGACACAGAGATAGCCCTGGTTGACCAGGCAGATATCCGGCAGCACCTCCCCATGCGAAAAGCCGCTCAGGTGCTTGGGGCGCATGTCGCTCAATTTCTTACGCCCGCACTCCCCACAGACGATGCTGCTGGCTTTGTAGCCCTCCGGGTCCAACAAGGCTGCCACGAACAGTTCGGAGGTCGGCGGGCAGCCCGGCAGGTAGAGATCGACATCCACGAAGTTGTCGACAGGGTGCGATTTGGGCAGCAGGCGCGGCAGGTGATAGCGGCTGGATTCAGAAAGGAACAGGTCACGCACATCATCGCGATCGCCCAGGTTGGATACCCCGCCGGAGATCGCGCAAGTGCCCACGGCGATCACACGGTCGACCATTTTGGCAGCCCGCTGCAGGTTGTAGGCATCCTCGTCATTGCGCACACCACCCGAAACCAACAGCACCTCGATATCCGCAGGCACATGGTGCGTGGAGACCACCAGCGGCATGTAAACCAGTTTGAACCGGTCCACCCATTCACTGGCATTGAGCAGCGACACCTCGCACCCGGCGCAGCCGGACAACTGCAGGACCGCAAATTCGGGAAGTTTCTCAGGTTTCAAGTTCACTTTGACCTCCAAAACATAATTGATAAGGCATTTCGTAAGAAAAAATGACGAGATATCATTGAACGGGTTGATCTCTGCCTGAATTTTACTTCATTTGGCTTGCTGCTTGACCGATAAACGGCTGTTCATGAATAAGCACAGCAAGTTACACCTTCTATGCTACAATACGATGAAAATTCCACCAGAAAGAACCCTCAGACCATGCAAAAACCCCATCTTGAGTTCGTGACCGACACCGCCCGCCACGCCGGGCAGATCCTGCGCGAAATGCACCGCCAACACATTGAAGTAAAGCATAAAAGCGTTGCCGACCTGGTGACCGCCGCCGATAAGGCTGCCGAAGAATACATCATCAGCACCATCCTGGATAAATTCCCGGATCATTCAATCATTGCCGAGGAAAGCGGGTCACACAAGGCCGATCCGGATCACCAGTGGTATATCGACCCGCTGGATGGCACGCTCAATTTTGCCCACGGCATGTCATTCTTCTCGGTCTCGATCGGTTATGCGTACAAGGGGGTGTTGGAACTTGGCGCGGTCTATGACCCGCTGCTGGATGAGATGTTCTATGCCCAACGCGGCAAGAGTGCCTTTTTGAACGGGCACCACCTGCAGGTCTCCAAGACCGATGAATTGATCAACAGCCTTTTGGTGACCGGGTTCCGTTTTTCGCTCAAGGATACAAAGGACAGTAACTTTGACAACTTTGTGCGCTTCTCACACCTGACCCAGGGCGTGCGGCGCCTGGGTTCTGCCGCCCTCGACCTGTGCTACGTGGCTGCCGGGCGGCTGGACGGGTTCTGGGAAGTGATGATCAACACCTGGGATATCGCCGCCGGCGCGCTCATCGTGCTGGAAGCTGGCGGGGTGATGACCAAGATGTACGGAGAAGCGGATTTCATGGCCGACCCGGTCAGCATCCTGGCGTCCAACCCGCTGCTGCACCCCAAGTTGCTGCAGGTGCTGGAAGAGGAACGCGCAAAACAGGGCTAACCCAACCCGCGCAGAAAAATTTACGTTTTCTCCCCCATCTTCACTGTTATACAGTGAAAATTAAACGATTATGCCCCCTGAATTTCTCTTCAAAGGCAGGTAAAGCCGGGCAGCGCCCTCATCCCCCGGCCAGTTCCGCGACCAGCACTTCGTACGCCACGTCGCCGGGCATGCCGCCGGTCTTGATATCCAGGTCGATCTTCAACAACCGCCGGTAGATATCCTCCAGCTGCGCGATCTTGAAGCGCCGTGCCTGGGTGGTCAGTTTCTGCGCCACAAAGGGATGCAAATTCAGCTCGTCCCGCACCCGGTCCTCACCGCCATGTTCATCCAGGATCTCGCGTGCCAGCAGCAGCAGGCGGTACTGGCGGGTGATCATGCCCGAGATCTCCAGCGCATCGCTGCGCTCGAGCAGGATCTGCAATTGGGCCAGGGCTGCCCTGCCATTGCGCTCGCCGATGGCATCCACCAGGTCAAAGATGTTGCCTTCCTGCTCCTGGAAGGTCAGCAGGGTCACGTCCTCGCCGGACACCGGGCGGGCTTTGTTGACATAGGTAAGCAGTTTGTCGATCTCCAGCAGGGCACGCTGGGTGTTGTTGCCAACATATTCCGCCAGCCGTGCCGCACCATCCATGGTGAACACCCCGCCAGCCTCTTTGGCTTTGCGCTGCACCCAGGCGGTCATCTCCCTGGCGGTCGGCAGGGCGCAATCCAATACGGTCGCCCGCTCGCCGGCATCTTTGACCCATTCCATCAGCCAGTGCTTTGGCGTGAAGCGTTCCCAGAAGGTCTTGCCAGCCTTGCTCAACAGGTGGTCTTCGAGAAGCAGCACGAGGTGGGTACTTTCCGGCAGGGAATCGAGCAGGGCAAGGAACTTAGCCTGGTCTTCGTTCTTTTTGCCCTCGAAGCGTTCCAGTGGTTCATGCATGACCACCAGGCGGCGCGGCGCGAGGAAAGGCAGGGTCAGGGTGGCGGAGCGGATGTCATCCAGGCTGGCAGTTTTGCCATCCAGGACGGAGGTGTTGAGCGATGCCATGTCCGCGGCGCCCAGTTCCCTCTTGTAAGTTTCAACCAGTTCCTGCATGCGGATGGTGTCATCCCCGCGCAGGATGGTCACGACCGGCTTATTCACGCCCATCAAGCCGTCCCCATTTTTTACTCATGGGTCATGATGTGGTGCAGGCTGCGCCCGCCGTATTTCTGGGTGAAGACACGGTCGACCTGCAGGGTGGCGGGGTCATCCGTGGTGGTCAGCAGGCGCTGGAAGATGGGACCGAGCGGTCGCGAAAGCAGGAACACCGGTATCGCCAGGATGAGGGCGAAGGGCAGGCGGCGCAGCTTGAGCTGTTTGTCCTTGCCGGTGCCCAGCATGGCGACCCAGATGGTGAGGGCTGCCAGCATGGCGGGGGTTGCCAGGTTCGTGCCGCAATTGTCATGCACTGCCAGGGAGGCTTCGCCTTCCTGCAGCCTTTTGAGCGCTTCGAGGGCGGCATCACAGACGGTCTCGCTGGGCAGGTCCGCCAGCAGGTAAAAGCCCCACGGACCCGAGATGCCGGCCATGCCCAGCCCCTTGAATTTTTCCGACAGGACATGCATGGTGGCATGCTCCAGGCTGTGGTTGCGGCGCAGACGCGAGATGAGTGGTAATGTATCCAGAACAGGTGTTGCCATGGTGGTTTCTCCTCTGCTTAATTATACAGTTCAATCGCTCAAGAGGGCGGCTTTTAAGGCTTCCTTTAATGAGCGGGCTTCAATGACCTCCAGCCCGGGAGGCCAGGCTTCGCTGGAGCGTATCCTGCGCGGCACGATGGCACGCTTGAAACCCAGGTTGGCCGCTTCCTTGAGGCGGCTGGTCACCTGGCTGACCATGCGCAGTTCGCCCGACAGCCCCACCTCGCCGACCATCACCGTATCCGCCCTGACCGCCACATCTTTCAGCGACGAGGCAATGGCAACCGCCGCCGCCAGGTCTGCCGCCGGCTCGGAGATGCGCAGACCCGAGACCACATTGGCGAAGACGTCCTGTTCGCCCAACTTTAACCCGATGCGCCGCGATAAGACGGCGATGATGATCATCAGGCGGTTGAAATCGATGCCGTTGGCCGTGCGGCGCGGGTTGCCGAAGTTGGTCTGGCTGGTCAGCGCCTGGATCTCGACCAATAAAGGCCGCGTACCCTCCATGGTCACAGCGATGGCCGAACCGGGGGCATTGACCATGCGTTCCGCCAGGAAGGCCTCACTGGGGTTGCTGACCTCGATCATGCCCTTTTCCTGCATTTCAAAGACGCCCACCTCGGAGGTGGCGCCAAAACGGTTCTTGACCGAGCGCAGCAGGCGGTAGGACTGGAAGTTGTCGCCTTCCAGGTAAAGCACAGTGTCGACGATGTGCTCCAGAACGCGGGGACCAGCGATGGTGCCTTCCTTGGTGACGTGCCCGATGACGAAGACGGCGATGCCGCTGGATTTGGCCAGTTCGCGCAAGCGGGCGGCACATTCACGCACCTGGGAGATCGACCCGGCGGTGGATTCCATCTGCGGCATCGAAACCGTCTGGATCGAGTCGACCACCAGCAGTTGCGGCTTTAACGCCTCAACATGCGAGAGGATCACATCCAAATTGGTCTCGGTGACCAGGTAAAGCCCGTCCGGCAGTTCGTCCCCGCCCCCTTTTTCACCCTTGAGCAGCCGTATGGCACGCATTTTCACCTGGCGCTCAGATTCCTCCCCGGAAACATACAAAACGGTGTGCTCACGGGCCATCTGCAGGGTCATTTGCAGGGTCAGGGTGGACTTGCCGATGCCCGGGTCACCGCCGATCAGCACGATCGAGCCGGGCACGATGCCGCCGCCCAATACGCGCGCAAATTCAGCGATTGGCAGGGCCAGGCGGTCTTCATTCTCACCCTCGATGTCCTTCAAGCGCCTGGGGACCGAAGTGCCCTTCAAGCCGCGCAGGCTGCCTTTGGTGGAAGAGATCGCTTCGCTTTCGACGACCTCCTCGACCATACTGTCCCACGAGTCACAGCCCGGGCAGCGCCCGAAGGCGCGCGAGGTGATCTTGCCACAGACCTGGCAGACATACTGGGTGTGCAGTTTGGGCATGGGTTAGCTCCCTTCGGGTTCAGCCTGCTTCTCTGGTGCCTGCTCGGGCAGGTCCACGAAGCCGGTCAGGTCCTCGTGTTTTGCACCGCAGCCCAGGACGACCTGGCGGGTCTTGACGCCCTGTTCGTCGGTGGTCTCAACTACATCGACGATGATGGTGTCACCGTCCTTGAAGGTGCCGGCCAGCATGGCGTCGGAGAGTTTGTCCTCCAGCTGCTGCTGGATGACCCTTCTGACCGGGCGGGCGCCCATTTCGGTGTCGTAACCTTCCTCCGCCAGGTAATCCAGGGCGGCTTCGGTCGGCTGGAGGGTGACCTGGTGGTCCGCCAGGCGTTTGGAGACTTTGGAAACCTCCAACGCCACAATACTGCGGATGTCGCTGCGGTTCAGTGAGCGGAAAACGATCACCGAATCGAGGCGGTTGATGAACTCGGGGCGGAATGACTTTTTAAGGGCATCAATCAGCTTCTTGCGCATGTCATCATATTCCAGGCGTTCATTGGTGACGGGATCGGTCTCGAGGGTGAAACCGAAGGAGGTCTGGCGCTTGATCATCTCAGCACCAATATTGGTGGTCATGATGATGATCGCGTTGCGGAAGTCCACCTTGCGCCCCTTGGCGTCCGAGAGGTGTCCCTCTTCCATGATCTGCAGCAACATGTTATGCGCTTCAGGGTGCGCTTTTTCGATCTCATCAAAGACGACGATCGAATAGGGCTTGCGGCGGATGGCCTCGGTCAGTTGACCGGCTTCTTCATAGCCGACATAACCGGGCGGCGCACCCACCAGGCGGCTGACGCTGTGGCGTTCCATGAATTCGGACATGTCCAGCTGGATGAGGGCATCTTCGCTGCCAAAGAGCTGTTCTGCCAGCGCTTTGGTCAGTTCGGTCTTGCCCACACCGGTCGGGCCGAGGAACATAAAACTGCCCACCGGCCGCTGGGGGTCTTTCAGGCCGGCACGCGCCCGCCTGACCGCCTTGGCGATCGATTCAATGGCTTCCTCCTGGCCGATGATACGTTTGCGCAGCTCTTCTTCGAGCTTCAAGAGGCGGATGGACTCTTCCATGGCGATCTGCATCACCGGCACGCCGGTCCACATCGAGATCACCTCGGCAATATCCTCTTCGGTCACCACCGGGCTGGTATCACGGTCCCAGGCAGCGCGGAATTCTTCCAGTTTCTTCTCCAACGAGGTCTGCCTGACCATCAGGGCGTTGATCTCATCGCTGCTGGCTTCATCCTTGTGGGCTTTTTTCAGCTTGGCACGCACCTCGCGCAGGTTCTTGACCAGTTCCTTGCTGTTCTCAGCCGAGGGGCTCTTGTAGATGCGTACGCGCGAGGCGGATTCATCCACCAGGTCGATGGCTTTGTCGGGCAGGAAACGCTCGGTGACGTAGCGCGCCGAAAGACGGGCGGCGGCATCCAGCGCTTCATCGCTGATCTTCAGGCGGTGATGTTCCTCGTAGGCGCTGCGGATGCCGTGCAGGATCTCGATCGTCTCTTCCACGCTGGGTTCGTCGACGACAATGGGTTGGAAGCGGCGTTCGAGGGCGGCATCGCTCTCAATGTTCTTGCGGTATTCGTTGAGCGTGGTGGCGCCGATCACCTGCAGCTCGCCCCTTGAGAGTGCCGGCTTGAGGATGTTGGCAGCGTCCACCGAGGATCCGGACGAACCGGCACCCACCAGCATGTGCACCTCGTCGATGAACAGGATGGAACCGGAGGCTTTGAGTTCATCGATAACGCGCTTGAGGCGTTCCTCGAACTGCCCACGGTACATCGTGCCCGCCACCAGCGAGCCCACATCCAGCTGCAGGACGCGCTTGTTAAGCAGCAGGGCGGGCACGTCACCATCCACAATGCGCTGGGCGAGCCCTTCGACAATGGCGGTCTTACCCACACCGGGTTCACCGATCAGCGCCGGGTTGTTCTTGGTGCGGCGGGCAAGGATCTGCAGCACGCGCTCAATCTCCTTCTGGCGCCCGATCACCGGGTCAAGCTTGCCTTCCTCGGCACGGGTGGTCAGGTCAGTGGCCAGCTGGTCCACCAGGGGGGTCTTGCCCTGTTCTTTCTTGTCGCGGGCGGGTTTGCGTCCGGGCGGCATCTGGCGCTCAGGGGTCTGGGCTTCTTCTTCGTCACCGGCAGGCTGGCTGGTTTCCTGGATGATGCGGCGGGTCTGGCGGCGCACCTGTTCGGGCGTCACGCCCAGGTCGCCCATGACCTGCATGGCAGTGCATTTTTCGTCGTGGGTCAATCCCAAAAGGATGTGCTCGGTGCCCACCACACCCTGCGGGCTTTTGCGGCCTTCTTCGATGGCGGCTTCGAGCATGCGCTGTGAATCGAGCGCCAGGGTGACCTTGCTGCTGACCGTGCTGCTGAGCGCACGCGATTCAATGAGCTGGCGCACCTGGTCCGTGTCGAGACCCAGGTCCTTCAGCACGCGGCTGGCAATGCCGTCCTCTTCCAAAAGCAGGGCGAGCAGGAAGTGTTCTGTGCCGATGCGCTCATGGTTGAGCCGCTCGGCTTCTTTTTGTGCCAGGCTCAGAACGCGCCGGGCTTTTTGGGTAAATAGGTCCATGCCTGTCAAGGCGAATCTCCTCTAATTGTTGGGTTTCGGGCACTGGCTGGTAAACAAAGTGATCAGGTGTAAAACAATGTTACTTTCAAACAGCCCTCTACCCAACCTACTTTCATTTTTCAATTGGTGGTCCAAAAGCGGACCTGTTTTGTGAGGTGATTCTACCAAATTAAGCGGTGTGAGTCGCGGGTGTGTGGGGTTTAATATAAAAGGTTAACAAAGGGGCGTAGTGCCTCAAAATAAAATGTTACTTTGCTGGTATCGATGGCTCAAATGAAAATGTTACTTTACTATTTTCCAAAGTTTACCTACATTTATGTCAATCCGGTTGCGAAGATCAACAGGATTAAGTTGGAAGTATAAATTTGTCAGGTTAGCCTTATCTTCAAATGACACGTCCTCTGATAATAGGACACGGCGATAAGGCGTGATGGCCTGATCATACTTTTTGATGACCTTTCCGTCAACAAATTTTTTCTCAACCAGTTTAAGAACAGGCTGAAAGAAATTCACATAGAACCGAAGATCGGCATAGATTTCATCAAGCAGAATGCGTTCCGCTTCTGTTTCCAGACGATCGTACCCAACGGTGTGGCGCACAACAGACCAGTTCTTCTGTTCAACATGGGATTGATCGTTCTTTCTGTAAGGACGTGAACGGGTAAAGGTTATCTTCTCTGCCAGGCAGTATCGATAAAGCAGATCATTAATAAATTCACTGCCATTGTCTGAGTCGATACCTAGAAGTGGAAAGGGTAAACGGTTTCTCATCCTTGTAATTGCTTTGGAAACCTCAATTTGGGTCTTATTGGGTAACGCAAAGCATTCTGTCCATCCAGTTGACACATCTGTGGCGGTGAGTGTATACAAGAATTGTCCTTCGGCTGAGTTCCCACAATGTGCTACCAGGTCCATCTCAAGAAAACCGGGGAGTGTTTCATCCCAATCATGCCAGGTACGAACAGGAATGGCTTTCTTGAGCAATGTGCCAGGTTTGGTTGTGCAGAGACCCTTGTGCTTCTCATAACGCACTTTCTGAAGACAGCGATCTATGCTTGACCGGCTCATTCGCAATAAAAGATGCTTGATTTCGGGAGTTGTCTGAATCTCGCCATTTCTTTCCAGCACGGTCACTATTTCTGGCAGAAATGGATGAAGTCTTTTGGAACAGATCCGCCCGCAGATTTCCCAGATCCCCTCCAGTACCTTAACCACCTCTCCCTGGTATACCTTACTCCGTCCTGATCGCTTATATCCTCTTGGCTTTACTCCATGCTTCAACAAACGGTTGGCATATTTTCGATGATATCCTGTGGCTGCGATAAATTCGTCCATAATCTGTTGTTTCACCGCTTTTGTGGCCTTCAAATATCGCGGATGGATCACTTCCACCAATTCCCTTTTACTGTGTTTGCTCATCATGTTCTCTATCTCCAGATACTTTGATCTGGTCTAGAGTAACATTTATTCTGAGGCAACGTCCTTTTCTATAGTAAGATTATTTTTGAGGCAATTCGAGCTTCCAAATAATAATCTGCTATGCGGTATGATTGACTAACTACATTTAGGAGAATTATTATGGGTCAACTGCCAGTTATTATCATTATCATCGCTGTTTTTGTGTTCGACCTGGTTGTGTCACTGGTCAACTACCGCCAGCGCACCAAACCGATCCCTGAGGTCGTGCGTGGAGTTTATGACCAGCAAACTTATGACAAATGGCTGTCCTATTCCATGGAATCCCTGCGTTTCAGCCTGCTGGTAAAGACATTTAACACCATCCTCTTGCTGGTCCTGCTTCTGACTGGGTCTTTCGGCTGGCTGGAGCGGTTGACCAATGGCTGGTTCAGCCATCCCATCCTGCGCAGCCTGGCGTTCCTGGCGGTTATCGGCTTGGGCAGCATGCTGGCCAACCTGCCCTTCGATCATTATGCCACCTTTGTCATCGAGGAAAAATACGGTTTCAACAAGTCCACCCGCAGGACCTTTTTCCTTGACCTGCTCAAGAACCTGCTTCTGGGGGGCATCCTGGGCGGTTTGCTGGTGGCAGGCATGCAGGCTCTCTTTCTGCTTTTTTCCGGCCGCATATGGCAGTTCGGCCTGCTGGCCTGGGCGTCGATCGCCCTGGTGATGACCCTTTTGTTCACCCTGAACAGGTTGTTTGTCAAATTATTTAACAAACTCACCCCGTTACCGGAAGGGTCGTTACGCTCGCGAATCGAGGCACTGGCAACCAGCGTGGGCTTTAAGATCAGTTCGATCTCCGTCATGGACGCTTCCCGCCGCTCGACCAAGTTGAATGCCTTCTTCAGCGGCTTGGGCAGAACCCGGGAAGTGGTGCTGTATGACACGCTGGTCGAAAAAATGAGCGAGGATGAGATCGTGGCGGTGCTGGCCCACGAGCTGGGTCATGCCGTGCATAAGGATGTGCCGCGCATGCTGCTCCAGCAGGTTGTGCTGATGGGGGTCTATATCTTACTTTTCGCGTTTGTTGCCCAGGATGTTGGGCTGGCCCAGGCTTTCGGGCTCTCAGATGCTCACTTTGCTTTCAGCCTGCTGCTGTTCGCAGTGTTGATCAGCCCGATCGACCTGCTGCTGGACATTCCCCTCAATTACCTCAGCCGCAAGGTGGAATATGCCGCAGATGAATTCTCGGCCGAGCATGCCGATGCCCGGTCCATCCAGGGAGCCTTGGTCCGCCTGGCGCAGGAGAACCTCGCCAACCTCAATCCCCATCCGCTGTATGTCTGGTTGCACTATAACCATCCAGCCCTGGCTGATCGCCTCTCGG
>ENA-UOUL01005035-UOUL01005035.1-bioreactor-metagenome-genome-assembly--contig:-NODE-5035-length-11710-cov-5.886186_pt1 | contig 11710 bp, 10 predicted proteins | sample MGYA00249838_ERZ747220 | MGnify/ENA primary metagenome ERZ747220 (study PRJEB28778, sample SAMN05720191) | bioreactor metagenome | isolation source: Anaerobic biogas reactor | place: USA:Washington...
AAGGTCGCGTGACGGTGACTGATAATCCCGATTCCGGCAACGCGATTTCTTTTGGTCCCGGCGACTATGTCGTTTTTCCCAATGGACTTAAGTGCATCTGGGATGTCATCGAGCCGGTCAAAAAGCACTATGAATTTGAATAATAACCGTGACCCGGCCCATATTGGCCGTGTTAGATGAATCCCAACCCATACATCGGACAAAATCGGCAGGGAGTTGTTAAATGAGAGCCTGTATCTTGGTATATATGACGCTGGGGTGTGTGATTGCGGCGTGCGGCTCGGCCCAAACAGTGGCGGAAAATGTCGCAATAGAAGATATAATAAGAACTTACGAAAAGTCCGTCGTGATGATTACAGCCGTCCGGCAGGATTTTGACTTTGTGACGCCGTGGAACAAGCAGCCGATGTCTCGCGGGGTCGGCACCGGCTTTGTCATCGAAGGCAACCGTATCTTGACCAATGCTCACAACATCGCCAACGCCAGCTATATCGAGGTGACCAAGCAGTATCTGGCCCGGCGGTTTCCGGCGCGGGTGGAATTTGTCGGCCACGATTGCGATCTGGCCCTGCTGGTCCTCGACGATGAGGCGGCTTTTTTTGCGGATACGACCCCCCTGTCGTTTGGTCCGATTCCCCGCATCAATTCTACTGTCCACACCTGCGGCTTTCCCTTGGGCGGCCGGCAGCTTTCTATCACCGAAGGCGTTGTATCTCGCATAGAAACAGGGGTTTACAGCCATACCCAGGCCGACGCACACGTGATTGTCCAGACCGACGCCGCGATCAACCCCGGCAACTCCGGCGGCCCGGTCTTGCAGCACGGCAAGGTCGTGGGCGTCGCCTTTCAGGGAGTGCAATCGGCCGACAACATCGGTTATATGATTCCGACAACGGTTATCAGACATTTCTTAAAAGATGTTGAAAGCGGAACTTATGGTGGATTTGGCTCGTCAGGCGTTGCCGCCTTTGAAGGTCTGCACAATCCGTCGTACAAGGCTTACCTAAAAGTCCCCGATGGCGTGGAGGGGGTGGTCGTAATCGAAGTCGTCCGGGCCAGCACCGCCGAGGGCGTCCTTCAAAAAGGCGACGTACTGACACGCATTGACGATTATGATATTGATACCGACGGACTGATCCGCATCGACGGCCTGCGGCTGGAATATGCCGAGGCGATTGATCGAAAGCAGCTTGGCGACACGGTGACAATTGAGTTTTACCGCGACGGAAAGCTACAAAAGGCCGAGATGGAAGTTGCCCTCAATGCCCCTGTGCTGACGTGGGGGCGGCTCTATGACGTTGAGCCTAAGTACTCTATTTTTGCAGGGCTTACGTTTGTTACAGTCAGCCGCAATTACTTGGAGACGTGGGGGCGCAACTGGCCGATAGATATGCCGTTCACCCTGCGCTACCTGTTTATGCACGCTAATCACCTGATTGACGATCCGAAGCTAAAAGAATTTGTTGTGTTGTCTGAAATCCTACCCGACGAGGTCAATGCTTATGTGAGCGGCTTTAAGCATCAGGTTGTCGAATCCATCAATGGCGTTAAGATCAATGCCCTCAGTGATCTTCCCGCGGCATTTGAAAAGGATGTGGATGGGTACTGGATCGTTCGTTTTATGAACAATGACAGCCCGATGATCCTCGACGCCAAAGCCGCCCGTCAGCGGAATGCGGATATTCTGACCCGATATGCGGTTCCGGCCGCATCTAATTAACGTAGCACGGGCTTCCAGCCCGTGATCACGACCAAGGTGGCCGTGCTACAAAAAACCAATATCCTATGTTAATATAAGGCTTAAATATGAGAAATAAAGCCGTTATCAGTATTATTATCGCAGGTTTTACCCCCCTGCTGTGGGCAGCGCCAGCCGCCGACCTGGCCGAGGCGATGAAGGAATCGCTTGTGTACATTCAGGTCTCGTCTGTGGCATGGGAGCAGATTCAGCCCTGGCGACAGACGTCTGTCAGCACCGTCGGGACGTATGGCACCGCCGTCGGCCCATACCAAGTCTTGGCCATTGCACGGCCGCTGGTCAATGCGGTCTCTGTGCAGGCACGGCGGTACGGACAAAACGAATATATCCCTGCGACTATTAAAGTGATTGATTACGAGTATAACCTGTGCTTGATTGAATTGGATAAAAACGCGGCCGGCGCCCCCCTTCAGCCGCTTGAATTCAAAGATAAGTACCAAAAAGGAAAGGACTTGCGAGCATACTGGCTGTCCAGCGGCGGGCAATTGACCACCGCGCGCGCGACCCTTGACCGGGCCGATGTGCGCTTTTCAAACATATCGTTTGTGCGGACCTTGCAGTATGTCTTGTCCAATCCCTCGCGTTCGACCGGCTCCGGCGAGGTCTATTGTCTTGACGACGAACCTATCGGCATCGCCTGCTGGAGCAACGACACCGAGGCGGGCGTAATCCCCGCAGAATCGATCAATCGGTTCCTCAAGGAAGCGAGTCAACCCCCCTACCGCGGCTTTGGCGCGGCGGGGTTTGAAACGACCAATCTGCTGGATCCAGCTATCCGAAAGTTCCTGAAAATGCCCGATGATCTCCGTCACGGGGTTTTCGTAAGTTCAGTGTATGCAATGGGTACTGGAAGTCGAGAGCTGAAAAGCGGCGACGTGATTCTCAGCATCGACAACCGAACACTCAACCCTTATGGCCGCTATCTCGATGAACGGTACGAACGGGTCAACCTGGAACATTTACTGGCCCAAAAAGAGGTTGGCGACACGCTCGTATTTGTGGTTTGGCGAGACGCAAAAGAGGAGACAATCGAGGTTGTTGTGCGTGATATTAAGGCCGATGAGATGCTCGTGCCCTACTATGAGTATGGCCGGCAGCCGGAGTATCTTGTTGTGGCCGGGTTTGTGTTTCAAAAGCTAACCCGTGATTATCTGACGATGTGGGGAGATGGATGGCAGGGCCGGGTTCCACCTCATCTATATCAATATTATGGTGAACAAGGTTTTCGTCCGTCAAGTGAACGCAGCGACATCGTTCTGCTCAGCTATGTGCTGCCGACAGAAACCAATCTGGGATTTCAGCAACTTGGCCGACTTGTTGTTAAGTCTTTTAATGGAAAGAAGATAGGTTCTTTTCGAGACATTTTTGAGGCGATAAACAATTCCGGAGATTCACCTTTTCACGTGGTTGAATTTGAACTGGACTCCCCTACCGTTGTGATTCCGAAAGCCCTTATCTCGCAGACCAACCAGCAAATTATGCAGTTGTACGGTATCACGCAATTGGCCCACATTGATATGGATTAGCCCCCTGCCGGATTGTTTCACGTGAAACAAAAACTCAACCCTCTGTGATATCAATTAACCACCGAGGACGCCGAAGACACCGATTGTAAGATGAATAAGTTTTTAATCAGTGTCCTCAGTGTCCTCGGTGGTTATTAATTTTCTGACTGCTATAATTTATGTGTTTCACGTGAAACAGAAGAAATTTTCTGTTTTCTTCTGGATTTTCTACAGTGTTTTGATTAAAACATCCGAATATCATTAATATTACGGATTTTTTCTAACGGGCTGGAAGCCCGTGCCACATTAACAAACTTTAAACCTTATTCACGGAGGTACTATGTCGGAGAGTAAAAAGGTAAAGCGTGCCCATCTCGGCAGGGGGCTTGAAGCCCTTTTGGGGCCGGCCGCATCAATCCCCGCACCGCGGACGCAGGCAGCTACAGTACAGGAAACCCCTGAACAAAAATCCACATTTCCGCCCGATACCGGGATGCAGATGAGCCATATTGAGCTTTCGCTAGCGAGAATCAAAGCCAATCCCTACCAGCCCCGTACCGTCTGGAAAGAGGACGATCTGACCGAATTAACCAATTCTATTCGTGAAAATGGGGTCATACAGCCGATTATTGTCCGAAAAATAGACGATCAATACGAAATCATTGCCGGAGAGCGTCGTTTCAGGGCGGCAAAGCAGGCCGGGCTTGAGACAATCCCGGCCATCTCACGATCAGCCACTGATGAGGAAATGCTGGAGCTGGCGCTGATCGAAAACATCCATCGCACGGACTTAAACGCCATCGAGCGGGCCAAGGCATACAAGAATTTCATTGTATCTTTTTCGCTCAGCCAGACCGAGGCGGCCCAAAAGCTGGGTGAAGATCGCACGGTGGTGTCTAACTATATGCGATTGCTGGATTTACCGCAGGACTTGCAAGCAATGCTCATTGATGAACAACTGTCGATGGGGCATGCTCGGGCGCTGTTGGCCTTGCCGTCGGATGAGCTTCGCCGCAAGCTGGCCAATCGGGCGATGGCAGGGCGGCTCAGTGTGCGGGAGGTCGAACGCTTGGTGCGTCATTACCTCGAAGGTAAACGGGAGACCACACCGGTAAATAAAGAGAAGGAATCATATATAATAGACCTTGAAAAACAATTACAAACCATTCTCGGTACCAAGGTTAACATCGAGCCCAAAAAGAAAGGCAATCGTGGCCGCATCATCATCGATTACTATTCGCTGGATGAGTTTGATCGCCTCACCGAACGCATGGGCCTGATGGCCGGCGACGGGGTTTGATACGATAGCAGATATAATATCAAAATGAAAAAATAAAAATGACAAAGTAAAAATCAAAATAGGTCGCCCATCGGTCTGCTGCGCAGAACCGATGCCACCCGGCTTTGTTTTTAGCGGAGTTGTTCGTTGGAATATTAGTCTTATATTTTGTGTTTGTGAACGCATTCACAAAAAAGCGAGGCGCTTTTATGGATGAATATAGCAGCGGGCTGCTGACGAATAAGGTTGAATTTGCGATGGCGCAGCTTCAATGAACATTTTAATCATAACGGACATACAGAACGATTATTTGCATGGAGGGGCGCTGTCGGTTCCTGACGCCGATGCGATCATCCCGCTGCTGAACCGCTTGCAGCCGAAGTTTGACCTCGTCGTCGCCACACAGGACTGGCATCCGCAGGACCACAGCAGCTTTGCGTCCAATTACCCCGGCAAAAAGCCGTTCGACACGATCACTCTGAACGGCTGCGAGCAAATCCTCTGGCCGGATCATTGCGTTCAGGGCAGCAGGGGGGCAGAGCTGGCCAAGAGCCTGGACACCCGTCGCGTCGCGGCGATCATCCGAAAAGGCATCGACCCCGCTATTGACAGCTACAGCGCGTTTTACGATAATCTGTACCGCCGCAAGACCGGATTGGGCGGCTACTTAAAAGATCACTTGAAAGACCACCCGACCGGCTGCGTTGTCATAGCGGGACTGGCGGGGGACTTTTGTGTCCGCTATACCGCACTGGACGCCCGCAAACTGGGGTTCAGGACGGTGGTGCTGACCGACGCCGTCCGGTCGATTTCGCAGCCGGGCTTTGAAGAGGCGATTGAGCAGATGACCCGTGCGGGCGTTGTAATAACGGAGTCGGCGGCGTTTTTGAAGTTACGATAAGGATTTTTCCTTCTAAAAGAAAGACTGTGCCATGAACAAAACATCCGAAGATTTTTTGAAAGCGTTATTGGAATCGCCCAGCCCGTCCGGCTATGAGCAGCCCGCCGCGGCCTGCTGGCGCGGCTACGTCAAAGACAGTGTCGATGAACTTCTGCCCGATGTACACGGTAACACGCTTGCGGTGCTGAATCCCAAGGCGGAGTTTAAGTTTATGCTGGCCGGGCACATCGACGAGATCGGCCTGTTGATTACGCATATCGATGACAAAGGTTATCTTTATACCGCACAGATCGGCGGGATGGATCCGTCGCTTTTGATCGGCCAGCGCGTCAAGATCATCACCCCAAAAGGCGAGGTCTTTGGTGTTATCGGACGTAAGGCGATCCACCAGATGAAGCCGGAAGAACGCAAAAAACCCGTCGAGATGGAAAATATCTGGGTCGATATCGGTGCCGACAATAAAAAGGATGCCGAAAAGCGTGTCTCCGTCGGCGATCCGATGGTGGTGGACGTACCGTACCGCCGGCTCAACGGCCACAAGGTCGTCTCGCGCGCCACCGACGACAAGGTCGGCGCGTTCGTCGTCGCCGAGGTGCTGCGGGCACTGTCGAAACGTAAGCTCAACATCTCCGTCATCGGCGTAGCGACCGTGCAGGAAGAAGTCGGCCTCCGCGGCGCGATCACCTCAGCCTATCGGGTGCATCCGCATGCGGGCATCGCCATCGACGTCGGCTTTGCCAGCGACCACCCCGACACGGATCCCAAGAGCATGGGCGACGTCAAACTTGGCAAAGGCCCCATCCTGCATCGCGGCCCCAATATCAACCCTGTTATGGAAGATTTGCTGTTCAAAATCGCCAAACAGAAGAAGATTCCGTACCAGGTTACCGCCGAGGCCCGCCCGACCGGTACGGACGCCAACGCGATGCAGTTGTCGCGCGGCGGGGCGGCCACGTCGCTGATCAGCATCCCCAACCGCTATATGCACACGCCCGTCGAGGTCATCTCGCTGGACGACGTAGAGAACACGATCAAGTTGCTGGTCGAATTCCTCGCCGCCCACCCCGCCCATCGCGACTACCGGCCCTGAGGAAATGAACACGCAACATGGAATCGCACAGAACACCGCCTTTTGAGTGAGCTAAATATCTATGGAACAAGAAGTTATAAATCCATGCATCACCTGCGGGGCCTGCTGTGCCCTGTACCGGGCGTCGTTTTACTGGGCAGAGGCAGACGACGCCGGCGGGACTGTGCCGGTCGATTTGACCGAACAACTCAATGCCTTTCGCCGCGTGATGAAGGGCACCAACGACCCGTCCCCCCGCTGCGTCGCACTGGTCGGCGAGATCGGGCGGCAGATCTATTGCAGCATCTACGACCACCGTTCCTCGGTCTGCCGCGATTTTCCCGTGGCGTGGGAAAACGGCCTGCCCAACGAACGCTGCGACAAGGCGCGTCTGGCCTGGGGATTGCCGCCCCTGTTGCAGCCGACGGCAAATCCTGCCGAAACACCGGACGACCCCACCACCACCATGCCGCCCTCGACGCGCCCCCCGCTGCCTCGCGCGGCATAACGGCTCGAATCCTGGGAATTTCGGTATTTGACGAAAAACAGCCGGTGGGGTATAATCGTAGGCATAGTGTAGCGATATGAACTGTATGACGACAATGAAACGGAGGTGTCTTATGAAAGCGGTTGAATTTCTGGACTCCAAAGGTATTCATTACGAACTCAGTCAGCATCGTCCAACGTTTACCGCCCAGCAGATGGCATCCGAGGAACATGTGCCGGGAATGGCGGTTGCCAAGCCCGTGGTGGTGCGGGCCGATCAGACGTATTATCTGTGTGTGCTGCCGGCCTGCTGCAAGATTGATTTTGATGCGCTTAAGCGGGAATTGAAGGCCGATTCGGTCGTGCTGGCCGACGAGGATGAGATGGCCCGGCTGTTTGACGACTGCACGCTGGGTTCCGAGCCGCCGTTCGGTCATCTGTACGGGCTGGAAACGCTGATGGATGCGGCGATGGAACAGGATACGTCAATTCTGTTTCAGGCGGGCACGCACGAGCTTGCGATTCAAATGGATTTGGAAGACTACAAAAAATTGGCGCAGCCGCGTGTGCTGCAATTCGGTTATCATACGCGGTAGGCCAGAGGTCAGGTGTCGGGAGTCAGAAGTCAGAGACCAGAAGACAGAGGGCGGATTTCTGAGTTCGACGCATGGGTCAACGATGGAACTTCTATGGAGGCCACTTAATGGTCAGGCACAGTGTTTGCATTTTTACGGCGGTGATCGCGGTGGGGTTATCAACATTGACGGCCGACGGCCGGGCGGAGCAGCAGACTGGTTTTTCGCCGCAGACAGCGGCTGTCTTTGTCAAGACGGCGCAGGAGATTGTCGCCGCCGACCCGACCGCGATTGACGCGGCGATGCTCTTTCTGGATGCGGCCGAGGCGCTGGAACGCGCCGCAGCGCGGCCGTCCGAGCAGCGGCTCCGCATTGGGGCCGAAAGCTGTGTGGGACGAACCGATTATTCGGAGGCGATGGCCGCGGCGCTGCGGGCGTACGTGGGCCGGCAGTATGACCTCGAGGCAGCACTGGCGGCGCTGCGGTGTATGCTGACGCGGATGGACACGCGGCTGGAGCGGGAGGTACTGCTGGACACCTTGCTGCGGCGATATGTGTCGGTCAGTCCCTGGCTGGGGTCGGAATTGGCGACCCAGCTTGGGCTGCTGGCGGCGGAAAAAACCGATATGGACGGCGCGATGGATCGCCTGAACCAGGCGTATCACCTCAATCCGTACAATCAATTGGCGTTTGCGGCACTGCAGGATGTGTATGCGGCCGGCGACCGGGTGGTTTCCGCCGAGGCGGCGGCGGTGCAGCTTCGACGGATGCTGGACGCCAATCCTTACGATCTGGGCAGATCGCTGGGGATGGCGAATGTGCTGCGGCAGGTCGAGTTATATCCGCAGGCGGCGGCAATGTGCGAATACACTGACCGCGTGTTTCGCTATCACTACCCTGACCAGACGGCGGGACAGAGTCTGTACTTGCCGTGGATAATGAGCTGTTATCATTCGCCGCGTCTGGTGGGACAATGTCTTGATCTGGCCGAGCGGTTTCGCGATACGGAAGTGCTGGATATAAAGCTGGAAGCGGCGGCCGGACGCGCCGCGGCCAAGTTGGGACGACCCGAACAGGCCCGCCGCATTCTCGAACAGGCGGCCGAGCGCGCCGAACAAATGCTCGGCCAGACCGATCTTGCGCTGCCAATCTGGCCGGAGCATCTGGCGTGGTTTTACAGTTTTGTCCTTGATCGCCCGGACCATGCCCTGGCCTGGAGCAATCAGGCGTTCAGCCAGGCTTCTGACCGCAGCGGCGTGCGGGCGATCTTTGCTTATACGCTCGCCGTCAACGATCAGCACGAGCTGGCCGCGCAGTATGCCGAGGCGACGGCCGCGACCGAGCAGGCGGCGGCGATTACGATGGCGCTGGTGCGGCGCAGCCAGGACCAAACGCAGCAGGCGATTGATCTATTACGCAGTGCCATTGCCATGGCTCCGGAGACGTTTGAGTCCGAGAAGGCGCGTTCGCTGCTGGCCGATATGGGGTCCGAATACCTTTCGCCCGCCTATACGCAGGAGATTGAAAAACAGCTTACCGAGACTTTCGGCGCGCGGATGTTGCCGGCGTATCTTGAGCCGCAGCAGCGGTTTGCGGCCAAGCTGCAACTCAGTGGCGGCGAGGTGGTTTATGGGGCTGAATTGGACCCGCGGCTGGTGTTAGAGAATAACAGCTCGGCGCCGCTGGTGATTCAGGATGAGGCGATGCTGGCCGGGTTTATCCGGGTGGACGCGGCGGTACGCGGCGATATCACGATGGACTTGCCGAATCTGCTGTCGATGCGGTTTCGACCCAACCAGCCGATTATGCCCAACGAGCATCTGTTTGTGCCGCTGGATTTGCGCACCGGCAAACTGCGGCAACTGTTGATGGCTCATCCTCAAGCCTCTCTGGAGGTGGAGTTTACGGTGTATCTGGATCCCGTGGTGGCCGAGGACGGCACGGTTTCCAACGCCTTGGCGGGCACGTCACCGGTCACGGCGTCGTTTCGGCGGCGCGGCGTGAGCCTGACGCGTGAGTTTATGATCCAGCGGCTCGATGCGCTGGCGCGGGGGCAGGAAGGCCAGAAGATGCAGGCGGCTACCCTCTTTGCCGGACTGCTGGCCGAACACGAGGCGATGACGCGCGGGCAGGTGCGTTATGCGCATACCGAAGTGGAGCGGGAACTGCTGACCGACGCCGTGCGGCGCGCCCTGACGGATGAAAACTGGCGCCTGCGCGTGCACACGATGTCGGCGATTGACGCCTTGTCGCTGCCGGCCGATTATGCCCTCATTCAGACGCTCTCGGGCAATCTGAACCACGACCAGTGGCCGGTGCGGTTTATGTCGCTGCATGTACTCAGCGGTCTGCAAAAAGAGCAGTTTCAGCCGGTGTTGGATTGGAAAGCCCAGTATGATGCGCACAACCTGAACCGCCGGCTGGCCGTGGCCTTGGGCGGCAAAGAACCCCCTCAACCCCAGCGCGAGCCAGCCGCCCAGCCGTAAATCCGAAATTCGAAACAATATCAGAATCCGGCTGTACAAATGACAAAGACATCGGCCACTACATTTAACGTTTAACATTTACCCTATTTTCGAGGGCCGTGATGCCAAGACCGGCTGTGTTTTTAGACCGTGCCGGGACCTTGATTGAGGATGTCGGTATCCTGAGCGATCCGGCCGACATTTGCCTGTTCAGCGACACCATCCCGACGCTGACTGAGCTTCAAAAAGACTATCTCCTCTTTGTCGTCACCAATCAAAACGACATCGCCAAAGGCCTGATCACACTCTCGCAGGTCGAGGCGGTCAATGCGGCGCTGGATGCGCGGATGCGGCAAGTCGGCATCACCGGTCACGGCACACGGCATCGGGACGACCTGCCCGAAGGACGCCATGTATTCGAAACCCTCAGCCAGGCGGGCGACTGGATTGCAAACCAATAATAACCCAATGGATCAGGGCGGAGAAAGCGTTCAATCCTCAATCCTGTATTTCAGCGTGACGACCGCCTTGATATCCTTTTCAATCGTGCTGATGCTGTACATCCCATAATCCGACACCTCCGTCGAATCCGGCTCGGTAATCTGAAAAATGCCCTGACTGGCCTCGACTAATTTTCCGGTTTTGCCGCCGCTGTTGTCTGCGATCAAGTTTGCACGCTGAAAGGCGTTTTCCGTTGCCTTGCCCAGCAATCGCAGTTTGGCCTGTTCGATACTGGTCACATAATAATACGGCCCGTCGATGGAAATCTCAAAATCCACCGGCTGGCCCTGCACATAGCGGGCATAGATGTCGCGCATGAAGCCGATGGCCTCCCCGTAGATAAGCACCGTGCGCATGAAGTTTTCCCGGTCAAAGGACAGCGTGACGCCAGGCGTGATGGCGATTTCTTGATCCAGGTATAGCCCCTCCAACTCGGGATCGGGCTGGTAGCGAGCGGCCAATTCCTCCCCCGACAGGTGGGCGGCGTCGCCGCGGATGTGCTCACTGCAGTCCAGCGTAATCATAGAATAGCCGCAGCGCAGCGCGTACTCAATCTCCTCGGGCTTTTTCAGGTGGTCGCCATCAGCGCCGAAGCCGCGTTTGTACCCGGCCGTGAACACCGCGAAGGTGGCACAATCCAGCACATCCTCATAGCTGCGTTGGGTGAGGTTCAGCTCGCGGATGGACTGCTGGGCCAACACGGGGAATACCTGGGGGTATTTCTTAAACACCCGCAGGTGCCCGGCCGTGGCCACGCCCAACCGGTCGCCCACGCCCACGGAGCACCCGCCATGCAGGCCGGGGCGCGGAGCGGTGAAGGGAAACACCTGGCGCAGTCGCCGGGCGTTCTCATGGGACAGGGGGGCCACCAGGCACTCCTTGTCCTCGCGGTGCTCGCGCTTGCCCACAAAGCCCAGCGATTCGCCGATGACAATCAGCCTGTCGCCGGCATCGGTGTTCGCCATGAATACCGTGCAGCCCTCCAACCGATGGATGGATTCCGGGTAGGGGGTAAACCCGCAGATTTGCTCGTGATGCGCCATGTTAATCCTCCAATGACAAGCCGAAGTAGGCCGCCGTATTGTTGTAGCTGATGTCCTCGACCATGCGGCCCAGCAGGGGCATGTCGCAGGGGTATTCGCCATTTTCCACCCAACCGCCAATCAGGTC
>ENA-UOUL01005036-UOUL01005036.1-bioreactor-metagenome-genome-assembly--contig:-NODE-5036-length-11708-cov-5.481730_pt1 | contig 11708 bp, 7 predicted proteins | sample MGYA00249838_ERZ747220 | MGnify/ENA primary metagenome ERZ747220 (study PRJEB28778, sample SAMN05720191) | bioreactor metagenome | isolation source: Anaerobic biogas reactor | place: USA:Washington...
GTGGGCGAGAACCCGCCCGGCGTCTGGTGAACAAACACTACGCCGAGCAGAGGGGGCAAAGCACGTTTCGAGGCTGTACCGCCTACGCGGACTACCGCGAACTGCTGGAAAGAGAAGCGGTGGACGCGGTGATGGTCGCCACGCCGGACCACGCCCACGCGGCGATCGTCATGGCGGCCTTGAAAAAGGGCAAGCATGTGTACTGCGAAAAGCCGCTCGCTTACACGGTTCACGAGGCGCGAGCCTTGACCGAAGCGGCGCGTCGGGCCAAGGTGGCCACCCAACTGGGCAACCAGGGACAGGCGTCCGAGGAGGCACGCTTGACCCAGGAGATCATCCTCGACGGCGCGATCGGCGCCGTGCGCGAGGTGCACGTCAATCGGGGCGCCTGCTTCTGGGATCCGCCAGCATGGGGGGGCAATCGGCCCCCGGACCAACCGCCGGTGCCCGAGGGACTGGATTGGGATCGCTGGCTGGGTCCGGCCCCGGTGCGTCCCTATCACCCCGCCTATCATCCCTGGCGCTGGCGGGACTGGTGGGACTTCGGCACCGGCCCCCTGGGGGACATGGGCTGCCACATCCTCTCGACGGTGTTCAAGGCGCTCCAGCTCCGCCATCCGGACCGCGTCGTGGCCGAGTGCGCGGAGGCCGGCCCGGAGGTCTACCCGCGTCGTTTCAGGGTGACCTATGCGTTCCCCGCGCGTGACGGGATGCCGCCGCTGACCCTGATCTGGCATGATGAGGGCTATGACCCGCCTCGGCCCGAGGGCCTGGAGCCGGGACGCCCCTTGACGTCGCCGATCTACGTGGGAGACGAAGGCACGATGATGGACTACCTGCTGATCCCCGAATCGCGGCGCAAGGCCTACGGCAAGCCTCCGCGGGTGCTGCCCCGTTCGCCGGGACAGTACCGTGAGTGGATCGATGCGTGTCGAGGCGGGACGCCGGCGGGTTCGGATTTTGTGAACCACAGCGGTCTGCTGACGGAAACCGCGATGCTGGGCAATATCGCTTTGCGTACGGGCAAGGTGCTCGATTGGGACGGTCCCAACCTGAAGATCACCAACGACGAATCGGCCAACCGATTCCTGCACCGGGACTACCGGGACGGCTGGACTCTATAACGACCTAAAGGTGTCCGGCGTGAAAGGCAGGAGGACAGGCGGCGTTCGTGGTATGCCCGCGAGGGCATATATATTCGACAAGTAGCGTCTCACGACGCCACTACGAGCACACGCTCTGTCCCGATGCACCTTGGGCCCCTGCGAAGGGGTTGTCCGTCGTGCACCCAAGAGGACAGTTATTCGCGGGACACCTACCCTGCTCGGGTCTGAGCCTGAGCTCAAAGGGACGTACATATCTCGGGTACAAATGGCGTCACGATACGCCAGGATGGTTCGCGCATGCCGGCAGGTTCAGCGGCCCGACCTCCACACACCTGGCGGCGTGCTCGTAGTCGAGATATGCGAACACGCCGTTGATACAGCACCGAATCCCCTTCGTCGCCAAGGGCAGAGATATGTTTACTAGGCCATGATATGGAGCCAAGAGGAGTACAAAGAGATACTCGCCTTGTCGTGCGCGTAGTGAACCGCCTCCCCCCCAGGAATCCCAGGTACCCGGCGCCGATTCGGCATGGACGCCATCTCCTCTTGAGACGATGCGGTTGACGGGGCTCAACCGAAGATATAGGCTGGCGGCATGGTGGCACCGCCAACCGAAGGCAGGTACCCGAGAGCTCTGATCTGTTGTGTGTATGCCTCCCAGAAGAAAGGGCCGGGGGCTTTGAGAGGAGTAGTGTGAGGCACATGCGAATGCTGTTACAGGTGGCGCTCGCGGCGGTCCTGACGGCGTGTTGCGGCGCGGGCGCGGCGGCGGAAAAGACACCGGTCCTGCTGGACTGCGATACGGCGAACGAGATTGACGATCTCTACGCGATTGTCCGCGCAATGGTCGAGCCGAGCTTCGAGATCGTCGGCCTGACGAGCGCTCAGTGGCGAATGCAGCCCAACGCGCCGCAGAACACGGTGGAGCCGAGCCAGAGGCTGAACGAAAGGCTGCTGGCTCTGATGGGCAGGCTGGACATTCCGCATCCCATCGGAGCGAATGGAGCCATGACGGACGCGGCGACGCCGCAGGATTCGCCGGCGGCGAGGTTCATCATCCAGAAGGCAAAGGAGATGCCCGCCGGCCGGAAACTGACGGTCATCACGACCGGGGCGATGACGAACATCGCGTCCGCGATTGCGCTGGACCCTTCGATCGCCGCCCGAATACGCTGCTACAGCATGGGGCTGCGATTCGAAGACGGGCAGTGGAATGCCGAGGAGTTCAACGCACAGAACGACCCCCGGGCGGTGGACTGCCTCTTCCTGGCAGAGGACCTCGAATGGCACGTTATGACCAGCACAATCTCGGCGGCCCTTCGGTTCAAGAAGGCCCGAGCGGTGGCGGAACTCCAGGGCACCGGGGGGGTGTACGATTTCATCGTGGACTACTGGCTGAAATTCGATCCGCCGTGGCAGCCCGGCATGGACACGGATACGTGGACCATGTGGGACGTTGCGGCCGTCGAGGCGGTGAGGCGTCCCGAGCTGGCCCATGAGAAGGAGGTGCCCGTCCCCGCCAGGCTCAACAGCGACCGTCGGGTCTGGGTGTATACCCAGATCGAGGCGCAGCAGATGGAAGAAGTCTTCTGGAACGCGCTGCGGGAGCACGGCGCCAGGTAAGAGCAGTTCGTCCGACGGCTCGACTCGTCGCAGACAACGGCGATCGGGCCTCAGCGCGAAGGCATCTCTCGCTTCGTTTCTGGCTTGCGGGGGCCTTGGGGCGGGGTGTAGACCTGGGCGTAGCGCTGCGTGGGCCATTCCTCATGGAAGTTGACACGAAGGAAGCGTTCGTCTCTGTGGAACCGGCCCGTGGACTCGCTGCGATCGCTCTGCATCAGGCAGACCGACCGGTCCCCTGAGGGTCTGCGAAGGGTCCTTGTCGCTCGCACGTTCAGGCCCTCGGGTCCGGCTCGTACGCCAGCCGACGGGCGAGCGTCTTGTAGCCGTTGAGCTGCAGCAGGGTCAATTGATGGTGCAATCGGAGGGCGACGAGCCGCTTGCTGTAGGTTGCTTTTCTTGCGGCCGCCTGCTCGATCTGCCGGTGGATCAATGTCTCACGTTCCGGCGTGTCTGCGTTCTGGAACGCCCTCTTCAGGCCGTTCTTGTCGATGTGAAAAGCGATCTTCGCCGCACGCAGGGCCGGCCCATCGGATAGAATCGCTCTCGACAGGTCTCGGGGGCGCGCCGAGAGGTATTCGAGGAAGACGCTCTGCTCCTGGCGGACCTTGTTCGCATGGTCCTGCGCCCAGGCGACCTCCTTCCGGCTGTACCCAAGAGCCTGAAGATCGCCGACCAGGCTGTCCGTGGCGTTTCGACTCGTTTCTGCGCCGGGCGAGTCGAGGGTCCCGTCGCAGTATTCCGGGTCGTATCGGATCCGCAGGTCGGTTGCACACTCGAAACAGGGCAGGAAGATCCTCTCGAGCACGCAGGCCGCGTTGCCGTAATCTGTGCCCAATACGGTCGAGAGGATGGATTGGCGCAGAGCGACGATTTCTTCCCTCGCTCCTTTGAATGCTGTGAGCCATTCGGCATCTTCTTCTCCCGGCCAGAGCAGGACCTGCGAGTTGAACGCCTCCGTGTCGTACCTTTCGTTAAGCCGTTGCACTGCCCGCCCCGCCTCCATGGCCATTTCCCGCATCACCAGGAAGAACCAGAACTTCGAGAGGACAAGTTTGGGAACCTGTCGCAGGCTGTCGATCCGGCCGAAGCCCACCTCCCGCTTGATAACGGTCAGCGAGACGTGACCGGCGTACTGCTCATAGAGTTTGGTATCGTTCGGATCGAAGTAAGCGCCGTCGCAGAAATCCTCGTAGAGGTTCAGGTGAAGGCCGACGTCGTAGGCCTCGCTCGATTGCGGTCGGGTGTGTCTCAGCGCGTAGAGCGCCGAGGCGAGGAAGCCCTCGCGTGACTTCTCCAGGTTGTTGTCCAGGGGCCGTTCGCTCATCACCGCTGCGACCACATCGGCCACGTCCCGATCGGATTCGATTCCGAGGCTCTTGCGAAGAGAGCCGTCCCAACGGCGCACGGTCTCCTCCACGCGCTGCCTGGCGGAGCAGATCGCATCGCGCTCCGCCTGTTGCTCGGCGGGGCTGTAACGAATCGTTGATTCGTGGCGAAACACCCTGTCCCAAAGGACGTGAAGGTGGTCGAGAGCCTCCGACTTGCGGTAGTCCTCCATGAGATTCAGGTCGTTGGCCTCGGCGATGGTGGCCAGCCGTCCGGACAGGGCGCGAGGGACATAACGCATCGCCGCACCCAACGCGAGAAGCCCGCCCCCGACCACGACCGGCGCCAACAGGGCCTCGATTCGCGTGAAGCCGGGCAGACCCAGGTAGCTGGTCAGGCGGCCCGACACGGCGATACCCGCTGTCCAGAGCGTAGCCTTGGGACTGGTGCGCATCATTACCGCTCCCGCCTGGCTGAGCAGGTCATCCAGGCGGGCCAGTCGCAGAATGTCCTTGCACGTCTGCGAGCGCGCGCTTGCGGTCTTTCTGATTCCCCGTATTCTCATGGGCCTCTTCTGCCAATAGCGCCTTGGACATCTGACGTCGTCTTATACCATCAATCGTGCCGCCCAGCCAGAGGTGAACAAGAGACCCCACACCGTGGTCTCGGTTTCACGCCCCGGGAAGATGAAGGGGTCCATGTACGAATGGCATGAAGATGAGCGGCGGCGTTCGCAGTGGGAGCGTGGGGGGCGAGACATGCCGGGCCACTGCGAATCGCATGTCTTTTCCTTTGCCGGGTGGCGGACTGCCGACCATAATACGCGACGGAAGACAACATGAATCACCTTGCGGGAGAAATCGAATTCAGTCCGATGGACCGATAGCCGGATTATCACAGAGGGCATCAAGCCATGAAACGAAGGAAACTCATCAATGTGCTGGGCGTTGCGATAGCGGCGTTGCTGCTTTCTCCGGCGGGGCTATCGACGGCCGGACAACTTCCTCAGGTGAGGGTCACCAACGTTCGGCGCGTGTTTCACAACGGCGAGCACAACGCGTTCACGGACCTCGTTCGCTTTCGCGACAGGTTCTACCTGACGTTCCGCAGTTGCCCGGACGGCCACATGGTGCACCCTTCGGCGTCGATCATCATCCTCGCCAGCACGGATGCGAAGCAGTGGGAACAAGTCCACCGCTTCCACGTCGCCAAACGAGACACCCGCGACCCGCATTTTCTGATCTTCCGGGATACGCTCTTCGTCTACACGGGCACCTGGTACTGCGGCGAGACGTCGCCGAAACGGCAGGACTACGACCTGAACCAGCACCTCGGGTACGCCGCATGGTCCAAAGACGGCGCCGAGTGGCACAGTCCGATCCTGCTCGAAGGGACGTTCGGCCACTACATCTGGCGGGCGAATGCCTTCGACGGAAAGGCCTATCTCTGCGGCCGGCGAAAGAAGGATTTTGCGGTCGGGCCGAAAGGGGAAGGCTCGATGGTCGAATCGGCGATGCTCGAAAGCGACGACGGCCTGATCTGGCGGACCCGCGCCCTGTTCCAGGAAATCGACGGCGACGAGACCGCGTTCCAGTTCGAAAGTGACGGTAGCATCATCGCCATCGGGCGAAGAGGCCGGGCCAATGCCCAATTGCTGAGGTCCCAAAGGCCTTACACACAATGGGAACGCCAGGAGTTGGACCGCTACATCGGCGGCCCGCTGTTGACGCGCTGGGCCGGCCGCTACGTAGTCGGCGGGCGCAAGACCATCGAGGGCAAAGAACCTGTGACCTCGCTGTGCTGGCTCGTGGAGAATCGATTACACGAATTCGCCGAGCTTCCCAGCGCCGGCGACAACTCCTACCCCGGCTTCGTCGAGACCGGCCCGAACCGTGCGCTGGTGTCCTGGTACTCCTCGCACGAGAAAGACGCGACCGGCAAACCCATTACCGCGATCTACCTGGCGGATCTGGAAGTCGTGGACTGACGTCCGGGGAGGAATCGAAGGCATCCGATGCATCTTTCGGAAGGGTCACAAGGAGGATACGCATTGGAGACGCATGCAGGAAGCTGCCTGTGCGGCGCTGTGGTATGTCAGCACCGCCGAACTCCAGCAGCATGAAGAAGGTGTGCGATAGGAAACCAGGAGAATGCGCCATGAAGCCCAGACGTGATGCTTTCTCGCTGATCGAACTGCTGGTGGTCATCGCGATCATCGCCGTTCTCTCGGCCATCCTGCTGGTGGCCCTGGGCAAGGCCAGAAGACAGGCACAAGAGATAAAAAGCCGCAACGATCTGCGCCAGTACGAGATCATCCAGGAGTCAAAGGAGAGCGATCACCAATAGGATTTCGCAGGTGTTCCGCGCAGGCCGAACATGATAGGATGGGGCGTGTGGTGTGGGTCGAAATGGATGGACACAGGAGCACATCATGAGGACTACAATCGTGTTTCTCGTTGTCGCAGCCGCTATGACGCCAATAGATGGAGCGCGCGTCCGCGCAGGCGAGATCAACCCGCGAAAGGTGATTGATCTGAACGGCACATGGCAGGTGGCGGAAGGGTCGATGGACTCGATGCCGGCGCGGTTTGAGCATACGGTCCCGGTGCCGGGGCTGATCGACATGGCCGAGCCGGCCTTTGCCGAGGTGGGCAAGAAAAGCGAGCGGCGTCAGGCGTTCTGGTATCGGCGGACGTTCGCCGTCGATGGGCCGATTCCCGACGTCGCGATGCTCAAGCTCAACAAGGTGCGGTACGGCACGAAGGTCTGGCTCAACGGCCAGCTCGTGGGCGCGCATCTGCCGTGCTTTACGCCCGCACTGATGGACGTCAAACCATATCTCAAGGGAGACGGTCAAGAGAACGAGTTGGTCATCCGCGTCGGCGCCGACCGCGAGTCGCGCGCGACCGACGTGCCCAGCGGCTGGGACTTCGAGAAGTACCTCTATATTCCGGGCATCTATGATTCGGTCGAGCTGATCCTGACGGGGGCGCCGTACATCGAGAGCTTTCAGGTCGTGCCCGACGTCGCCAGCCAGACGGTGCGATTCGTCTCGACGGTCCGCAATCCCACGGGGCAGGATCAGGTGAACGTAACGTATCGGATTCGCGAGGCCCGGAGCGGCCGGGGCGTTCTCGCCAGGAGAATACGACTGTCCGAATTCGGTGACGATGCCCAGTTCCCTCTCTTTGACGATTTCCACCTGACCGATTGCCGCTTGTGGTCGCCCGAGGCCCCGTTTCTCTACGAGATCGAGGTGAACATCGGCAGCGACCAGGTTCGCACGCGGTTCGGGATGCGCTCGTTCGCGTTCGACCCCAAGACGGGGCGGGCGCTGCTCAACGGCGAGCCTTACATGATGCGGGGCACGAACGTCTGCGCGTACCGGTTCTTCGAGGACGCCGAGCGCGGCGACAAGCCCTGGGACCGAGACTGGGTGCGCCGGCTGCACGAGAAGTTCAAGGGCATGCACTGGAACAGCATCCGCTACTGCATCGGCTTCCCGCCGGAGTTGTGGTACGACATCGCCGACGAGGTGGGCTTCCTGATCCAGGATGAGTTCCCCATCTGGACGCTGGGCGAGGCGCCGGAGAAGCCGACCGCTGAGAAGATCATCCCCGAATACACGGAGTGGATGCGGGAACGCTGGAACCATCCGTGCGTTGTGATCTGGGACGCGCAGAACGAGAGCAACACGCCCGAGACGGGCAAGGCCCTCAGTGCGGTGCGGCATCTCGATCTCTCGAACCGGCCGTGGGACAACGGCTGGGCCGAACCGCAGAGCGAGCAGGATGGTGTCGAAGCCCATCCGTATCTGTTCATCAGCATGTTCAATCCCGACTGGGGCAATGCGAAGTTCAAAGGGCTCGCGGACATCGTCAACGTCTCGCCGATCCCATCTTTGCAGCAGGCCCAGCGGAAACTCAAGGTTCCCATCATCATCAACGAATACGCCTGGCTGTGGCTCAATCGCGACGGCACGCCCACGTGCCTGACCGCGAACGTGTACGAGAAGCTGCTGGGACCCGACTCGACGACGGAGCAGCGGCGGGTGCTGTATGCGAAGTACCTGGCGGCGCTGACGGAATTCTGGCGCAGCGGCCGGCAGTGCGCGGGCGTGCTGCACTTCTGCGGGCTGGGCTACTCCCGCGCGGGCGACAAGCCCCGTCCCGAAGGCGGCGCGACCAGCGACCACTTCATCGACCTGGAGAAGCTCACGTTCGAGCCCAACTTCGAGCGGTACGTGCGCGATGCGTTCGCGCCGGTGGGGGTCATGCTCGACTACTGGGGCCAGGACGTGGCGGCCGGCGAGAAGCACGAATTCGAGATTGTCGTAACCAACGATCTGGCCCTGGAGCGGGAAGGCAACGTGCGGCTGCTGATCCACAAGGGCGATGCGCTCCTCGCCCGCCAGGAGAAGCCGTGCAAGGTCGACGCCCTGGGCCAGAAGCGCCTTTCGTTCACGCAAACCGTTCCCTTCGATCCAGGCCTGTACCTCGTGATGGCCGATCTGGCGGTTGCCGGACAGGAACCGGTTCGCAGCGTTCGAGATCTGACCGTCGTAGCCAAGTAGATGAGGATGATAGCATGAAGGATCGAATCCAGACGCGCCGGGATTTTCTGCGGACGGCCGGCCTGTGCGCCGCAGGAGCTGCGCTATCGGGATGCGCCCCAGCCAAGCGCCCCACGGCCGGCATTGCTGAAACGCCCCAGGCGCAACCCAACATCCTCTGGATCACCTGTGAGGACACCAGCCCGCATCTGGGCTGCTATGGCGACCCGCAGGCGATGACGCCGAACCTCGACAAGCTGGCGAGCGAAGGGACGATCTACACGAAGGCGTTTGTCACGGCCCCCGTTTGCAGTCCCGTCCGGTCGTGCCTGATCACGGGTGTCTATGCGACCTCGCTCGGCAGCCAGCACCTGCGCTCCACCGTGCCGCCGCCGGCGTCGATCCAGCCGTTTCCCAAACTGCTGCGCGCCGCCGGCTACTACTGCTCGAACAATGAGAAGGAAGACTATAACTTCAAGGACACCACGATCTGGGACGAGTCGAGCGGCGCTGCGCATTGGCGCAACCGCCGGCCGGGGCAGCCCTTCTTCAGCGTCTTCAACTTCGTCTCCACCCACCAGGGCCAGATCAACGGCTCCGACGACGAATTCTTCGCGAAGTACCGCTCGAAGCTCGCGCCCGACGAACGTCACGATCCCGAGACGCTTGTCCTGCCGCCCTACTATCCCGAGACGCCGATGGTGCGGAACATCTGGGCCCGCTACTACGACCTCATCACGTTCATGGACAAACAGGTCGGCGATCTTCTCGCTCAGCTCGACGCCGACGGCCTGGCCGACGACACGATTGTGTTCTTCTTCGCCGATCATGGCCTGGGATTGCCTCGCTTCAAGCGCACGCTCTACGACTCCGGCCTGCACGTGCCGCTGATCGTGCGCGTTCCGGCGCGCTACCGCTCCCTGGCTCCGGCGTCGCCCGGCGGCCGGATCGATCGGCTCGTCAGCACCGTCGATCTTCCGCCGACCGTTCTGACGCTGGCCGGACAAGCCGTGCCGGAGCACATGCAGGGCCGTCCCTTCCTCGGGCCGCAGACCGCGCCGCCGCGCGACTATGTCTACAGCGCGTCCAGCCGGGTCGATGAAGCCTACGAGATGTCACGATGCGTCCGCGACAAGCGGTACAAGTACATCCGCCATTTCATGCCGCACCTGCCTTACATCCAGCCCAGCACATTTTGCGACCAGGCGGAGATCATGCAGGAGCTGCGGCGCATCGCGGCGTCAGGCTCGCTGACCGGGGCGCAAAGGCCCCTGTGGGAATCGACCAAGCCGGTCGAAGAGCTGTACGACACGCAGACCGATCCGCACGAGATGGAGAATCTCGCCGACGCGCCCGCGTATCAGGCCACCCTGAACCGCCTGCGAAAGGAGCTTCGCAACTGGATGCTGCAAACGAAGGACGTGGGGCTGCTGCCCGAGGCCGAGATGCACATCCGAGCCGCCGGATCGACGCCATATGAAATGGCGCGCCGGCCGGATCGGTATCCGCAATCGCGCATCCTGGCGTCGGCGATGCAGGTCGGTGCAGGGCCACAGGCGCTGCCCGCGTTGAAGACGAGTCTCACCGACCCCGACAGCGCCGTGCGGTATTGGGCCGTCGTCGCTCTGGAGGCACTGGGCGTCGAGGCGGTGCCGGCGCTCGACGCGATGGAGAACGCGCTGGACGATCCGAGTCCGAACGTGCGTTTCGTCGCCGCCGGCGTTCTGTGCCGACTCGGCCGGGGCGAGCGGGCTTTGCCCGTGCTGACGGCGGGGCTGAACGACCCGCGAGAGACCGTTGTCCTGCACGCCGCCCGCACGCTGGAGCTTCTCGGCGACAAGGCCCGTCCGGCCGTCGAGTCGATGGAGCGGGCCCGCCGGCGATACGTGAAACCCGACGGCAGCTACACAAACAACGATCACGCCATGTTCATCGCCTGGGCGCTGAAGAACGCGGTGGACCACTGCAAACCTTGACCGAACGGGAGTCACCAGCCTCATGAGCCAGGACCTCGATCCGACGGCCCCGCAGGGCAGCATGCGTTACGTCTTTCTGGTCAGCATCGTCGCCGCACTGGGCGGGCTGCTCTTCGGCTATGATACGGGAGTCATCAACGGGGCCATCGGACCGCTGACGGCTCACTTCGAACTCAACGACGTCCAGCAGGGCTGGGCCACCGGCTGTGCGCTGCTGGGCTGCGCGCTCGGCGCGGCCGGGGCCGGCGCGCTGAGCGACCGGATCGGGCGAAAGAAGGTGCTCATTCTTTCGGCCGTCCTGTTCCTGATCTCGGCCATCGGGACCGCGATCCCCAAGACCGTCACCACGTTCATTCTCTATCGCATCCTCGGCGGGATCGGCGTCGGCGCCGCGTCCTTCTCGTCGCCCATGTACATCGCCGAGATCAGCCCGGCGCGAATCCGTGGGCGTCTGGTCTCGGTCAACCAGTTCGCCATCGTTTCCGGCTTTCTCGTCGTCTACTTCGTCAACTACATCATCGCGCTGCAAGGCGACGAGATGTGGAACGTGCAGACGGGATGGCGCTGGATGTTCGGCTCCGAGTCGCTGCCGGCGGTGCTGCTGCTGGTCCTGCTGTTCTTTGTCCCGGAGAGCCCCCGGTGGCTGACCAAGCAGGGCCGATCCGACGAGGCACTGGGCATCCTGACGCGCGTCGACGGGGCCCGATATGCCCAGACGGAGTTGGCCGAGATCACCGACACACTGGCGCACGAAAGCGGTTCGCTCAGACAACTGCTCCAGCCGGGCATGAAGATCATCCTCGTAATCGGGATCGTCCTGGCGGTGCTCCAGCAGGTCACCGGGATCAACGTCTTTCTGTACTTCGGGACGCAGATCTTCAAGAAGATGGGCTCGGAAACAAACGCAGCGCTCCTGCAGACTGTCGTGGTGGGCGTGGTGAATCTGACGTTCACCGTCGTGGCGATCTGGACGGTGGACAGGCTCGGTCGAAGGCTGCTGATGATGATCGGCTCGGCCGGGATGGGCGTTTGCCTTTTCGCGATGGGGCTGGCCGCCTATCGGCAGGCGACCGGGCTTTGGATGCTGTTGTTCATCCTCGGCTACATCGCCTGCTTCGCCCTGAG
>ENA-UOUL01005037-UOUL01005037.1-bioreactor-metagenome-genome-assembly--contig:-NODE-5037-length-11708-cov-3.248732_pt1 | contig 11708 bp, 5 predicted proteins | sample MGYA00249838_ERZ747220 | MGnify/ENA primary metagenome ERZ747220 (study PRJEB28778, sample SAMN05720191) | bioreactor metagenome | isolation source: Anaerobic biogas reactor | place: USA:Washington...
CCTGCCAAGCTGCGGGATATAAAAAAACTGCGCCGGGCGTTTTGTCCGGCGCATATGTTGAATTTACGCCTCCCGGTCGAAGATCAGGAACACGCCCTCCTCGGCCTCCATGACCAGCCTGCCGCCGCGAAGCGTCATGGGGGTCGCCACGCCCTCCACCGTGACGGAGGCCATATACCCGTCCATCGCCCAGTCGGTGGTCACCGTTCCCCCGTCGCCCTCGGAGAGCATGGTGAACAGCGCCTGTCCGTCGGCGTTCAGTTCAATTCTGGCCTCGATGCCGAAGCCCGCCATCGGCATGCCTACGCCCGCCATGTTCATCTCCGCGCCGACCCAGGCGCCGAAAAAGTCCTCCGCGGTCGCGTCGGTCGAGACCTCCGCAAGCGCCGCAGCCGCGGCCGGTTCGCGCTCAAACACGAGGACAAACCCTTCGGCTTCGACGCTGAGCTTGCCGTCCGCCAGGGCGGCAGCCTGCGGGGTCTCCCCGTCGTCGATCACAATCGTGCCCGGCTCGCCCGGCGTCCAGGTGCCGTTCGTCTCCTCGCCGTTGGAGCTCATCAAAACCGTGCCGTCCTCGCGGATGTCCATCGTCGCCTCGATGCCCATCATGGAGATGGGAAGCATGGTTTCCCCCATTCCGACCTGCGTGCCGTACCAGATGCCCAGAAACTCCTGCTCTCCCGCTTCCGCCGCGGCGAAGGGAACCGTCAGAACCAGCGCGAGGAAAAGAACCAAAACCGTCTTTCGCATACTGCACCTCCCAAAATTACGCTACCTGCTGGCACTATATCAGAAAAGGCAAGGCCTGTCAAACCCCGCCGAGTGCCCGATAATCCGCGATATACCGATCCGCGAACGAAAGGATCTCCTCGCGGTGGATTCCCGCCGTGTAGTCCTCGATCGCGCAGACCCTCGCGCCGGCCGATTTCGCGCCCTGCATCGCGTACAGCGCGTCCTCGAACACCCAGCAATCGGAGATGTCCGCGCCGAGCCGGTCGGCGACGATCCGGAAGAACTCCGGCTCGCCCTTGTGGAGGCCGACCTCGTAGCCATCGGTGACGAACTCGAAGTGCTTCAACAGATCGAGCCGCGAAAGCGCCGCCGCGCACATCCCCCGGGGCGCCGCCGTCGCCACGCACAATTTGGCGCCGCCCGCCCGGAGCTCCTCGAGAAACGCGCCGACGCCGGGCTTTTCCCGCACGTCCAGCCGGTAGTGGCGCTCCATGCACCTTTCGAGCCCCGAGAGCACCTCCATGACGTCGAGCCCGCGCTCCTCGGCGACGCGCGCGATGAAGTGGCGGCTCGAGCCCATGAACAGGTCGTGGAGCGTCATCTGCTCCGGAATCTCCATGTCATGCTCGATCATGTACTCGAGCGGCGCGAGCCGCCAGTAGCGCATCGAGTCGAGCAGCGTCCCGTCGCTGTCGAAGATCGCGTATTTACAGTCGAATCGCATGCCACTTCCCCCCGTTGTAGCGCCTGAGCATCAGCGCCATGCGCGTGATCATGTCGATCAGCGCCATGCACCAGACGCCGACGAGCGCCATCTCGCCGTACCCCAACCGCGTTCCGACGACGTAGATCGCCAGCAGCGACAGGAGCGGACGCATCACGACGACGGTCAGCGTCATCACCATCGCCACGTAGAACGTGTCGCCCGCGCCGCGCAGCGCGCCGGAGTTGACGACGGCCGAGGTCTGGAACGGCTGCATGATGCCCACGATGATCATGAGCCGCGTCGCGAGCGCGCGCACGTACGCGGCGTTCGCGGTGTCCTCATAGATGAACAATCCGACCAGAGGGCCGCGCAGGCTGATGACGACCGCCGCGAGGCACAGCGCCGCGATCAGCGCGAACCGCTGCGCGATCTTGCCGTACAAATGCGCGTGGTCGGGCCGGCCCCTGCCCAGCGACTGCCCGACGAGCGACGTGCCCGCGATGCCGATGCCGTCGCCGAACGAGAACGAGATCGACAAAAACTGCATCGCGATGTTGTGCGCGGCGTACGGGTCGGTGCCCAGCCCCGCGACGATGCGCGCGTACGCGAAGAAGCCGAGCCGTATGCAGATCTGCTCGAGCAGCGCGCTCTTTCCGACCTTCGAAACCGAGCGCAGCGTCTCGCCGTCGAGCCTCCAGGAATCCCGGAACGACAGGCTCAGGAACGCGCCGGCCCGATCCCTGTGAAACAGCGAGAGCACGCTCAGGACAAAGCCGACGCACAGGCCGATGACGGTCGCGATCGCCGCGCCGCGCACGCCGAGCCTCGGGAACGGGCCGATGCCGTTGATCAAAAGCGCGTTGAACACCACGTTGACGAGGTTCGAGGCGAGGTTCACATAGAACGTCAGCTTTGTGTTGCCGACGCCGCGCTGCGCCGCGCAGATGCACATCGACAGCGCGTTGACCGGCACGGACAGCATCAGAATGCGGAAATACGCCGTTGCGTCCTCGAGCGTGCGGCCCTCTTCGCCTCCCGCGAGGCGCATGAACCGCTCCGAGAGCGGGTACCCGAGCAGCATGATCGCCGCGATCAGGATCAGCGCGACGACGATGGCGTTTCGAAGCGTCAGATTCGCGTCGGCGCGCCTGCCCTCGCCCCGCCTGCGCGCGACGATCGCCGTGACGCCGGTGTTGAGCGCCACGAAGATGCACAATAAAAGCAGCCGGGGTTGCGTCACCAGCCCGACCGCCGCGATCGCGTCGGTTCCGACGGTCGAGACCATCGCCGTGTCCGCCATGCTGATCGTGCTCATCAGCGCCATCTCGAGCACCGACGGAACCGCGATCCGGGTCACCGTGCGGTATGCCTCCCGCGTGCCGGGGAGCTCGCCCCGCCGCATCGATTGGGGAACCATTCCCTCCGCGCCGAAAAACCTGCCGAAGCCGACCATGCGTGCAATTCTCCTTGCCTTGTCTATTCGGTGAGCGCCTTTTCCGCCTCAAAGAGCACCGCGTCCGTGCCGCCGCCCTCCGCGAAGTCCGGCCTGCCTCCGCCCTTGCCGCCGCGCGCGCGCGCGGACGACGAGAGCAATTTCCCCATGTCGATGTCGACGTCCTGCGAGCGCGCGAACACGAACAGGTTCGACCCGCCCGCGTCGGCCGCGAGCAGCGCCGCGACATTGCCCTCCGCGATCAGCTTTCCGGCGAGCTCCCGCAGCAACTGCGCGTCCGCCTCGAATTTCTTTATGACGAGCCGCGCGCCGGAGGAAAGCGCCCGCGCTCCCCGAAGCATTTCGGGAATCTCCGAAAACAGCTTCTCGCGCCGGAGCGCCGTGAGCGCGCGCGACGCGTCCCGGAGCTGTCCCTGCACCGCCGCGACCGCGTCCGGCAGCCGATCGACCGAGGTCGAGAACAGCCGCGCAGCCGCGCCCGCGAGGTCGTATTGCCTTTGGTAGTCCCGGTACGCGCGCATGCCCGCCACGAACGAGACGCGCATCTTGCCCTTGCTCGGGCGCGCGTCGACGACCTTCAATAGGCCGATCTGCCCGGTCGAGCGGACGTGCGTGCCGCCGCAGGCGACGCACTCGAAGTCGCCGATCGCGACGACGCGCACGTTGCGCTCGACGGTCGGGGGCTTGCGCAGCGGCATCGCCCGAAGCGCGTCCGCGTCCGGGAAGCTGCACACGACCGGAACGTCCGTCTGAATCTTTTCGTTTACGTCGAGTTCGAGGCTTCGAATCGCCTCGTCGGAAATGCGCGTCCCGCCGCCGGGCAGCTCGACGTCGATCGTCGAGACCTCGGCGCCCAGGTGCAGCCCGATCACGTGGCCGCGGAGCTGCCGGTAGATCGCCCCGGCCAGCATGTGCTCGCCCGAGTGCTGCTGCATGTGGTCGAACCGGCGCGCCCAGTCGATTTGGCCCAGGACGATTTCCCCCGGGGCGAGCGGAGAATCCACCTCGTGCCACACCTCGCCCGCGCCGTCGACGAATACGTCGCTGACGCGCGCGCCGTTCAGCGCGCCGGTGTCGTACGGCTGCCCGCCCGAGGTCGGGTAAAACGCGGAGCGGTCGAGCCGGACGAGCGCCTTCCCGCCCGCCTCGCGGCACTCCTGAACGACGGCGTCGAACGCCGTCCGATACGCGTCGCCATAGTACAGCCGGTCGGTCATTGCCCTCACCCCTGTTTCTATCTTAGCGCATGCAATATGAATAATCAAGGGAACTTCCGGGAAAACTATGTTTGTAAAAGTTATGTTAAACCGTATTTGGGTATTGACTTTCATTGACCTTTGCGCTACAATACAGTTGACGAAAGTCAAGGATGGTCTATATAAGACTCGAGGAGGTATTGCATATGAGCAGTTTGATCCCGTATCGCTTCCGCAACTCCCTGTCCCGCCCGGACACGAGCTCGTTTCTCGACGACTTCTTCCGCCCGTTCTTCATGAGCAGCGGCAACTTCCCGTCCGCGTTCAGCGTGGACGTGAAGGATGAGGACGACAAGTTCGTGCTGGAGGCGGACCTGCCGGGCGTAAAGCGCGAGGGCGTGAACATCGACCTGAACGACGGCGTGCTCACGATCAGCGCGGAGTGGACGAGCGAAAAGAAGGAGGAGAAGGGCAAGGACTACATCGTCAACGAGCGCCGCTCGGGCAGGGCCTCCCGCTCCTTCACGCTGGAAAACGTCAAAGAGGATGAGATTTCCGCCGAGTACAGGGACGGCGTCCTCAGGCTCGTGATGCCCAAGATCACACAAACTGAAAAGGCCCCCAGGAGGATCGAAATCCAGTGACGGCGGTCCCAACCCTCTGAGGACAAAACTCGCAGGGCCCGCGCTTCGAAAGAGGCGCGGGCCTAGGTAAGCGATGATTAAAGAACGCGTGTGATGGCAAGCTGAATTTTCGTCAGATTGGGCTTGCAGAATTCGCAGGAATAGCAGCGCTATTTCAAGAATTCAGCAGGCCCGGGATGGCGGAAATGCAGCCGCCAGCGCACGCGGGATTAAATCAGCGGTTACCTAGGCAACCACTGATTTATTCGGCGGCGGGATCGCCGGTTGCTTTTCCCTCGGCCCTTTGGAGGTATTCATATTCTTCCTTGGTATTACGCCGTATCTGATTACGCGTATTATATCGCGGATTGCGCGCAGCTTCAAGCCTTTGGGAGGAAAAATATCTCAAAGAGCCCCGGCGATGACGAACCGGCAGGCGCGGGGGAAAGGGGTGGCGCTCCCCAACTACAATAAACGGGCGGGACGAGCATGCCGTTGCGGGGGAACGCGCGGGCGCGCATTCCTTCAAGCCATTTGCCGTGAAAACCTCGGAGAATCCGGCCCTGACGAAGCCAGGCCACCGCGGGACGAGCCCTGCGGTGGCCTGGCGGTTTCCTGGGGTTACGCCTCGATCAGCGTGATGTACTCGGTCTTGACGAAGCCGAGGCTTCCGTCCGCCCTCTCCACGTGATACCAGCCGTTGACCTCGTCGAGTATCTTCACCTGCTGGTTCGCCAGCAGCGTGCCGGTGATGACGCCGTCCATCGCCCCCGTCTCGCGCACGTTCAACAGCTTGCAGTTCACGTAGCCGTACTGGTCGTAGACCGGGGTGATCGTGATCTGCTCCTTCACCTGCGTGGACACCTTCAGGTACTTGGCCATGATGTAGCCGGTCGCGCCGGAGGAGTTCACCACCTTGTAGAAGCCGTTGTACTTCGTCGTCGAGACGAGCTGTATGGTCTGGTTCTTCTTGAGGCTCCCGATCCTGCTCGAGGACGTGGACGCGCTCCTGCGGATGTTGACGTTCGTGGTCGCCCTGCCGACGAGTATCGTCACGGAGACCTTCGTCTCGATGCCGCCGCTCGCGGGCTGCGCGAGGTAGATGGCCTCGACCCAGCCGACGATTCCGCTCGCCAGCCGCACCTGGTAGAACCCGTTCAGCTTCTCGCTGATGATCGTCAGGCTGGCGCCCCTGTACACGCGGCCGAGCAGCACGCGCGTCGCGGGATCGAACCCGGAGTAGACCGGCGCGCTCGTGGCGGTGACGGAGCTCGGGATGTTGACGACCTGCGTCTCGCCCACGAGCGGGACGGCCGCGCCGGTGCCCGGATCGATCAGGAACGAGTCATAGCCGCCGGTTCCGTTCGGCACATCCTTGATGATCTTGCCCTTCGGGAAGTCGGCATCCTTCGTGACCCTCGAGGCCAGCACGTAGCCGGTGCCCAGGTTGTAGTGGCCGTAGGTGATCGCGTAGTAGCTGCCGGAGCTGCCCACGACCATGATCCGCGTGCCCGCGGGCGCGGTCGTGCGGTAGCCGGAGCCGGGGTTCGCCCAGACGGTCGTCTTCGCGCTGATCGTCGCGTTGCTCTCGGTCAGCAGCTCGCCCGGGTTTACCAGCGGCTTCGGATCCGCGAAGCCCGTGACGCGGATGTAGAGCTTGTGCACGTAGGCGAGGCCGGTCGTGCTCTTCGAGTAGAGGATTTCGTACCACTCGCCGTACTCGCCGACGATGGTCACCTTCGTGTTCTTCTTGAACTGCGTGTAGACCTTGCCCTGCAGCGACGCCTTGTTGCGGACGAACAGTCCGCTGACGGTCGTCGCGCCGTAGCGCTTGGCGAAGGGCGCCTTCTCGACGATCAAGGTCAGGCTGTCCTGCGCGCCGGAGTTCTTCGAGGTGGCGTAGATTCTGGTCGTGCCGGTGCCGTTCGCGGAGACGATGCCGAACGCGTCGACGCTGGCGATGTTGGTGTCCGAGCTCGTCCAGAAGATCTCCGGATCGGAGGCGTCGTCCGGGAGCACGGTGGCCCCGAGGATGAACCGCTCGCCGACGTGGTAGGTCAACTCCTCAAGCGCCAGCGGGTCCGTGTCGACGCCGTCGAGCGAGTCGATCGTGACGCTGTCGACCGGGGTCAGCACCGTCACCAGGATCGAGGTCTTGACCTCCTTGAACTTGAGGCTCGGGTACTTCGAGTAGAGGTTCTGGATGTCCGGCGGAATCTCGACGGTTGCCACGAGGTTCACAAAGCCCGGCGCCACGGTGTAGACGAATCCGTCCTTGAAGTAGGCGATGTCGTCGCCGTTCGGGAAGTCATGGCCTTCCTCGTCGAAGTAGGCCCAGTCGAAGGCGGTCGTCGCGATCGCCTCCGGGACGAAGGTGAAGTTGACCGGAATCTTCTGGCCGGGGTAGACGCGGATCTCGGCGGCGTCGGCGACGACGCCGGCCGCGAGGTCCACGACCTCGACCGTCACCTGCGCGCGCAGGTTCGGGTTCGCGTTGGGCACGATGTTGATGATGGTCGTGCCGACCTTCTTCGCGGTGATCTGGCCGTAGCTGTCGACCGAGGCCGTCAGCGGGTCGGCCGAGGTATAGACGACCGTCTTGTCCTTCGGCTGCGTCGCCGGATCGGCCGGGTTGTTAAACAGCAGGTCGTCGGCCAGGTCGTAGCGGAAGGCGTCGCCGACCAGCATGCGAATCCTGTCCTTCTTGACGGTGAACGTGGTCAGCGGCACGAGCACCTCCACCCGGCAGGTGGCGGAGACCTCGTCCGCGGTGCCCTTAAAGATGTAGGCGGTGATCGTGGCCTTGCCCGCCGCCATGCCGGTGACCTTGCACAGCGTCACGCCGCTTGCGACGGAGGTGGTGAGGCTGACGGGCATCGTCGGGTCCGCGGACGTTGCCTCGTAGGTCACCGGCGGCATCGCGGAGCCCTCGGGCAGCAAGGACGGGGTGATCGTGAACCGGTCGCCCACGTAGATGGCCTTCTCGTCCGGGTCGACGCTGAGCGACAGCAGGCCGCGAACGACGACGACGTTGATCATGCCGTAGACATCCGGGTCGCTGTTCGAGCGCGCGATCGCGACGGTCGTGCCGACGTTGTTCGCGGTCAGGACGCCGTTCTGGTCGATCGAGGCCACCGACGAATCGGGGACGGACCAGGTGACCGACTTGTCATAGGCGTCCGTGGGCTTCACCGTCGCAAAAAGCTGGATGCTCTGGCCGACATGGGTGGCGGTCACGGTCTTGGTAGGAAAGGCGCCCGCCGCGACCGGCGACACGGAGTCGATCTCGACGGAGACGGCCGGCTGCTTGACGGTGATGGTGCAGACCTTGCGCGCGGTCTCGTCGCCCGTCACGGCGTCGCTGGTCGTCGCCGTCAGCGTGGTGACGCCCGGGTTGGCGCCGCGCACGCTGAAGCTGCGCGAATCGGAGTTCGTTATCGCAACATTGGTCTGGGCGGGTTCGAGCTCCCACTCGAGCACGTCCGTCGACTCGACGGGCAGCACGGTCGCGTGGATCGTGGCGACCTCGTTCGGACGGATCGCGATGTCGTAGGCGTCGAGCGTCAGGCCCTGCGTGTTCTGCTTGACGGAGATGAGCAGCTTCGCGAACACGCCGCTGTGCGCGTAGGCGTACACCCAGCTGTCGCCGACCATATCCGCGCGAGCGATGCCGTTCGGGTCGATGGACACCACTTGACCCTTCTCGATCCCCCAGGTAACCTTCCTGTCCGCGACATCCATTCCGGTGTCCATGCCGATGAAGTTGAGCTTCGAGTACAGGTCATAGCTCTCGCCGACCGTCAGGTTCAGCGTGCCGGTCACGTAGAACTCCAGCGCCTTGACGGGGTTCTTGACCAGCACCGTGGCGGTGCGGGTGGTGTCGTGCAGCCCGTTGTTGTACTTGGCGGAGATGACGACCGGGGTGTCCGACGGCGCGACCGCCGTGACCGTGCCGTAGCTCGGGTGGACGGTGGCGGTGTTCGTATCCCCGGAGGTGAACGCGATGTTGTCGAGGAGCATCGTGTCCTCGGGCACGAGCGTCACGCCGTAGGTGAAGCTCTCGCCGGGGTACAGCTCCTTGTAGTTGGGCGTCAGCGTGAAGTCGGTGACCGCCTTGACGACCTTCAGCAGAATCTGGTCGGACGCCTCGGAGGAGGCGGACTTCACGATCAGGTTCGTCTCGCCCTTGCCGACGAAGGTCACGCGCGCATACGCGCCGAACGGCGTGATCGGCTCGACGATCGCGATATTGTCGTCCTCCACATCCCACAGGAGCCTCTTGTCCGCCGCCGTGTCGGGCGAGATGTTCGCGCGGACGATGATCGAGGTGCCCACGATGCCGTTGATGTTGACGCTGTCCGCGTAGGGCTGGCCGAGCACGTTCGCGAGCTCGACCTCGGTCACGGGCCTGAGCACGCGCAGCAGGCACTCGTCGGTGCCCAGCGACACGCTGCCCACCAGCTCGCCCTGATCGTTGTAGCCGGGGCCGAACAGCTCGGCGGTGATGACGTAGTCGCCGGGGATGGCGTCCGCGGGCAGGACCAGCAGGCCCGCGATCCACTTCGCGCCGTTGATGGTGGGGGTGAACTGCCACTGGACGCTGTCGTACTCCACGCCCTCGGGCAGCACCTGATAGGTCAGCGGGATCGACGCGCCCGGGTAGCCCTCCAAATAGGTGTTGCTGAGCACGATGCCGGAAGGCTGCTCAACGACGGTCAGCAGGATCGTATCCGACAGGCCGTCGGGCAGCGCGGCGTTGAGCGTCGTGACGCCGGCCTTCTTCGCGGTCACGCTGCCATTCTGGTCGACCTCGGCGATGGAACTGTCGCCGGTCGACCAGATGACCGTCGCGTCGTCGTGATCCTGCGGAGTCAGCACCGCGTCGTACTCCCGGATCTCGCCGACGAGCATCTTGGCGTCGCCCGCCGTGCTCTTGCCCTCCTCCACGATCTCGATGCCGGTCACGGGCTTGGAGGTGACGTTGAACTTAAAATAGAGGCGATAGCCGTTCGAAGTGGTCGCGTATACGTACTGGCTCGTGCACACGGCCAGGCCGGTGACGACGTCTCCGTCGACGCCCAGCGCGGACGGATTCGCGCTGACCAGACCGGTGATGACGCCGTGCGTGAGCTCGTCGTACGGGGGCACCGCGGGATCGTCGCTCCACTGTTCGCCCAACGGGATGTCGATCGCCGTGTCGTTCATCATGATCCACTTCGGATCGCTCTTCGCGTTGATGGTGATCGTCTTCCTGGCAAACGCGAGGTTGTGTTCGGTGGAGGGGTCTGCGAGGAACTTTTCGTACGTAAGGTAGGCGCACGCCTCGACGCGGTAGACGCCCGCGACGGCGGCGTAGAACACGCCCTCGTTGACGGTCGCGGTGGACGACGAGACCGACGGGACGATCCGGTAGGCGATGTAGCCGCCGGTCGGATCGAACTTCGCGGGGAGTGTAAGCAGCTCGCCGGTCTTTATGTCCATCTGGCTCGGCGCGGTCAGCACATGCACGACCACGTCGAAGGAGCTGCTGGCGGGCGCCTTGTCCGGATTCGTGTAGTCGACGCCGGCGACGGTGATCGTCGCGCTGCCGGTGGCAAGCGGCGTCAGGTAGCCGTTGTCGTCCACGTCGATGACCGAGGGGTTCGAGGACGTGTAGACGAACTGCGCGGTCGACACGTTCTTGAGCACGCCGTCCTTCCAGCACTTGAGGATGAAGGCGTTGGCCGGGTCGGTCGCGTCGGTCGCGTGCTTCGGAATCTGCTTCGCGTCGCCGCCGACGAGGAAATGCCGGAGGGGCTCGATCAGGGTCGAGTTCATGCTCAGCATCAGCTCGCCCTCGCGGTGCGCCTCGAGCAGCGCGGAGAGCGTAAAGTCGGGAATCTCTTCGCTTCCGTTGATGATCGTGTCGTCGGGCGGGGTCACGGTCAGCGTGATCGGCACGCTGCCGTACCACGTGGCGCTCGTGCCCACCTCGACCGAGGTGCCCGCGGCGTTTCCGTTGATCCACGCGCTGTTCGCGGGATCCGTGGTCCCCACTTCCCACTCGAAGGTGTAGCCGTACGTCGAGAGCCCGTCGAGGCCCGCGAGCTGGAACGTCGCGCTGTCGCCGGACTGTATCTTCTTGGACGGCGGCTCGATGTTCACGTCCGCCTGGAAGATCTTGTCGTAGACGTTGACGGGAACGCTTCCGACGACGCCGTTGACGGTGAGCTCGACGATGTCTGCGCCGGCCTTCAGGCCCAGCACGTTGACGTAGACCAGCGCGGGCTCGCCGTACTCGTCGCCTCCGTCTCCCTGGATATACCCGCCGCCCACGACGTAGTTGATCACCGGCACGGTATTGCCGGTCTTCGATGCGACGCTGATCTGGGCGCCCTGCATCAAAGCCATGCCATACACCTCGAACACCACCGAGGCGGTGTCGCGCCTGAAGACGTGGACGACCGGTTCCGCGGATTCGATATCGTTCGGCACGACGGCCTCCGGCTCGCCGGGCTGCCTGATGACCGTCACTTCGAACGACGCCATCAGGCCGCCCTCGGTGAGCACCGTCACCGTGGTGGTGCCCTCCTCGAACGCTTCCAGGTCCACCACGCCGTAGTAAAGGTCGGCATACACGATGCTCTCGTCGCTGGACGCGACGCTGTCGATGCTGTCGTTCATGCCCGCGGGCCCTGTGAGGTTGCAGAGCACGTAGCCATAGCCGCTATCCTCGTCGCGCGGAATGGTGATGGTCACGGGGTTCGGCAAGAACGTGATGCCGGTCGCCGCCACAAAGTCGCTCGACACCACGACGTTGATTATCTTCTGCGGAAGCCCGTCCGACGACAGCGTCACCGTCGTCGAGCCCTCCACGCCCGACGTCAGCTTCACGACCCACGGGGTCGCGGTCTTGTCGACTTGCGCCTGCACGACGGAGGTATCGGAGGAGGTCGCGTTCAGATTGATGGGGTTGGGAAAGTTGAAGTCGGACGGCAAAATCCCCACGGGAATTTCGC